>LFRM01071798.1_pt1 | contig 16382 bp, 13 predicted proteins | sample 618341 | NCBI WGS metagenome assembly LFRM01 (sample SAMN03654438, study PRJNA283298) | anaerobic digester metagenome | isolation source: pool of bioreactors CSTR01a, CSTR02a, and CSTR03a thermophilic anaerobic... | place: Denmark: Kgs. Lyngby | collected 2014-05-21 | reverse complement strand
GATGACAGATTATATGGATTAATATACTTCCATTTCCAAAGTGGAACAGTAATTAGCAGTGGGCAAACGGTAGCTGCCGGTCAAACAATCGGCCGCATGGGCAGTTCAGGAATGTCTACAGGCTCCCATGTTCACGCAGAAGTGTTATACTTAGGAACAGGTAGTATCAATGACTATATAAGTAACTGGAATGGAAGACTTGACCACGGAGTTGGTATGAATATTTCTAATCGCTGTGATTATAATGGTAATTCAGCTCCATGTCGAATGGATCCAGGCAAAGCTTACGGTTATAATTAATAAGGAAAGTCGGTAGAGTATGGAAGAATTTAATATAAACAATAATGATGAAAGTAAAGTCAAAGTAAAGGTAGAGAAACACTTATGGCCTGATGAAGTTTATGCAGCTAAAAAGGCAACAAGATCTAAGGTCTTAACAGTCTTTATTTTTTCCTTGGTTTTTTTAGTCTTTGGTTTATTTTTAGGAAAAGCTATATTCTCAAATAGTAATACAGCAGCCTTAGGTAATAGTAAATTTGATAAGATTCAAAAGATTATGCAAGAAGACTGGTATTTTGGAAAAGACATTCCAAATTTGAATGATCAAATTAGTGATCAAGCAATTAAAGGCTTATCTAATTTTCCAGACTATGATATTCATACTTATTACTTAACCAAAGAAGATATGCAGCAATTTACAAGTAACTTATCAGGCTCATATGTAGGAATTGGAATTCAGTACTATGAAACTGAGAATGGTAATTTAATCGTTAAACGTGTTTTTGAAAATTCACCAGCTCAAAAAGGTGGAATTCTCGCCGGTGACATCTTAATTGCGGTCGATAGTAAATCTTTAGAGGGTTATACAACCCAAGAAGTAGCCGACATTGTCATGGGCAAAGAAGACAGTAGCCTTGTGATGACAGTCCTTAGAGAAGGTGAAATGCTTGATATCGATTTAGTTAGAGCTAAGGTTTTGCACTCAGTCTTTGGAGAAGTAATTGAGGGGATTGGTTATATTGAACTTGACCAATTTGGTGAAAGCAGTGCTCAAGAAGTACTCACTTATTTAAATAAATTTTCAGAGAAGCAGAGCAAATTAATTTTAGACCTGCGTGATAATGGTGGTGGATATTTAGACACTGTCGTTGATATTGCGAGTTATTTAATTGAAAAAGATAAAGTTGTTTTAATTACCGAAAATAACAAGGGTAAGCAATTAAAAGAATATACAAATTATGACAAACAATTTAAGTTTGATGAAATTGTCATCTTGGTAAATGAAAACACGGCCAGTGCATCAGAAGTTTTAACCGCAGCTTTAAGTTATCACTTGGATAATGTAACGGTTGTTGGAGTTAATACTTATGGAAAAGGTACGGTTCAAATGTCACAGGTCTTTAATGATGGTAGTGCGATGAAATATACCACTGCAGAATGGCTAACTCCAAATGGAGACAAGATTAATAAAGTCGGGATCATGCCTGACCGTGAAATAAAGCTTCATCCAATTTTGACAAATCCATATGCAGTTTTTGAAGAAGAAATTACCTATGTCTATGATAGTGTTGGTGGTGCAGTTGCAACTGCGCAGTCAGCCCTAGAATTTCTAGGTTATAAAATTGAACGTACAGATGGTTATTTTGACCTATCCTTAGATACAGCTTTAAAAACGTATCAAAAAGATCGCGATTTAAAAGTTGATGGTATTTTAGATAAAACCGTTTATGATATGTTATTATCTAAAACAATCAGAGAGTGGACTGAAAATCAAAGTCTTTATGACACTCAATTACAAGAAGCCTTGGTGATTATGAATGACTAAAGTTTCAAAAGCCGTAGAAAAAAGAAATTTTGAAATGGTGTCTGACTTTACTCCAAAAGGTGACCAACCAGCCGCAATCAAAAAAATAGTTGAAAACCTAGAATCTGGCGTAAAACACCAGATTCTTTTAGGCGCAACGGGTACTGGTAAAACCTATACAATTGGAAATGTAATTGAAAAGATGAATAAGCCAACTTTAGTCTTTGTCCATAATAAGACATTAGCAGGACAGCTTTATTCAGAATTTAAAGAATTGTTTCCAAATAATAATGTTGAATACTTTGTTTCAAACTTTGATTTTTATCAACCAGAAGCCTATATGCCAAGTTCAGATACGTATATTGAAAAGACGGCAATGATAAATGATGAATTGGATATGTTACGCCTAGCGGCCGTTAATGCGGTACTTTCTCGTAGTGATACAATCATCGTCGCCTCAGTTGCCAGTATATTTGGTAGTAGTGATCCTGAAGTATATCGCGATATGTTTTTTACAATAAAAGTTGGCGATGTCATTAGTAGAAAAGAATTACTGACCAAACTTGTCGAAAGACAATATCGTCGAAATGATATTGAACAAAAAAGAGGAACCTTTAGAGTTAGAGGCGATGTTATTGAAGTTGCCTTAGGGCATAAAGACGATTTTCTTTTAAGAATCGAAATGTTTGATGAAGTAATTGAAAGAATTACGGAAGTAAACGCCTTAACTGGAGTAGTGTTAGATGGCTATACAGTTTACAATGTTTTTCCAGCTAACGAGTATGCCCGCGATAAGTCGCAAATTTTAAGAGCTGCTGATCAAATTGAAGAAGAGTTAAAAGAACGGTTAAAATATTTTGAGAAAGAAGGAAAATTATTAGAATACCAGCGTTTAGAAAATAAGACCAAGTATGACTTAGAAGCCTTACGTGAATTTGGGGTCGTTAGTGGGATTGAAAACTATTCGCGCCATATTGATGGACGCCAGCCTGGCGAGAGACCATTTAACTTATATGATTATTTTCCAGACGATTTTTTACTAGTTATTGATGAATCGCATGTTTCTGTGCCTCAGGTTAGAGGGATGTATAATGGAGACCGCTCACGTAAGACAACTTTAGTAGAACATGGCTTTAGACTGCCAAGTGCCCTAGATAACCGGCCGATGAAGTTTGAAGAGTGGGAAGAGGTTGTTAATGATGTTATTTATGTATCAGCCACGCCAGGAAATTATGAGCTTGAAAAGGCTCCAGATCACATCATTGAACAAATCATTCGCCCAACAGGACTTTTAGACCCAATGATTACCGTTAAACCATCTAAGGGTCAAATTGATGACTTAGTACACTCAATTAAAGGTCGTATTGCTAAAAATGAAAGAGTTTTAGTAACTACTTTAACTGTTAAGATGTCAGAAGAACTTTCAAACTACTTAAAACAACTTGATTTTAAGGTGAAGTACTTACACCATGAAATTAAAACATTAGAAAGAATTCAAATTTTACATGACTTTAGACTTGGAAAATATGATGTACTAGTAGGAATTAACTTGTTAAGAGAAGGGTTAGATCTACCAGAAGTTTCGCTAGTCGCCATATTAGATGCCGATAAAGAAGGCTTTTTAAGATCAGAAAGATCTTTAATTCAAACGATTGGAAGGGCCGCTAGAAACTCTAATGGGGAAGCTTATTTATATGCTGACCGGATTACCAATTCGATGGAAAAGGCTATTAGTGAAACTAATCGTCGCCGTAAGATTCAAGAAGAGTACAACATTAAGCATAATATTACCCCAACCACAATTATTAAAGAAGTAAGAGATACAATCCGTGGTAAAGAAACCCAAGAAATGGCCACAAGCTTTATGAAGAAAAAGGTAAAAGGTAATAAGCTTGAAAGAGAATTACTAGTTGATAGCCTTAAGGCAGAGATGAAAGAAGCAGCAAAGGCGCTTGATTTTGAACGTGCAGCCCAGCTTCGGGATATGATGTTAGAAATTAAAGCAGGATAATTTAAGACTTAATCCAAAAGGCACTTAGTTTTAATAGAGGTGCCTTTTGTTGTATAATAATTAGACGAGGTGTTGTATGATACAAGACAAAATAGTGATAAAAGGTGCAAAAGAAAACAACCTAAAAAATATTGATATTAATATTCCAAGAAATGAATTAGTTATTATGACCGGTGTCTCTGGTAGTGGAAAGACATCCCTTGCTTTTGATACCATTTATGCTGAAGGCCAGAGAAGGTATGTTGAATCGCTTAGCGCTTATGCTAGGCAGTTTTTAGGTGGAATTGAAAAACCTAATGTTGATAGTATTGAAGGTTTATCACCATCGATAAGTATTGACCAAAAAACTACCAGTAATAATCCACGGTCAACTGTAGGGACGGCAACAGAGATTTATGACTACTTAAGATTAATGTATGCAAGAGTTGGAACACCATATTGTCCAATCCATAATGTTCCAATTGAATCCCAAACTATTAAACAAATGGTTGATACCATTATGAAGTTAGAAGATGAAAGTCGCTTGATTATTTTAGCGCCGGTTGTCAAAAGACGTAAAGGCACACATAAGGATTTATTTGCCGACTTAATTAAAGAGGGTTATATAAGAGTAAAAGTTAATGGTGAGACAAGGCTTTTAGAAAATGACATAATTTTAGAAAAAAATAAAAATCATGATATATCAGTTGTTGTTGATCGAATCATCAAGCGCGAAGATAGCCGGACTAGAATTAGTGACTCAATTGAACTAGCTCTAGATTTAGCAGATGGCGTTGTTGAAGTTGAGACAAGTGACGACACCTTATTATTTTCTGCAAATTATGCCTGTGATATTTGTGGTTTCGCCCTACCAAAATTAGAACCAAGATTATTTTCTTTCAATTCACCCTTAGGTGCTTGTGATAGTTGTAATGGAGTTGGTTTTAAACAATTTTTAGATACTGAGTTATTAATCCCAGATCCAGACAAAAGCATTAATCAAGGTGGATTAATTTATTATAAAAATATTGTCAACACCGAAAACTTGGAATGGCAAACTTTTAATGTGCTTCTAAATCACTATAATATAGATTTAGACAAGCAATTAGGTAAGATGACTAATAAAGAAATGGATATTATTTTAAATGGATCAACCAAACCAATCAAACGGGAAATCGTTTCGCGTTCAGGTAATATTATAATTAAAAATGACTTTATTGAAGGGGTAAAAACTTTAATTGAAAGACGCTTTATGGAAACTACCAGTGAAGGCAGCCGTAAATGGTATCAATCTTTTCTCTCTGAACAAGAGTGTGATAAATGTAATGGTAAACGATTAAATGAAATGGCCTTAAGTGTTAGAGTCGCCGATACAAATATTTATGACTGGACAGCGCAAAGTGTTGATGAAGCAATTATCTTTATGGAAAATTTAAAATTAGATAAAGAGAAAACTCAAATCGCAGAACTTGTCACTAAGGAAATAAAAGATCGTTTAAGTTTTCTATTAAATGTTGGTTTAGGTTATCTAACTTTAGAGCGAGTTGCAGGATCTTTATCAGGGGGAGAGGCCCAAAGAATAAGGTTAGCAACACAAATTGGCTCTAGTTTAACTGGGGTCTTATATGTCTTGGATGAGCCAAGCATTGGCTTGCACCAAAGAGATAATGCAAAATTAATTAGAACTTTAAAATCTATGCGCGATTTAGGTAATAGTGTGATTGTCGTTGAGCATGATGAAGAAACAATGATGGCATCAGACTGGATTATTGATATTGGACCTGGGGCTGGCGTCCATGGGGGCGAAGTTGTTGCTCAAGGAACACCAGCTGAAATAGCTTTAAATGATAAATCAATTACTGGTCGCTTTTTAAGTGGTAAAGAAAAAATCTTGGTTCCAGAAACAAGACGTAAAGGCAATGGCCTAAAGTTAGAAGTCATTGGTGCAGCACAAAATAATTTAAAAAATATCAATGTTGATATTCCTTTAGGAGTTTTTACAGTTGTAACTGGAGTATCCGGTAGTGGTAAGTCCTCACTTGTTAATGAAGTCATTACAAAATCAATTATGAAGGAATTAAGAAGAGTTAGAGTAAAGCCTGGTAAAGTGAAGAAAATTAAAGGGTTAGAAAACATTGATAAAATTGTTGATATTGATCAAAATCCAATTGGTAGAACGCCAAGGTCTAATCCAGCAACCTATACCGGAGTCTTTGATGATATTAGAGACTTGTTTGCGATGACATCAGAAGCTAAGCTTCGGGGTTATGAAAAGGGTAGGTTTTCATTTAATGTTAGTGGTGGACGTTGTTCTAGATGTCGTGGCGACGGGGTTAAAAAGATCTCCATGCATTTTTTACCTGATGTTTATGTGCCATGTGAAGAGTGTGGCGGCAAGCGCTATAACGATGAAACTTTACAAGTTACGTTTAAAGGAAAAAATATTTATGATATATTAGATATGACAGTTGAAGATGCAATTGTATTTTTCGACTCGATTCATAAAATAAAACATAGTTTAGAAATTTTAGAAGACGTTGGTTTAGGTTATATAAAACTAGGGCAATCATCAACTACTTTAAGTGGTGGTGAAGCCCAAAGGGTTAAGTTGGCAAGTGAACTTCAAAAACGAGCAACTGGTAAAACCGTTTATGTTTTAGATGAGCCAACAACTGGTCTCCATTCTTTTGATGTTAGAAAACTTTTATCAGTCTTACAAAGAATTGTCGATAATGGTGACACAGTAATTGTGATTGAACATAATTTAGATATTATAAAGAGTGCTGACTATGTAATTGACTTAGGACCTGAAGGTGGCTTTGGTGGCGGTATGGTTATCGCTAAAGGCACACCTGAAGAGGTCGCTTTAATTAAAGAAAGTTATACAGGCCAGTATTTAAGTAAGATTATTTAAAAGGAGGAAGACAGATGAGCAATGATGGAGTTGTAAGAGTTGGCGAATTAAAGAAGTTTTTTAAACTTTCTCAAGTTAGTGGCGATGCCGAAAGTTTAAGACGTAAAATTTTAGTTCCGGATGTTAATCGTGGAGGTCTTGAGTTGGTTGGCTATTATAAACACACTGATCTCAAAAGAATTATTTTATTTGGTGACAAAGAAATTTCATATATTAAAACACTAATCGATGACTATCAACGTTTAAATTTTGATTTTTTAACCGGAGAAACAACCCCGGCGATTATTATTACAAAGAATCATAAGGTGCCAAAAATATTATTAGAGGTTGCCCGTGAGAAAAACTTCCCAGTTTTTAAAACTAAGGAAGAAACGGTGCGAATGATGGTAGAAATTATTAGCTTTTTAGACTCGGCTTTTGCACCAACATCATCTTTACATGGAACACTTATCAACGTCTATGGCAAGGGTGTCTTAATCATGGGTGACAGTGGCATGGGTAAGTCTGAACTGGCTTTAGAACTAATAAAAAGGGGCCATGTCTTAGTCGCTGATGACCGGGTTGTAACATCGCGAATTCATAACCAAATTTTTGGGAAATCACCAGAATTACTGGAAGGTGTTTTAGAAGTACGCGGAATTGGTATTATTAATGTTATGCAAATGTTTGGCGCAAGTGCGATTATTGATGAAATCCCAGTTGATGTTGTTATTAATTTAGAACATTGGGACCAGGATAAAGACTATGATCGCTTAGGCGATGTTAATTTGCAATATATGAATATATTAGGCATTGATATTCCATTATTAATTTTCCCAGTTAAAGTTGGTAGAAATATGGCTGTTTTAGTAGAAACCGCAGTCGCTAATTTTAATTTGAAATTACGAGGAATTAACAGTGCTAAAGACTTTGATCAAAAAGTTATTAGGTATTTAAAAAGAAAGAGTAAAGAGGAAAGTGACTAATGAGTATATTTCCAGATCCACAAACGTTTATAAAAATAGGGAATTTTAGTATAGCTTGGTATGGAATATTAATTATTACAGGAGCTATTATTGCCATGAAATTTACCCAAATTGCGGCAGCTAAAAGAGGGATTTCAAAAGATGCAGTTGAGAGTATGTTCTATGGGGTTTTATTCGCCGGTATTATTGGGGCTCGACTTTGGTATGTACTATTTTATCCTGATAAGGCATATTTTATTAATAATCCAATGAAAGTATTTGCTTTTAGAGATGGTGGCTTAGCGATCCAAGGTGGTTTGTTTGGTGGTGCAGCTTATGCATATTTTGCGAGTAAAAGACAAAATATTGATTTTGTTGATTTAGCAGATAGCACAATGCCAAACTTACTAATAGCTCAAGCAATCGGTCGTTGGGGTAACTTCTTAAATCAAGAAGCCTTTGGCCAAAAGGTCAGTGAAAGTTTCTTTAATGGTTGGCCATTATGGCTAAAAAATCATATGTTTATTGATGGGGCTTATCGGCAACCAATGTTTCTTTTAGAAAGTAGTTTAAATATTGTCGGATTTCTTTTAATTTACTTTCTATTAAAAAGAGTTAAGAAAATTAAAAAAGGCGACTATGCCTTTTCATATCTACTTTGGTATGGGATTGTCCGCTTTGTTGTTGAACACTTTAGATCTGATAGTTTAATGTTATTTAGTTTAAAGTCAGCCCAAATTGTATCAGTGATTTTTATTATAATTGGAGCCTTAGGTTTGCTGGGAGTCTTTAAAAAGAATAAAGCCGAAGATGTTTTAGTCTTATTTGACTTTGACGGAACTATAGCTGACAGTAACGCCCTTATCATTGACTCCTTTAATCAAGTCTTTGAAAAGCATTTTCCAGAAATAGAAATCACGCGCGAAATGGAAGTAAGTTATGTTGGACCAACCTTAGACTACACATTTAAAAAATATTTAAAGTTAGACGATGTTGACCAGTATATAAATGAATACCGTGAAATAAACTTTCTTTTACAAAAAACTTCTTTGACGGAAATAGAAAATGCAACAAAATTGCTAGAGTATTTAAAATCAAATAAAGTAAAGATGGGTGTTGTTTCCAGTAAGTGGAAAGACTCCTTAAATCTGGGATTAAAAGTTTTAGATTTTGATAAATACATGGATGTTGTAGTTGGTGGCGATGAAGTAGAAAAAGCCAAACCTAGTCCCTTAGGTATTTTAAAAGCTAAAGACGCAGTTTTACCAAAGGCTAAAAAGTGCTATTATGTTGGCGATACAGTTACCGATATCTTAGCTGCAAAAGCAAGTGGCTGTATTTCAATTGCCCTACTTGGAGTAGAGGAAATCAGACAAGATTTAATTGATGTTAAACCAGATTATTTAGTAGAAGATTTAAGTGAAATTATTGAAATTATCAAGGAGGTTATTTAGTGAAAAATTATGATTTAATTATTGTTGGCGGTGGCCCAGCTGGGCTTACGGCAGCCATTTATGCAGTTCGAAGTGGATTAAGCACAGCTTTTATAGAAGCGGACGCACCAGGTGGTAAGTTGACGGTTACAAATGAAATAACTAACTGGCCAGGAATTAAGGCAACTCATGGAGCCAATTTGGCCTTAGATATGTTTGAACATGCAACAAATTTAGGTGCTGAATATATTTATGGAAGAGTTAGTCAAATTAAAGACCATGAATATGGACATGAAGTTGTAAGTGACCAAGATTCTTATTTAGGCAGGGCAGTTATTGTTGCCACAGGGACAAAGGAAAGATTAATTGGTATTCCTAATGAAAAAGAATATGCAAGTCGTGGTGTTTCCTATTGTGCCATATGTGATGGTGGTTTTTATAAAGGAGAAGATGTTGCTGTTATCGGTGGCGGGAATTCAGCTTTAGAAGAGTCAATTTACTTAGCTGGACTTGTAAAATCAGTAACTATTTTAGTTAGAGGCGATAAAGTTAAGGCTGAAGATAGAATTTTAAAACAAGTTGAAGCTTTAAGTAATGTTGAGATTTTATATCATCATGAGGCAGTCGAAGTATTAGTTGATGGAAGTCAAGTAACTGGTTTGAAAATTGTCAATAATCAAACAGAAGAAAAAAGAGATATTGCAATTAAGTCCGTCTTTCCATATATTGGTGCTGACCCAATTACAGACATGTTAGAGGGCGTTGTTGACTTAGATGCTCAAAAGTATGTTTTAGTTAATAGTCAAATGCAGACAAGTAAAGAAGGCATTTATAGTGCTGGCGATATTAATGTAAAAAAATTACGTCAAGTAGTTACGGCGACAAGTGATGGCGCAATCGCAGCTCAGGCAGCTTTTGAATACATCAGTGAAAAATATCCAAATTAAATAATAATCGCCAACCTTAAGTGGTTGGTTTTTATTATATCTTACCTATTGTTTTCTTTAATATGGTAATATTTATTTAGAGGTGGTTAGATGAAAATAATTTTACAAAAAAATGCAGAACTTAATAAAAGTGATTTAGATAATTTAAAAGATTTAGGGTTTTCAATTGAATACTATAATAATGAAAAGGTAGCAGGCGATATTTTTGTTGGCTTTCCAGGTACACCTTTTAAAGAGTTAGAAGATATTAAAGGACTTAAATTTATTCAATCACTAATGGCAGGTTATGATCATGTTGACTTAGAAAAAATAAAGTCAATGGGGATCATTTTTGCTAATGCTACTGGTGTTTCGGGTATTTCAATTGCTGAATATGTGCTTTTGAAAATTTTAGACTATTACAAAGATGCTCAGCGCTTTAGGGATAATCAAAGTAAATCTTTTTGGGAAAAACGTTCAATAAGTCAAAAAAATATTAAAGAAGTCTCTAATCAAAAAGCTTTAATTTTAGGGACTGGCGACATCGGTAGCGAAATCGCCAAAAGATTAAAGGCTTTTGAAGTTGAAGTGATTGGCATAAATCGTAGTGGTGGCCATGTTTTACATTTTGACCAAACCTATGCTATAGATAATATGCATGAAGTTTTAAGTGAAGCTGATATTGTGGTTGGAGCCCTACCTTTAACTACTGCAACAAAAGGTTTATATAATAAAGCTTTCTTTAGTCAAATGAAAACTGAAGCTATATTTATTAATATTGGACGGGGCTCACAACTAGTAGTTGAGGATCTTTTAAAAGTCTTAGAAACAAAGCTTAGCCATGTTTACTTAGATGTGGTTCCAAACGAACCACTTTCATCAGATTCATTATTGTGGAAGCATCCTAAGGTTAGTTTAACGCCTCATATTTCTTCAAGTTCAAATTTGCTTAGTAAAAGATTAAAAGATCTTGTTTTGGATAATATTTATCGATTTGAAAAAGATGAAGAAGTTAGAAACAAGGTAGTATAAAATGAATAAAAACATTGTTGTCATTGGTGGCGGTACAGGCGTTGCAGCTATTTTAAAAGGCATAAAAAATATTGATGGTTTTAATATATCTGCCATCATAACAGTTGCGGATGACGGGGGAAGTACGGGTAGACTAAGAGCTAGGTATAATATTCCAGCTGTTGGTGATATTAGAAATGTTTTAACGGCCTTGGCAGAATCAGAATCACTTTTGAGTAATCTAATGGATTATCGCTTTTATGGGGATTCATCAAAAAGTGTTGATATTGGCGGTCATAGTTTAGGGAATTTAATCTTAGCTGCCCTAACTGAATGAACCGGAAATATAATGGATGCAATTGGTCAAGTTGGTTCTGTCTTAAGAATTAAGGGCCAAATTATTCCTTCAACAACTGAAGTTGTTGATTTATATGCCGAAATGAAAGATGGCACGATAGTGCGTGGTGAAGATAGTATTCCCAAGTTTAACAATGTTATAAAAAGAGTGTTTTACAAGGGTGAGGTAATTGCGACAAAAGAAGCCGTAGAGGCCATCGACAAAGCTGACTACATTCTTTTAGGAATTGGTAGTTTATATACTTCGGTAATTCCAAATTTAATTATTAAAGGAATTAGTGAGGCTATTAATAATAATAAAGAGGCAGATGTTATTTACTTATGTAATATAATGACTGAGCCTGGAGAAACCGATCACTATGATGTTGATGATCATATTCAGGCAATTGAGAAACATATGCATGGTAAAATAGACACAATTATTTATCCCAACAATATTATTCCAAAAGATATTGTAGAGCTATATAGACAAAATAATTCTGATATCGTTAAATTAGATAAAAGTAAAAAACGTGATTGTCGAGTTATTAAAGCAGACTTACTCAGCTTTGATTTTCAACAAGCTCGCCATAGTTCAGAAAAAATTGAACAAGCACTAAAGAAAAAATTAAAGATTGGATGATAAAATGTCGTTTTCAAAATTTGTAAAACATGAAGTGTCTCAAAATGTACTTTTTGAATGCTGTCAAAGAAGTCAATTAAGTGCCTTGATTTTACTCTCATCAACACTAGTAATAAACAACAAAGGTATTTCTTTGCAGTTTTCAACCGAAAACTCTTATATCGCAAAAAGGGTATGGCAATTAATTAAAGATCTTTATGAAGTTGAACTAAAATTAGATGTAAAACAAAAATTAAGGTTTAATAAAAGTAATATTTATCAAGTTAGTATTATTGATGAAGGTTTAACTATTTTAGAAGATTTAGAGCTTTACAGTCCTAAAGAGGGTTTAATTGATCATTTGAAGGAAAGTCATTTTAAGGCTGAGTGCTGTAAAAGAGCATATTTAGCCGGTGCTTTTATGGCCGGAGGTAGTGTAAACTCACCTGCAACTTCAAATTATCACTTGGAAGTTTCGACTAATAAATTAGAACATAGTCAGCTAATTCAAAAGTTAATGAATAATATAAACCTAAACGCTAAAATTGTTGAAAGAAGAAATTCCTATGTTGTATATGTTAAAGCAGCTGAAAAGATTTCAGATTTCTTAAGAGCGATTGGTTCCTCAAATGCGGTTATGGAATTTGAAGAACATCGAATTCAAAGAGATTTTGCCAATAGTTTTACTCGATTAGACAACTGTGAATTGGCAAATGAAGTAAAAGTTATTAAGGCAGGTCAAAAACAGTTAGAGGATATTCAAATTATTGAAGATGCTAATCACCTTGATGCAATGAGTGAGATTCATATGGAGGTAATTGAATTAAGAAGGGATTTTGAAGATTACAGTTTAAATGAATTAGTAGTTGAATATAAAAAACGCTATGGTAAAAACATTACAAAATCGGGTTTAAACCATCGCTTTAAACGTATTTCTGAAATTGCCGACAAGTTCAAGCGGTAATTTATAACACTTAAAATAGGTAGATAAAACAAGGGTTAATGCTTAAAATCTTATTATAGAACTGAGGTTTTGAGCATGAAAAAGGGGATACAGGATCATTCTCAAAAAAAATTTGGGGACAACATGCGAAAAAGGCGACTTGCTATGAATATATCGCAAGAAGAATTGTCTTTTAGAGCGGGATTACATAGAAACTATATATCTGATGTTGAACGTGGCACAAGAAATGTATCTTTAAAAGCAATGCAACAGATTGCCAGTGGCTTAGAAACATCTTTATATAAACTTCTTAAAGATGACGAGAACAATGGTTTATAAAAAGTAAAGGTCAAACCTTTATTTTTTTATTACAATATAATGGTGTATTTGGCTTATTTAAAGCCGATATCAATGCTTTAAGCATAGTATTTGTTGATAAATAAACTTATAAAGTGTAATATATAACTTAGTAAGGAGGAATACAAATGCAATGGATTGTTTTATTAGTAATTGTTGTAATTGTAGCCGTGGTTGGTATCTGGGTTATGGGAACTTATAATAACTTAGTAAGATCAAAAAACCAAGTAGAAGAAGCATTTTCAACAATGGATATTTTCCTTTTGAAGCGTTCAGATTTAATTCCTGATTTAGTCGCAACTGTAAAGGCTTCGGCAGCACATGAGAGAGAAACATTAGAAAGTGTTATTGCCGCAAGGTCACATGCGGTTGGCGCAAGGACCACCGATGAAAGATTAGCAGCTGAAGGTGAACTAACCCAAGCTATTAGTCGTTTGTTAGTTGTAGCAGAAGCTTACCCTGATTTAAAAGCTAGTTCAAACTTCTTGCAAATGCAAACAGATTTGAAATCTATGGAAAGTGAAATAGAGAATTCTAGAAGATATTATAATGGAACTGTTAAGTATCATAATAATGCAGTTAGTGTATTTCCAGCTAATTTAGTTGCAAATCAATTTAATTTCCAAAAAGAAACTTTATTCGAACTTCCAGATGAAAGCAAAAGGGAAAAGCCAGAAGTATCATTTTAAAATGAGGGTATCTTATGATACCTTTTTTTTAGGGAGAGATATATGTACTATTATAAATACAAGACAAATATTGGAGATCTTTATATAAGTGCTAGTGATAAGTATATTTTGTCAATTAGCTATTTTAAAGAGGCAAATTTAAAGAAAATTGAAACACCTTTAATTAAACAAGCCTATACGCAAATAACCGCCTATTTAAATGATGAGTTAAAGGAATTCAATCTTCCAATTGAAATAGTTGGAAGTGACTTTGAAAAGACTGTTTATAAGCATTTAATGACTGTTCCATATGGTCAGGTGATTAGTTACAAGCAGTTGGCTAAAATGATAGACAATGAAAAAGCTGCAAGGGCGGTTGGAGGGGCTTTAAATAAAAACCCTTTATCGATTGTTGTCCCATGTCACCGGGTCATTGCCTCAAACAATGATTTAACCGGCTATGCTGGCGGCTTAGATATAAAAATAAAACTACTTGAAATTGAAGGACTTAAGATTGTGAATAATAAAGTGGTTAAATAATAAAGATTAGAATAAATTTTTAAAAATCTAAACCCATTTTTGGGTTTTTTTACTTTATTAAACAGTTGATTATAAAGTAAAAATTAGTTATGATGGTCTAGGAAAACTCCTATAACACTTTAGGATGATTCTTTATACAATATAGTAGAGAAGACTCTTTATAAGTGATAAAATATAAAAGAGGTAATATATGAAAAAAATAATCCGTAATATTATATATATATTAGTTTTAAGTTTAGTATTGATTGGTTGTAGCACAGATAAATGTAAGGTTGATAATGAAGGCTTATGTGAGATTGAAAAAATAGCAGAATTAGAAATAGAAGCAAACGCTAAAATTATCATCGGTGTTTTTAATGAAGACTATGGGATCGATTTAGTCCAAAGTTTTAATCAAGCCTATCCTGACCATCAAAAACTTTTAAGTTATGAAGTAATATCTTCTGATGACAATGAACAATTATTGTCACATCTATCGGAATTTGACTTAATTCAACTCAAGAGTGAATACGTCCCCCTATACTTTGATAAGCTGGCTAGTTTCGATGAGTCATTTTCAAATCTTTTGGAAAATGAAAAACTTAGTAAGTTTTCAAGTCAAATCAATCAAAGCGCCAATTACTTTATTCCTTTTGATGTTGAAGGATTACTTTTTGTTTATAACAAGACAATGTTAGAAGAATTTAAAGTTGACCTAAGTGATGAAGATAATAATGGTATTCCAGAAGCAATTGACAGTTTTGAAAAAATTGCTGAGCTTTCAGATATTTGGCGTAAAGAAAATGTCTTGTATTTGGATCAAGCGATCGAAGATATCTTTTCATTTCCTTTAAATGACCAGATGGCAATGCTGCCATTTTTACAAAATAGCGACTACCGGCTAATTCAAGGTGTTAGTGCTGAAATGATGGACTTAGATGAAAATTTACTCCAAGCCTTAGAAGGTTTAAAAACTTTAGGAAGTTATGCTTGGAAGTATAATAAAGACTTTAATAATGAAACAATCTGGAATTATGAACAAGTTTTAATCGACCAAAGTGCGCCTTTTTTGTTAGTTGGTAACTGGATGTACTATGACCACTACCAGCAGAGCAAGGCCTATGAACTAGTCTTTACTAAACTGCCAACTCTAAATAATCAAGAGATGGCTACAATAAGTTCAGTCAGTGGTTTTGTGCTAAATAAGGATAGTGAGTTTAAAAATGCTGCAAATATGGTTTTAAAACATATTAAAGGTGTTGAAGGAACGCAAGTCGCAATTAACAATGGGATCGTACCCCTAATTAACAAAGACCTTTTAAATCTTGAAGGCTTTAAACTTGATGCTAATACTAAACAGAAAATCAAAGCTTATCAATTTAGCGAAACATCACCACTTCAAGCCTTTTCACAAAATCAAAAAGTTAGAGGATGGGATATCTTTTTAGAAAACGATTTTAGACAAGCAATAAGTGATGTGTTTTTAGGAAGAAAAAATCCAGAAACAGTTCAAAAGGAAATAAAAGTGATAATAAGTGAGTGGTTGTCAGCTAATGAAATTATTATTGAAGGCTTAAATGACGAAAGACCCCAAAGTGAGGAAACAGATGACAAAGACGTGGACCCAGATAATTGAAAATGAGCGCCAAAAACAATACTTTATTGAACTTGAAGCATTTTTAAATAAGGAATATCTTGAAAATGATATTTATCCTAGTCGAGAAAACTTATTTAATTGTTTTAAATTGACAGCTTTAGATAAAGTTAAGGTTGTAATAATTGGTCAAGATCCTTATCATCAAAAAGGTCAAGCCCATGGATTGTGTTTTTCAGTTTTGAGCGGTACAAAAATGCCGCCAAGTTTAAACAATATTTTTAAAGAGTTAAAGGCAGATTTAAATATTGATCGAAATAA
>LFRM01215932.1_pt1 | contig 16398 bp, 16 predicted proteins | sample 618341 | NCBI WGS metagenome assembly LFRM01 (sample SAMN03654438, study PRJNA283298) | anaerobic digester metagenome | isolation source: pool of bioreactors CSTR01a, CSTR02a, and CSTR03a thermophilic anaerobic... | place: Denmark: Kgs. Lyngby | collected 2014-05-21 | reverse complement strand
TTTGTATAATAGAGCTTGCCAATTCAATTGATATGAGAAAGGCAGAGAAAAATGGATATTTTCAAGTATTTAGAAGGCATGGCCGTTCAGCACGGACCAAGCGGAGCAGAAGGCGAGGTTTCGCAGTGGCTCAAGCCTCAATTCGAAGCTCTGTGCGACGAAGTAACGATTGACGCGCTCTACAATGTAGTCGCTGTCAAGAAGGCCACCCGCAAAACCTCAGATGGTTCACCCGCGCCACGCGTGATGATTGCCGCCCATCAAGACGAAATCGCGCTGATGGTATCGGATATCCTACCCGATGGAACCCTACGCATGGGACAAGTTGGCGGCGTTGACCCGCGCATCTTGCCCGCAGCCACCGTGACGGTGCATGCAAAGCCAGACGGCAAAGAGCCCCAAAAGCTCCTTGGCGTTATTGGTTCGACCCCTCCCCATCTGCTCAGCGCAGCAGATCGCCAGAGTAACTACACGCGCGAAGCGCTGTTTGTGGATCTTGGCTTGCCCGTGGGCGAAGTGAAAGCTCTCGTCAGCATCGGCGACTCGATCACCCTTCAGGGTCCTGCTACAAAGCTCCTAAACGACCGCGTAGCTTCAAAGACCATGGATGACAGAGCTTGCATCGGCTGCCTCCTTGACGCCGCCGAAAGGCTCCAAAAGATGAGCCATATCTGCGACATCTATTTTGTCGCAACTTCGCAGGAAGAAGTCGGCAGCAAGGGCGCAATGACCGCTGCCTATGCGATCAACCCCGACCTTGCGGTTGCGCTGGATGTTGGTCATGCCATCATCCCCCAGAGCCGCCCAGACACCTGCTTGCCCCTTGACGCACCCGCGCTTACCTATGGCCCATTCATTCAGCACAAGCTGCTTGATAACATGAAGAACGTCGCAAAAAATCATGCCATCAAGATCAATACGGAGTTTGCCGCAAGCAGCACCTATACCGATGCTGATAATATCATCATCGCACGCACGGGTATCCCAACGGTGCTCATCAGCTTGCCCCTCAAGTACATGCACACCACCGTTGAGACGCTTGACACCAAGGTGCTGTCTGAGTGCGGTCGTTTGCTTGCGCATTTCATTGTCGACCTTGAAGAAGGGTGGGATAAAGAGCTATGGAACTAAAACAACTTTGTGAGCTGCAAGGCATTAGCGGACGCGAGGAGCTGGTTCGTGCGGCAATTTATGACCATTGCAAGAATGCACTTGGCGATGAAAACGTGATGATCGACTCCATGGGCAACGTGATTGCACACAAGGCAGGGCGCGACAAATCCGCGCCGCATGTGATGCTCTCAGCCCATATGGACGAGGTTGGTCTGATGGTCATCTCTGCAACCGACGACGGACATTTGCGCGTTCGTGCTGTGGGCGGCATCGACTCTCGCGTGCTTGTTTCCAAGCGCGTGAAGGTTGGCTATGCCATCCCCGCAAAGGACGACAAGCCCGAAGTAAAGCCCCTAAACGGCGTGATCGGCGCGATGGCGATTCACCTGCAAACCGCAGAGGATCGCAAGACCGTTTTGCCCATCAGCCAGCTATTTGTGGATATCGGTGCAAAGGACAAGGACGAAGCCCTCAGCAAAGCCCCCGCAGGCACGCCCATCACCTTTGACACCGCCCTAACGCCCTTTGGACAGGACAAGATCCTTGCCCGCGCACTGGATGACCGCGTAGGCTGCTACAATATGCTTCGCCTGCTGGACGCTGATGTCAAGGGCGATACGGATTTCGTATTCACCTGCCAAGAGGAAGTCGGCTGCCGCGGCGCGATTGGCGCAACCTACCGCCTCATGCCCGACATCGGCATTGCCCTTGAAGGCACAACCGCCAACGACACAGGCGATATGCCCGACGCGCAAAAGGTTTGCACCGTCGGTAGTGGCGTTGCCATTAGCTTTATGGACAATGCATCCATCGCCAACCCCGAGCTATTTGCCAGCATGATGAAGCTTGCCAAGGACGAGGGCATCACCCATCAGGTGAAGATGAGCGTGAGCGGCGGCAACGAGGGCGGCGTGATTCAGCGCACAGGCTCAGGCGTGAAAACCTGCGTGCTCAGCGTTCCCTGCCGCTACATCCACAGCCCCTCCACCGTTTGCTCTGCAAATGACATCGAGGCGCAATACCAGCTAACGAAAGCATTTTTAGAGAAATAAGAAATGAGGTGGACACTCATGTTTGATCTAATCAAGCAAATGGCAGATCTTTATGGCGCAACCGGACGCGAAGCAGGCGTAGCGGACGCTATTGAGGCTCTTATGAAGGATAAAGCCGATACTATCACCCGCGATGCACTGGGCAACCTAATCTGCGAGAAGAAGGGCACTGACCCAAATGGCAAGCGCATCATGCTCTCCGCACATATGGATCACATCGGATTCGTCGTTGTGGCAGTGGAGAAGGAAGGCTTCCTGCGCGTTATGCCCGTTGGCGGCATTAACCTAGCCGTCAGCCGCACCCGCCATATTTACTTTAGCAACGGCGTGCAGGGTGTTATCTCCCAAGAGCCCGTCCCCGCCGGCGAAACCCCCGCTATGAAGCATATGTTTGTTGATATCGGCGCAGAGAGCAAAGAAGAAGCGCTATCAATGATTGAGCTCGGTGATGTTGCAGTCTATTCCAACGATTGCTTCCGCCTTGGCAAGAACCGCGTATCCGCTCCTGCCATGGACGACCGCGTGGCCTGCGCGCTGCTCATCAGCGTCATGCAGGCTCTGCCCCAGACTAAGAATACCGTCATCGCTGTTTTCTCCACGCAGGAGGAAGTCGGCTGCCGCGGCGCAAAAACCGCCGCTTACAGCGTTCAGCCTGATATCGGCATTGCGCTTGACGTAACCGGCAACGGCGACACCCCCGAAACCAAGCAGCCCGCCGTCAAGCTTGGAGACGGCGCTGCGGTCAAGATTATGGACCGCGGCAGCATCTCAAACCCCGAGCTCGTCACCGAGCTTTTGGCAGCTGGCAAGCGTGCAGGCGTGAAGACCCAGCGCGAAGTCCTCCCCTACGGCGGCACTGACGCAAGCACCATCCAGCTTTCCCGCGGCGGCGTAGTCGCTGGCACCATCTCCATCCCCTGCCGCTATGTGCACAGCGCATGCGAAGTCATCGATCTACGCGATGTGGAAGCTGCAAAGGGATTGCTGCTTAATTACCTGCAAGCATAAGAATCAACACTGTTATCCTAGTAAAACCCCCGCTTTTCTGTTTTAGAAAAGCGGGGGTTTTTGTTAGCGCGGAACCTCCGCCATCGGTCAATGCCTCCCATAGGATATCAGCTGATGTTCCATAGTCTCTTGGCGTTCTCGCCCATCACCAGCGCATATCCCGCAGCATCTGTCACATCGGGCAAAAAGCTCTCGTATGCAGCGCGTTCCACATGCATCATGGCAAATGGAGCATCACTGCCAAAGCATACTCGCTCCGGACCTAATTTTCCAATTGCTTCCATTACCCTTATATAGGATATCGCGCTGCCGACCAGCGTCATATTCTCGCAGCATTGAGCTGCCTCAATACACGCCTTTCCCAAGTCCGGCACGCCTGCTCCGCCCATATGAACCATCAAAATCCGCAGGTTCGGGAAAGCTAATGCTACCTTGTGCGCACGATAGGGATGTGTGAAATCATAATAATCCGCGCCGATATGAAATGCCAGCATACAATTGTTTTTTTCCAGATAAGCATAGTACGGGTTGAGTCGCTCATCATCGATATAAAAACTATTCTGTGCCCCATTGAGCTTCACGCAGCGCATGCCGTAGCCTTCTACGCATTGGGTGAGCATGGCCATCGTGCGCTCATACCCAAAATGCGGGTCAATCCAGCCTGTTGCAACAAAACGATCTGCGTACCTTTTTGCCGATTCATATATGTACCTGTTGGCATCCTCAATCTGCCGAAGGTATGGCGGCTGTAGCCAAATATTGGCCATATCAATCCCAGCGCGATCCATTCGGTCGATTGTTTGTTCCGCCGTTAATCCATTTGCTTCTGTCGTTGAGAGATGAACATCCGTATCAAAAATCACAGTGCCTCATCCTTGTCATTGTTTGTTATGCGGTCTTTTTCTTGCCCGCGTATGCTATGCCAGAGATTTCCACACAAACGCCCTCAAGCGTAAACTCTGTTGTGATGACTTTCCTTGCGGGATATGGCTTCGGCATCTTTTCCGCATAGCATTGATTCAATTCCTTAATGCCGTCCATGCTGCGCAAATATACCTGCACATATACCAGATTGCTTAGCGATAATCCCTCTTTAGCAAGAATGACCGCCATTTCCTCCAAAACAAAATCTACCTGCTTTGCTATATCGCCTTTGGCTACCACTGCGTTGTTTTCAGCAGGCGGTATGCCGCTGAGAAATACATAATCGCCGCCGCGAACTGCTGTAGCAATGGGTGGGTTCATGTTCCAAATCTCCTTATAGCTTCATGCCGCTAAATGCCGTGCTTTCATAGAATTGCTTCTGGAAAAACATGTACATCACAAATAGCGGAACAATTGATATGGTGGCGGCCGCCAAAATCCAGCCTTGGTTTTGGCTGTCCACTTGCGTAAATGCCGATATACCAATGGGTACCGTGCGCAGCGTGGTGCTATTGGTAATGAGCATCGGCCAGAAAAAATCCTTCCACACTTGTTGGAAATTGAAAATCACAAGGGTTGTAATCCCCGGTCTGGAAATAGGAATGATGATTTTGGTGATAATGCCCAGTTCATTTAGTCCGTCAATACGTGCAGCATCTACCAGCGAATAGGGCAGCATCCTGAAAAACGAAGTCATCATGTACACACCAAACGCCGTGGAAAGGTAGGGCATAATGAGTCCGGCATAGCTATCTACCAAGCCGAATGACTTTGCCATTTGAAACATGGGGATGAACGTGATTTGAGTCGGCATAATGATCCCAATCGCTACCAGCACATCAATGAAGCGTGATAAGCGCGAGCGCAGTATCACAATGCTATATGCTGCAAGGCAAGAGATGAAAACTACGGAGATGGTAGAGATCGTGGACACCATTATGCTGTTGATCAGGTACCGTCCATAAGGCACAGCATTCCACGCACTGACAAAGTTGCTAACCGTCCAAGTCTGCGGCCATAGCGTTGGGGGCAACGACACAATTTCCCGCAGAGGCTTAAAGGAGGATAGTACGATCCAGATAAAGGGTCCAATTGAAATCAATGCAAAAAATCCCAACGCCAAGTACTTCAGTGCCGACGCCATCCATCGCCTTGAAATCGTATTTTTCATTTCAATTAACACCTTCCGATCCAGCAAGACGATTCATGAAAAACTTCTGTATGCCTACAAATACCAGCACAATCGCAGTAAAGATAATGGCAATCGCGCCGCCCTTACCCGCCTTCATATTGGTAAATGCCGTCTCATAAAAATAGTACATAATCGTCGTTGTCGTTCTAGCCGGTCCGCCTTTGGTCATGATATAAAACTGGTCAAAGCCCTTCAATGATCCAACCAGTGAGATCAGTACCACAAAGATAGCAACAGGCATGATTTGGGGCAATGTGATTTTCCAAAAGCTCTGTACTCTGCCCGCTCCGTCTATTTGCGCTGCTTCCTTTAGTTCTTTTGGAACGTCTTGCAGCGCTGCAAGGAAGAACACCGCATAATACCCTGCGCCTTTCCATACAGAGCATAGCGAAACGATGATCAGCGCCTGATTGGGGTCTGTTAGGAAACCCTGTCCTGTCCCGCCGCAAGCGCGAATGATGTAATTGACTACGCCAAAGCTAGGCTCAAGCATGAACTTAAACACAACCGATACAATAACCCAGTCAAACAGCACGGGTAGGTAGCAAGCCGTGCGGAAAAACGAGAGCCCTTTTACCCGTAGATTCAAGCACAGCGCAATCAGCATCCCAAATATCACCACGCCGACACCGTCTATCAGCAAATAGACAGCCGTGTTTTTAAGTGCACGTGCAAACAGCGTTTCGCCCAATACCTTTTGATAATTCTTCAATCCTACAAAGTCATTCTTCAAGGATAGCAGATCTTGATTCGTGAAGGACGTGAGCACTGTTGCAAAAAATGGATAGATTACAAAGATGGTGAAATGCAGCATAAATGGCAGCAAGAATACCACACCTATCCACCTTTGCTTTTTGCTCAGGGCTTGATATTGTTTGTTCATTTTCTTAGCCCTTCTTTCAACGCAATTTCCATTGCCAATGCAGCGCAGCTAATCACCGCGCTGCATCGGCCTGTTCCCTATTCTAAGGATTCCAGCAGTTCATTGTACTGGTCGTCCGCATCCTGAAGTGCTGTCATAGGATCCTCGCCCATGAGTATCACTCGCTGGATTGCATCAAATACAATGGTGTCCATCTGCATGATTTCTGTGGCTGCTTTGGGCTTTGCATATTGCATATCCGAAAGCGCCTGTTTGTAGTTGGGGTTTGACTCAAACCATGGGTCATCAATCATTTCGTTTAGAACGCCTAGACCGACTTCGTCCTTGGTATAAGCCATCTGCTCATCATAGCTGAGTACATGCTGTATCAGCTTCCAAGCTGCATCTTGATTCTTGCTCATCGTGGGGATGACGCACGCCCGCCCGCCCAGCGGGATTTGCGGCACGACATCCACAGAGGGCATTGGCAATGTAGTGAACCCGACCTCCAGCTCAGGGAAATCCTCACGATATGAACGCAATTCCCATTCCCCTGTTAGAATCATCGCCAGCTTTCCGGTTTGGAAACCGCTTGTGATACGCTCTACAGGCGATACCTTCAGTTCATTGACCAGCTTGTCCCATAGCTCCAATGTCTTTACCGATGCTTCGCAAGCAAAGCCTGATGTGCCATCCGCATTCTGATACTCGCCGCCATATGACCAGAAAATCGGGCTGAATACATGCATCGTCCAGTGGGAGTCTGCCGTCATGCCGATTTCAAATCCATAGACCTCGACATTGCCGTTTTCGTCATACTTGGTGAGTTTTGTTGCTGCATCAACCAGTTCATCGTATGTTTGGGGCGGATTTTCAGGATCAAGCCCTGCTTCCGTGAACATCGTCTTGTTATACACCAACTGAATGGAATTGCCTCGAATGGGGAAACCATAGGTTTTTTCCTCGTAAGCAAGGGGTGTAATTTCAGCATTGATCACGCTTCCATACAGGTCTGAAAAACCTTCAAAACCATCCAGCGAACTGATTGTGCCCGCCTTCGCCATGTCTGCAACATACATCGTATCCACCTGCAGCACATCCGGTGCATCGCCCGAGGCAATCATGGTGTAGAGCTTTTGCTGGATTTGAGCATTGTCTCCTACTTCCTCGGTTATGTTGACCTTGATACCTGTCTCCTGCGAAAAGCGCTCGATGGATTCGCGATATGCAGGTGTCCTGCGCGGATCTCCCGCAATCCAATATTCTAGCGTTACCTCACTATCTTCCGCCAATGCCAAAACAGGGATGCAACCAACCAGCATGAGAAGCACCAAGAAACAAGAAACCAACCTCTTCATTCAAATCCCTCCTTCATATTGATGACGGGATTCCCCCCGTCAAGAAACCTTATTCAAGCACAATATCCCTTGACATCCGTCCAAATTGATCGCCGCTATCCAGCGAGTGAATCCAAAAACCCTTGGGCGCAATCGCATGTCCCTTATATTCATGCGAGCAGATATCGAAATTGACCACAACTTCCGTGCCGTCACTGAATACGCTTCGCTGAAGCTCAAAGCCGTTAGTCAGGAATTCATGGCTTACCATCTCGTGATAAGCGGTCTTCGCATGCAAGCTGCCAAGCAAGCTGGTGCACTGCGCAATCAAGGGCTTGAGGTCCGCCCATTGATCATAGACCAGCGACCAGCTGGACGGCTGTGCACTAATGAGATCGTGAAGCACATGGTTGATATGATCCTCCCTGCCAAAGGGCTGACCATGCTGCCAGTAGCAAACAACCGCATCATGGTATACGAGGTTAAACAGCGGCACCATCATGCCAAAGTCGGCAGATTCCATCCCCTGATTCAGCCCAACTGCCGCGCCCGGCATCCCCTCAAAGAAGGTACATACAGGCACTGCCCAGTCAACGCCAGCCTCCGCCCCAACAACCCAATCCTGCTCCGCCAAGTACTCCAGCAATGCTTTCTTGTATTCGCGGTCATCCTTGCGTGCAAGCGGATGTTCGGGATCAGAGCATTCATACATCTGCGCTGATGTGGTGGTATCCAGATAATACGAGTTAACACTTGTGCTGCCTTTGACTGCCTCAACATTTGGCTTTGCCAGCTCAAGAGCCTGCGAAGAGCAGACCAGCCTGCACAGACCGCCATCCCATATGCCGCCAAGCATGGGCGTTCCATCGGGATGCTTCATCACAAGTTTTTCATCATAGCTGGGAGAATCGGGATAGATGTCCTGATAGTTATCATGAAGCGAAAATATATAGCCCGCATCTGCGCCCTTTTGACTTGCACGAGCAAGCCCTTGCGCACCGCCTGCTTTTTGTGCCGGCGGCCACATATCAATGTGCTCGCGGTCATAACCCGCTCTGTTCCATCCGCCCAGCAGTACCAGCGCGCGCTCCATGCCCATTTTCTGCATGTCATCCACCATTTCGCCTACTTGATCAAATGTGGTATGCAAACATTCATAGCCATCCAAGATGGGCTCAGACCACGAGCGCAGCCGAGGCTCGTTTCGGCGATTGGTGTAGATGTAAATCTTGATATCAGGTGCGCCGATCATTCTTTCCACAAGCGGGTTCTTGTCAATCTTATCGCGCAAAGAAACAAATCGTCCGCTCCTTTGCACCTCTTTACGGTACAGCTTTGCCATGCCCACATAGCCGTTTTCCACCAGCGTCAGCTGCATCGTGCGATCGTATTTCATCTCGCCCTTGCATCCCCGCCATACGGGCGTAAGGGATGAATATCTCTGGCCTGCTTCCATGCCCTGACGGTTGTCAATCGGCTCTCCATGCTCACCGACAACCGCGTTCCCAAGGACGTGCAGCGCTGCATCTACAGCCTCTTCCAGATAGCACATGACGGACGAACCCGCATTTGACGCACCAAACCACGTCATGTTCAGACCACAGAATTCAAATGGAATCAGTTCATCGATATCACAGATGTTTTTCCAGCTATTATGTCGATGACGCATAAAGCCCGCTTCGAGTTTGGAGGGGATGAGCGTGCCCTGCTTATGAGGCACAACCACGTAGCCATCATCCGCGCCCGAGTCCACGCGCAGCATATGCGCAGGATACTCCAACGACACAAACTCACCATCGCAATGCAGTTCCGTCAGCTTCAGTTCCACGCGATTGCCTGTGACCGTCCATTCCGCCCTGAATGCATATCCCTGTTCATGATAGTTTGCATACAGTCCATTCTCGATTTTGCCTACGCTTTGGGGTGCTTGAATCGCTATCCGCTCCTGTCCGTCCATGCACAGCCACCCTGCAAAACGCCCTCCCCAAGAGATGCCTTTTGCAATATCCGTCAGTTCCACAGCACCATTGTCCATGATTCGTACTTTCCATTGCTCCGAGACATGCTCAATCCTCATCACATTATTCTCCATTCTTCCATTATCTGTTATATGTTATCTGATGACCTACCGTAAAAAAAGGAGAGTAGAATACCACGTTCTATACGTTCATGGTATTCAATGTCTTTTGCCACCCGTCAAAGCTTGCAATGACTACCTCATGCAGCTTCACTTTGTCCTTCGCCTTCATCGCCTCGAAAATCTGCCGATGGTCATGAACGGCTTGACTGGGGATATGGATCATCGAGTTTTTAATGGATGCTTCAAATAAATGCAAACTCGTCTGCCCGATCTTAATCACAAATGGATTATGGGTCGCATGCAATATCGCTTCGTGAAAAGCCAGATCATCCTGCGCGGTCTGCGTGTTATCTGAAATTTTTCGTTCGAGATTGATGATCGTCTGCTCAATTGCATATAAGTCTTGCGGCGTTGCCTGCTCCATTGCGAGTTGCGTATAGGCGGGTTCCAACATTTCGCGAAGCTGGAAAATCTGTTCATTGCTTCCTTGCATCAGTACAAGCTGATAAACAAGCGGATTGATTCCATCCTCATCAATATTGCTGCGCACATAAGTGCCCTCTCCTTGAATGGATTCCACAACGCCCATTGCCGATAGCATCTTGATTGCCTCTCTGACACTGGATTTTCCAACACCAATCTGCTCCGACATTTCCGCTTCGGATGGAAGCAAATCACCGGGCTTGATCGTACGGTCCAAAATCGCCTGTTTGATACTATCCATGACAATATGGGAAAGAGGCTGCCTCTTGGCAACATTCTGCAGAATTCTGTCGCTTTTGATCATCATCAGCACATCCTTGTGTTATCATTCTTGTTTTCAGTTTTCAGTTATCATATATCTGTCTTCATGTCGATCATAGGCCTTTTCAAATGGATTGTCAATAGATATTTCGGCATTTATCAATTGTTACGTTTTCTTGAGTATCTAAAGAGATGATTATCTATTTGTATGGTTTGTCATGATGCACGGGCAGTAAAAACGGACACCCCTCAAGCGTGCGTTCAAAATGTCATGTTTATTAACTGCTTATTTGTTTGAGAAGAAGCATTTTCAATGTCCTTCATATAGTTTCTTAGCACGAGATTGATATACTGTGAAAACGAACGATCATCTTCCTCCGCAAGCAGCCTCACCTTTTCTACGATATCATCATCCAGTGTAATACTGACTTTTGCTTTCAGTGGTTTCATATTCTCACCTCTATCAAAGAATAGCAGTACATCCCCGCTTAATGTCGACATGTATGATAAAGTAGTACGAAGTATGATTTGCAGAGGAGGCAGAAAATTCCTGAAACCATGCTGCTTGCCGGCTTGGTATTGATTTTCGAGCATCAGCAGAGAAGTACACGCACAAGTGCCCTACTATCAAGACACTGATCTGAGTCAATCGGTACTACCGGCACCCATGCGCGACGACCTTAGCCCTGATGAATCTATAGACGATATCGACTTTCAAAGAAAGTATCTGTCAATGGAATCAGCAAAGGCTTTTTGAAGCACTTGCTTTTACCGACAAATCAAGCAAAGGTATTTCCATTGATAGCCATTTGATCACATGCCCTGCCTTGGTGATCAAAGCTGTAAACAATGATGATGATGAGCAGCGCGGCATTGCAGAAGCAAAGCACCTTGGCGCACAGTATATGGGCTACCAAAGCTATACCACACAGGATTGTTAGTGGGGCAAAAGTATATAGAAGTTGCAGAGCAAATCCTCAAATGGGCCAGCAGCTTGGCGTAGACCATCAATAAGCATATCGGGGCTATGTCTAGCTGTGTATATAAAAACGGACGCCACTCAAGCGTCCGTTTTTTTCATGCCATGACTGCCTGCTATGGAACGGGAACCGTTATGTATATGCTATCGGACATTGGAAAGCGGTAGTTCAAGTCTTCATTAACCCCAAAAACCAATTCAACGTTTACTTCTCCTGTCAGGTTCTCCGGCAGTGAATAAATGTAGAATTCAGTAATCATAGAAGCGCCGTTTCGATTTTCTGAAATTCTGCACTCATCAAACAGATTACTACCTTCCCCATCTGTTATTGTTGAAATACCGCAAACCGTCCCCAATACTTTGTCGCCATATTGAGATGCAGTTTCTATTTCTCTATCGAAATCGCCTCTGTTATCTGCTGAGTATTCAATCGAGTTATCAACAACAGATGTGTAATCATCGTTAGGTAGCTGGATGACGCTTATTTTCAGTTCTTTTTCATCATAATGCACCTCGCTGATCACGAAAGTAACACCTTTGGTTTCCGTTCCGCCTGACGAATAATAGCCCAGATAATTTTCAGGCATGTTGGCAGGCAGGCTTTCGGACGTATTGTCAGGAATCGATAACTTAATCGTTTTTTCCTCGGCAAAGGATATATTGTATGGAATGCAGATAACCATTGCCAGCACCATGAATAAAGATAGGTATTTTTTCTGTAGACCTCCATAGTTTCTAAAATTGTTACTGGATAGCACGCATCATCTATATAACGTTATTTGGGATTTCTTTATTGCCCAATGTCCTTTGTTTTACCATTGTTGATATTTGGCAACAGTCCCTCAGGCGAAATCCTCACATATGAGCTTCGCTAAATTGTCTACAAAAACAGCGCATACAAGCAAGTCACATGCGCTGTTTTGATCATGGATAGGCTGCTCTCATTCAGTCAATAAACTTAGGCGGCAATTCCTTATGCCCCATTGCTTTGATTGCATCATGAACAGATTGCTTACCATGCAATATCATGAGCTTGGATGTACCTTGCGCAAGCAACTTGCCGCCACTATCCTTGGCTACTGCTTCCGTAACGCAGAGGGATCTTCCGACTTTGATGGATTTCCCCTCAACGATGATTTTGCCGCTATTGATCATGGACAGGTTGTTGACGCTTACGTCTATTGAAGTAAAACCAACATGCTCATCCACCTCGCAATAAGCAGACCAGTAAGCAGCCGTATCAATAATAGAGGAATAAACGCCCCCGTGAATTGCTCCAAAGGGATTCATATGCTGGTTGCTCAGCTCCACCTCAACCCTTGAATAACCAATATTCAGCGCACACACCCGCATCGCTAACAACTCAAAATAGGGGCTGTGATTGATGAGCTCCAAAAGTGCTTTGATATGCTCGGGATTCATCTTTGCCATGTACTCACCATCTCGTTTCAGTCTCTTTGGATCGTCATTTCTGTCATCAAGTATATCATATCTCAACAGACAAAAACAGACCGATGCTATCGGTCTGTTCATAGCGTCAAAAAAGCTCGCTAACGCGATCTTTTCTGCCGAGGGCTTCGCCCCTTTCATTGCACTTCGTCCCTGTTCGCTAACGCTCAAGGCCTGGGCTACGCGTAGGGAACCCTTGCTACGCAAGGTCCCCAAATGACCGCATATGTCGCTGGTTTAGGATTGTAATCGGAGCGACTTCGCCCGTTTGATTTGTGCCCCTCCGATACCACCTTTGAATTCGGCCTATCAAGCACTGGAACTTCGGAATAACCAAAGACCTTATCCTTTCACAGCCCCCGCCATCACGCCGCTGACAATATGCTTTTGGCAGAAGAGATAGAATATGATAATGGGCAAAATCGCGAGCACAAGCATAGCCATCATCGCGCCCATATCCACTGAACCATAGCCGCCCTTGAGGTACTGAATGGCGATTGGCACGGTCTTGTAGCGCTTGAGATCAAGCACGAGATAGGGCAGGAGGTAGTCGTTCCAAATCCACATGGTTTGCAAAATGCCTGTGGAAATATAGGTAGGCTGCAAAATCGGAAGAACAACGCTAAAGAATGTACGCAGCGGCCTGCAACCGTCGATCATTGCGGATTCTTCAATCGCAATCGGGCAGGACTTCATGTATCCTGTGAACATAAAGACCGCAAGCCCCGCACCAAATCCCAGATAGATAATGGGGATGGTGAAGGGGGTGTTTAGACCCAGAACGTTCGCCGTCTTAGACAGGGTGAACATCACCATCTGGAAAGGGACGACCATCGAAATGATGCAGACCATATAGATCGCCTTGGTGATCTTATTTTGCACGCGCGCGATGAACCATGCGCACATAGACGTGCAGAGCAGAATCAGGAATACCGACAAAATGGTGATCACAAAACTCCAGCCGATGGACTCGATGAAGTTGGTGAGCTTAATGCCGTTTTCATAGTTACTAAACCCTGCGAAGGTCTTTTCAGTTGGAAAGGCAAAGGGTGCGCGGCTGATATACGCCTTCTTTTTAAAGCTGTTGATCACCATCATCACGAGCGGATAGAGATAAACAAGGGAGATGAGCGAAAAAATCACGGTGAGCATACCATCAACCAAGCGTTTTTTATTGCCGAGTTTCTTTGGATTTGCCATTATTGCTGCACCTCCTTATCGTGTGTTGCCCGCAATTGGATGATTGCGATAATGGCTACGATGAGGGAGAACACAACCGCCTTGGCTTGTCCTGCGCCTGCCCAGCCTGTGCGCCCATAGAAGGTGCTGTAAATATTAAGCGCCAAGAGCTGAGAACGATTGGACGGCATGCCGTTGGTGAGGGCTAAGTTCTGATCAAAGAGCTTGAAGCCATTGGTGAGGGTGAGGAAGGTGCAAATGGTGATGGACGGCATGAGCATGGGCATCTTGATATGCCTGAAGGTCTGCCATGCAGTTGCGCCGTCAATGGATGCAGCCTCGATCATCTCGCCTGGGATGGACTGAAGCCCTGAGATATAAATAATCATCATATAGCCCGCTTGCTGCCAAAGCATGACGATCATCATGCTCCAAAAGCCGTACCATTCGTTGGTGGTGATGTTGACGTTGTACTTTGCGAGTACGCCGTTGATGATCACCTGCCACAGCCAGCCCAGCACAATGCCGCCGATGAGGTTTGGCATGAAAAACACGGTGCGGAACAAGTTTGTCCCCTTAAATCCGCGCACCAAAAGCAGCGCGATCACGAGACCAAAAATATTGATCAGCACGGTCGAAATGCCTGCAAAGAGCATCGTGAACCACAGCGAGTGAATGAACTCGCCTGATGAGTCCGTAAACGCCTTCACGTAGTTTGCAAACCCAACAAAGGTCGCGTTGGATATCGTCGTAAAGTCGCAAAAGGACAGGTAAAGCCCCGTGACAAACGGAACCACAAAGCCAATGGCAAATGCCAGCATTGTGGGAAGCACGAAGATTGGCCAGTATCTCTTGATATATCGTTCCATCTCTTCATCCCCTTTGGTGGGTATTTAAAAAAATGAAGGACTGCGCATGCAAGACCTATCGCCGCTTTCCATATGGTCAAGGGATTATACACCCCTTGACCACATGGTATAAAGCTTGCAGGTTTTACATGCCGCAACCCTTCAATAGGTTCCAATTACGTTATTGTGCAGCAGCGACTTCGCTTGCCCAGCCATCAACGAATGCAGTCTCAACAGCAGCCCATTCGCCTGTGCCCTGAGCATACTCGAGCAGTGCATTGCCAAGGTTGTTCTTCCAAATCTCGGAAGGAATGGTGGGGAAGTTCCAGCTAACGGAGGTCTTGCCGTCTGCGATATAAGCAGCAGCGTCGTCCAGTAGCGCGTTGTGTGCAACATAGCCATCGTCAAAGGATTTGAAAGGCGTTACAAAGCCCATCTGGTTTGCAATCATGTCGCGGCCTTCGTCGCTTGTGATTACCCACTCAAGGAATGCTAGTGTAGCGTCGATGTTTTCCTGAGAAGCCTTGTTGTTCACTACCCAGTAGTTTTCTGAGCCAGTGCATAGGCCTTGGTTTTCTTCGCCTTCTGCACCGATGTAGATGGGAAGCATGCCTAGCTCTTCATTGGTGATGCCTTCTGCGGTTGCATCGCCATATGCCCATGTGCCGTTTTGATAGAATACTGCTTCGCTAAGTGCGAATTCGGAAGCTGCATCCTCGCCTGTCTTTGCGCCAAGCATGGTGGGCTCACAGGTTGCGTTGGTGATGTATAGATCCCAGATGTTCTTGTAGTTCTCAAGATAAGTGCCCTTGATCGCGTCGGTGGTGCCGATGCCGTCTGCCTTGTATTCATAATAGATAGGCAGGTTTGCAAGGTGAGTCTTGAAACGCCAGTCAGAGCTGGAGTCCATGCCAGCAGATGCGAAAGCGCCTAGAACGCCAACTTCATCTTTGCGAGCTTGGATGTCTTCTGCAACAGCCTTAAGGGTTGCGAAGTTGTTGATTTCAGAAGCGTCTGCAATCACAGCGCCGTCAAGTGCGCAGTACTTTGCAAGAAGGGTCTTGTTGTAGATGATGCCATAAGTTTCGATAACATATGCAATGCCGAGAACTTTTTCGTCTTCGACCAGTGCGAAGTCATCGCTCTTAAGGTCTGCATAGATTGCGCTGTCCTTAAGGTCTAGGCAATACTCTTTCCATGTCTTCAGGCCTACAGGACCGTTGACTTGGAACAAAGTGGGGGCTTCGGTCTTTTCGATTTCAGAACGAAGGGTATCCTCGTATGTGCCTGATGCAGCGGTAACGACAGTTACCGGTACGCCGGTTGCATCGGTGTAGGTCTTTGCGAGCTCGTCCCACTGGGTTGCCTGCTCGGGCTTGAAGTTTAGGTAATAAACAGAACCCGCTGCTGCTACCGGTGTAGTATCCTCAGCAACAGCAAAAATGTTTACCATGCCTAGTACCAATGTTGCTACGACCAATAGAGATAAGATTTTCTTCATAAAATAGTTCCTCCCCTTTATTTGAATGTACGCCGTTTGCATAACGCCTTTTCAGTTGTGCAAACGTTTGTCTCTTTGTATTATACCACAACTTTGTCTCTTGTCAATTATTAATAAACATTTTCTTGTA
>LFRM01069023.1_pt1 | contig 16407 bp, 12 predicted proteins | sample 618341 | NCBI WGS metagenome assembly LFRM01 (sample SAMN03654438, study PRJNA283298) | anaerobic digester metagenome | isolation source: pool of bioreactors CSTR01a, CSTR02a, and CSTR03a thermophilic anaerobic... | place: Denmark: Kgs. Lyngby | collected 2014-05-21 | reverse complement strand
CACGGTGTACCCGTGTTGCATGACCGGCGTTACGAAAAAGGCTGACAATGCGTTCGGCATCATTCTGCGATTGCTCAAGAAGCAATAAACGAATAGTTTTCTTATTAATAGCCATATAAAACCGTAAAGCTCATTTTTATTACAATTATAAGATTTTCCAGAGAGAGTCAAAATCATCTGCTGGCTTGTTGGGTTTCGCGTCAACGGTAGCAAATATTGAAGCAGCGGCGCTGGGAATTTCTACACTAGCGGCTTGCTTAGGCTGAACCGCAGTGCTTACTTTGTATTCGTATTGACTGATGCTTGCCGTGTGAATTGAGCGCTTGCCTAAAGTGGCTTTGGTTTCAGTTCCAGCATGGTTGATATTAACTCGGCTGCCTTCTTGAAACGGAATGCGTGGTGTAATGAGGCTAGCTGGGCGCGATATTGCTGGAATCTCAGGAACCAGTAAACCACGTAAATAATTACTCGGCTCCCCGCCCGGACGTACTAATTGCACGCCGCAGGGTTGTGCGTTAGGTGCCAATAATTCTACACCAATTTGTGCGCCGCCATTGCGAATTTGTCGAATCCAACGAATCACAGCGGTTACCCAGCTTTTGCATGAATCACTACTCAACCCAATGATATCACCTGCTTGGAGCTGTGAAGGTGCATCCTTATCCCACTCTAAACAGTAACCTCCCGGGCTTTGGTTAACAATGCTGATGTTGTAGGTCGGATAAACGGTGGCGATTTCTTGAGCCAGCTCTGCTTCATTCTGCTCTTGGGGTGTGTAGTTGATGACTTCATCAAGCAGAGAGTCTGTGCCATTGTCTTGCGCATCAAAGGCGTTAGCCCAAATGTCTGGTGCGCGATTGTCATACGAATAGTTGGCTTTGCTGATATGAGGTTTGGCTAAGGTATTATCAAAACTTACTTGTCCTGCTAGATAATAGTGTACAGCCGTCATACCCAAGCAAAGCTCAAGTGTGCCTGAGCTGGGAGTGCGCTTGAAGTCTCGCTTAGCAATGTCGCCCCATGCGCTGCATAGCTGGTAGATAAAAGTCGGCTGCGTGCCCGCAGGAATAAATACTTTTGCGTTGTGTTTTTTGCCTTCCGACAAATTAATCCATTCTTCGAGTGCGCTGGCTAAAGCTCTAGTGTCTAGACCCAGCAGAACCTCGGTTTTGCTGATATTTAATAAAGCTTTGTATCTAGGTGGTGTATCGCTATGAGGTGCGACAACAAACAGTGTCGTGGCAGCGTCCACGCTTTGAAGCGAAGCTAGATGACACCAGTGTGGCAGCGTGCTCGCCAGAAGAGAGATATCACGCTGACGCATTTGGTTGATACGGGCGCAACCTAACAGTAATGCGCAGCTGTAAGCCTGCTCGATAGATTGCTCTTTCAGATCGCCCAATAAAGGGTCTTTAAGCTTGGTGGTTTGTATGTTGTGTTTGCAGGCTAGTACATACAGCTGATGTAGGTCGAACCACAAACTAGCAGGCACAGGGTAATAAAGTTGGTAAGAGCGTGCTAAAGCAGAATAAAGGCTTTGTGTGGCTCTTTGTATGGCGTACGCAAGAATGTTGTTGCGTTGTGGTTGTGTTTGCGCCTGATGTTGGCTGATACACAGCTTATAGCCCGTGCTGAGCATGTTTTGTAATGCTTGGCATAGATTGGCTACTTTGCGACCGCGCTCATCCAATATAACGCTTTGCAGCAAGTGGTTTTTTTCAAGCTGCTTGGTAATAAAGCTAACTTCAGGGCGAATTATTTCGATGAGTTGAAAGCGTATTTCAGCGCTCACCTGTAGTCGATTAAGCTCAACTAGAGATTGGTAGAGCAGACGGGCTAGCTCACCAATATTGGCTTTAGGTAGACCATTGATCCAAGTTGTTAAATCGCGCGCCGTGGGCTTACAAAACGACAGGGTAGTTAAGTCCTGTGTAGGCGTTTGTAGCGATAATAACTGGTTCGGCTTATCCATTAGTCAAAAAACTCCAGTGTGAAAAAGGTGTCGATTATATAGCTTTATTACTTGCGCGAACCGTGAATCATGTGGCGTTGTGCGGATTTTGGCCATAAAAACCTAAGGGTTGTCCCATATTTACAACGCTGAGCTCGCCCAACTGCTCTTGCCACTGAACTGCGTCCGCCGCAAAAAGAACAATAGCAGTGGAGCCTAATTTAAACCGCCCAAGCTCGGCACCTTTTTCTAGTATTACCGGTTGGCGCGCTTCGTCTGTATAGCTAAATGAACGCAGTTCACGCTTTGGTGGTGTGACAAGACCCGCCCAGACAGTCTCAATACTGGCAACTATCATCGCGCCGACCAGCACCACGGCCATGGGTCCTGCCTCGGTATCAAAAATACACACCACACGCTCATTGCGCGCAAATAGCTCCGGCACGTTTTCTGCCGTGGTTTGATTGACTGAAAAAAGACGGCCTGGCACATAAATCATTTCTTTCAGGGTGCCAGTTACAGGCATATGCACCCGGTGGTAGTCGCGTGGTGATAAGTATACCGTACAGAAATTACCGCCCATAAAGGTTTTTGCGCGCAGGCTATCGCCCCCCAGCAACTCATTGACGCTGAAACACTGGCCTTTAGCTTGGAAAATTCTACCGTGTTTGATTGTCCCGATCTGACTGATAGCGCCATCGGCTGGGCTCACCACTGAGTTAGGTTCGGCATCAATGGGTCGAATCCCAGACTTTAATGCACGGGTAAAAAAATCATTAAAGTGCTTAAACTGCTGCGGGTCTTCTTGTGCTGCTAGGCTCATATCGATCTTGTAGCGTTTAATAAACCAGCTAATCAGTCTGTTTTTAAACCAAGGCGCTTCACATTCCGCTAAGCAGCCAATTAACCGTGACAACCCATGATGTGGCAAAACGTATTGTAGGAAGATAAAGAATTTTTGTTTTAAGTTCATGTTTCTACTTATATATTTAAGAAGGTTTTAAAGAATTCGGTCATTATTTGGCAGGATACGCTGCTTTAATTTGTGAGATCCAGTCAGGCTCTAGCGTATGTTGCTGCAAGTCAATTTGTAGGTCGTGCATTTTTTCCTGCAGTTCATTAATTTGGCTAATAAGTTCTGCATCTTGGCTGGGGTTGCCATCCAGTTTATGCATGTGCAGCAAGCCCAGGTGATAAAAGCGCATAAGTTTGATGGCTGTAGGATCGTTAGCACTTACACCGATTTTCACATGATGCATGATATTAGTCACGCTCATAAGGCTGCGCTTAAGTCGCCAGCCATACATAGAGGCGGCCATCCAAGGCTGCTTCTTGAAGTAGCCGTTGATCAGAGTGGTAGTAAACAGCACGCCTAGAATGACGCCAGTGATGTTCCATTTGAAGTTGCTGCTCTGAGTATCGCCCAAAAACAACACCAAAAGGCTGGAAAACAGCATAGCAGAAGCGGCAAAAACAATAATAATGATTATAGAAGCCTTGCGTGTTTGTTTCTGATAATCCGCAGAGCCTATCTCTGCAATTGTGAAAGGCAGGGCTTGATTTTTCTTACCCTTGGTTTTACGAGTGCTGGATACCATGGAAAACCTTTTCAATAGCTTAGTAACTGCCAGCATCATACCAGTAACTGAGATAAATTTGACAATTATGGAAAAGGCACTATACTTTGCGCCGCGGGATGGAGCAGTCTGGTAGCTCGTTGGGCTCATAACCCAAAGGTCGTCGGTTCAAATCCGGCTCCCGCAACCAGACAAAACAAAGGCGAATCAGTAACTTACTGGTTCGCCTTTTTTGTTTCTGCCTGCTGAAAATAGCGCCGTGCCATTTCTGTGCCATGGCAGTGCCTTTTTCGTATCCGGCCACTTTCTCGTCTTGCCAACTTTGACCTTAAGTCTTTTTAAGGCACGGCAGCCATTCTCAGGCTGCCGCCTCTCCCCAATCACATAATGTCATCACTGGAGTCAGCACTTTCCTCAAGTTCTTCTGCTGGCTCATCCTTGATATGGGTCGCGAGCTGCTCTATCCGACAATCAAAATAATTGCATAGCTTGTCCAGATTATCAGTCACGGTGCTGTGGCCCGGATGATTGATGATTTTAGATAGCGTCATGCGGTTGATGCCTGTTTCCTTGGAAATCTCACCAATCGTAATTCTGCGTTTCTCTGCAAACTCCTTGTCTGCAATGAGTTCCTTTAGGTGGAAACGAATCATTCCTGCCTCACTGATAAAATAAATTATCATTTGATGCTTGCAATGAGCATCTGTTGATGTATATTAATACTCAACCGATAACAAAAGTTATCAAACGAGTCTTAATCTGTACTGAGGATGTTCGCATGAATAACACGTACCTGACAACCGAAGAGCTTTCCGAGCGGATCAAATACGACCCCCGCACCATTCGCCAAAACCTGAAAGACAGTGTGCTGTTGGAAGGCAAGCATTACATCCGTCCGTTTGGTGGACGCAAAATCCTGTACCTCTGGGAGGTGATCGAAGAGGACATGCTGGCTATGTCCACCTCTTCTTTTGCCATTCCAATGGCTAACGGGGGTATTTGCCATGGCTAAGGTACGCGTCCGTCACGATACAAAAAAGCTGTTCATTGACTTCATCTACAACGGCGAGCGCTGTCGAGAGCAAACGATGCTCAATGACACGGCGCGTAACCGTAAGCAGCTGGAAGGACTTGTGCAGAGGATGGAGGCAAAAATTCTTACGGGGGACTTTGATTACGCTGAGTTTTTTCCGGGAAGTAAAAATATCGCGAAACTGGAAGCAGCTGGAGCGTTGCCCCTTAACCCTGTTGCGGCTGCCGTATCGTCTTCTTATACCCCTGAAACCCCACTTTTCAGCGACTTTGCTGACCAGTGGTTTGTGGAAAATAAAATCCAGTGGCGTAGCTCGCACACCACGAGTGTCGAGTCAATTCTGGAGACGGCGCTGAAGCCGGGCTTCAAAAACAAGCGGGTGGCGGACATCACTAAAGCTGACGTTCTTGCCTTACGCAATAAGCTTGCAAAGAAAAAGGGCCGCAACTCGACAGGCTTCATGAAGCCAAAAACCATCAACAATTATCTGGCTATTCTGCGCCTGATCCTGACTGAAGCCGCTGATCGCTACGAATTCGATAACCCGTTCCGCAACATCAAGCCGCTCAAGCTGCAGAAGGTGCATATCGAGCCATTTTCACTGAGCGAGGTCGAGACGATTCTGCAGCGGGTTCGTGAGGACTACCGCAACTATTACTTGGTTCGGTTTTACACAGGCATGCGTACAGGCGAGGTTGATGGGCTCAAGTGGGAGTATGTTGATTTCGACAGGCGTGAAATTCTGATTCGTGAAACCCTGATCCAGGGTGAGACCGAGTACACCAAAACCGATAGCTCTCAGCGTGAAATCCCCATGTTTGGCCCGGTGTATGAAGCGCTCAAGGAGCAGTTCAAGGCCACCGGAAAGCTGAGCAAGTACGTGTTCTGCAACCGTGAAGGCAAGCCGTTGGAGCATAACAACGTTACCAAGCGAGTTTGGTATCCCCTGCTGCGCTCATTGGGGCTTAAAAAGCGCAGGCCTTACCAGACACGACACACAGCTGCGACCTTGCTGTTGGCATCTGGTGAGAACCCCGAATGGGTAGCTCGCACACTGGGGCATTCCTCCACTGAGATGTTGTTCAAAGTGTACTCACGTTATATCCCGAACCTGACCCGTATGGATGGTTCTGCTTTTGAGCGCCTGCTGCAAGGCCGGGTAATTGAAGAAACTCCAGAAGAAGAGCTTGAAGCTGATGAGGTGATGGCATGACTACCAACAATCTACGCCCAGTGGCCGACGCAATGCTGAACGGCACTTTCCGTTTGACCGGCAAAATGAGCCACTTTGACGAACATGGGAGGCCTTATCAGCGAATTCGATTGAGTGACTGCAACCAGGATCATGAGGTGATCGCGCTTGCCGACGCCCTCACATTGCCAGAGAGGCTGTCGCATTTAGATTTGCTGACTGTGTCAGCTGAGGCCTATCAGTTTAATGGTCAGTCCGCATGGCAGCTTACCAGTGCACAACGCAGCACGAATGAGGAACTAGTCCTGTTGCCAGCATTACAGACTCTGCCAAGGCTTTACTGTCCCAAGCCAGAGTACTTGGACAGGCTGGTTAGCTCTGTGCGTTCTCTGCAGTGTGCACCTCTACAAGAGTTCGTCAAATGTGTGCTGGAATACTCCCCGCGGCTGGAAGTGTTCCTGAAGGCACCGGCCAGTACCAAGTACCACCACAACGAACCAGGCGGTTTGCTTAAGCACTCTTTGGAGGTTGCTCGCAATACAGTTGTCATGTGCCGTAACAACGAACCAGAGATGAGTCGAGAACTTCAGGAAGTGGCCTATATTGCAGGGCTCTTCCACGATATCGGTAAAGTCTACGCGTACGATATTCACGGCAAGCCTACCGGCCAAGGAATGCTGTTTGATCATGCAGACCTAACGCTTGAAGCTTGCGCCTCTGGGTTGGCCTATCTGGACCACACAGCACCTGATATCGCTCAGCTGTTACGCCACATCTGGACCTGTGCGTCACCGGGTGCCCGCTATGGCGCAGCCCCTGCCATTACTCTGGCACGCTATGTTCGAGACGCTGACGGTCAAAGCGCTATGGCTGATAACCAACGAAAAGCGATGAAGAGTAGGCTCAGCGGCTTTGGCTCGGTTGGAAACAATAGGTACTGGCTGCCAGTGCTCAGCGGCTTAGGATTACCGCATTTGCAGGCGCAGCCCCATGGTTAAAGCACACCATCAACTCACACAACAAAGCCCGGCTTCATAGCTGGGCTTTGTTGTGTGAGCTGCTTGGTAAGTAGGTAAAGGTGGGCACGTCAGTCAATAAAACATATCAGCTAAAGCCAATCTAGTATTTTGCTTATTGACTTTCCATGTGGAGACGATAGATACTCTGCTCATCGTTAGGACGGAGGTATACCGATGAGCAAGACAAGACATATCCAAAAGCGAATGAGCCAGCGTGCTATCCGTGAAAACCTACTGAGCCTTGTGGCTGAGTTTGGTGTTGAGCGAGGCGATAAAATCGTTCTGAATCGTAAAGGTACGGAGTCAGTTCTTCAGCAGCTGGAAGCAATGAAGAAAAGCTTGCTTGAGGTACACAAAAAAGGCGGTTTGGTCGTGGTAGAGGCCGGCAACCGACTGGTGACCACCTATCAACTCAACAGCTACCAACACTGAGGTCTGTTATGAAAAACAGCGAAGCTCTGTATAAAGCCAGCCAGTTACTGCAAAGCAAAGTTGCACTGGAAACTGGGCGCTTTAGCGACCTGAACCGCATCTTGGCCCTTTGGTCCTGGTGCTTACAGCAAAACACCATTGAAGGACTGCCAAGTCTTAAGGAGGCGAATCGTACCCAGGATGCTTTTGAGCTACTGCATCAAACAATGACGGCTGCTGGCTTGCCGGGAATTGCTGAGTATCTATCAATCATTGATTACAACCTGTCGGGTAAAGACATTCGTGAACTGACCCAGCTTTGGGAAGAAGCTCACTGGAGCAGCGCAAACCATTTTGTCGATACTCTGGCAGATGTTGATCTTGAGAAATTTGGTATTCGCGCCTTGCCAACACGATTAGGCCAATTTGTTGCACAAATTCTGGGCAACACAACAAAATCACTGTTGCTGCAAGGCACAGGTAGTTTTGCATTTATGCCTCACATTAAGGCAAGTAAAGCCTGCCTGATCACCGAGTCTGAATCTGCATCTATCTATGCTCAGTGTATAGCTATGCTTGGCAACGGCAGAATTCTTGCTGGAAAAGATCCGCTTCTCAGTACAGAACAGGCCGATACCGTCATAGCCATGCCCAGAATTGGTGACAGACTTAGTGCTGAGCTTGCTTCGCCGTTCAGAAGTAATCTGCACGACATTGCCAGTGTAGAAGCCGTTATAAAGCAGGCGCGCCGCCAAGCTGTAGTGTTTGTCAGCCAGCGTTTTTTGCACAGCAAAGCAGGGGGCGACCTAGAAATCAGAAAACAACTCATCCAAAACAACCTTTTGGATGCTGTAGTCATTCTGCCTGCTGGCGCACACCCTTTGGATGCTGGCATTCCACTCGTCATGCTGGTTATCAACCATGACAGAACCAAACAGGCATCCATACAGTTTATGGACGCTAGTGCGATCGCGTCAGGCGTCGACTTGCGCCATGCAGTGCGTCGCCATAAGGATGCAGAAGAGTTGTTCTGGCAACGCCTTATTAAAGAGTGGTCAGATTTAGATAGTAGTGCGGTCGGACGGCTCATCACCAGTAAAGAGATAGCCGCCAATGACTATGACCTGTCTGCCCTGCGTTACATTCAGCCTGAATCTGTACGCTTACTGGCTGAAATAGCTGCCAAACATACAACAGTTACCCTAGGTGACCTAGTAAGCATAACCCGCGCACAAAACCTTCAGCGTAGCGGTGAGCCGAGCACAGGCCAGCTCTACATTGAGGTTGGTTCACGCGACTTAGATGAGCGCGGCCAAATCGTCTTGGACGACTCCGACAGGACAGTTGAAGCCAACAAGGCAAATATGCGCTTGATTGAGCGTCAAAAGCTGCAGCCCGGTGACGTGCTTATCGTAGATAAAGGACGAGTGGGTCAAGCTGCTCTGGTGACTAGCGACTGCCCTGATAATCTGGTGGCTGGACAAGTCTTCGCTATTTTACGCATCACTGACACCAAAAAAATCAAACCTGAATACCTGTTTCGCTATCTGGCCTCACCTCTTGTGCAGTCTTACTTTGTCGATGTTGCGCGCGGAGCCAACGTAAAAGTGCTGCGAGCAGAAGACTTGCAGGACTTGCCTGTGCCTTTGCTTGAGCTGCCTGCTCAGCAAGCAGTTGTGGAGCAGCACCAGCTAATCCAGCAAAAACACCAGCAGATCGAGGCTATCAGGGAGGAAATCAGTCAGCTTGCCAGCCTAGAAAACCTGCTTTAGCCAAATCAGCTGAAAGCTAACCATCGCGATCTGCCGGAAGCTCCTGCAGAAAGCGGTGTGCTCTGTTAAATTACTCTCACTTTATCTAGGTGTACTGCATAGTCAGGCAAAAATTGCTAACCGGTGACGTGCAGACACCAAAACGGAATGGAAGATCTTAATGGCCTTAACCCTATCTCAACTGGAACGCCACCTATTCAAAGCCGCCGACATCCTGCGCGGTAAAATGGATGCCTCCGAGTTCAAGGAATACATTTTCGGCATGCTGTTTCTCAAACGTTGTTCAGATGTATTTGAGCAACGCCACGAAGAAGTGATCAAGCAGCAAATGGAAGCGGGCAAAACTTTAGCTGACGCTTCTGTCATCGCTGAGAACAAGCTCTGGTACAAAAAAGAAGGCTACTTCTGGGTTCCACCCGAGTCGCGCTATCAATACCTGCTCAACAACTCCCGCCAGGCCAATGTTGGTAGTCTGCTTAGCAAGGCGCTGGCTGGCATCGAAGGCGAAAACACCAGTCTGCATGACGTACTGGAGCACATCGACTTCAACCGAAAAGTAGGTCAAAGCAAGATCTCCGACATCAAGCTGCAACAGCTGATCACCCACTTCAGCCTGCACCGCCTGCGTAATGAAGACTTCGAGTTCCCAGACCTATTGGGCGCTGCCTATGAGTACCTGATTGCCGAATTTGCTGACTCAGCTGGTAAGAAAGGCGGCGAGTTTTACACGCCCCGCTCAGTGGTACGCATGATGGTGCGCCTGCTCAAGCCCACACTGGAACATCGTGTTTACGACCCCTGCTGTGGCTCCGGCGGCATGCTGATTGCCGCTAAGGAATATATTGACGAGCATGGCGAAGATGGACGCAAAGCCAGCCTGTTTGGCCAAGAATACAACGGCACCGTCTGGTCCATCGCCAAGATGAATATGTTGCTGCACGGTATTAATAATGCTGATTTGCAAAACGACGATACCCTGTCTGACCCACAGCACGTGGAAAATGGCGAGCTGATTCGCTTTGACCGGATTCTCACCAACCCGCCTTTTTCCATCAACTGGGGCAATACAGAAAAAGATTCGAGCGGTAACGCTGCATGGCAGCCCAAGTTTGCTGCCGAGCGTTTCCCCTATGGTCAGGTGCCTCTGGGTTCGAAAAAAGCCGACCTGATGTTCTTGCAACATATGCTGGCCGTCACCAGCGATGGTGGAATGGTGGCTACTGTTCTGCCGCACGGTGTGCTATTTCGTGGAGGAGAAGAAAAAAATATCCGCGCCGGCATCATTGAAGATGACTTGCTTGAAGCTGTGATTGGCATTGCTCCTGACCTATTTTACGGTACCAGCATCCCTGCCTGTATCTTAGTATTACGTCAACGCGTGCAAGACGGGGCAAACCGTGTCAGCGGCAAACCAGCAGAGCGCCAGAATAAAGTGCTGTTCATCAATGCCGACCGCGAATGTTTTGAAGGTCGCGCTCAAAGCTTCCTGCTGCCTGAACACATTGAGAAAATTGCCAGCACCTTTGACGACCTCCAAGAGGTTGAGGGTTTCTCCACTCTGGTGGACATCGAAACGCTACGAGAAAACGATTACAACCTGAATATTCGCCGCTACGTTGATAACTCTCCACCTCCTGAACCTCACGATGTGCGTGCCCACCTGATTGGCGGCATTCCCCGTACCGAAGTACAGGCTCATGCTGAACTGTTCAGCGCTCACGGTCTCAATCCACTGGACTTGCTGCAGCCCTTTGCATCAGGCGACGCAGAGCAGGATACTCGCTATCTTGATTTTCGCCCCGAACTGCAGCAGCGTACCGACCTCAAACCAGCTATTGAAAACAATGCCGGCTTGCTGGCCAAGGAAGACGCCATTCGCAAGGCTTTTGAAAGCTGGTGGCAAGAGCACGGTGAGCGTATTACTGCTTTGTCTGGCGAACTGGACAATACCACTTCACTGGTCGAGCTACGCAGTGAACTACTGAACAGCTTCAGCCAGTCGCTGGAATCCATCGGCCTGCTGGATCCGTTCCAGGTACGCGGCATTGTGGCCGGCTTCTGGTATGCCAGCAAATACGAGTTTCTCGGTTTGATGGCACGTGGTAGCAGCGGCGTCATGGATGCCTGGCGTACCAGTATCCTTGCTGCCATGGAAGACAAGGCCAGCAAACACAATCCGCTGGAACATAAACTGGTTAAATTTCTGCTCGGCGACTTTGTCACTGGTCTTGCAGAGCTGGAGCAACAAAGAGCCGAGCTGGACAGCAAAATCAAAGCAGCCACTGCTGTTAAATCTGCCGATGATGAAGATGAAGAGGACGCCGACAACGCCGACGAAGAAAACATCATCGACGAAGAGCAGATCAAACAGTGGAGAGCTGAGCTACGTAACGTGAGGAAAAAGCTCAAAACACAAAAAGAGAATTTCGATAGTCATCTAAACAAGGCTGTGGATGGGCTAGATGAGCAGCAAGCCGGCACCCTGCTGTTGACCATTCTTCACAACGATATGCAGGCCATTATCGAACGCCATATTGCTACCCAACGCAGGAGCATCGTAGCTATCTTTGAAAACTGGTGGGATAAATACCGTACTACCTTGACTGAGATTGAGCAAAAACGGGATACCGCTGCTGCTCAATTACAGGAGTTTTTGGAGGGTCTGGGGTATGTCTAAGGTTTGGCCGCTTAAGGAGCTTGGCTGTCGTATTAGCGAGCTTCCCAAGTCTACTGTTCCTGCAGGTGCAGCCGAAGAAGGAGGGGCCTACCCTTTCTATTGCTCATCACCTAATGCAAGGCAGATTGGATTTGCTATATCAGAAACACCCTCAATATTAATGGGAACAGGCGGTGTAGCTAATGTTCACTTGGGGTTGGGCGCGCATTCTTACTCAACAGATACATGGGCATTCACAGTAACTGACAACGAAACAAATATTGAGTTTCTTTTTCATCAGCTTGAGCACAAGTTACCCAAAATTGACTACGCAGGCTTTGAAGGTTCAGGGCTTCGGCATTTGCAAAAAAAATACATCCGGGAGCTTAAACTGCCACTAGCACCTCTCCAGGAGCAAAGTTATATAGTAAAAATTCTACAAGCTCTTGATACTACCATTCAGCAGACCGAAGCCATTATAGCCAAGCTGGAGTCGGTTAAACTGGGACTGCTTCACGACCTACTGACCCGTGGCATAGACGTCAGTGGTCACCTCCGACCACCTCAAAGCGAAGCTCCCCATCTCTACAAAGAGTCGCTACTAGGATGGATTCCGAAAGAATGGAAAGTGGCGCAAATAGAGCAGATTCTTGCTAGAGATGAACCTGCAATGCGCTCCGGCCCTTTTGGGAGTGCGCTATTGAAGCATGAGCTTGTTGAGTCTGGAGTTCCGTTACTTGGTATTGATAATGTTCATACTGAACTTTTTGCTTCTGACTTTAAACGTCACGTAACACTTGAGAAGTTTCGAGAGTTATCACGTTATGCTGTAAGACCATCTGATCTAATGATTACCATTATGGGAACTGTTGGCAGATGTTGTTTAGTTCCTGAAGACATAGGTTTGGCGTTATCTTCTAAGCATGTCTGGACCATTTCGCTAGATCAAGAAAAATACTCCCCATATCTTGCTATGCTGCAGGTGAATTACTCTCCATGGGTTGCAGAGCAAATTAGTAAAGACCAACAGGGCGGTACAATGATGGCGATTCGCTCAGAAACACTAAGAAACCTTGTGTTGCCAGTACCTCCTCTTAGCGAGCAAAAAAATATCGAAATGAAACTTAGGGGGATAAGCAAGCGCATCCTTCACGAAACAGCCACACAAACCAAAGCTCAGCTACAAAAGTCAGGTCTAATGGATGATCTTCTTACCGGCCGACTCCGCGTTACACCACTTCTCCAACAAGAAGTTAAATCTTGTACTGGCCAGTGAGCCACTAATTGGGCAGGTCGGTTGCGTAAAGCTTAAAATTATCGAACACATAAAACTTTTAGGGGGCAGCAATGGGCTGGGAACTGGAAGACGTTGAAAAACCCTTTGTGACACAACTGCAAATGCAGGGCTGGAGCCATGTTGAAGGCAGCATTGATAATCCGGCTGTTACAGGTCGTACCAGCTTTGCTGAAGTGATACAGGAAGAGGTGTTACGTGAACAGTTGTTGGCGCTGAACCCTGGCCCTGACGGTAACAGCTGGCTGGACGAGTCCCGCTTGCAAGAAGCGGTTAGCGCCATAACCCGCCCTGCAGCACACAAGCTGATGGAAGCTAATGCTGAAATCACTGAGCTGCTGCTCAAGGGGTTGTCAGTGGATGGCCTTGCAGGCTGGGATGGTGGTCGCCAGCAGGTCATCCGCTACATCGACTGGGATACACCCGACAACAACCGCTTTACTGTGGTTAACCAGTTCCGCGTGGACTGCTTGCCTGGTTTTAACAGCGGCAAAAAGTTCATCATCCCTGATCTGGTGTTGCTGGTTAACGGCTTACCGTTAGTGGTGGTCGAGTGCAAAAGCCCGTCCATTCCCGAGCCACTGGCTGATGCAGTGGATCAATTGCGCCGTTATAGCAACCAGCGCAAGGCGGCCTATGAAGTAGATGAGAACGAAGGCAACGAGCCGCTGTTTTTTACTAACCAGCTATTGATTGCTAGCTGCCTGGACGGTGCACGGGTAGGCTGTATTGGAGCGGCGTTTGAGCACTTTGCTCAGTGGAAAACCGTAGTAGGCCCAGATGGTACAGGCAGTGAGCAGGACGTGGCCAAAGGGCTTGGCAAAACCACATTGAACGAGCAAGAGCGCCTAGTTGCTGGCCTGCTGACACCCGCACACCTGCTCGATGTGGTGCAAAATTTCATGCTGTTTATGCAGGCCGACGGTCAGACCATTAAAACAGTGTGTCGTTATCAGCAGTATCGTGCAGTGACCCGCGCCATTACCCGCCTAGAACACGGCGAAACCCGACAGCAGCATGGTGAGCAGGATCAGCGTGGTGGCATCATTTGGCACACCCAAGGTTCAGGCAAGTCGCTAACCATGGTGTTTCTGGTGCGCAGAATGCGTACAAATCAGGCATTACGGCAATTCAAAGTGGTTGTGGTTACAGACCGTAAGGACCTGCAAAACCAGTTGTCGGCCACTGCTACCTTGACTGGCGAGGTAGTGGAAATCGGTAAAAGCACTATAGGTGTGAAAGAGCTGGTACGCCGTCAGGGACCAGGTCTAGTGTTTGCCACCATCCAGAAGTACCGCGATGCAGACAGCGATGGCGAACCCAGCTTGACCGTGGATGAACTGGCAAATATGAGGGACATGCGCAGTGCGTACAGGGACAGTAAAAAAACGTTCGAAGTATTAAACGACAGCAACGAAATCCTGGTGCTAATCGACGAAGCACACCGAACCCAGGCTGGCGACCTACACGCCAACCTAATGGCCGGGCTGCCCAACTGTGCACGTATTGGTTTTACCGGTACGCCTATTATCATGGGTGATAAGAAACGCACCCACGAAATCTTTGGCGAATTTATCGACAAATACACCATCCGCGAAGCCGAAGCTGACGGGGCTACAGTGCCTGTGCTGTATGAAGGCCGTACCACCAAAGGTGCGCTCAAGGATGGTGCGAACATGGACGAGCTGTTCGAGGACCTGTTCCGCGAATACAGCGCCGAAGAGCTAGAGGCCATACGTCAGAAGTACGCCACCAAAGGGCAGATCTTTGAGGCTCCGGCGCTGATTGCAGACAAGGCGAGAGACATGATTCGCCACTATGTCACCAATATCCTGCCTAACGGCTACAAGGCACAGGTGGTGGCCTATAGTCGATTGGCGGTCGTACGCTATTTTGCAGCCCTAAAAACAGCACGCGATGAGTTACTGGCCGAAGCAGAAGCGCTTTCCCCGCAAGATAAAGTGTTGGACGATGAAGCACTGTGTCAACGGCCTATACGAGTTCAAGCTGCAGTGCAGGCATGGCGTTACCGCGATGTTCTGGCTAGCCTTGAGTTTGCACCCATTATTTCCGGCAGTAACAATGATGATCCTGGTTGGAAGCAATGGACTGATAGTCCTACGCATGAGCGCCTGATCAAGCGTTTCAAGCGCCCCCTGCAAAGTAGCAACCCAAAGAAAACCGATCCTTTGGCATTCCTAATCGTCAAGTCCATGCTGTTGACTGGTTTTGATGCGCCCATTGCTGGCGTGATGTATCTGGATCGTCCAATTCGTGAAGCCGAGCTACTGCAGGCCATTGCCCGTGTAAACCGTACCGGTTTTGGCAAACGTTGCGGCATTGTGGTCGACTACTACGGCGTGGCCCAGCATTTGAAAGAAGCACTGGCTGTTTACGCCGACGAGGATATTGAAGGGGCATTAGCCAGTATCAAGGATGAAATTCCGGTATTGCGCGACCGTCATGTACGGGTTATGGAGCTGTTTGAGCGTCAAGGGATTGATTCCTTAACGGATACCGAAGCCTGTGTAGCTGTGTTGGCCAACGAAAAGCTGCGTGCCGAATTTACCGTCAAATACAAGGCGTTTCTCAGTTCACTGGATACCATTTTGCCCCGCCCTGAAGGCCTACCTTTTACCGCAGATGCTAAACAACTGGCTTATGTCTATGCCCGCGCCCGCAACCGCTACAGAGATACTCCCATGCTGGGCAAGGATGTGGGTGCCAAAGTACGCAAGCTGATAGACGAGCATGTTATTTCGCTGGGTATAGACCCGAAGATTCCGCCCATTCAGTTAACCGATCCTGAGTTTGACAAATACCTGAAGAAAACCACTAACAACCAACGCTCGGAAGATAGTGCAGCAGCGGCATCGGAGATGGAGCACGCTATCCGCTCGCATATTACCAAGCACATGGATGAAGACCCTGTGCAATATCGGAAACTGTCCGAGCGCCTAAGTGGCATTTTGCAGACTATGGATAAGCAGTGGGAAGAGCTGTGTAAAAAACTTAAAGAGGTCATTGAAGAGCTGCGCTCAGGAAACGCAACCGCTGAAGACTCGGCATTTGGGTTGCCAGAGCACTGTCTACCCTTTTTACGTACCGTGCTGGACACAATCTACGGTGAGGAAATGCCTCCCGAAAACGAACTGCCGAACATGCAGGATATGACGGTTGAACTGGTTGAAATTCTTGTGCAAGAGCTGGGCAGCAACAAAGACCTCTGGAGTCCCTATAAGCGCTCTGCGCAAGATGCTTTGCTGGCACAGTTGTTTGAGTTCCTCATGGACTGGAAGCCACCCTTAGCAAGCATGGACCTTGCGGATAGTCTGGCCAGCAAATTGATGGATCTGGCACGGGCCAACCACGATAAGCTGGTACAGGCATACAGCCATGGTTGATAGGCAGGCCAGCACCGACACGCTAGAACCTGAACTGCTGGTCGATGATCTCAAACTTACCCTGCGACGCAGTGCCCGCCGCAAGACCCTGCAAATTA
>LFRM01018991.1_pt4 | contig 16417 bp, 16 predicted proteins | sample 618341 | NCBI WGS metagenome assembly LFRM01 (sample SAMN03654438, study PRJNA283298) | anaerobic digester metagenome | isolation source: pool of bioreactors CSTR01a, CSTR02a, and CSTR03a thermophilic anaerobic... | place: Denmark: Kgs. Lyngby | collected 2014-05-21 | reverse complement strand
CTACAGTAAATAGTCAATATTTCTTTTTGTTAACAATTTAAATTGATTTTAAAAAAAGATTCCCCTTATATGATTTGCTAATATAATAAAATTATAAGTTAATAAATAGTGAAGTATAATATTTTACCTAATTGTTGCCTTAAATATACTTCTTTAATATACGTTTGACTTCTTCCTCTAAATTATTTTTCAATAAATAATCATCGAAACCGTCCTTTATATAGTAATCTTTTAATTTTTCTTTATCTTTATTTAACATAACTACAGTTGGACTTTTAAAATGATTTATCTTTTTTAACTTTTTCAAAATCATTAGTGCACTGTCTGGATTCATCTCATCCTCAAGGAATATCAAATTAAAATTCTCTTTGTCCTTTATTCTCTCAATGCAATCTTGACCATAAGTTATATTCAGAATTTCTACGTTATATTTCTTTGTTAAATTTTTGATTCTTTCAAAATAGTCATTTTTATCACTTACCAAAAGCACCTTTTTTTTATTAAAAATATATTTATTATAAATAATGCCTCTATCATCAGTAGCTATCTTTTGATCTAAAACAACGGTAAACTTGCTTCCTTTTCCTTCTTCGCTTTTAATACTAATAAAACCATTCATTAGTTTTAAAATTCTAGAAATAAGTTTTAAATTAAGAGAAACAAGCAATTTAATTGGGGCATTTCATTTATATTAAAATCATTACTGCTGTTTATTAAATCGTTTACTTTTTCTATTGGCATTCCAATACCGGAATCTTCTATGTCTATAATTAAACGACAAGTATTGTATTTAGTTATTTCGTTAACAGTTAATTCAATGAAACCTTTTTTAGTATTTTCTATAGCATTAATTAAAATAGTCATAATTACTTGTTTTAATTTAATTTGATCGCCATAAACTTCCTTTGGTAGACTTTTACTGATATTATATCTAAATTCAATTTTGTCATTAATTTTAGGTTTAATCATTTTAATTATTGAATCAAATAGATTATAAATATTGTATGTGTTGCTAGTGATAATTAAATTAGAATTATTTAAAGTTGATGCATCTAAAATATTATTTACTAATATTTTTAAATCTTTGGCATTATTTTCTATATCTTTAAAATAATAATTAATAAGATTTCTATCTTTAGTATTTTTGATTTTAGCATTGGTATTAATAATATTATCAATGGGAGTTCTTATATCTTGTGATATATTAAATAGAAAATTTAGTTTATCTTCGTTACTATCTTCAATTAATTTTTTATTTCTATTTAATTCATAAACCATTTTAATATCAGGATTTTCAATAGTAAAAAACATAATTAAGTCTGCATATGCTGCAACAAACGAAATTAATATTATCTCGGGATAAATTTGTCTAATAGCTAACATACATAAAGCTAAAATAACCAACACCAATAGAGGTAAATATTTTTTATTATTAGTATTTTTTATATCTTTTTTTAAAGTCTGTAATACTAAAATTAAAATGGCACATACATATGTTGCACATATCCCATAAAGAAAATTAGTAGCTTTTCCATAAGTATCAATAATGCCGTTAAAATTAATAATATTTAAATCTAAAAAGAAAATACTTATTATAAAAAAGCAATTTAAAATAAGTGTTCCTTTTTCAACAGCTTTTTTAAATTTTTCTTGATAAGAAAAAGAAATATTAAGAACATATATAAACAAAGACCATACCCATAATAAAATTAAGGCATAATCAATTCTATGAAGAAAATATAAAAACAACGGAGCACCATATCTTTGAGTGAGCAAAATTATAGTAATCGCTAATACAGTTTCAAACAAATTAGTTATTATTAAAAAACAATACTCAATAATAGTATTGCTTTTTAATAGTTATTTATTGAACTTTTTATTAAGTATATATGGTAATTCATTGATCTTTTCTATATGATTAAAAGTTTCATATTGAAAGAATATCAGAGGCTTATTAAAAGGAGGCTGAAACTTTCTTTTGATAATAAAATTTGTTTCCTTATTAGGAATAATATAAGAAGGATTAAACTTTTTCTTTTCTACATCATCAAAAGTAAATGTCCATTCTGATAAGCGATTTTTAACATAATCGTAATGAATTTGTTTATCAATATTTGTTCTTTTATTTATACCTTGAGATTCAATAATAGAATACACCTCTGTGGTCATAGCGCTACGCACTATTTCAATAGATTCTTGTTTCATTTTAATGCTATTTAAGTAATATTCTTTTCTTATTTCTATCGGATCAATAGTTTGTCCAAATTTAACAGAAAAGTTATTATCATTAAACTGTTGAACCCCTATAGGTAATATTAATGCTCCCGTTTTTTCAGCTACTTCTATAATTCCATATGGACAGGGTTGAATTAATTGATTTTCAGAAAAATTCCAAGTACTCTCAACACACCACAAGACATTATTACCACTGCTTAAAACTTTTTTTATAACTTCTTTAACATTTCTCTTATCTTGTGTATCTTCCATGTCAAAATATATAATACCATGCATTTCTAAAAGCTTCCCACTAGATGTAGAATGAAGATTTTCATCGTCACCAGACAAAAGAAAAAAATGAGGTAAAAATTCTGCAACTGTTTCAATATCAAATTTACCAATATGGGACATAGCAAAAATAATAGGTCTAAAAGTTTCTTTAATATTTATTCCTGTAACAACATTTGCTTTTCCGTCCTCACATATTTCTTGTTTGACTTCAGACAAAATCTTTAATCCCCTAATTAATTTTTTATTTTCAATTTTATATATATGTTTTATTTCACCACAGCAATTAATCGTTCTTTTGCTCAATTTTCTACTAATTGTCCAACCTATAGAAAAAGGAGTGTGAACAGCATGCTTTAAAGTTAGATTTTTCAATTCAGCTATTGATGTACCTAATTCTAAATCTTTAATTCTTTTAGCTTTTAACTCTTTTTGAGATTTTAATAATTATTCTTTATTCTTTTCAGTCATTATAAACACCATAATTCCTTTAATAATGTTCTATATTATAACATATATAATATTATTTATCAAATAATATTAGAAGATGGATAACTATATAAATTAAAACAGTAAGTGTCCAACACCTTGATATTAAAATTAATTAATCTTTATAATTCTAATTTTATTAATAATATCTAGAATAAAACGAAATGTCTAATGGTGGAAAGTATATAAAGTCTTGCGGATTTAAACTATAATAATTGTCTGTTGTCCATCCTTGAAAAATACCAAAATGAAGATGGGCCCCTGTTGTACAAACATCATAACTAATAGTACTACCTCCTCCTACTGTTCCGATAATAGTATTAGTATTAACAATATCTCCGACTTTAGCATTAAAAGATAATAAATGCATATATTCAGTAGTGTAATATTTACCATTAATAGTATGTTTAATATATAAACGATTACCACCACAACGAGTTCTTTCAAGTCGTGCTAAAACAATCCCTGGTGCCGAAGCATAAACAGGGGTTCCTTCAGCAATAGCTAAATCAATTCCTCGATGAAAAGGTGATACAGATGGTGTTGGTTTCTCTCTTTCCCCATACAAATCTGTTACTCTGGCTTGTATTAAGGGACGAAGAAAACCAGTTCCATAAGGCATACTTATACAATCGTTTATTTGTTGATCTATTTTACAACGTTGTGATTCATAAAAATTGATAGAGGCTTGTTCTACTTTTATTTTTTCATCAATAGTCAAAGCTTCTGCGTTGTATTCACTTATTCTTGAACCAAGTTTTTTTAATTGACTTGATAAAGTTATTAATAAGGTTTCTAAATTTTTTTCTTCTTGAGCCAAATCTCGTTGTAGTTGAATGTTTTCTTCAATTAATCTATGCATTTCATTAATCAGATTATCATTATGAATACTTATTTGTTCAACAACAGAACTTCTGTAAATAAAATCCGTCAGAACTTGAGCTCCAAAAACATATTCTAAATAAATATTTTGACCACTAGATATTTGTAAAAAATTAAGCACTTTATTTATTTCTTCTTGTTTCTCTTTTATTTCTTTTTCTAATTCAACAATTTTGTTCTTAGCTTCTTTTATTCTATTTTGACCGTCTATTATTTTATATTCAGTATCTGTAATTTGACCTGTAACTTTTTGATATTCTTGTTGAGTTAGTTTTTTAGCATTTTCTTGTTCCTGCTTTTGAGCTTTTAATTTATTTAACTCATTGTAATAATCTCTTAAAGTTTCAGCCTTTACTTCAGGAATATTTAAAAATAGAGGCGCTACAAAAATTATTAATAAAAGAATAGAAAACAATCTTTTCCTTTTAATCATTATATTTTTAAATACCTCCTTACTGCTTGATAACTACCCAACATTCCTACTACTACACCAATAATAGTTACAATCAACGATACAATAAACACAAATGGATATGGCTTTACAAGTTTAATAATAGAAGAGAATAATTGGCCTCCTAATTGATTATATAAAGCATAATACCCATATATTACTGTAACAACCGGAATAATAGAACCTATTAAACCTAAAAACATTCCCTCTATGACAAAAGGATTTTTTATACTAAAATTACTAGCACCTACTAAACGCATAATAGAAATTTCTCTTTTTCTTGAAAAGATAGTTAACTTAATAGTGTTAATTATTAAGAAGATTGTTACTATAATAAGAGCTGCCATCGCTATTAAAGATATCTTTTCAACCAAATGAAAAGTACTAAGCATTTGTTCAACCATTTTTTCGCCATAGTTAACTATTTCAACATTAGATATAGCCTTTATTTGATTAGCAGTTTCGTTTATTCTATTAATCTCTTTAACTTTAATCATAAAGGTATCTTGTAAAGGGTTATCTTCTTCATCCCAGGTATTCATAATGTCTTCAAAAGTTTTAGATTCTTTCATCATTTCTTTTTTAACAGTCTCTTTTGATTTAAAAATGTAACTTTCAACATTTTCATTATTCTTTATTGCTTTTTCTATTTTATTAATATCGTTTGGAGAAACTTTAGTATTAAGAAAAGCAACAATTGTTACATCTTTTTCAATCGTTGTTGTAAAGTTTTCAACATTATATGATGCGATTAAGGAAAATGCAACAACAATTAAAGTAATAGCAATACAAACAACTGAAGCGAAACTTAAACTAAAATTACGACAAGTGCTTTTAAAAGCATCTCGAATACTTCTTCCAAAAATTCTAAATAGTTTCATGAATTACACTTCCTTCCGGATAATCTTTTATCAGCCTGCCTTCTTTTAAAAGAATAACTCTTTTTTTAAATTCATTAACAATATTTATATTGTGAGTTACCATAATAATCGTTGTTTTTAATTCTTTGTTAATTTCTTCCAAAATACGCATAATTTCCAAACTCATTTCTGGACTTAAATTACCGGTTGGTTCATCACATATTAGTAATTTAGGTCCATTAACAATAGCTCGCGCAATAGCAACTCTTTGTTGTTCTCCTCCCGATATTTCATCAGGATAATTACGTATTTTGTTTTTTAAACCTACTTGTTCTAATGCTTTTAAAGTCTTAGTTCTTATTTCACTCTTTTTAAGTCCTAACACCTCTAAAGTAAATGCAACATTTTCATAAATAGTTAATTTGGGTAATAAACGATAGTCTTGAAAAATAACACCTACTTTTCTTCTTAATTTATAAACACTACTATTTCTTAATTTAGCAACATTTAAACCTCCAATGATAATTTCACCATTTTTCGGTTTTAATTCACGATATAACATTTTTATAAGTGTTGATTTTCCGCTGCCGGATTCTCCAACTATAAAAACAAATTCACCTGTTTTAATTGATAAATTTAAATCAAAAATACCGGTAACACCATTTTTATATTTTTGAGTAACATTTTTTATTTTTATTAATTCCATTTTACCTCCTATTCTAATTATATCATAATTTATAAACTATATATTTGGAAAATTATGCCTAACTTGACCGCCATCAACTTGATAAGCATCAATTACGACAAAGAAAATTTCTGGATCAATAAGTTTAATACCTTCGGTTACTTTAAAGTAATCTGAAGTTGAAGTTACTACCATCATTGCATCTTTAAAGTCTTCTTTATCATTTCCTTCTTTATCTAAAATAGTTAAACCTAATTTTAAATCATTCATAATATAATCTTTTATTGCTTCTTTTTTAGCCGTTACTAAATAAAGAACTTTATTTCTAGAAATACCTAATAATACTTTATCAATGATTAGGCTATTAACATATAAAATAATAATTGCATACATAACATTAATAACTCCAAATATATATCCCCCAATAATAACAATAATAAAATTTAAAATAAATTGAGTTTTACTAATTGATAGATGATAATATTTATTTAGTATTTGACTTATAATTGAAATTCCTCCTTGATTAAATCCCAATTTGAAAACAAACCCAGTACATATTCCACCAATAATTCCATAAAATAGACATAACATTAAAGGATCTTCATAGTTAATATTTAAATAAATATTTAAATCTGCTGTTAACTTAACAAATAATGGGTATACAATCATTGACACGATTGCAAAACTAGTTTCTTTTTTGCCTAAAAAAATCAAACTTAATAAGCATAGTATTCCATATATAATTATCATAAACAAAGAAGGGTCTATATTAAAAAGATGTTTAGTTATAATAGACAAACCATTAGTTCCACCCGCTACAATTTCTAATGGTAATAATAAAACATTAAAAATAATAGCAGAAATCAACAAAGTTATAATTAGTAATATATATTTAGTAATTGTTTTCATCATTCTCCTCCATATACTTCGTAAGCATCTGTTGTTACAAAGAAAGCTTTAGAATCAATATTTTTAATTCCTATTTTTAATTTAAAATACTCTTTAGTAGGAATTACACATAATAAAATATTTTGTTCCTGATTAGAATAACCACCTTCTGCGTTAAAAATAGTAACACTGTGGTTTAAGGTTTTTATAATATAACTTTTTACTTCAGTCTTTTTCGATGTGACAATATAAAAAGCTTTAGAATCAGAAATGCCTAATAATACTTTATCAGTAATAAGGCTTACTAAATATATAATAATGATAGTATACATGGCATTATTAATACCAAAAACTAAACTTCCTATAAAAACAATTAAACCATCAACTATGAGCATAGAAGTATTAACACTTATTTTTATATATTTAGAAATTATTTTATTTATTATATCTGTTCCCCCGCTTGTAAAACCAGCTTTTAAAACAAGCCCTATTCCAAAACCTAATAAGCAACCTATAAAAAGAGTAATCAACAAAATATCATTAGAACTAAACCTAATATAAAGATTAATATTTTTAGTTAGGATAATAAAAATAGGTAATAAAAGAGAACTAAATAAAGAATAAAAAGTTACTTCTTGGCCTAAAGCAAAATAACTAATAAATAATAAAATAACTGATGTTATATAAAGAAAATACACTGGTTCAAAATTAAAGTAATGATTAACTATAATAGAAAGGCCAGTTAAGCCTCCTGCTACAATATTATTTGGTAATAAAAACAAATTAAAACTTATTGATATTAATAAAAGCCCTATTGTTAATTGAACATATCTCCTTATTGCTGTTTTTTTATATACTTCTTTTAAAGTATTTATATGTTTTTTGGGTAATCTTTTCATTACTTTGCCCTCTTTAAATAAGCTTCAATAAAAAGGTCAATTTCACCATCTAAAACTTTATTAACGTTACTTGTTTCATATAAAGTACGATGATCTTTAACTAATGAATAAGGATGTAATACATAACTTCTTATTTGTGAGCCGAAATTTATACTACTTTGGTTTCCTTTTAATGATGTAACAACTTCTTTTTGCTTTTCCAATTCTATTAGTTTTAATTTGCCTTTTAAAACATTGATAGCTCTTTCTTTATTTTTAATTTGACTTCTTTCATTTTGACAAGTAACAACTGTTTTAGTAGGAAGGTGAGTAATTCTTACAGCACTATCTGTTGTATTAACACCTTGTCCACCTTTACCACTACTACGATATACATCTACTTTTAAATCTTCTTCTTTTATTTCTATACTTGTATCATTATCAATTTCAGGAATTACTTCAACTGATGCAAAAGAAGTATGTCTTTTATTGTTGGTATCAAAAGGCGACAATCTTACTAAACGGTGAATACCTTTTTCACATTTCAAAAAACCATAAGCATATGTTCCTTTTATGCATATAGAGACGCTATTAATGCCAGTTTCTTCTCCAGATTGATAATCTAGTATTTCTATTTTGTAACCTTTCTTTTCCGCATAACGACTGTACATTCGATATAACTTATTAGCCCAATCACAAGCCTCTGTTCCTCCTGCACCAGAATGAATTTCTAAAATACAATCGCCTTGGTCATGTTCCTCTCCCAACAGTAATAAAAAAGAAATTTTTTCTAATTCTTGAGCTATGTTTAATGTTTCTTTTTCCAATTCCTTCATTTCTGCTTCGTTAGCGTTATCATTTAATATTTTAGATAATTCTACGACATCATTTATCCTGGCTTTTATTAAAGTTAAATTTGAAGTAATGTTTTTTAGTGCTTTAATTTTATTAATTGTATCCTCAGACTTTTCTTTGTCTAACCAAAAATCAATAGAGTTAATCTCTAATTCTAAATTCTTAATTTCTTCTAATTTAGAATCAACTTCAAAGTGACCTCCATAGATCTTCTATTTCTTTATTAATACTAATAATTGTTTTATTTATTTCGCTTTTATCCATTTTTACTCCTTATTATTTATATAATTATAACATACTTAATCAAAATCTTTCAAACAAAACTCCAGAACAATATTTAAAAATAATTAGCTATTTATTTTTAAAATTAAAAATCTCTACATTATTTATTAATGAGAGATTTTAAAGTCACTTACCACAACATTGTTTATATTTTTTTCCACTGCCACAAGGACAAGAATCATTTCTTCCAACTTTAACTGATTTCTTAGGAGTTTGTTTAATATTGTCTTTACCATCATTTGCTATTTTATTTTTGACTGCTTCTTTTCTTTCTAGATTTTGTTTTATTTCAGCTCTTAATAAAAATAACGTAATTTCTCTATCAATTCTTTGTAACATTTGATCAAATAATTCATATCCCTCTACTGTATATGCTCTTAAGGGATTTTCTTGGGCATAACTTCTTAAATGAATACCCTCTCTTAAATGAGCCATGGTATTAATATTCTCCATCCAATATTTATCAATAACGTTTAGACTAATTACTTTTTCAAATTCATTTCTTATTTCTTCAGGGATTTTATCTATCTTATCATTATATTCTTTAGTAACTTTTTCATATATATAATCAATTATCTCATTTGATTTAAGAAATTCAATATGTTGCTTATTAATATCATTCTTTAATAAGTTCTCATTAACATAATCAACAATATCATTAAAGCTTTCTTTAGTTATTGTTTCCGATTCATTTAAATGAGAATTAACTGTATCTATTATATGATTTTTAATAGTATCTAAGACCATATTATGAATTGAATCACTATCAAGAATCTCATTACGTTTACTATACATAATTTCTCTTTGATTATTCATTACATTATCATATTCTAACAGCTGTTTACGAGTGTCGAAGTTATTACCTTCAACTCTCATTTGAGCAGTTCCAATAGCGTTTGTAAAAGTTTTACTTCTTATTGCTTGTTCACCAGTAAAACCTAGATTTTGCATTAGGACTTTAATTCTATCAGAACCAAATCTAACCATCAAATCATCTTCTAAAGAAACGTAAAATTGAGAACAGCCTGGATCTCCTTGCCTTCCAGAACGACCGCGTAATTGATTATCAATTCGTCTTGCTTCATGACGTTCGGTACCAATTACACATAATCCACCTAAATCTTTAACTTCTTGATTTATTTTAATATCAGTTCCACGCCCCGCCATATTAGTTGCTATAGTAACTGATTTTTTTTGACCTGCTTTAATAATAATTTCTGCTTCTCTTGCATGATTTTTAGCATTTAATACCTCATGTGGGATTTTCTTTTTATCAAGCATTTGACTAATTAATTCACTAGTTTCAACTGCAATAGTACCAACAAGAACAGGTTGCCCTTCTTTATATTTTGCTTCTATTTCTTTAATAATAGCACTATATTTACCTTCTTTAGTTGCATAAACTAGATCAGCAGCATCTATTCTAATAATATCTTTATTAGTTGGAATAGATATTACATACATATTATAAATGTTTCTAAATTCTTCTTCTTCAGTTTTAGCAGTACCAGTCATACCTGATAATTTATCATACATTCTAAATAAGTTTTGAAAGGTAATCGTTGCCAGCGTTTTAGTTTCTTGTTGAATTTGTACCCCTTCTTTGGCTTCAATTGCTTGATGTAACCCTTCACTAAAAGCTCTTCCTTTCATTAAACGACCAGTAAACTGATCTACTATAACTACTTCTCCTTCTTGAACAACATAATCAAAATCTCTTTTCATTGAATAATTAGCTTTTAAAGCTTGGTTTATAAAATGGACTAAATTAGTGTTATCAACATTATATAAATTGTTAACACGAAAATATTGTTCGGCCTTTTTATTTCCATCATCAGTTAAACTAACTGCTTTGGTTTTTTCATCATAAATATAGTCTTCACTTTTTAATGATTTAGCAAAACGATCAGCATCAATATATAAATTAGCACTTCTCATTTCACCTCCCGATATAATTAAAGGGGTTCTGGCTTCATCTATTAAAACCGAATCTACTTCATCGATTATAGCGAAATTTAAAGGACGTTGAACTCTTTCTTCTTTTCTAATAACCATGTTATCTCTTAAATAATCAAAACCGATTTCATTATTAGTAGAATATAAAATATCGCAACTATATTGTTCTTGCTTTTCTTTAGGAGTCATCGTTCTTAAATTAACCCCTACAGTTAAACCCAAAAACTTATGAATATTTCCCATCCATTCAGCATCACGAGTAGCCAAATATTCGTTTACAGTTACTATATGGACTCCTTTACCATCTAAAGCATTTAAATAAGCTGGTAATACTGAAGTTAGGGTTTTACCTTCACCAGTTTTCATTTCGGCTATGTTGCCATAATGAATAGTTATAGCTCCTAATAATTGAACATAATAAGGCTTTTCTTTTAAAACACGGTAACAAGCCTCTCTTGCTACAGCAAAAGCAGGTATTAAAACATCTTCTAAAGTTTCGCCTTTTTGAAGTCTTTTTTTAAATTCTTTTGTTTTTTCTCTTAGTTGTTCATCAGTTAATTTTTGCATTTCATTATCTAACTTATCAATAGCATCTGCTTGTTGTTTAAACTTTGACAATTCTCGATATTCATGATCTAATAATCTTTTTAATATTTTCATGTTATGGTCTCCTTCAATAATATTATTATATTAATAAAGAAAGAATAAAAGCCTTTCTTTTATTCTGACTCAATTATTCCGTAATTACCTTCTTTTCTTTTATAAATAATGGTTGGCTTATTGCTATCAGCATCTTTATATAAATAAAACTGATGCCCAAGTAATTCTAATTGAAGAACAGCTTCTTCCTCATCCATAGGTTTTATTTCTATCTTTTTTCTTTTAACAATTTTTTGTTCTTCTTCTTTATATTCTTTAATAAAAGAAGTATCTTTTGTTTCATGATAATATCTTTGTTCTAATCTCGTTTTGTTTTTTCTAATTTGTCTTTCTAATTTATCGATTACAACATCAATTGCTGAATAAAAATTTTCTTGAGTTTCTTCGGCTCTTAAAATATATTTTTTTAAAGGAATGGTTACTTCTACCTTATGTGAAAAGCCTCTTATTTTAACTAAAATATTAGCTGTAGTTTCTTTGTCTTCAATATATTTATCTAACTTGGCTATTTTCCCTTCTGCATGTTCTTTCATAGCTTGGGTAATTTCAACATTATCGCCACGCAATAGTATTTTCATTTTTATTCCTCCTTATATATATTTTAACATAATTAAAAAAAAAAAACTACCTATTGGTAGTATTAACTTCTTCGACTATTTTTGCATCAATTGCTTGATAACCTTTGCTTGTTTCAACTAATGTAAATTGTACTACTTGGCCTTCAGATAAAGTTTTATATCCCTCTTTATTGATAGCAGAATAATGAATAAAAATGTCTTCATTTTCTTTATACTCAATAAATCCGTATCCTTTCTCATTATTAAACCACTTTACTCGACCTAACATAGTTTTACACCCTCCTTCTTTTTATTTCTACAGCAAGTACTTCAAGTTTGCAATTTTGCAATACTTTAATTTATGATAACAAAAACAATATAAAAAGCTTTATTTTTAAGCTTATTTAGTCGTTTTTAAGTGCTATTCAGTTAATTTGTTAATTTTTGGTTTACTCTATCGACATTTAATTACATTTTTTGTTTTTTAATTAAAATTTGCTTTTTTTAAGATTTATTATTTTATAATAAATTAGGTGGTAATATGTTAAAACAAAAGTTTTTAGAAATTAGTTTAAAATCAATAAAGAATACTAAAAAATATGATTCTTACCAATTAGATAAAATAACTTACGGGCTTGAAGTTTTATATTTAACAATAACTAAAATAATTTTCATTTTAATATTATCTTATTTTTTAGCAATAATAAAAGAAGTATTATTAGTTATTACCTTTTTTAATATCTTAAGATTTACTGGATTTGGGTTTCACGCTCCGAAAAGTTGGATTTGTTGGATATTATCAACCTCCTTTTTTATTGGAGGAACTTACTTATGTAAAATAATTATTATCCCTAAGTATTTTCTCTTGGTTATATCATGTGTAGGTACAATTATGCTAGCTATTTACGCACCTGCAGATACTGAAAAAAGACCATTAATAAATAAAGAAAAAAGAAAAAAATATAAAATATTTACTATTATTTTAGCTTGTTTTTATATTATTGTTATTTTATTATCTAATGTAAATTTATTTAATAAAATTTTAACTTTTTGCATTATTTTAGAAACAATTATGATTTTGCCTATTTCTTATAAAATTTTAAAATTATCTTATAACAACTATATAAATTATAACAATAAAAATTAACAATTGTAGAAAGGAGGTAAAATTGAAAAAACATTTTTTTATGGGACTAGCTACTATTGCCATTTTAGTTTCTGGGGCGATTTCGATTGGGTGTGGACTTCTTTGGATTGATGAACCTAAAATGCCTAAATCTATGCTATAAAAGAAATAAAAAAGACCTAGTCTTTTTTATTTTATATATAACTTTTGAACATAATAGTCATCTATTAATTGTCGTTGTTGATAAAATTTCTTACTTGATCTCAATATATTTTTAACTAATACCAAGCCATAACCTCGGCCTTCTTTTTTGGTAGAATATCCTATATTATCTATTTCATTCAATGAAATATTTCCTTTATAAGTATTAATTATTACAAAACAAACTTCTTTGTTTTCAATATAAACTTCAAATTTTATTTCTTTTCTTTTTGAAAGCGCAGTTGCTTCTATAGCATTATCAATATATACACCAATTATATTATACAAATCCTTTTCTTCTTTAGATGTTAATTTCTTTAGAACCGATGATTTTATTTCTTTGCTGATTTTAATATCTACATCAATATTCATTTCAATTATATAGTTAATTTTATAATTTAATAGACCTTTCAAACCGTTTAAAGGAATGTTTTTTAATTCAAGTGACCAAGAATATTGATCTAAATCCTTTTCTTCTAATAAATTATTAATATAGATTAAAGCGTCTTTATTTTTTTTATTCAGTTTTTCCCTTATAACTACTAAATTGTTTTTATGTTCATGTTGTAATAAACGATATTTTTCAACCATTTCTTCTATCTTTTTAGAATAAAGAACAAAATATTCATATTTTTCTTCGACTAAGTTAATTTTTAACTTTTGAAAAAATAAATATATACCAATAATAAAAGCTGTAATTATTAACGTTCCATTAATCATAAAGTTTTGATCAATAACAAAATTATTTATAAATAGTTTATAAGATAATAATGTTAAAATTATAATAATAATTAAACATAGTATAAAATTGATAACATTTCTCTTTTCGACAATATTTTGAATTATCTTTTTTAATTTTTTACTTATTAATTTTGCAATTATAATAGATATTATAGCCATAAAAAGATTATTAATAATTACATTTTTAACTAAATTTTCCGAATTAAAAAAAGCTTCACCTAATAATAACGTTCCTCCTAAAGCATATATAATTTCTCCTAAAAAGATAATACTATAGGATATAAACGCTACAACAATTGATTTATCGGTACCTTCTTGAAATATTTTTTTGTATATTATTATGGTTAACAAAAAAATTGGGATAGTTTTTATAAAGGTATTATAAAATAATTGAAAGTAAGTAATAACCATTACTAATAAAATAAATAGTAATAAACCTTCGAAGCTATAATTAATTTTCTTTTTAATTATTATTTTACCCATTATAATATAAGCTACACTAATTATTAACATGCCTATTATGGTATTTAATATAATATTGTTTAAAATATTAACCCTCCTTAGTAAGTAATAATTGTTTTAATTGTGGTTTATATTTTCTAGAAATTAAGTAGCATTCTTTATTGCCTTTAAAAATCATTAAATTTTCACATAAAATTACTTTGTTTAAATTATGATAATTAATAATACAACTTCGATGAGTCTGTATAAAACGACTATCCTTTTCAAATTTTTCTTTTAATTCTTGAATACTTTGTTTGAAACTATATTTGCTATCTTTAGTTATAATTTTGCAATAATTTTGATTTGGAATTTTTTCAATATACAATATATCAGAATATGGTATTTTATATATTTCTCCATCTTGTTGAAAACTAATAGAAAGATCTGTTGTTATTATTTTTATAGCACATTCAAGTGATTTTTTTAATTCTTCCTCTAAATTAGAATATTTAGATATAAAATCTAATATTAATGTCTTACTGCGATAAGATTCATTTTTTAGCTCGCCATGAACAGTTACTATAATTATAGGGTTTCGCCAATCGCCGCTATTTCTAATACATCGCGCTAAATCAATTCCTGATTTATCTGGCACCTCTATATCTAATATAAATATTTTGTTCCCAGATATATCATTAATTTTATTTAACAATGTTTTATCATATGCATGAAATTCCTTTATTTTATAATTATCATCTCGATTACCCATAAATTGATGAATAATCTTTTTATATATGTTGATAATTTCTACGTTATCTTCATAAATGATAAAAGTTATCACTAAACAACCTCCTTATTATATATTTCATTATAGCATAAGATGGTAATTTATGGAAAATAAAAAAACTCTTTAATAAAGAGCCTATTTTTCTTTAGAAAAAACTGTAGTTTTTATCATAAAACCTATTATGATAGTTAAAAAAACAAAATACATAATCATCCCTATAGATGGATTAATTAAAGCATATATTATAGAAGTTATAGCTAATAGTAAAGTCATAAAATAAATTAGTAAAACTGTATTTCTATGAGAAAAATCCATTTTTAATAATTGATGATGTAAATGTTGTTTATCAGGCATATAAATAGGTTGTCGTTTAATTAACCTTCTTAAAATAGCAAATGAAGTATCTATAATGGGTATAGTTAAAATTAACATAGGTATAAATAATGAAGTAAGAGCAGTTCCTTTAAAACCTAACAATGATATAATAGCAATAATTAAACCTAAAAACATTGATCCAGAATCTCCAGCAAAAATTTTAGCTGGATAAAAATTATGCCATAAAAAACCTAAAGTGGATCCTAAAATAGTAAATATAATAACCATTTCTAAGTTGTTAGTAAAAAGATTGTAACTAATAATACCAATAGTTAGGAAAAATATAGCTGAAATTCCTCCCATAAGTCCGTCTAAACCATCAATGAAATTTAAAGCATTAATACAAGATACAATAAATAAAATAGTTACTATATAAGTAATACTTCCAAAATCAACATAAAATCCAAAGGCTGTTATATCTTTTAATAAAATGTTTCCATAAAGTGCAATAATCAAAGCCGCAATTATTTGTCCTATTAATTTTATTGAAGCTCTAAGTGGTTTAATATCATCAATAATACCTGTAATTACAATAACAAAACTAGATATTAAAATTGCGTTCATTCTTAAAGTAGGTTGTCCAAAAATAACATAACCAAATAAAAAACCGCTAAATATACCTAGTCCGCCAAGTCTTGGCATAGGTTTTTTATGAATTTTTCGATTATTTGGTTTATCAATAGCATTTATGTGAATTGCTATTTTTTTAATTATTGGAATAATCCCTGCTGTAAAAATAAAAGTTGATAAAATTATAGTAATTATTTGTTTTATATCCATAACATTTACTACCTC
>LFRM01387726.1_pt1 | contig 16419 bp, 10 predicted proteins | sample 618341 | NCBI WGS metagenome assembly LFRM01 (sample SAMN03654438, study PRJNA283298) | anaerobic digester metagenome | isolation source: pool of bioreactors CSTR01a, CSTR02a, and CSTR03a thermophilic anaerobic... | place: Denmark: Kgs. Lyngby | collected 2014-05-21 | reverse complement strand
CCGCCGGTACGGCAACGAGTTTCCCGGGAGATCCGTTGTACCCTCATGCAACCGAAGACTTTAAAATGTCATATGAGACACTTGCGATTATCAAAAGTCTGCTTGCCGATTTTGAAGCATCAGACAGTCAGTATCTTTTGCTGGCGGGTGACATTACAAACAACGGTACAACCCATCAACATGAAATAATTCGTGACCTTTTTAAGGAGTTTGAAGAGAGAACCGGTAAAAGTATTTTTGTCGCTCCCGGCAACCACGATACCTCTACGCACAACCCCGACAGGGTTCGCATTGAAATATTCAAGGACTATTACGCCGACTTCGGCTACAACGAGGCACTGAGTGTTGATGAGGATTCCGGCTCATATACTGTTGACCTCGACGCCGGTTACAGACTTATTGTAATTGACTCTCTTACCTATACGAGCAGCGCCGGCATAATAAAAGAAGGCGTTGAAGAGTGGATAAAGGAGCAGGCCGCCGTTGCAAAGGCAGACGGTAAAAAGCTCATAGGCATGCAGCACCACGGCGTTGTTCCGCACTTCAGACTTCAGGCACTGTACGCCTCATCCACACTTGTTGAAGAGTATGACCGCTTTGCAGAGCTGTATGCCGACCTCGGTATTCAGTATGTGTTTACGGGTCACGTTCATTGCCAGAGCATATCGGGTACCCAGAGCGCGAACGGCAACAGAATTTATGATGTTGAAACGGGTTCTTTCGCGTCAACACCCCACCCGTACAGAATTGTGACTTTTTCCGATTCTGATGTTGATATTTCAACTCGTCATTTAGAAAGCATTGATGTCAACGACCTGCCCGAAGGCTTTAACGATGCTCAGATTGCCGCCATACAGGCTGATTTTCAGGCTTATTCCAAGGGCTATTCCGAAGTTACTCTGAACCTTTGGATAAACAATCGCCTCAGGACCAAAGATGTCGCTGAAACCTTCGGCATCGAGGAAGGCACAACTGTATACGCAAAGCTTGATTCTATTATGAAAATTGTCAGAGAGGCACTTGCGCTTCCGCTTTTATGATAAGGCCGGCACTCCCGAGGTTGATTCCATTTCCGAGGTTGCCGCACTCGCACAGGTCGAGATTCCAGAAAGTGATTACGAAACCTTCTTTGATGTTCTGTACCCGATTGTCTTTGACGGCTTTTTCTGCGGCGACGGGAACGCAAAGATGGGAGATGAAAATGTCTCGCTGTTGTTCGCCTGCATTAAGGGTGTGCTTGCATACGTCATTGTCTCTCTTGCGGACGATGCACTGTTCGCGGACGGGCTTGATGACCTGTTTACTTCTCTTGACGTGCCCGTAATTGACGGTATGTATCAGGGCGTACCCAAGCTTTTCTACGCACAGACCGCTGCGAATGCCGTTATCATCTCCTTGCTCGCTCCGCTTGTGGACGGTGTTGTTTCAGATGCATATGCACCTGCGGATAACAATGTGGTGCTTGAGCCTTACGCCGCACCCGGTGACGACTTTGAAAATCTTGCTCCGCTTACATTTATGAATAAATTCATGACTGTAATGACGGTTATATTCAACATGATTACGAACCTGCTCACAAGGCTCGGCTAAAGCATATTAACAAACAACAAGAGGCCGCCGTATTTGATTTCTCATTTACGGCGGCTATGATTTTGCGCATAAGGCGACGTGAGCCGAGCCCCATACTCCTTATGCCCGAAGTTTTCTGCCATATAAATTCACACAACTCTCAAACTATTGCCAAGGATCTATAAAAGACGAAAAAGATTTACTACCTTATAAATTTACACAACTCTCAAACTGATGGTATTAAGAATGTGATTCAGAGTGGGTTTTACTACCTTATAAATTTACACAACTCTCAAACGGTGGTGACTGTGATATATTCGCCGTTTTTGTTTTACTACCTTATAAATTTACACAACTCTCAAACTGACAAGTTCATCACCAAGCGTCGCTTCAAGTTTTACTACCTTATAAATTTACACAACTCTCAAACGGTGCGAGCGAAAAGCTCGCCGACGGCTTGTTTTACTACCTTATAAATTTACACAACTCTCAAACGACACCCGCGACACGCTCTCAAGCGTGACGTTTTACTACCTTATAAATTTACACAACTCTCAAACTTGCAGTGTAACCATTCGGTTATCTACAATGTTTTACTACCTTATAAATTTACACAACTCTCAAACATCAGGTCGGAATTGTCGAAATTAGCGTTGGTTTTACTACCTTATAAATTTACACAACTCTCAAACGTAATAGAGCGGCGGAAAGCCACAAGCTCGGTTTTACTACCTTATAAATTTACACAACTCTCAAACGCGTTCGTTGCAGCAATGACCTGCTGTGACGTTTTACTACCTTATAAATTTACACAACTCTCAAACCTGGATACTCTATTGAAGTTTTAAGAAGTGTTTTACTACCTTATAAATTTACACAACTCTCAAACTTGATTACACACTTACTATACCACAGTTTAGTTTTACTACCTTATAAATTTACACAACTCTCAAACCACCTTGTCAACACTTTTTTTATATTTTTTGTTTTACTACCTTATAAATTTACACAACTCTCAAACGAGCTCTCATATAGTATTCCACAAGAGAAGTTTTACTACCTTATAAATTTACACAACTCTCAAACTTGTTGAGTCATAAGTATTGATAGCGCTATGTTTTACTACCTTATAAATTTACACAACTCTCAAACTGTGGACTATGATAAAATCAGCATATTGCAGTTTTACTACCTTATAAATTTACACAACTCTCAAACGTTGAGCGGCAGATGCCTAACCTTGATTTGTTTTACTACCTTATAAATTTACACAACTCTCAAACGTTGAGCTTGAGTGAAATAGTGCGCTCTGAGTTTTACTACCTTATAAATTTACACAACTCTCAAACGAACTCGAGAGGTTTTTGCGAAAAAAATGGGTTTTACTACCTTATAAATTTACACAACTCTCAAACAAGTGCATTGATGGCGAGACGTGCACCGAGTTTTACTACCTTATAAATTTACACAACTCTCAAACATGTCCCGGTCATCGTGTTCTTCAAGAAACGTTTTACTACCTTATAAATTTACACAACTCTCAAACGTGAACAAACTTGAACAGCCGAAAACGTTGGTTTTACTACCTTATAAATTTACACAACTCTCAAACGGAGATGAAGCACTTGAAGATTAACGTCTGTTTTACTACCTTATAAATTTACACAACTCTCAAACCTATTGCCGTTATGGTTCCTGCCGGCTGTCGTTTTACTACCTTATAAATTTACACAACTCTCAAACCGATAGTGTAATCCTTATTGATGAATGTAGTTTTACTACCTTATAAATTTACACAACTCTCAAACGAGTGGATAACTACTATAAATACCGCTATAGTTTTACTACCTTATAAATTTACACAACTCTCAAACCAGGATGCCGGACGGTCAGAACCCGGACGAGTTTTACTACCTTATAAATTTACACAACTCTCAAACGAGTTGGAGGAACGCCGCCGCCGTCAAATGTTTTACTACCTTATAAATTTACACAACTCTCAAACCAACAAGGCAAACAGCGCCGCAAGCTTAAAGTTTTACTACCTTATAAATTTACACAACTCTCAAACACGCCTATAAACTGGATCATTGACGGAATAGTTTTACTACCTTATAAATTTACACAACTCTCAAACTATTTGATGAAATGTACAAACAGGGCATGTGTTTTACTACCTTATAAATTTACACAACTCTCAAACACTTGCAATCTGCTGTGCAACATTTTCCAGTTTTACTACCTTATAAATTTACACAACTCTCAAACGTGAATGTTGAAGTCAAGTTGAAACAATACGTTTTACTACCTTATAAATTTACACAACTCTCAAACTACAAACGTTGCTCTTAAGGATTTTCCGTGTTTTACTACCTTATAAATTTACACAACTCTCAAACCGCCGGCGGTAATATTTTAACTGACACTGGTTTTACTACCTTATAAATTTACACAACTCTCAAACGATAACATCTTGCTTTAACTTACTTGTACAGTTTTACTACCTTATAAATTTACACAACTCTCAAACTGAATACTCTCTCCATATCGAGAACGTTCCGTTTTACTACCTTATAAATTTACACAACTCTCAAACGTCTTTTCCACAATTATGGTTGTTCTTGCGGTTTTACTACCTTATAAATTTACACAACTCTCAAACCGCTCTGCATCAGAGCAGAGCTCAACCCACGTTTTACTACCTTATAAATTTACACAACTCTCAAACACAATTATGACTGTAATGTTAATGTTGATGTTTTACTACCTTATAAATTTACACAACTCTCAAACAGTGTCACAAAATAATACTTCGTCAATATGTTTTACTACCTTATAAATTTACACAACTCTCAAACCAAAAAAACCAATGAACGTGTTCAGGGTTAGTTTTACTACCTTATAAATTTACACAACTCTCAAACAGAGTAGTTAGCTCTAAGTATTTCCGTTTCGTTTTACTACCTTATAAATTTACACAACTCTCAAACCTCAAAATCTGAGATAAGTACCACAACATACCTGTGTAATTATAAGGGTCAAATACATTATATACTCATTGTCGTTATTTTTGCAAGCTATATTATGCAACAATCATCGTCAATAATTGTTCGTTTTTCCCATGTCAGGCAGGTATACTCTTTATTTTCAATAATAACAGACATAATGCCGTGATCTACAAACGATCTGAACAATTGCTGTATAGTTTCATCATCAATATAGCTTCTTAGATTTACAAATACAAAGATGTGATCCCCAAGAAACTCGTTGACGCACATGGTATATTCTAATATTTTCTGGGGTAACGTCATATCAATATCATTAAAACACAAGCCGAACATCTTCAGCAATCCTGTTATGTCATAAGGTTCAGTCAGAGAATATTCCCCATCATCTTCCCCGAGGAGTTCATAGATATAGTTTTCGGAATAATTGATATACTCTTGGGTTTTAACGTACATCTCGGCGCTCATGGCCTCTTTTTTCAGTTTAGCATAAAGTTTACTGAGTAAATCTTTCTGATTGACCGTAAAAGGAACAAACTGCGTAATCAGGAGAATTTTATCTTTAATGCTTTGCGGAACAAAATCATTTGATAACACAAGCTTTCCGGGCAAACCGTTGATTTGGTCATTGAGCGCCGTTATCATTTCGGCAAACATCTGTCGGTTTTCTATAACCACTGTGTTGACATATTCACTTGTTATGTCAAGGCTGAAATCGGCGTCGGCATATATAAGCATCATAGAATAATCAACCTTTCATCGGAATCGATGATATCTGAGTGGTTCTCTCCTGTAATATACTCCATTTTGGCAAACTGTTTTTCCGTTATAGTAAGAATTTGGACGATTCCATCAGGTGGTTTATTTTTCCTTAAGTTGTCTGTTATCGTTTTTGCTGCATTCTGGTTTAGAGCCATGCGGCAATAGACAGATTCCTGTAGCATTAAAAATCCGTTTTTAATTAAATATTTTCTGAAGCGAGAATAATTTCGTCTGTTTTCGGATGTTTCAACGGGCAAATCAAAGAAAACAAATACACGCATATACCTATAACTCACATCCGTTCACCTGCACACAGTGTAAAATTTAATCATTGACACATCGCCGCTTTAAATTGCGTCAAATACGCTTTTACAATACACCTTTATAGCGTTATTTACATATTGCTCCGTTCCGGCAAGTAATACCGTTTCATTAAGAAGATTAATTATACTGTGACGTTCATCGGTTTCAAATTTCGTGAGTTTCATTTCATGGATTTTTCTGTCAACGAAAACACGAAACGGCTCCATAAGATCGCACGATAGGTTGAAATTATTAAACATATTATTGTGAAATAATCCAAGCTGCGTAATATAACCGTTTGAAATACATTCCCTGTTGAACGCAGACAGAATGATGCTGTAGCCGTAATTCAGCGCGGAGTTTGTAACGCAGTCGCAGCTACGTGTAAATTCTAAACCGAACAGAGCATTGAAATATACTTTTGCTGCATGTCCCTCCCGGTTTGTTTTGTCGTTAAACTCCATTTCGGCAATATAACCGCGCAGCAGTTCGGCTTCTCTGTATTTTTTCACATCCGTCAAAAATTCGGCTTGCTTTCGTATTTTTTCGGCAACAATATGTGTCCACACACACGCCTTCATATCATCCGACCATCGGATTTGCTCTCTGACCTTTGAAGATGTATCGTGACTTCCGTAGTACGGAACCATCTCGCTTACAGGCGTTCTTTTATTGTCGCAAAGAATGACCTTGACTTTGTGTTCGGCAAGCTCAGATAACAGACAACCGGTAACAGAAACCGCATTGTTTTCAATAATCAACGTCGAGATTTCGTCGACAAGTATTTTTTGAATATCGTCGCCGCTTCTGATAACAAGATGTCCCATTTTCAAGTCGAGTTTTGCTCTCTTTGTGATTATTACCGTACGCCAACTCATAACGCAATCAGGTTTTCCGAGTGCTTCTCAAAGAGGCCTGTCGGCGATTGATCCACAATCTTTAATGTTTTATATTTTAAACTGCTGACATTATAGCCAATTGTCAATACACCAGCCTGTTTTGAGCCTCCGATCTTCGATAAATCACATCCGACAACTCTGTTGGTTTTTAGCAAAGATACCATGTTTAACAAAATCCCTACTTGCTCTGTTACCGAGAGTTTCAAGAACTCCGACTTTCCGTTTTCGAGAATGCTACCCATTTTTTCAAGCAAGATCGAAAACGGTTTTGACAGACATTTGCCACACAGAAAATCATAAAGCTTGACATTCATCTCAGAAGAGATCTTACTTATTTCGGGTACAGGAAATTTTGTTCCCTTTTCACTTTTTTCGTAGTATGAAGTTAATTTTTTTATATAATCGTGGATTTCCTTGTCTGAAATAAGCTGAACAGCAGAACATACATCGATTCTTTTTCCCTGATTTGCTTTGCTCGATATGAATACTCTGAAACCGTCAAGCTCAATGAGGGTATTTATTTTCAATATTCTTTTCCCGAACGGGAAACTGATGCTGTCTTTATTAACGCTTTTGCCGGAAATGGCCGACAGCACACTTGCGACATATTCTTTTGCGAAAAGCAAATCGTTTTCATATTTGTCTGCATACAGCAACTCAATAGGTATAATTGCGACACCGTTATCGCCGTTTTTTACGGCAGCGAAATACGATGCGGTTGTATTGTTGTAACCACCGTATTTTTCGGTATCCAACCCGGATTTTGACGGAGCGAGATCCGGTCCCGCTTTTTGAAGATTTTGATGAAAAAAGCCGCCGCTTCTTTTATAGGTGTATTTTACAAAACGAATGCTGTTTTTTGCCATGTTTCGTTTTACTGTATCAAAAGAGTCAGAAACACTCCATGCCGTCACGCCATTTCTAACAATATCTCTTGAAAGCAGTGTTTTAAGCTTAACGGAATATTTTTCACCGCTTTTTATGACGGATATTGGGTTTTTGGTGAAACGAACATTATAAACATTTCCCATGACAATATTCAGATATGCGTCCTTCGCGTGATGAATATCATTGATTTCTCTGCACTTCAACATATCGTATTCCTGCCTGAAATCGGACACAAGACCAGACTTAACATAGACAATCTCACTGTCCGGAAAAATGTCGCGAATAAGTGTGGCAACCGCTTTTGTAGATTGTCGCGTTTCAACAAGCTGACGGTTAATAAAACCAACGAGCTCATCCTCCGTAAACGAGGTGCTTCTGATAAGTCGCCCGTATTTCTTTTCCGAAATTAAATTGTGCTTATACAAATATATCCAGAACGGAGTCATTTTATCCCTTATCTTTTTATCAATGGGATAAATATCTAGCTTGTCTCCGTTTTCAACAGAAAGAACAAGCACCTTATTATCAAGACTGTCATCCTTGATTTTTGACTGTGGATAAATATGGTCAATATTATAATCGTTCGTCTTGAGTGCTTCAAACGATATGGTTTTGCCGGAATACATGGACTTGCCAAGTTGAGAAAAATATAAAAAATATTTTTCGCTTCTGAGTGTACTGTCATCCAGAGTAGATAGCTTATATTCAAGATTATCTATTTCTACGGCATCCTCAAATTCTCTTGCCGACTCCAACAATGACTTGAGCTGCTCTTTTCTGCTGATTGTTCGGAGATTCTCTTGTTGCTTGCTAGCGCCTCTTGCCATTTCAATAAAAATTTTATCTGGTTGCTTTTTTAGAACGGTCTTTAGTTCTTTGGCAATGCTTAGTGTGCGGTGAACTGCCTTGGTTACAGAAACCGGAAGGTACATATCCTGCATTTGCTCGGCGAGCGTTCTTGGGTGTTCTGAATAATAAGCAGAGTTTAATATTTCCAAATATGCACCAAATTCATATTTGTCTGACAGTATTTGCATGAGATTGTCGTTTGTATTCCAGAGAGTTTCAATGACAGATGTTTTACCGGCTTCTCCTGTTTTGGTGTCAATGCAGTAAACATCACACAAAAGCTTTGCAGACAGTCTGCCGTAATCACTGTATTTAAGCTTTGAAATAAACTTAATATCATCAGAATTGAGCTGTCCGTAGGATGTAGAAAGCCATTTTTTGAATCTTTGCCGGTCTGTCGTTATTGTCAGGCGTTCAATAATCGCTTCGGCATCACTATCGTTTATAACACCTTGAGAGAGAATCCTTTTAAAATCATGATAAGATTTTAAGGACGATTTGACTGTAATATCAATTCCAGTCAAATTATCTCGTTCTGTCATGGACCCGATTGAAATAAGGCAATTTTTGATGCTTTTTACGGTAACTTTGCGCTGCTTTTCAAACAGATTATATATCGTTTGTTTTTCCGCAACAGTTATAGGAATATCATTAATTTTTATGCTGTTTATTTCGTTCAGCACAGCGTATTTACAATACAGCAATGAGTTTTTTGGTAAAACATCTTCACCGGCGACATAAGTGCATTTACAGGTCATTCTCCGGATAAATTCATTTTCACTTTTATCTTTGTCAACCTTATCATCAAAATTCCAGGGGTATATTTTGCCCTCTGCTTTTCTTACCATCCAAGCGTGGTTGCTTTTATCTGAGGACACAAGCGGTCCCACATAATACGGAACTCGGAAAAGCATAATGCTTAGGATTTTATCCTTTACCGTGCCGTATTCATCTGACTTTTTCAGGCAATCGAGGTAATGTTCCGCATTATCAAGGATTTTCTTCAACTCGCTATAATAAAGCTGATACGGAATCACACGATTTTCAGATGATACCTGTTTCGGACATAGACTGTTCAAGCTGCACTGCTCCATAATATATTTATATTCAGAGGCATCGGAGTCATTAGGATTGATATTGCTGAGCATTTTTGAGATATATTTACAAAAGTCTGCCTGCTTTGCCTTATCAAATTTGATAGGTACCGACGAAATCGATTTTATGTTGTGAGAATATTTTACGTAATTAGCAGTGCTTTCCGAAGCTTTCTTGAAAATATCTTTATATTCATTTTCGGAAAGGTATTTTTTGCATATTCCCTTCAGTATTTTCAAGTCGTGCTTATGCTTTTCGAAAACTTTTACCTTTGCAGAGGATATCGTTGGACTATTTCCTAATATATCGCTCAGTATCGCCCAATCGTTCATTGCTTTTACAGCCGATAACAAATCAGCATCTCCGTCATCGAGAACAGAGTAAAATGCCTCAAGTGCATCAGAAAAATCAGCCGAATCAATGCAAACAGTATTTGTTTCCAAATCCGCATAATTATCTTTTTTGAACAGCTCAGAAAGCTTAACTTTGCCGCCGCTGATCATTTTTATAAGGGCGCTTTTTTTAATTGGATAATCATCGGACTCTGTTATTTTTCCTTCAGGCATAAGTTGCTTAAATGCTTTTTCCTTTTGAGTTACGCCGACCTTCAGTCTTAACATTTTTTCCATATCGTCAGAATTAATCTCAAATGGTCTGTCGATTTCATATCCGTCAAACCACTGCAAAAAACTTTTATACAGCCCTGAAAAATCAAGCACCTCTGCAACATTATCCTTATCAACCTCACACAGGAAGTGACCGCGGTGAGCAAGAAGATAGGCGCAGGCAATATATACTAACCTTATGTCGTGAGGCTCGGGGTTGTCCATAAGCTCACAGATCAAATGATGTATTGTTGGATACATATCAGCGTAATCGTTGTCCTTAAAGTCTTCATCGTCAAAAACAATATTTTTGTTTCTGTGTTCGCTGTCCTCTGGAAGCAATGCACTTTCCTTCAATCTGAAAAAGAATTTACTGTCTGTCTTTAAGACATCATCGGCAATAAGCTCTTGAAGCAAAGCAATTCTCTGTTGGCGTCTGTCAAGTCTGCGTCTTGATGTTCTGAAAGCTCTTCTTTTCTTTGCCGTTGATGCTTCATCAAATATATTAACGCCCCACATCAAGTTGCTTTTGAATTTCTGAATGTTATAGTGTTCATCTGTTACAGCCCAGCCTACTGAGTCGGTGCCGATATCCAATCCCAGATAATACTTTTTTTCAAAATTTTTTTGCTCCAACATATTGACAAGCCTCCTTTTATATTGTACAATGAAATTACCTTATAAAACACAACGAGTTCAAATAAGAATTATTTCAATCCGTCGGATTTTCCGACAGCGCAAGTGTTGTGCATTTGAATTGCAGGAATCCTTTGGGTTCCTGCTTTTTTTATTTTAATGTTAGGGTGCCGTTTGCCTGTTGCAAAATAAAATAAAATATATGTGTTTTTATAACGAAGATGACGTTTGAAGTGATTTTATTATCATCTGAAGAACAAATATATTTTAATTTATGGGATGCTGCTTAAACATTTGAAACGCTTTTATCGCGTTGAGATTTGTTGCTTTTTCTGTTGTGCAGCAAGTCTAACGGCTGGTTGGGCAGGGATGCTATAATTTGTTCTGTCACGGCAAGCAACGGGTTCTGGCAGCTTTACGTCCTATTATACAGGATAACAATTATTATTGCAATATAAATGTGATAAAATATCAAAATTTTGAGTACAAAAAAGAAATGTGATGATAAGTGGAAACGTAACCCTTCTCCGTTAATGGGGCTGTGGCATTATATAGGTGCATTTATCAATAAATTAACACTCCAAATTCTTAGTTGCCGTCCAAGGCTTTGATTTTTCCTTATATAATCCTTAGTGAATGCTGTGAAAAAATATTTGCATCGACATTTCGGTGTGTTCGTGGTATATTTTATATGTAAATAAAGCTGAAGAAAAGGGGTGCACATTATGCAATACCGTAAAAATCCGAAAAACGGAGAAAATCTGTCCGCGCTCGGCTTCGGGTGTATGCGCTTGCCGCAAAAGGATACCGCATTGTGCCAGCGGCTGATAGACAAAGCAATTGATGCCGGGATAAACTATTTTGATACCGCCTATCTTTACACCGGAAATGAAGCTCTTATGGGGGAGCTGCTTTCAAACGGACGCCGGGAAAAAATCAAGCTTGCAACAAAGCTGCCCATAGCGATGTGCCTGACCGCAAAGGATTTTGATAAATTTTTCACTATGCAGCTTAAACGGCTTAATACGACATATATCGACTATTACTTGATGCACTCCATGTTTGACCTTGCTGGATGGGAACGCTTGTGCAGACTCGGCATAGAGTCCTGGCTCAAGGGCAAAAAGGAGAGCGGAGAAATAAAAAATGTCGGATTTTCCTATCACGGCTCGACAAAGGGCTTCACTCAGCTCATAGATGCCTATGACTGGGATTTTGTACAGATACAGTACAATTACCTCGACGAAAACAATCAGGCGGGCTTGACGGGACTTAATTACGCACATGAAAAGGGGCTGCCCGTAATAATTATGGAGCCTTTGCGCGGCGGAAAGCTTACCTCTAAGCTGCCGTCCGAGGCAAAGGGGCTGCTGTCCGATGCCGGTATGCAGCCGTCGGACATAGGTCTGCGCTGGGTATGGAATCATCCTCAGGTGACATGCGTGCTTTCGGGAATGGTCTGCGAAGGTGACCTCTACGCAAACCTGAGCACTGCCGAAACGGCTCTGCCCGGAAGCATGAGCGAGGAGCAGCAGAACGCGGTTAAGGGTGTAAAAGAAATATTCAACAGCTTTTCCGTAATTCCGTGCACCGGCTGCGGCTACTGTATGCCGTGCCCTGCCGGGGTTGCCATTCCGAATTGCTTTTCCTCAAGAAATGAGTTTGAATTTTCAAAGGGCACAAGCAAGCCGCTGAAGATGAATCCGGCACGTTCAAAATATGTTCAAAGCACCGGGATGCTGGGCGCCGACGGCGGAAACGCTTCAAAATGTATAAAATGCGGAAGATGTGAAAAGCATTGTCCGCAGGGCATAAAAATACGGGATTGTCTTGAAGAGGTAAAGCGCACTATGGAACCGCGCTGGTTTTCGCTGCCTGTTGCCGTTGCAAGAAAAATAAATACACGCAAGTAACATTTTAATTGCTGCTTCGAAAATAAACATTTTTGTTGACAAACGCGTCCTTTTAATGTAAAATGAATTTGAATTCACCGGTGAATAAAAATTCACTTCATTGGTGAAAATAACCTGTTAAAGGACTGAGCGAATGAGTACTGTTGAGCAAAAAATGTATTTCGGAACGAGCGGAATAAGAAAAGGCAGATATTATACAAAAAAGCGCTTCAACATCACCCGCAAGGTAGTCGCCTATATGACGGCGAGCTCGTGGGAGGCCATTCCCCATTGCTCGTCCATATATGAGCCTGACGTGACCGAAATCGTCAAGGAATTCAAAAAGCTGCGCGAAGAAGGCGGAAATTCCGGTAAGCTCACAATAAACACCCTTATGATAAAGGTGTTTGCGGAGGCTCTCAAGGAGGCGCCGGAGCTCAACTCCTTCCTTCGATATAATAAGATAAACTCCAAGGGTACGCTTGATATAATTAAGAATATAGATGTATCCATGCCCACCGTCGTTAAGGACGGCACCACCTCCATCACAATGAAGGTCAAGGATGTCGGAAACAAGTCGCTTGCTGAAATAAACGAGTATGTTTACGACCTTCGCCGCCGCGCGGAGAACACCAATCTTGACGAGCTTTATTATCAGGTGGCACTCGGCGAATCACTTCAGAACCTCAAAAAGGGCCGAGTCATAATGGTTATACGCCGCCTTATCGCCGGAAGAATCGGCAAGCACAAGGTACATCCGCTTACCGGCGCGGCAAAAAAAGAGTATTACAAAATCCCCGAAAGCGACAGGCTTTGTGTGGATGATGTTACACAGGGTACACTTGTTATTTCCAACATAGGCTCCCTCATTTACGGCAAAACAACCAATCAGAATCTTACGGTTTCGCTCATTGAAATTGTTCCCCCGCAGACCATTGCTCTCGGATTTTCCGGTATTCAGGAGAAGCCCGGCGTAATTGTAAACGAAAAGGGCGAAAAGGAAATCGCAATCCGTTCGTATATGCCCATAACGATTGTTTTTGACCACCGTCCCTTTGATTTTGAGGCACTTATTCCGTTTTTAAAAGAAATTGACGATATTTGCACGCATCCCGAAATTATCGCAGAGTGGATGAAATGATTTTTTAACGACTGCGTAAAAAACACAAATAAATTATTGACATTGAACTGCCTTTGTGTTAATATACTTGGGCAGTTTGATTTGCGCCGGTAGCTCAGCTGGATAGAGTGTTTGGCTACGAACCAAAAGGTCGGGGGTTCGAATCCCTTCCGGCGTGCCAGAAAAAAGCACTTGCTTTCGCAAGTGCTTTTTTCAATGAAATTTGCCCTTAGGGCAAGTGAAATACACCTGCGGTGTATGAAATAGCTGACGCTATGAAATGTGCTGCGGCACATAGGGCAAATTTTATTTCACTGCGAACCTCGTTCGCAATTTCATAATCCGCAAGGATTATTTCATATTGAGATAGCAATATTTCGTTTTTTGTCGGTTCAAGTCCTCATTAAAAAAATCCGCCGCTATCTTTTTCATAACCTCTTTACAAAAAAGTCGCACTAAAGTGTGGCTTTCTTTTTATAATATTCGTTTTCCGAGAATACTGAATAATTGACCTGAAACGCCAAATGTGCTATTCTAAAATAAAAAGTATGAAAACATTAAAAAGACGTGTTGATTGATAAATTTATCGCGCTTGCATTAACCGAGCCAACACGGCAAAAGAAAACAAGTAAACAATTTTTATAACGCGAAAGAAGGTTGGGCATGTCGGTTACAAAAGGGCTTGAATGGACATTTGATACAGTTGCCCAAACATATGAAAAGATGCGTCCCGGATATCCCGAAGAATTGTACGATGATATTTTTAAGATGATACAATTGAACAGCTCGTGCCATGCTGTTGAAGTCGGAATAGGCGCAGGTCAGGCAACATTGCCGATATTGAAAACAGGATGCAATGTCACGGCGGTTGAATACGGGAAGAATCTCACTGAATTATGCGCTCAAAAGTTTAAAGACTATCCGAACTTTTCGGCTGTAAACATGAAGTTTGAAGATTACAGCTGCGATGATGAATCGATAGACTTGATATACTCCGCATCCGCATTTCATTGGATTCCCGAAGAAATCGGCTATTCAAAAGCTTTTGATATGCTGAAAAGCGGAGGAGTATTTGCGAGATTTGCAAACCATCCCTATAAGGATAAGGGCAACGAGGAGCTTCATCAGGCAATTCAGAAATTATATGCAGTGTATATGCCGGGTTCGTCAGCTCCCGAGGAATATACAAATGAAGAAGCGGAGCAACGTGCACACATTGCCGAAAAATACGGATTTGCAGATATTGATTATAAAATATATCACCGTACTCGTTCTTTTACTGCAGAAGAATACACCCAATTAATGAATACCTATTCGGATCACACCAGACTGCCGGATATAATAAAAAATGAGTTCTTTTCAAAGGTCGGTGATGTAATAATTTACCATGGAAACCGGATAACGATTTACGATACTGTTGATTTACAGCTTGCACGAAAGCCTTAAAAAGATATTGATTCGCGTGCCGCTGAAAAGCGGGTTCGGATGTCCCAGAACATCACATCCAAAGACACGGGGTTTCTATGTTATTTTTTAGATAAGCGAGGTAAGGGATATGACGTCAAAATGTATAATTATNNGCATGACACCCCGCCGAGAATCGGGTTCGACTTCAACAATCCTGAGTACAATGATTTTACGGGAGTGTCGAGCCGTACATATGTTGACGAGGCGCCGAATCCGTATGACGGTTGGGGCAAATATGACGAGCTCATAAAGCTTACCGGTTTTTCCGGTGAGGTGCGTCGTGACCGTTACGGGAACATCTACGGCCGTTTCAATGCTCTTACCAAGGGCGAATGCATCCGCGGCGCTCTGCAAACCTGGGACGATTTTGAACGGTACACTTTACCCCGGCTTGATAAAGGTCATGGTGAAAAATTAAAGGCTTTGGGGTTTGCGCAAAGCGAAAAATTTGTGATTACCACCTGCGGTTCGGTGTTTTCAGCCCTGCGCGATGCGAGATTGATGGCCAATGCCCTTGCAGACACGGTTCTGGAGCCGGACATGGTGACGGCGTTTTGCAGCAGAATTGCCGACCATGAGCTTGAGGCTGCAAAGCTGCTTTACGGCTGCGGTATTGACGGAGTAATGCTGACGGATGATTGGGGTACGCAGGACAGTACATTTATTTCTCCCGACTCATTCCGCAAGCTTTTTAAGCCGGCATATAAAAAGATTTTTGCTGCATATCACGATGCGGGAATCAAATGCTTCATGCATTCCTGCGGATATAATTACGGCTTTATCGAAGACCTTATCGATGCCGGAGTGGACGCGTTTCAGTTTGACCAGCCCGACGTTTATCCCTCGGAGACACTTGCAAGTGAATTCGGCAGCCGCGTGGTTTTTTATTCTCCGGTAGACATACAAAAGGTTCTTCCTACGGGGAACAGGGAATATATAGAAAAACGCGCATATGAAATGCTCAAATGCTTTAAGGCTTGCGGCGGCTCATGGATAGCTAAAGACTATCCCGGCTACGAGGATATAGGGGTTAATCCCGAATGGCCGAAATGGGCGCAGGATGTTATAGTTTCCAATGCGGCGCTGTGAAAGCCGCAATACCCCCGGCATTCTCGAAAAACGCTTATGTTATGTGTCAAAAGAGTAGGGCGTAACCTTGACACCGACAAAAAAGCAGCAGCTTTTATTCTGGCGGGAGCATTTTCTGTGACGTGACGCGAGCTTTTTCCATAAATATTCATACTCGGGCGGAGGATATCCGCCCTTATTTGTAGGTTTGTCAATGATGTGTTACAAAATTAGAAAACCTCACCGTAAGTTTTGAAAGCT
>LFRM01101052.1_pt1 | contig 16421 bp, 16 predicted proteins | sample 618341 | NCBI WGS metagenome assembly LFRM01 (sample SAMN03654438, study PRJNA283298) | anaerobic digester metagenome | isolation source: pool of bioreactors CSTR01a, CSTR02a, and CSTR03a thermophilic anaerobic... | place: Denmark: Kgs. Lyngby | collected 2014-05-21 | reverse complement strand
ATTGCGCTGGGTAAAGGTAAGAAAGATTACGATAAGCGCCACGTCGAAAAAGAACGTGACTCTAATCGTGAGATGCAACGCGCTTTACACGACCGCAGAAAAGATGGTTAATCCTCCTGCGCTGGTAAAGTGAACGGCAAGGTCAGCGTACTAACTAAGGCGCTGACCAACCTGCCCTCTCTAATACGTCAAGCAGGCTCTGCTCTGTTTGCTCCCCTTGTAACTGACTCACAAGCTGACCTTGCGGATCGACAATATAGGTCGCTGGCAAACCTTGCGCTGCTGGTAAATTAAAGCGTAACGCCGGATCATCACTCAATACTGTAAAAACAATGCCCAACAACTGGCTGTCGGCAAGTAACTCCTCGCCTTGCAACTGATCGTAATTCACCCCTAACACTCGCACACCCTTATGCTGCAATCTCTCCTGCAAACGATTGAGTTGGGGTATTTCTTTGCGACAGGGCGCGCACCACTGGGCCCAGTAATTAATCACCAACCACTGCTCCGCCAGCAATGACTCTGGTACAGCCACACCATATTGATCCATACCTAAGGGCTCTGCTTGATCACAGGCAGTTAAAACCAATACAGATAAAATTATCAAATATTTTTTAAACATAGTGCTCTCTGTTGTGCAGGCATACGCCTTAAAGGATTAGCCTGCTAGAATACTGCATGCGTTTTCTGGAGGTAATGTATATGTCCGATATCACTTTGTACCACAACCCTCGCTGCAGTAAATCACGCGCAGCTTTGGCTTTACTCGAAGAGCGTGGCATCCAAGCCACGATTATTCACTATTTAGACACACCGCTCAATGCACAGCAACTGAGCGCTTTATTAGACAAGCTCAACCTCAGCGCACGCCAATTGATGCGTAAAGGTGAAAGTGTGTATAGCGAAATGAATCTAGATCACCAAAACCTAACTGAAGCCGAACTGATTGACGCTATGGTGCAAGCACCTATTTTAATTGAGCGTCCAGTCTTAGTTGTGGGTCAGCGCGCTGCGATTGGCCGTCCATTAGAAAACCTAATCGAGATTTTGTCATGACCACTCCTTATATTTTAGTGCTCTATTACAGCCGCCATGGTGCCACTGCAGATATGGCCCGCCATATTGCCCGCGGCGTAGAACAAGGCGGCTTGGAAGCTCGCGTGCGCACTGTCGCGGCAGTTTCCAATGAGTGCGAAGCCGTTGCTCCAGAAGTGCCTGCGGAAGGCGCGGTCTACGCCAGCCTAGATGATTTAAAAAACTGCGCAGGTTTAGCGCTGGGCAGCCCCACTCGCTTTGGCAATATGGCTGCAGCGATGAAGTATTTTTTAGACGGCACCAGCAATCTCTGGATGACCGGTGAACTGGTGAATAAACCTGCAGGCGTCTTTACCTCAACCTCCAGTCTGCATGGCGGCCAAGAAAGTACCTTGCTGAGCATGATGCTGCCTTTACTGCACCACGGTATGTTGATTTGCGGCCTGCCTTATAGCGAGCCGGCTTTAATCAACACCCAAGCGGGTGGCACGCCCTACGGCCCAAGCCATGTGGCCGGTGCCGATAGCAAACGTCCGCTGGATGAGAATGAAATTAGTCTGTGTATTGCTTTAGGTAAACGCTTGGCGCAATTTGCCCTGCAACTGGAGACGCCCCGTGGCTAAAAGAAGCCCTAAACCGCTGCCAGAACTCAGCTGGCTCGAACCACGTTTACGTATCAGCCGTTTATTAAGTTTACTCTCATTAGCGGGGCTGGCCGTGCTGCTGGTTGCTTGGAATCTGTTTTTTATCGAACGACCCGACGCTCCAGGCTTAGGTGCTTTAGCCATTATAGTCATCGCCCTAACACCGCTAACAATCATTGCGCTGGGAATGATCTTAGGCTCAGAAAAAACACATATCTGGGCCTGTATTTTAATTAACATTTACTTTGTGCATGGCGTGGTTGCTAGCTTTTCGCCTGTTCAAGCCTGGCTGGGCTATACCGAAACTTTCTTAAGCGTTCTGCTATTTTGCAGTGCATTTATGCATACGCTGTGGAGTTTTAAGTACAACCGCAAAAAAGCGGGCGAAGTGTAAACAATCCCCAGCAACAAAAAAGCCGCTTTGCGACTCACCCTGCAACAAAAGGGGTCAGTTCATCCAAAGCGGCTTTTTTATGACACAACAGATACTGAGAAGAATTTATTTCTCTAAGTATTTTTCCACATCCAGCGCAGCCATACAGCCTGCACCCGCAGAAGTGATAGCTTGACGGTAGACATCGTCAGCCACATCACCTGCAGCAAATACACCCTCAATGCTGGTTGCGGTTGCGTTACCTTCACGCCCACCCTGAACCACCATATAACCACCTTTTAACTCCAACTGGCCTTCAAACAAGCTGGTATTGGGCGTATGACCAATTGCAATAAATACGCCATCCACAGCTAATTCTTGCTTGCTACCATCGTTATTGAGCAAACGTACACCGGTAACACCCATATCATTACCCAGCACTTCATCCACTTGCGCATTCAGCGCCAGCACGATTTTGCCTTCAGCAACTTTAGCATGCAGCTTATCTTGCAAAATCTTCTCTGAACGGAAAGTGTCGCGGCGGTGAATCAGGGTCACTTTACTGGCGATATTGGATAAATACAGTGCTTCTTCAACCGCAGTATTACCACCACCGACCACTGCCACTTCTTTATTGCGGTAGAAAAAACCATCGCAGGTGGCACAGGCAGAAACGCCCTTACCCATAAAGGCTTCTTCAGACGGCAAACCTAAATAACGTGCGCTCGCTCCGGTAGCAATAATCAGAGCATCACAAGTATAAGTACCGCTATCACCGATTAAGGTAAAAGGTTTGCTTTGCAATTGTGCTGTATGAATATGATCAAAGACAATTTCAGTTTCAAAACGCTCCGCATGTTTTTGCATACGTTCCATCAGCGCTGGCCCGGTTAAACCTTCTGGGTCACCCGGCCAGTTATCCACTTCAGTGGTGGTGGTTAGCTGGCCACCGGCTTGCATACCAGTAATCATCAAAGGTTTTAAATTAGCGCGCGCGGCATACACTGCAGCACTATAACCCGCAGGGCCAGAACCCAAAATAAGCACGGAAACATGACGAACTTCAGACATATATAACTCCTAACAAGGGATTTAAAGGCAAATAATGTGTCATAGGTTACAGTTTTCCGGTTCGCTAAACTAACGCAAACCTCTAAACTATAGAATACATGCAGATTACAACACTTTATGGCTGTTTGACTCTGCTCATATTGTCTACCCATGCCACATCTCGTACCACTTGCACAGGAAACACCTTATGTCTGCCCAACCTTTTGGCGGCCCACACTATTTAACTGCGGGCTTTAAAATGATTATGCGTCCGGGTTTACGCATTTTTGTTCTATTGCCCTTATCAATCAATATCGCCGTATTTTTCGGATTAATTTATTTTGCCGTACAGCGCTTTAATGGCTGGGTTGCGCAACTGATGCCAAACCTACCCAGCTGGCTATCCTTTTTAGATTATATTTTATGGCCTTTATTTGTGCTGCTGGTGCTGCTGATTATATTTTTCACTTTCACCACTATTGCCAACTTAATTGCCTCGCCCTTTAACAGCTTTTTAGCAGAAAAAGTTGAAGTGATTGCCCGAGGTGAAGATCACTTTCCGGCCTTCAGTTGGACCGAGTTACTGGCGATGGTGCCACGTACCATGGCGCGAGAAATGCGCAAACTGGGCTACTTTTTGCCGCGCGCACTGGGCTTGCTGATTTTATCTTTTATCCCTGGGGTGAATATTATCGCGGCCCCACTGTGGGTGATCTTTAATATCTGGATGATGGCGGTGCAATATATTGACTACCCTGCCGACAACAATAAAGTCAGCTGGACAGTGATGCTGGAATGGTTGCGCAGTAAGCGCTGGCTGAGTTTAGGCTTTGGTGGCATCACCTACTTAGCCTTAATGGTGCCGCTGTTTAACCTGATTGCGATGCCCGCAGCGATTGCTGGAGCAACTTTACTGTGGGTGGATCATCGCAAGATTGATGCGTCGATTTAAAACATAACAGCCCGCGTCTCTTTGCGAGTGCGCGGGCCTGCTGCAATATTAAAGCAATTGATCCAGCTGTAACTGTCCACTCGCTAGCGGTGGACACCAATAATAACCACCAGTAATTGGACGACTGAAGCTAAATAAGCCGTCAACGATACCGTCATCTAAACCAATCATGCGGCGCAACAGCATATCGTATGAATCCAGCGTACTACCAAAAGCCACAAACACTAAACCTGCCTCATCCCCATCGATATAAGGCATGGAACGACGTACCACAAAGGCTTCAGGATCAAAATCTTCTTGCGCGGTGCGTTTTACATGCGCAGATTCTGGCGCATCATCCAGCTCTTCGTTATCACTTAAACGACGACCAAAAATATGGTCCTGTGCTTGTTGTGGCAAACTTTTAAAGCCGGCCAAATCATGCACCCAATGCTGAACTGCAGCATAACTGCCACCTGGCGCTTGACTGTCAATTGCCGCATCAATCGCTGCTTGTTCAACAGGATTCTCGGTACCGTCTTCATAACCGGTCAAATCATGGCCCGTCTTATAACGAAAGGCTTCAGTCACTTGCACTACTTTTAAAGCCGGTGAGACAGCGTCAATCAGCTCATGGGTACGGTGCAATAACTCACCGCGGTCATCGCCGCGCAACCAACACCAGAGTGCATGCTGGGTTGAAGGGATATCAATACCATTGGCACTCAACGCCGGAAAGGGGCGCAGTTTATCTTGCTGTACATGCAGCGCTTGCAGCAGCGACTGACCAAAACCAATCACGGTCGCATCACCATCCACCATTACCGCTAAACGGCGCAATGCCGCTACTAAATGCTCAGTGGACTCCAGCGTAAAAAACACATGGCGCGCTAAAGGTGGTACTGGATCAGCCAGAATACCTGCTTGATAGTGAATCATATATTGCTCCTTATTGGCCGATATTAAGCGGCAAATAGATTAAGCCGTAAATATAAAGTGATGTGTATAGAGTTTAAAGCATGCGCACGCTCAACTGTACTGATCAGTGCACGCTTTACGCTGAACTGAGAGCAATATATGCTGAAAACTCTTAACAACACGACGAAGTACTCGCAGCTAAAGCTGCCGAGGTTGCATGCTGCATTTGATCAACATAGTGTAGTGATGATGCTTACCAGAGCCGTTGACTGGCTCGCCTCTATCAATATTAAATAAAGATGTCGCTGTACTAATCACTGACAGGGTCGATACAGTGGTAAGCAATCCAAGGTGCAGCAATTGATTTGCACGTGCCAACGAACTTATTTTGAATACAAGGCACTAACCTGTCTAGAATAAACACAACACCCCATATGACGCTGAACAAGGAATTGACCATGTTAAAACTTTCCACATCGCGCACGCTGATTGCGACCAGTATCTTTGCATTACTGGCAGGTTGTGCGAGTAACAATCCTTATGAAGGCCAACAAGGCAGCTCTAACAAAACAGCCATTTATGGTGGTTTAGGCGCTCTAGGCGGTGCTGCAATAGGTGCTGCAACATCCAGCAAAAAAGACCGTGGCAAAGGCGCTCTAATTGGTGCAGCCGTTGCTGGTGCAGCAGGTGCAGGCTATGGTTATTACGTTGACAAGCAAGAAGCAGAGCTGCGCCGCAGCATGCAAGGTACTGGTATTGATGTGCAGCGTGATGGTGACAACTTAACTTTAGTGATGCCTGGTAATGTGACCTTTGCCACCGACTCAGCCAGTATCTCAGGTAACTTTTACGGCACTTTAAACAACCTAGCGCAGTCCTTTAAACAATATGATCAAAATACCATTGAGATTATTGGCCACACTGACAGTACAGGCCCTTACCAGCACAATATGAATCTCTCTCAGCGCCGCGCACAAAGTGTGGCTGACTATATGCGCAACCAAGGTGTCAATGGTATGCGTATGCAAGTCAATGGCGTTGGACCAAACCAACCTATTGCAGATAACAACAGTCCACAAGGTCGTCAACAAAACCGCCGCGTAGAAATTAATCTGCGCCCCATTCCTGGTGCTTACCAGTAATAGAAATAGAGCGTTACAGTCATTCACCTCGCTAGCCACCCACTAGCGGGGTTTTATTTTGCTAGAGCCCCCATTAATAAGCGCTCACTGACTGTAAGCCTGCACCATCTGCTCTTTAGCTGATTTAGATAAGCGTTTAATCGCAATCTCGCGGCGTAAGGCCGTTGATTTATCTGCACACTCCTCGATATACACCAAGGCTTTTGCTGGACTGCTGAAAAAAAACCGCGCGCCCTTCCCGGCACAATGCTGCGCAAAACGCTTTTGCGCATCCAGACTGATACCGCAATATAACGCCTGATTTTCCGCTCGTACTAAATACACATACCATTGTTTTTGTACTGCTATTGTCATATGTCCTCGAGGCTATTAATGGCTTTTATAGCGCAATTTAAGCAATAATCTGTGATATCAATTCTTGATACGGATTAAGCACACTAATGCATATTCATATTTTAACCACGGGTGGCACCTTTGATAAAATTTATCATGATGCCTTATCTGAGTTTACAATTGGCGAGCCAATGGCTGAAGAGTTACTGACTGACGCTGGAGTGAACTTAACCTACAGCGTCGACAGTCTCCTTAAAAAAGACAGTTTAGAGCTGACCGATGCCGATCGCGAATTACTGCGCGAACAGGTGAATAACAGTCCGCACCAGCATATTTTGATTATTCATGGCACCGATACCATGACCCTCAGCGCGCAACAGCTGGGTGATATAGATAATAAAACTGTTGTATTCACCGGTGCGATGCAGCCTGCGCGCATGCGTAACAGCGATGCACCCTTTAACTTAGGCTTTGCTATTGGCGCGCTACAATGCTTAGATTCAGGCATCTACATTGCTATGAATGGACAGATTTTTAATGCCCATCATGTGCAAAAAAACCGTCAAATCAGCCGCTTTGAAGCCCTTTAAGAAGAGTTACCCATGATTAAAAATGCATTAATTGTTGAATCCCCGCAACCTGCTGATTCCTGTGTGATTTGGTTGCATGGTCTGGGTGCTGACCGCACTGACTTTGAGCCGGTCGCGCGTATGCTGCAGCCACAACTGCCGACCACACGCTTTATTTTACCGCAAGCCCCCAACCAAGCTGTAACCATTAACGGTGGTTATGAGATGCCCAGTTGGTACGATATTTTAGCCATTGCACCGGGTAAACGCTCAATCAATAGCGAACAACTGGAAAGCTCAACTCAGCAATTGATCAGCCTAATGGAACAACAGCGCGACAGCGGTATCAGCCCCAGTCGTTTGTTTTTAGCCGGCTTCTCACAAGGTGGTGCAGTGGTTTTACACACTGCTTTTTTACGCTGGAATGAAGCTCTCGGCGGTGTTCTTGCGTTATCCACCTACGCTCCAACCTTTGAGCAAGTCAGCGCACTCAATCCACTGCAAGCACAAACCCCCACCTTGTGTATGCACGGCGTGCATGATCCAGTGGTACCTTTCTTTATGGGTCAGGCTGTGCAGCAGCAATTGAATAGTTGGGGCGTTGCTGTGACTTGGCATGACTACCCTATGGAGCATGCGGTCTGTCCAGAGCAGATTACCGATATTGGCAACTGGTTAAGCAAACAACTGAATAGTTAAGCGCATCAACCGTCTCAGGCAGAGTTGTACATCAGCGCAACTCTGCTGTGGTTATTAATTTTTTTGCATGCGTGCGGTTAGGCTTTTAAATTCTTCTCTGTGCAAACTTGCAATAACAGCTGTGCAAATAACCCAGCATCCGCGCGCGACAGTGAAACAATTTCTACAAAGCGTTGCGATGCCTTACACTACTGTTAATTTATAAACTACTGATAAGAGAACGCCGTGCTCAAAGCACTTAAGAATATGTTTAAAAAAGCCCCAGAGCCGACAGCACCGCCGCAAGAAACCGCGGCTGCAGCGCAACCTGCGCAGCCCTCTGAGCCAAAATCCCAGCCTGTGAGCCAAGCGGCTCCAAAGCACACACCTGCCGCTAAAAAGCCACGTCCTGCTAAAGCCAAACCTGTTATTGAACAAGCACCTTGGGCATTGGCTGATTTTGTGGTTGAACCCGCTGAAGGCAAAACCCGCTTTCATGATTTTGCCCTTGCTCCAGAATTGATGCATGCCATCCAAGACTTAGGTTTTCCTTACTGCACACCGATTCAGGCAGAAGTGTTAGGTCATACTCTAGCTGGCAAAGATGCCATTGGTCGTGCACAAACCGGTACTGGTAAAACTGCAGCTTTCTTGATTTCCACCATCAGTCAACTCACGCAAACACGTCCGCCCGATGAGCGTTATATGGGTGAGCCGCGCGCACTGATTATCGCGCCAACCCGCGAATTAGTGGTACAGATTGCTAACGATGCCATTGCTCTAACCAAGTACACCAACCTCAATGTAATGAGTTTTGTTGGTGGTATGGACTTTGATAAGCAACGCAAGCAGTTAGAAGCACGTTATTGCGATATTTTAGTCGCCACTCCAGGTCGCTTATTGGACTTTAATCAGCGCGGTGAAGTGCATCTGGACATGGTAGAAGTACTGGTCTTAGACGAAGCAGACCGCATGCTGGACATGGGCTTTATTCCGCAAGTGCGTCAAATTATTCGTCAAACACCCAATAAGACTGAGCGTCAAACCTTACTGTTCTCGGCGACCTTTACTGAAGATGTGATGAATCTGTCCAAGCAATGGACCACAGATCCAGCCATTGTTGAAATTGAGCCCGAAAGCGTGGCCAATGATTCAGTTGAGCAGCATGTGTTTGCCGTTGCCGGCAGCGATAAATACAAATTGCTCTACAACCTGATTAAAAACAACAACTGGCCGCGGGTGATTGTGTTCGCCAACCGCAAAGATGAAGTACGCCGCATTGAAGAGCGTCTGACCCGTGATGGCATCAGCGCCGCACAGATGTCAGGTGATGTTGCGCAGCATAAACGTATCAAAGTGCTGGAAGACTTCCGCTCAGGCCGCCTCCGCGTGCTGGTCGCCACAGATGTAGCAGGTCGCGGTATTCATGTGGACGATATCAGCCATGTGGTTAACTTTACCCTGCCAGAAGAACCCGATGATTATGTACACCGTATTGGTCGTACTGGCCGTGCTGGTACCACAGGTGTGTCAATCAGCTTTGCTGGTGAAGATGATTCCTATGCTTTACCGGGTATTGAAGAATTACTGGGCCATAAGATTCAGTGCGAAACACCCACTGAAGATTTATTAGTGGATCCACCGAAAAGCCGCTAAGCAACTCGCCTTAACGCAACAGTTCGCAGGCTAACAAAAAAGCCAGACTCCTTATTGAAGTCTGGCTTTTTTATGCATCACACGAATGATTGATCGCCAACCTGCATTCGTCGAATACGACGTGTCAGGCTCAGCATCACCAACATAAAGGTTAACAATATCGGCATCACACCGATATTAAAGAACTTCAAGGTGGTGCCCAATGACTCAATCTCGTTATTGAGCTGATAGCGCACTTCACGCAACTCTTTGCGCACCTGCAACTTCTCTTGTAAGAACTGCTGCATGGTGGCTTGCTGTTCAGCGGTCAATTCCAGATCCTGTGCAGGATCAGTCGCTTGTTGTAATTCAAAGAGTTTCTCTTCAGTTGCCGCTAAACGATCTTGCAACTCCTGTTCTTTTTTCTGAAAACGCTCTTGCGCGCTACGCTGTAAGTTATCCAGCATAGTGAAAGGACGATTAAAGTTACCGCGCGAACGAATACTGATTAACGCATCAGAGCCGGATAAATTATCCAGTGCATTAATAGTGAAACTGCCGTTATCAGCAAAAGGCTGGGGTAAGCGCTGACCAAAGAAGTCCTGCACACTCACCCACATCCGATCGCTTAACATATCGCTATCAGCAACAATAATCACATTGATATTGTCAGCACTGTGCAAACCTTGCTCACGTCCTTCAATCCCCTGAGCAAAAGCAGTTTGCGCAGGACCACTGATACGCGCAGCCAGCACATAACGCTCACCGGTCGGTTCCAACTCTGCTAATAGTTCTTCAGGATTTTGCAACATGGCAAAACGCTGTGCACTGAAAGGCATCGCGTATTCAGAGCTGTGTAACAGCGGCGCAAACTGAGTTTTCGCCCCCTCTAATGGCTCTAAAATACCCGCGGTGGCGACATTGAGCGCACTCAACTGTGAGGTCAGTACATCACTGCTATCCAAGGCTTTTTTCGGCAGTGTTAACCAACTCGGATGGCGCACTGCACGCTGCTGTGGTCCCACAGCGACAGACATTGCATAAGCACCATCACCCAACACCTGCCCAGGCAGCATACGCACGCCCCAAGCTTTAAACAGCTCAGGTAAATCAGAACTCTTATCGGAGACCATCTCACCAGACGTGTTCATCCCAGTATCGGCTTCACTGTAGGGATCAACAAAAGCTAATAGCTTACCGCCACCTAAGACAAATTGATCAATCGCATACTGCGTCGCTTCGCTCAGATTTTTCGGGTGCACCAACAATAAAGTGCTGACATGCGCTGGAATCAGATCAATATCAGCTTTTAAACTTTCCAGCTGAAACTGTTGGCGTATTTCTTCCAAAATTGTCCACGACGGCATAGGACGCCCGGCTTGTATATCAAAACCACCATTCAGCGGCAAACCTGATAACAGGCCAATTACCGGACGTTCAGTCTGTGCCACGCTGCTGATCAAGCGACTCAGTTCATACTCAAGCAACTCTTCCTGATCCAAAGCAAAAAACGGTATGACTTGTGTATCGCCCTGCTGATTTGTCGCCGCTAAGCCAAAGTACAACTGTGCGCCATCGCGCTCAAGCGGCACGGCTTGCAAGCCTAAAGCTGCAGCACGGTCTTCCTCTTCTGAGAAGGCTTCTGGATCAATCACCTCTAATTGCAATGCGCCATCAGCCATACGCTTATAGCTTTCCAGCAACTCTTCCACACGCTGCGCATAGTTACGCAACATCGGCACATCACGGGTGGCCTTATTGGAATAGAAGTACTGCAAGCGGATTGGCTCTTGCAGTTCACTGAGCAACTGCTGAGTGCCATCTGACAAGGTGTACAAGCGTTGCTCGGTAAAATCGAGCTGGGTATTTTTAAACAGGTTATTGGACAGCATATTAAAGCCGACAAAGGCCACAGCAATCAGTGCTAAACCTACACTGGAATACATCAATCGTCTCATGCTCAGTCCGCCTTCTTTAAATCAACAACGACCGCCGTGGCCATCAGCCAAGCGGTAATAAAGCTTAAGAAGTAAAGAAGATCACGCAGATCAATCACTCCTTTACTGATCGCCTGAAAGCGCGTTAAAAAACTAAAAGACGCCACTGCATCCAGCAGCCACTGCGGTGCCCAACCATTAAATGCATCTAACACTAAGGGGAAGCCACTAACTACAAACAAAAAACATAAGCTGACCGTTAGAATAAAAGCAATCACCTGATTTTTGGCCATCGCTGACATGCATGAACCCACGGATAAATAAGCCCCAACTAATAACCAACTACCAACATAACCCGTTAAAATCGCGCCATTATCTGGATCACCAAGATAATTCACCGTCAACACCATGGGAAAGGTCAACAGCAAAGCAATGCCGGCGAACACCCAAGCCGCTAGAAATTTACCCACCACACTGTCAAAGCGCGTAATGGGTAAAGTCATCAGTAATTCAATGGTGCCGCTTTTACGCTCTTCCGCCCACATACGCATGGCCAGCGCCGGCACTAAGAATAAATACAGCCATGGATGAAAGTTAAAAAACGGATTCAGATTGGCTTGGCCACTTTCATAAAAGTCGCCTAAGTAAAAAGTAAAGACGTTAGTGAGTACTAAAAACATCAGCAAAAAAACGTAGGCTAAGGGTGTGGCAAAGAAACTGGTAAATTCACGTTTAAAAATAATCGGCAGCTGTCTCATACGGCATCTCCACGAGTCAAACTTCGGAACACTTCGTCTAAACGGCCGCGCTCCACTTCCAGTTCGCGCACCTGCCAGCCTTGCGCATGAATCAATTGATTGACCGCAGGAAAAATCACCTGACCGGCTTTGGCTAATACAGTGACACTGCCGTCCAGAGGATTATCTTCCAGCCCTGTAACACCCGGCAGCGCCAGCAGCAATGCGCGATCTAAAGGTTGCTTGGCTAAAATCGTCACGGCTTGGTGATAGCGCGAACGACTTTGTAACTCATAAGGTGTTTCATCGACTAATAAACGGCCACGACTGATCACCATCGCCCGCGTACACAGCGCACTGACTTCTTCTAAAATATGCGTGGAAATAATCACAATGCGATCCACAGCTAAGCTTTTAATCAATTTGCGCACTTGATGCTTTTGATTGGGATCTAGGCCATCGGTGGGTTCATCCAGAATCAACACCTTAGGGTCATGCAGCACCGCTTGCGCTAAACCCACACGGCGCTTAAAGCCTTTAGATAAAGTATCAATATTTTGCTCAATCACCGGTTCAAGCTCAACTAAGTCCAGCGCTCGGGCCACTCGCTGTCTAAGTTCTTGACCTCGATAGCCACGAATCTGTGCAATGAAAATTAAAAAATCACCCACTGTCATATCGCCATAGCACGGCGCGCCTTCAGGCAAATAACCAATCTGGCGCTGCGCCTGCAAGGTCTGCTTGGCGATATCAAAACCACAAATACTGACATGACCTTCACAAGGCCGTAAAAAACCTGTGAGCATTTTCATGGTAGTGGATTTACCAGCACCGTTGGGACCTAAAAAACCCACCACTTCACCCGGCTCAATGGTGAATGACAAATCATCCACTGCCGCCAGCTGCACAAAGCGCTTTGTTAAGTGCGTTACTTTAATCATTCTGACTCCACTCGATTCCACTCATAGCACATACCTGGCGCTTAATAGACAGCGGCAGCAGTAGATTACCGAACTGTGCCAGTGCATTGACCAAAAGAAAAGAGCATAGCAGTCACGCCAAGATTTGGAATGAAATTTAATCAGCTATAGCCTAAAAAACGTCGTATTCAGAGCAAAAGCATGACAAAGGATGCACTGTGCAACCTATAAGTAGCAAACACAGTAGGGTCTGCAGGGCAGCTTAATATTTTTCAAATATCGACTCAGGTCACTGTTGTAAAATAGCGCTCTAGAATACAGCGCAATAACGCGGTGCAGTCTTGCGCTTAGATCAGCGGCCAACTGCACTGCATCATTGATGCCCGTACTTATTCTTCTGAAATTTTCAACACCACTTTACCGTTGACCTGATTACTGGCTAATCGAGCAAAGGCAGCTTCAGCGTCAGTCCAAGCAAATACTTCTTCTACTTGTGGCTGCAGCTGACCTGAGGCGAATAAGGGCCAAACTTTCTCGGCTAATTGCGCCATCAACTCTCCCTTAAAGGCATCATTGCGGCTGCGCAAGGTTGAACCTATCAGCTGAATACGCTTACCCAGCAACTGCGCCAAATCCAATTCAGCACGGCGTCCGCCCATTAAACCAATATTGATCCAACGACCATCTAAGCGCAGCATTTTTAAATTCAGCGCGGCATAACTGGCACCCACTGGATCTAAAATCACATCAAAGGGTGCAAAATCTTGCAAACCATCGATATTATCGCCACGCAACACACCACCTTCTGCACCCAAGCTTTCACAGTAGGCTAAACGCTCGGCCGAACCCACGCTGACCCAGCACGGATTATTAAAGGCCTTACACAGCTGTATGGCTGCAGAGCCGACACCACTGGCGCCCGCATGCAGTAGCACCTTTTCACCCGGCTGCACCTGCGCGAGCTGAAACACATTCAACCAAGCAGTCACATAGACCTCAGGCACAGCAGCGGCTTCGACTAGGCTTAAGCCTTCAGGTACCGGCAAGACATGGCGCGCATCCACACACACCTCTTCAGCCATACCGCCACCAGCTAAGAGTGCACAGACACGATCACCCACTTGCCAATCGCTGCCCTCACCCACTTCACTGATAATCCCCGCACACTCTAAACCTAGAATATCGCTGACACCCGGTGGCGGCGGATACAAACCCGCAGCCTGTAATAAATCTGCGCGATTCACTCCAGCAGCCACAACACGAATACGAACTTGACCTGCTTCACAGACCGGTACTGCACAGTCAATCAGTCTTGGGCGGCCTTCATTGCCTTGTAATGCTTTCATTGTGCCTCCATATTGTTATTAATATGCTCAAGTATCTCTATTTATCACCGAATACAGCCTACAATGGAACTGTATACAATTTAGGTGGCCTAAAATGCGTCATACATCACTCAGACAAAGAATAAGCATGAAGCAAACTTTAACTCGATCTGCCCTCGCTTTCATTATTGGCCTTGCAGCTGTACCGGCGGCATACGCTACGAGCAAAGCACAACAGTGGGACTATTTACAACCCGATCGCGATCAAATGATTGCCAGTCTTAACGTTGTTGAGTTGCTTAAGCGCCATCATTACAGCAAACCACCCTTGGATGATGCACGTTCACGCAAAATGTATGCAGGCTACTTAAAGATGCTTGACCCAGCCCGCATGTACTTTACTGCGGCGGACGTGCAAGCCTTTAATACTTGGGAAACTCAATTTGATGATTTCCTTAAAGCCGGCAACCTAAAACCAGGCTACGCAATCTATAAGCGCCAGCTTGAGCGTTTAGATCAATACCTAGAATACGCATTGGGCGTCTTAAATACAGGTGTTGATAAAATTGATTTTGATATCGTTGAGTCCTTTGAAACGGACCGCGAGAAAGCTTCATGGGCTAAAGATGAAGCAGCGCTACAAGACTTATGGCGCAAGCGTTTAAAAGATGAAGTATTGCGCTTAAAAATTGCCAATAAAGAACCTAAAGCCATTCAAACCCTGTTGGTTAAACGCTACAAAAACCAACAAAAACGTTTGCAGCAAACACGCAGTGAAGACGTGTTCCAAGCCTATATCAATGCTTTTGCGCAAACCTATGATCCACACACGACTTACTTATCACCCGATAATGCAGAAAACTTTGACATCAATATGAAACTCTCACTTGAGGGTATTGGTGCCATGCTGCAAGGCGATAACGAGCATGTGAAAATTGTGCGCTTGATTCCGGCCGGTCCCGCGGAAAAAAGTAAGCTGGTAGCTCCTGCCGATAAAATCATTGCCGTAGGCCAAGGTCAGAAAGAGTTAGTCGATGTCATCGGCTGGCGTTTAGATGAAGTGGTTAAACTGATTCGTGGTCCAAAAGGCTCGCAAGTACGCTTGGAAATTATTCCAGCCAGCAATGCGCCCAATGACCAAACCAGTAAAATCGTGACCATCACTCGTGAAGCGGTAAAACTTGAAGAGCAAGCAGCGAAGAAGTCAGTCCTCAATCTAGATAAAGATGGACGCGAATATAAGCTGGGAGTTATTGAGATTCCAGCCTTCTACCTAGACTTTAAAGCCTACCGCTCAGGTGATCCAGAATATAGAAGTACCACCCGTGATGTGAAGCGCTTAATCACTGAACTGCAAAAAGAGCAGGTTGAAGGCATTGTCATTGACCTGCGCAACAACGGCGGTGGCTCCTTACAAGAAGCCACTGAACTGACCGGCTTGTTTATTGATCAAGGTCCAACCGTGCTGGTGCGTAACAGTGATGGTCGTATTGATGTGCTCGCTGATGAGCAAGAAGGTGTTTTTTACACCGGCCCACTGACCGTGCTGGTCAACCGCCTATCGGCGTCGGCTTCTGAGATTTTCGCTGGTGCCATGCAGGATTATCACCGCGCATTGATTATCGGCGGACAAACCTTTGGTAAAGGTACGGTGCAAACTATTCAGCCCCTCAATCACGGTGAGCTTAAGCTGACATTAGCTAAGTTCTATCGCGTGTCGGGGCAAAGTACTCAGCACCAAGGTGTTATCCCTGATATCAGCTACCCTGCCGATATGGATATTACCGAAATTGGTGAAAGTGCACTGCCTGAAGCCATGCCTTGGGATAGCATCAAACCGGCTTTAAAACCGGCCAGTGATCCCTTTAAGCCCTTTATTGCTGAGCTTAAAGCACGCCATGATGCGCGTACTGATAGCGATCCAGACTTTGTCTTTAGCCGTGCACGCTTAGCGCTGACCCAGCGTTTAATGCAAGATACCATTGTCAGCCTCAATGAAACTGAGCGCCGCGCCCAGTACGCTAGCATTGAGAAAAAACAACTCGATATTGAAAATGCACGACGCAGCAAGAAAGGTGAAGAGCAACTGACAACACTGATCAAAGATGATGAAGAAGATCACCTTGCAGCCACTGCTGAGAAGGATAAGACTGCCAAACCTGAGGATGATGCCTACTTAGCTGAAACAGGTCGT
>LFRM01258090.1_pt1 | contig 16424 bp, 13 predicted proteins | sample 618341 | NCBI WGS metagenome assembly LFRM01 (sample SAMN03654438, study PRJNA283298) | anaerobic digester metagenome | isolation source: pool of bioreactors CSTR01a, CSTR02a, and CSTR03a thermophilic anaerobic... | place: Denmark: Kgs. Lyngby | collected 2014-05-21 | reverse complement strand
GACGGGGGACCCGTCACGGGTCGCGCGGGGGGACAGTCCCGCCGCGCGATCACCCAACCTGTCCCGGTGATCGGGTCCGATCAGTCAACCTGTCCCGGTGATCGCGCGGTGATCGCGCATTCTTTGATCAAGCGGACCACCTCTTCAGGAGTGCCGGCAGACCATAAAAGCCCTTCACTGCAGTAAAAATCAAAAAGATCTCCTGTATCAAAATCCAGGAGAATCACCTTTTTACCGCTCTTTAATGCCAGGGCTATCTCAGAGATAGTACCAGCTCTGCCGGACAGTGCCACCACAATATCACTGGAGAGAACATTAATATAATTGCGCCCATCACCCATCCCGGTGCAGATAGCAATATCGATATACTGGGAGACCCTGCTTTTATCCCGGTCTGGCAGGATACCGACAGTCAAGCCACCTGCTTCCTTTGCACCCTTTGCAGAAGCCTCCATTACCCCGGCAGGACGCCCCCCGCAGAGTAGCACCCACCCTTCACTTGCCAGCAGCTTGCCCAGCTGATAAGCCATCTCCATCGTTTTGCGGGAAACACCTTCCCCGCCGCCCATTACCCCTACAATAAATTTATTAATCTTGATCATTCCTTTTCTGGATCATTCCCTTTCTGCAATTTAATATAGCCGCGCCTCTTCAAAAACTCCTGTACTTCAAAAGCCGCTTGCACCGCCTCTTCCCTGAGCTCTTTAAAATCGGATTCCGTGAAGAAAAAAGAAGGGTTATAGTCTGCATCCTGCCTGTATTTCATCAATTTCGAAAAAATAAGAGAAATATTTCGCTGCAGCAACCCCTTATTTACGAAGTGCATTCCTAAGAGTCGAAGCGTACCTTCGTGTGTCTTCGGCTGCATACTTTCGGTCAGCAGCAGTGCTTTTACATAATAAAAAAGGTAATAATACAGCCGTGACACAGCATCATTGATGAAGCCGTTTTCAGCAAGCAGATCCGCAGCAGCAAGCAAATTAGCTGCTTTTAATATTTCATCCCTTATGTTTTCCCGTATATTCTCACCCGTCATAGTGGAATCCCCTCACTTTCGATATCAAGGGCAATTCTGCGCTCCCGTTTTTTTAGAAATTCAAACTGCTCCTCAGATATCACAAAAGTTGACAATGGGATAAGGTATTCCAACTCTAATTCCCCGACATCATGATAGATCTGGTTCCTCAACTCCCTGGTTAGACCGCGGACAATCACCGCCACATCCAAGTCCGAATCTGAATCAAAATCCCCCCGTGCCTTAGAGCCGAAAAGGGCTATTTTAATGAGCTGACTACCTAATCGTTTTTCCAAGATTTTTTTGAGTTCTTGTAAGACATGTTTTTCCTCAGAAGACAGGTGCTCGAGCATAGGATTACCTCCCTGAAACCAGCACATGCAATCCACTTCTCCTGCTCATCTTACCAGTTTCAGGATGGGATTAGCAAGTGGGTTTCCTACCATCCCTTTGCCTTTGGAGAAAAATGAGTAAGTCGAAGTCACCGTCCCCCTGACTCATGTGTTCGCGCGGGGAGACAGTCCCGGTGATCGGGCCCGATCGGTCAACCTGTCCCCCTGATCGCGCAGCAATGCATGTACAGTTATAGCTCTAATCGATCAAACCTTGTTCCTGCAGAAAATTCCTGGCCACTTCATCAACACTCTTCTTATCTATATCTACTGCTTTACTTAATGCCATAATAGTATCTTCATCCAGTATTTCACTCAGCTTTTTCATCTGTTCAGGGATTTCAGGATATGCGTCAATGATTTCTTGTCTGAAAAGAGGTGCTGGGTTATATACAGGAAATGCGTTTTTGTCATCTTCTAACAACACCAGTCCATAACCCAAAATCCGAGGATCTGTAGTAAAAGCAAGCCCTACTTCTGCCTGTTCCGCATCCAAAGCCTCATAGGTCATATTCACTGCAATATTAGCCACAAGTTCTTCCGGATAGGTAAAGCCATAAACTTTTTCCCAGTGCTTCATACCATCACTACGCTCCTGCCACTCCTGAGAACTGGCAAACTTAAGAGGTGCACCTTCATTAACTACATCTACAAGATCTGATATCGTTTTCAAATTATATTTATCAGCAATATCCTTCCTTACCATAATCCCATAAGTATTATTGAACGGAGAATAATCCAGCCATACAATACCATTCTTGGCATCATACTCTTTGACCAGTTGATAACATTCCTCAGCATCAAAACTAGGCTCATGATCCATGATGTTGATCAAGACTGTCCCGGTGTATTCCCAGTAGCAGTTAATCTCCCCGGATTCTAAAGCCGGTCGTATTACCGACAGCGAACCCAACGCCATATGATTCTCTACGGGATAGTCCAAATGTTCTAAATACATGTAGGTCATAGTACCCAATAACATCGCCTCTGTAGGAGGTTTTGAACTGACTATAATTGTAGGTTCGCCTTCATTACTATTGTCGGAAGTACCACATCCTGATACCCCGACCACACCAACAACAATTACCAATAAAAACACAGCAAGACGAAATACAGATTTTTTCATTAGTTCATCATCCTATCTTTTTTAGTTCTACAATTGGTTTTACAAACCCACAAATCCTAGACCAAAATACCCCCCTTTACCCAATATTTTTATGATTAAAGCTTATTACCTTATTTAACATTTATCGCTATATTCCTTTAAAAAATGACAAGAATTTTACAACAATAAGTATTAAGAAGGTTTCATACTAAGGGGCACTGGTACTACTTCACTCTGGAAACTCCCAGTCTTTATGATGAAAGATGTATAACAGATAGCGCCCCCGGGAAATGCCCACATAGATATCCTCTATTGTACAGGCTGGACTGCCCTCTATCACTCCGATCAAGAAAACAACATCTGCCTCCAGCCCTTTAAAAGAGCGGACAGTAGCAAACTTGATCCCGTTTTGCCCAGTATCTTCTAAATCTATCAGAGGCCACTCCCGGATTTTTTCGACCCCAGCCAAACTGCTTTTACTTTTTCTGTGCGGTGAGAGTATTGTGATGCGTTCAGGCCGCAACCCCTGGCTGACCAAACGCCCGGCTTCCCTTTGGATAAGCCTCTTTTCTTCATCCGCGTCATTCCAGGCAAAAAACGCCACCGGCAAACCTCCGATAAGCTTTACTCTCGGCGTTTTTCTCCCAATCAGACTCCCCATCAGGTCGTTAATCTGCTCTGTATTGCGGAGATTCACGGTCAGCCGGTGTTTCGACACGGGATATTTCTTCAAGGCCTGGTTACCGACACCGAAGATGTTTTGATTGGGATCGACAAATATATAAAAATAACCGTTTTCTTTTAAAGTCGCTTCCAAACACAGCAGCCATTCCTCATAGAAATCCTGTCCTTCATCAATTATTATCCCGTCAAACTTCCTCTCCTCCGGGAGGCTAAAAAAATAATCCATCCCTAATTCAGGTAGGTCCTTCCGAAAAAACCTATCCATTTCGTTCTGGGGAACAGCAGCTGTGAAAACCCCCTCCGCCTTTAAGGTCCCCAACAAAAAGTCATGGAAGTTCTTCGCTGTTATACCCGGCATCGCACAGTGCTTTTTAAATAGATGTACCAGGTTTTTATTAAAACAAGTCAGCAGAACACGGTTCCCCTGCTGGGCAAGGCGGCGGGCTTTTTCCATAGCCACATAGGTCTTGCCTGTTCCGGCAGACCCAAAAAATATTTTTTGACGGTCTTCTTCTGTTTCATCTAATATCCGGTTCTGCTCTTCGGTCAGAATCCTCTTTGCGGTGTGATTAAACATTTTAATCTTGTCTTCAAGGGTAGAAAAAACACTAAATGACGGTGCCAACACCTTTTCTATTAATATTTTGGCAGCTTTGTTATTTCGCTCAACAGCCCGGCCGGCAAAAAGTTCGGCAATTCGCTCCGCTAAATTGTCCAAATCTTGAAAGGTCCAGATACCACCGTCCTTTAATGTCTGGGGCAGGGAACCGGTAATATGGCCGCACTCCGGAAAACAGAGGGCATAGCGAATAGCTAGCGGAAAAAACTCCTGCCCGGTTTCCCTCTTGTATGCATCTAAAACAGCATACATGGCCCTAATAGCTTGCTTCTCCGGATTTTTGTGCATTGGTTGATAGGCCCCTTTTTTGTACTCATACCAGGTGCCGTTTTTATAACATACATCCCCCTGCTTCACTTCAACAACAACATATCCATAAGATGGATGTACAATAATAAAATCCGCTTCTCTGATTGAATCATATTCACCCTCTTCTGAGCGAAACTGGTATGAATACAAAACTGTATAGTCGTCAGGAAGCTGTGCAGCTGCGCCATAAAACATTCGTTCACCGTTATTTGTAATGCTTTCCGGAGAAAGATCAGGTATCATTTTAGCCATGCAATCACATCCTTTTCAAACGCATCACATGACCAAAGCCGCCGGTAGTCAATACGGATTCACAAACATGCACACCTCAATTGGCATATTTACATTTATTTGACATTCTTTGTGTTATTCCCTGCTTATTGGTATTTGTTTTCCCGCTAGTTCCCACCATCCCCTCGACTTTGGAGAAAAATGAGTCAAAGTCACCATCCCCCTGACTCACCNNCCTGACTCACCGTGCTATAATTATGTGAAGAAACATTAGAAGTACATTTTATTGGAGGGAAATACCCTGAAGGATAAAATTTTCGTGATCTATGGTGACAACCCCCGAGAGATGATCTCTGACCTTTTAGCGACCATAAAAATAGAAGATTTCATAAACAAAGATGCTCTCATAGGAATAAAACCAAATTTGGTAGTTGCCAAGCCTTCCAGTTCAGGAGCGACCACATCCCCTGAGCTTGTGGAAGGTGTGATCAGATACCTGAAATCAAAAGGGTTTAAAAATATCGCAGTTTTAGAAAGCTCCTGGGTGGGGGATAAAACCTCAAAGGCCTTTGAAATATGCGGATATACCAAGATTGCCAAGAACTTGGACATCCCTTTGATCGATCTGCAAAAGGACACACATAAGGCCTATTCTATAGAAGGCATGGAATTAAACATCTGTGATCAAGTGATGAAAATAGATTACTTGATCAACATGCCGGTCCTTAAAGGGCACTGCCAGACAAAAATAACCTGTGCCTTGAAAAACTTGAAAGGCTGCATCCCCAATAAAGAAAAGAGAAGGTTCCACACTTTGGGGCTGCATAAACCCATTGCCTACCTAAATAAAGCCATAAAAAGCGACTTAATAATTGTAGACGGATTAATGGGGGATTTGAACTATGAAGAAGGGGGAAATCCCGTGAAAATGGATCGAATTATTGCGGGCTTCGATCCTGTTTTGATAGATTCATATGCAGCAAATTTGTTGGGATACGACCCTGAAGAAATACCATATATCAAAATAGCGGAAAAGATAGGTGTCGGCAGCTGTCTGGCCTCAAAGGCACAAATATGCGAACTGAATGAGAATCATATCACACAAGAAATACCCCATACCCGGGAAGTTGAGCAATTATCCGAATATATAGAGGAAAAAGACGCCTGTTCAGCCTGTTACGGCAGCCTGATCCATGCCCTGGCCAGATTAAGTGAACAGGGGATGCTGGATAAATTAAGAGAAAAGGTTGCCATAGGGCAAGGTTATAAGAAAGNNNNCTGCACCAAAGATTTTGAAAAAAATGTGCCGGGCTGTCCACCCACAGCCAGGGATATAATTAGACTAATAATATCTTCTCTCTGCGGCGACCCTAAATCCAATCAAAATAAGGTTTAAAATAACACTTTATTCACTGTCATAACTCCCTATAAATTCAATCTCGGTCACCATACGAGCCCACTTGCCAGAATCCGCACCCGGAATCAGTAGTCTAAGGGGGGCTTCCCTTTCGGACAGCGGTTCTTTACCTTTGGCCAGCAACAGAAAAATAGTGTATTCCTGCAAATCCTGGGAATTGAGTGTGATCGCATATCCGTCTTTTGCCCTGAAAATTATTTTCTGAAAATCGGTTTGCTTTTTGTTGTACTGCGCCAGAAATGTATCCAGTGTAGGACCTACACCATGAACCGTACCGGCTTTCTGTGTTTTTCCGGTGGCAGACTTTGATTCACAGTCGAGCTCGGCGAGTTCATTGGGGGTTATCACGAACTCTTCAGCAGTCAGGCCGCTGATCTTAATCTGTTCATCCCCGTACGCTGACAGATCCGCTCGAACTGAAGTACTGCACCCCGCTGTGAACAATATGATCAGACAGAGAGCCAGTATACTGCATGCTGTCTTCTTCATGGAACCCTCTTCACTCCCTTCCCCCCGCCAACTCTTCGGTAAATAGGTATGCTTCGCCGGAGTCGGGGTCTATGTAAATCACGCCTTTGCCCAATTCTTCAAGCTGATCTAAATTTACTGCGTTACCGGTATCGACCTCTTCAACGCTCTCTAGTTTCCCACTAGCTCCAGGCCCAACACTGCCTTCTATTTGCCGGCTATCGACATCAATATTCCAATGAATCACCAACGCCAGCATAATGCCTACAGCGAGAATAAGCATAGCATCCGCAAGATTTGCGAGGCTCTCCATCGGATTGACAGTCGGCTCATTTGATCGCCTTCTGCTTAACCACGATTGGCTCAGACGCCTGTCCAACATCGGCTTTCTCCACCTCCAGCACACATTCCATTACAGCTTCCAAGGCAGACATATAATTTCCATACCAACCCCTTCGGACCATGGAGACCACCATAGCCACCGCGGCACTGATCAGCCCCAAAATAGTTGTATCAAAGGCGGTCAGCAAAGATCTGGACAATGTATAGGTATCACCCTGTCCCATGGCAACAATGCCGGGCCCAAGCGGTATCAATGTTCCCAGCAAACCAAATATAGGACCCAATCTTGCAACGAGGTCCGATACCTTCACAATCCGGTCGTAGTGGTACTGTTCCTCTGTGATTAACCTCACCGCCAGTGCTTCCCGCATGGTATCCGTTAAGTCCGGATGACGTGTCAGCTCGATCAGAGCACGCTTTTGTCTTTTCAGCAAACCGCTGGCACGAATACATTCTTCTATCGGCACTTCACCACTGTTCAATTCGTCGAAAAGTTCCGGCAACTTAACCTTTAACCTTCTATGCTCCGTAAAATATTCAGCTATAAGTGTCCCCACCAGTACAATTGACACTGCCACCAGAATCAAAAGCACCACAATATCAGGTACCTCTAATGCTTGAGCAATTATGTACATTATTTGGTCTAATTGATCTTTATTTAACATATATCCAGACATCTCCTTTTAAACTTCCAAATAGAATTCGGCAACACGTCCGATAATCGATATCGACAGAAGCGCCAGAATACCGAACACAACCATCTGCATAGGAACATCGCCATCTATCCAGCCCAGAGGTGTGGCTGTATCCGCCATCTCCGTTTTCCGCCAGTTCTGTACAGTGCCCTGATCGCCTTTGTTTTCTTTACTACCTGCAAGAATACTGAGTATACCGTCAGATTGATTCACATTCCCCAAACGCAGAGCAATAATATTAGTAGAAGCATCTGCACCTATTTCTACTTTTTCCTCGGATTTTAGGAGTGTTTCTTTTTTCGTCGGCCTGTTAGCGGCCCCTGCCGGTAAACCCGTGCCCTTACCCCCTGTCGTAAATCTCGCACCTGCAATTATCTCCTCATTTTTAGGAGGCTTACTTGAATCTTCCTTACCCCCTTTAACCAGAACGCTCGCCAGCACCTCACCATTGTACTCGATCGTAATAACCGCTTCCCCTTCGCCTGTAATGGTAACATTACCTTTATCGTCAACTGTTGCGACACTTGAGTCACTGGTCGACCAAACAAGAGCCTGCCTAATATGTTCAGCCAGCAGGTCAGCTGCAGCACTGACAGTCGCTGTGATACGGTGTTTACTTCCCACCTCCTTCTCCAGAACGGAAACATCAGTTGTGACCGTGGGTCCCCCTCCCAGCATCACATTGATGGAATGAACCCATTTAGCCGATTTTTTTGCGGTACAAGAGAATGTATCAACATGCCCATACATCAAGCGAAAACGCGTGTATGTCCTCTGCACTGAATAATCGATTTCGCCAAAACCATCCTTCCAAGGTAAATGACGCTGCCAGTTATCTGAAATAGCCATCATAGGTTCAACCGGTATGGCTCCTTCTGCAGCTTGTTCATCATATCTATCTGATTCATAATCCGGTTCATAGAATCGATAAACCAAGTTCGGATAATAGTAACGTGTAGTGTCGATTAAGTCCTTTTTCCTGAAATCTGTATAGTAGCCTCCTTTTTTATCATTGGTATAAAAATAAAACCGTTGAATCGAATTCATATCAATGCCAGCCGCCTTCATAATGGTTCTAATAGGCACACCTTTTGCATAGACCAGACAGACCGCAGGCATACTGTCAATATATGAGTACACAGCTGAGACCACTCCGAGTGAAGCAAGCTCATCCACTGTAAATACTTTTTTCTCGAAATATGGGCCTCCGTAATAGCCAACATTAATCGTCAGAGAATCCGCTCTCATGCCGGAGGTCTCATCATCATCCATAGCAAACGACACATCTGCAGGCACACAAATCAAAGCAAAGGTTGTAAACAGAGCTAATATAAATGCGATTGTTTTTTTGTTTGCACCCAAAGACCAATCCCCCCTCTCCATTCCAATTGTGTTAGCTCAGCAGACATCTGGTCAAACCTAGAAAGGAGCAATCTGAGCGGATATTTACACCTCATGTTTTTTCCTTGTTAGTAAGTATGCAACTCCTATCAGACTGATGACGAAAATAACCAGCGGTATTTCCATAGAGAATAGATCTCCTGTTGTAACGCCAACATCTGTGGTTGTATCTTTTTTATCTGAAACTTCCGTTGGTACCATCGTGTCTTTTTCCCCTCCTTCTTTTTCCGCTGTTAACTGTGCATCAGTTTTAATCTTATCTATGGCAGCTCTGGCATCTGCCAGCGCTCTTTCCACTTCGCCAATATCTGTTGCGGCATCTATTGCGGCCTTCCCTGCCTCGATCGCTGCCGCAAGTTCAGCCTGTTGGGCTTTACGGTATTTAGCAGGGTCCTTATAGCTTTCCAGTGCTTCCTTAGCTTCTGTTTTAGCTGCCTCCAGGGCTTCATCTTCAGTTAACTGTGCATCAGTTTTGATCTCATCTATGACTGCTTTGGCACCTGCCAGCGCTCTCTCCACTCCATCAATATCTGTTGCGGCGTCTATTGCGGCCTTTCCAGCCTGGATCGCTGCTGCAAGTTCAGCCTGTTGGGCTTTTCGGTATTCTTGCGGATCCTTATAGCTATCTAATTCTTTTTTTGCCGCTGCTTTTGCTGTCGCCAAACTGCGGTCCTTTGCTGCCAGCGTAACCGTGTCCAGGGTATTGCCCTCAGCATCAAATGTGGTCATGGTCAGATATTGCTGACCTGCGTTAACGATCTGAAATGTGCTGGTATTTTCAATCATTACCTCGGAATAAGGAACCTCAGCTGGAGCGTAGTGCCGGCTGCCGGAATTGCCCATTACATATGTGACACCCTTTATGGCGTTGGTGCGCATATAGATATGCTGATGACCGCAAAAAACTAAGTCAACTTGAGCTTCTGTAAAAATCGGTTCCCAGTTTTCCAAAACCGCCGCAGCCGTAGGATCACTGACCACAGGATAGGCTGGATGGTGCATGACCACAACTTTCCAGGTAGCGATGCTATCGGCAAGATCATCCGCGATCCAAGCAGCGATCCTGTCAAAATCCTCCTCTGTCATTCTGCCATAAAGCAACTGCTCATTGAGGAAAATGCTGCTGTTCAACCCAACAATATGGCAGTTTCCATAATCATAAGAAAAAAACTCTTCTTCAAACCCGGTAGGGCCATTTGTGGGCATAGCCAAAAAATCGAGGAACAATTCCGGCTTGCCGGTAGGTGAGTTATTGCTTTCATGATTACCTGGCACGGCCAGCATTGGCACTCCGGAAAATACTCTTGTTGCCTGTGACAAGAACAACTGCCAGTTAAACGCATCCATGCCCCTATGCACCATATCACCGCCCAGGAGAACAAAATCCAGTTCAGGAAAAGCCTGATATGCTCCCTCTAAAAGGTTTCCCCAGGTCTGGTAATCTTCCGGCGCCGAAACATAGGTGGCATACTGGATATCTCCCATATACATAAAGGATGATTCCGTCGCGCTAGGATCTGCTGTTGTAAAGCTGTATTCTTCGCTCCAGAGATCATCATGCCCCACACGGTAATAATAAGTGGTATTTGCTGTTAAACCGGTCATAACGGCTTCAAAAGATGTATAGCCATTAGTGGGAGCTGACCTCTTGGCGGTAGCCGCTGCTTCGAAGATTACGGCACCCTCAGTTTCCAAAAAACCCTTTGTTGTACTGTATTGAACTGATGCTTCGGTAATATCTGATCTATCCCACCAGGTCACAGCCATCTGCGTTATATCACCAGCTGGCGATAACACCGCATAACAGGGACCTGTGATGCCAAGGCCGGAGCCGGTATCAGCCGCCGCGAATACGCCACAAAAGGACAGCATCAGGATAAATACCAGGACAAATACGCTGATTTTACGGATCTGTTTCATTGTTTCCCCCCTCTCTTTCCAATTTGCATCAGTTAAGGTACCAAAAAGGCGGAGGCAAAGCGAAATTATAGGTATCAGTAATTCCGCAAACCTTATAGCTCCATGTTTTTCCAGGCTAACAACCCGGCGGGCGGTCAACAAAACCGTTCCGCCCGCCAGGAAGCACCTGAGAATCACAAAACCGGTATTAGCCAATAGGCATAACCCTCATTTATGGTTTGCTCCTAGCGAGCGATGCGGACGGAGGCTTACCCAGCAGATATGCAACCATTTATTTACGCTGTATGTCTTTTTCTCATCAGTAAACAGGCAACGCCTATCAGACCGATGCTGAATAGAACCAGCTGTATGGCCATAGGGAACGCATCTCCTGTTTTAACGCCTGGTGTGTCTTCTTCTTTTTCTTCTTCCACTATTAACTCTGCATCAGTTTTAATCTTATCTATGGTAGCCTTGGCTTCTGTTAGCGCTTTTTCCACTCCGTCAATATCTGTCGCGGCGTCAATTGCAGCCTTCCCTCTTTCGATCGCTGCCTCCAACTCAGCTCGTTGGGCTGCACGGTATTTAGCGGGATCTTTGTAGTTTTCTAATGCTTGCTTAGCTTCTTTTTTTGCTGCTTCTAGGGCTTCCTCTTCTTCAGTCAACTGTACATCGGTCTTGATCTTATCTATGGCAGCCTTGGCAGCTGTCAGTGCGCTGTTCACTCCCTCAATATCTGTTGCAGCATCAATTGCAGCCTTGCCCGCTGCAACTGCAGCTGCTAGTTCGTCTTTCTGGGCATCACGGTAATCAGCGGGATACTTATAGTTCTCCAACTCATCCTTTGCCGCTTCCTTAGCAGCTTCCAATTCCTCTGCTGTTAACTGTGCATCGGTCTTGATCTTATCTATGGCAGCCTTAGCATCTGCCAGTGCGCTGTTCACTCCCTCAATATCTGTTGCAGCATCAATTGCAGCCTTGCCTGCTGCAACTGCGGCTGCCAGTTCGTCTTTCTGGGCATCACGGTAATCAGCGGGATCCTTATAGTTCTCCAGCTCATCCTTTGCCGCTTCCTTAGCTAAATCAAGAGCCAAAGGATTAATTTCAAAGGCTGCGTTGATCGTGATGTCTGCCGCCGGCATTATGAAACTATAAACACCATCGATTGCAGTAATTACAACCGGATCCTCTCCTGCAATTGTGTATGTCAGACTGTCCGGCACCAATCTGTAGTTCTCATCTGGGGTAACGGTAACGATAACCTCACTGTCCTCTACTGCTCTGGCAGGTGCTTCCACAACACCGCCTTCAATATCTTCAGCCACGGTAATTGTGTATAGGGCCAGATTGCTTTGCCAGAATAAAACGGGATAACCACCACCTATATCGTTAACAAAGGCTCCGCCCAGCAAGGGAGCAGCGGCTTTCAATTCCTCATCGCTAAGCCTGATCCCGATAACAGTTTCGTTGGTATCGTAAGGCAGGGTATCTAGGGAGTAGTTGTTAGTGGATGTGCCTTCCTCCTGACCTATGATAGGCGCATAACGGCCCGCGCCGACTATGATGGTGCCGGAACAATAGCAGTTCCTGGTGAAGGATAAACCATTCTGGAAACCGGCGATGCCGCCGACCCATTTTTGTCCTTCGCGACCCACCGTACCGGCATTGTAGCAGCTGTCAATAATAGCCTTCTCAATAGGTAAGCTATGGTTGCCGTTTTTACCCGCGATACCACCGACACCGTTTTTGGAAATAGCGTTGGTGCCGTCCACTCTACCGGTATTGTAGGTGTAGGTGATGGTGCCGCCGTTCCTGCCGGTGATCCCACCGACACATTGGCAGCCGGTCACTGCTGCTAGGTTGGCGGAACGGGTAATAGTACCCTCTAGGTTATAGCCGGTGATACCACCCACAAAGTATGTTTGGGGGGCATTGACAGTCACATAATTGATCACATCGGCAATAGTGCCACCATGATTGAAAGCAGCTACACTGCCAACACACCTGTTTGTATATGGATCATTTTCAGCAGCTGTCGAAGTAATGCTACCATTTAACGTGAGGTTTTTAACCTCGCCGGTCAAACAACCGAATAGGCCTTGCATATTAGCATCACTGCTGATGTAAAGGCCGTTGATGCTAAAACCGTTACCATCGAAAATGCCAGCAAAGGGAGATTTCGAATCGACAATCGCTTGCCTGTTGCTGCCTATGGTAACAGATGCCGTGCCGATGGGGGTCCAATTAGTAGTAGAGCTTTCACTGTTGAGATTGATATCATTGACCAAAGTGAATTTCACACCGGCAAAGCTGTTGCCGTCATTGACCAGGCAAGCCAGACCGGCCAGTTGTTCCGCAGTGGAGATGGTATAAGCCGAAAGGGGATTGCCGGCATCATACCAAGAGGTATCGGCCGTGCCGTCCCAAACATCGGATCCTGTAGAAGCCGGTTCCACGGTGAATGTGGAAGTTGACGCATCCCAGGTTGCTTGGAATTCTTCCCCATTGACAGTCAAGAGATGATCCTCGCCGGTAACATAAAAGTAGAGCTTATTTTCCGCGTTATCCGCGGCGAATGCCCCGCCGTTTATAGAGCTTTCGGGATCCCCCTCCTTCCACTTATGGCCCGCGCCGGTATAGAAAACATTTCCATCCACCTTTACAGTGAAGCTCTCTGCCGGCGATGACAAAACTGAGGTATCAAAAATTAGCTGATATACGGCTTCATTGTCTGTGTCATTATTCAGCTTATTGGCTGTAATGGCCGCGTCACTGACGGTATTCTGCGCAGGGGTGATATCGAAAAATTGGCAGGCATTCTCGGTGATCACAGTTTTTATCGAACCACCGCTGATATAGACATTGCCACCGTCGTTATAAACCTTATTACCGTTGCCGCAGCCGATCTGCGAGCCACTCCAGTCGGTATAAAGCAGCAGGGTTCCGCCGCTGATATAGACATTGCCCCCCGGGCCATGCTCTCCACCTGTTTCACCACCGCCGCCGATCACCGCAGCGCGTCCCTTGGTCATTAGATTGAGCACACCGCCAGTGATGTAGACATTGCCGCCAGTACCTTTCATCCCAGCGCCAATGGTAGCACCACTCTGGGAGCCTTTGGCGAAGATCGTACCCCCGGCGATGGTGATGTCGCCGTTTGTCTCGCCAACATTTGTTTCAGTACTGCAGTTGCCGCCGATACCGGCTCCGAGGCCCCGCTTATACAAATACAGCGTGCCTTTGCCGTCGATGGTCAGGCTGCCATCACTCGGCACATGGATCGCTGCATAATACATACTCGTATTGCTGTTTTCCAGCAAACTCTCCCCGGATATTTTCAAGTTGTTATCGATACCGGTGAAGTTGATCACATTCTTATCGGTAACCGGCGCATCAATATACAGATCCTCTATAGTCAGGTCAGCCCCGGCCACAACGCAGTCCAGGGTGAGACCGCTGTTGGGCGTGCCGGAAATGCCGTTACCGATGATCTTCACAGGTTGATCTGTGTTGATCACGATGGTCCCGGTGGCATCTTCCGCCAACCGGTAGTCTCCGCCTTCAGTGATAGTGTAGACGCCGTCAGCAAAATCAGCATAACCGATAGTTGTCCCCGCGGCACTAGCCGATGTGGCCATCACCACAGTAAGCGCGATCACCATTGCCAGCAGTAGAAATAATACGCTTGGCTTTTTCTTCGCAGTAACAAAGAGTCTGCTCATATCTATTCACTCCTTTCTCAATAAAATAGACAGATCAATAGTTTCCACATCTATCAATTTAGAGTAAAACAACTTATGAGACGTGCTCATATCCCACCTCCTTCTTCAGAATGGGTACAGTGGTTGTTAGGGTCAGGCCTCCAGTAACTGTCCGGCGATCGATACTGGATCCAGAAACCGATCTTGATGGTTGGTGATAATCGCAGCCGTTTGTCATACAAATGTTGCGAGAAAAGAAATCATACTTTGTAATCTAGGTGGGTACTGCAGGCAGTAATCCGGCGGGTAGTTGGTAACAAAATCTGTGATATGTACTCAAAATAAAAACCGAGGTGCGCAAAGTACACCTCGGCTAGTAAAAATTAGACCGTAATCTCCTTTCCGCACTGGGAGGCATATCCGTTTCCAGATACACCCTATCGGCCCGACCACCATAGCATCTGCCACAGGTAGTGGACTCGGAGTATTTATCCTTTTAAAACTGAATGATTCTCCATTCTTAGAGAATTTCCTGCCAGGTTATAAAAATTTTAGTAGATTTTTTAATAAGAAAGAGCGCAAACCATGACATCTCAGCTATCACAATATCTGCTGGAACGTGATGGATAGGCGCCCAGGAGGTATGACCAGATAACAAAAAAAGCCAAAGTCGAAGGATTATGTAGCCGTCGAACGCACCATTTTAGCATGAATCACCAGTCTTGCATTTTCATACTCATAGGAACAGGTTACAAGGGTCAATATCCTATCATCTTTAGTTACTTTGACCCCAGTCTCATATATTGACCTGTTTGTAATCATATCCAAAAATTGTGCATATTCTACATCATTATCAAAGAATATCTGCGAAAAATCATCCCTTGGCTCATTAATATATACCGAAAAAATCTGCCACTTCATAGGCTTTTGGAGTGAATCATATTCTATAAAGGCGTGACCTTCATAAAAAGAGCGGTCTTTGTAGGCAGAAAGCCCGGCAAACATACTACGGTCCTTCATATTATGACCATATATAATCGTATTATAGTCCGTCACATCGTTGGAGTTTCTGTAATCCATGAATATGGAGCCCCGTGAGGACCTTTCCTTTTTTAGGTTGTGATTCAAATAGAACTCATTATCTTCAGCTTGCATAACAGGATAATCAATTTCTGTACCCGGTATCTTGATCCAGCCAACTACATCTTTGTTCCTCTCCAACAGACTCTCAAATGGATCTACCGGATCGTCCGAATCAGCATGCCGCAGTCGATGATATTCTTTCCTCAATTCTTCATTGAGAGCCCTGCTGGAATAACCGTCAATAAGATATCTGCCAATGCTAACACCGCTGTATATTAATACAGCGGACAATAAAACAAACAAAATTATTTCGCTCTTCTTCCAGTGCCTCAGCATCCGGTATCAACTCCGACTAACGATTTATCATTACTACGCCTTTTTGTCCTTTCCACCTTACGTTTAAAATTGCTTGATGCTACGATTATCTGAAGAGACCATGGATTAATGGGAGATTTGAACTGTGAAGAAAGGGATCCATGCCCTGGCCAGATTAATTGAACAGGGGATGCTGGATAAATTAAGAGAAAAGGTTGCCATAGGGCAAGGTTATAAGAAAGTCGAGGGAAAAGGCCTCGGAGTAGGAAACTGCACCAAAGATTTTGAAAAAAATGTGCCGGGCTGTCCACCCACAGCCAGGGATATAATTAAGGTTTTAAAACAGGAACTCGGCAGTGATTCGTAACTATTTTAACCATTCTTATTAAAACTCAAATTTTTCTTTCTTTTTATATACCGTTCCTGTAAACCGGGCAATCAGCCCATCATTTTCATCACGGATATCCACATTATAGCTGGCAAGCCTGCGGCTGGCATGTAGCTCTGTAGCTTCGGCAAAGAGAACCTTTCCCTTGGGTGCTTGGAAATAGGAAATACTGGCATTGATCCCCACAGCAACCCGCCCGTGGGCATTGGAGGCGGCAGCGAAGGCAAAATCCGCTAACGTAAAGGTTGCCCCACCCTGGACGATATTTAAGGCGTTCAAATGCTTGTCCTCAATCTTCATTTTCGCCAATGCATACCCAGGCTCCACCTTAACAAGTTCAATCCCTGCCAAAGCTGCAAA
>LFRM01316160.1_pt1 | contig 16425 bp, 19 predicted proteins | sample 618341 | NCBI WGS metagenome assembly LFRM01 (sample SAMN03654438, study PRJNA283298) | anaerobic digester metagenome | isolation source: pool of bioreactors CSTR01a, CSTR02a, and CSTR03a thermophilic anaerobic... | place: Denmark: Kgs. Lyngby | collected 2014-05-21 | reverse complement strand
GCCATAGGAACAGCAGATATAAACTCTAAGGAAGAAAATATGGAAATAAGAGGTAGGGACATGATTACAGGCCTTCCTAAGACTGTAACTGTAAACTCAACAGAGATTTACAATGCCATGAAGGAGCCTATATTTAGCATAGTAGAAGCCATAAAATCTACCTTAGAAAAGACACCACCAGAATTAGCTGCTGATATTATGGAACTTGGTATTATGTTAACTGGCGGAGGAGCCTTATTAGAAGGTTTAGACAGATTAATTATCAAGGAAACAGGCATACCTGTTCATATAGCAGATAGGCCTCTAGACTGCGTAGCCATAGGTACTGGAAAGGCCTTAGACAGTATAGAAGTTCTAAAGAAAACCATCACAAGTAGTAGAAGAAGAAGTTAAGTGGTGATATTATGTCATTTTTCAAGAGAAATAAAGAAAGAATGATGGTGGCCTTAGTCGCTATCATTCTAATTATTCTAATTGGGGTAACTAGTAGTGAAAGAATGGCTTTAACCAAGTTTGAAATAATACTTGGCAACATTCTAACGCCAATTGGTAAGGTTTCCATCACCATAAGCGAAAGAATATCTGACTTCTTCTCCGGTATTAAAAATATAGTCAATTTAAAAGAAGAAAATGAAATGTTGAAGAAACAGGTTAGTTTATTGGAGGAAGAAAATAGAAACTACCTAAATATAATTGGGAAAACAGATTATTTAAGAAATGAACTAAGGCTATTAGAAAACACCAAATACAATTTAATTGAGGCCCAAGTTACAGGAAAGGAGCCTGGAAACTGGTTTAATAGGTTTACTATAGATAAGGGTCTAAAAGATGGAGTAGAAAAGGGAAATACAGTTGTTCAAGGAATCCAAATAGACCAAAATACAGTTATTGAAGGAATCGTAGGCAGGGTTGTAGATGTAGGAGATAATTGGGCAAAGGTAGTCTCCATAGTAGATGAAGATAATAGAATAGCTTTCAAAATAATTAGGACCCAAGATGGTGGAATAATTTCTGGCAATGTAGATGGTAGAATAACTGGATATCTCTTCGATGATAAGGCAGATGTAATAAAGGGAGACAAGCTATTTACATCAGGCCTTGGTGGAGCCTTTGTGAAAGACATATATATTGGGGAAATAGAAAGTGTCATAAGTGACGATAATGATCTAATGAAAATAATAGAAATAAAACCTGCCATAGATTTCAAAAAGATATATAAGGTTTTTATAATTTCCGATTAAGGTTGTGGTATAAATATGGTTATACTTATTCTTGTATTGGTAGTCCTTGTAAATTTGATTTTACAAACTACCATATTTCCATATATTAGTGTATTTGGAGTTGAACCAAATTTAGCACTTCTTGCAGTTATTTCCATGGCAATATTTAAAGGAAGGTTTTATGGTTCCTTTTTAGGCCTTACTTTAGGTATAATCCAGGACATATTATTTAGTCCTGTATTAGGAGTAAATTCCTTTATACTTTTTTTTGCCGGCTACCTAGTTGGCTTATTAGAGAGCAAAATAATAAAGGATAATCTTTTTATACCTATTTTACTATCCATATTAGGTACCATATATTATAATTTTACATATTATATATTCATGTTTTTCTTGTCCAAGAATATTTCCTTTATATCTTTTACAAGGCATGTGTTATTAATAGAGACAATATATAATTGTGTACTAGCTATTCCAATTTATAAGATTTTCTCCAAAATCTATGTAGCGCCTAAAATTCGATTTGGCAGTAAGTAGAGGTGTAGTAATTGAAGACACTTAAGAAAATATTTAATAGATACAATATATTAATGTATATAGTTATAATTTTAATGTTGGCCTTATCTTTTAGGTTAGCAACATTGACCATAGTTCATGGCGATTATTATCGGGATATTTCAGATAATAAGAGGGTAAAAGAAGTCTATATTACTGCCCCTAGGGGAGAAATAAGAGATAGGTACGGTAGGCTTTTAGCAGGAAACAAGCCAAGCTTTACTGTACAGCTTTTAAAAGATGAGCTGAACATAAAAGATAGGAAGAAGAAAAACGAAGCCCTATTATCTCTAATTAGGCTCTTGGAGGAAGATGGAGTAAATTATTCAAATGATTTTCCTATCAACTTAAATACTTTTAGCTATAAAAATCAAGAGGACTATTTAATAGAGGATGGATTGCCTGAGGATAAGGTTATAGAAATAATAATAGAAAATAACCTATTAGATGAACTATTATATACCTATTATCAATATCCTCATTATGATGAACATTATAAATTTATTTCAATTGTTAGAGCTATAAATGCATTAGATGATAAAGGTTTTGAGATTCCCGTAGAAGTAAATATAGAAGGGAAAAACCTAGATATAAAGTATATTGAAAGTGAAGATATTGGGAAATGGTTAAGTAAAAACAATCTGCCTAGTGACTCATCTCCAGTAGATGCAATAGTTAGGCTAGTAAATAATGATAAAAATATCATAAGGAAAATAATAGACCACCCATTAGCTAGAAAATTAGTTTATGAGTTAATTGCAAATAAAGGTTTACAAGAAAATATTATAATGGAAGAATATTCCCTTAGCTATGATGAGGAATATAAAGCACAAAAGAGAACTTTAATGAAATTAAGCGATAAAGTAAAGCCTCACACAAGTGCTAAGGAGGATTTTGTAAATATTGTTACTGAGTACTCTTTACAGAACTTATTAGAAAGAGTTATTGTAAAAGAAGGGGAAGAAACTTTAGTACCAGGTAAGATTTTAATAGATCTTCTAAAGGAGAAAAACGTAGAAGTACCAATAACAATTGAAGTATCTGAAGAGAGGGCATCAATTCTTTACAAGTTTACAGATGGACAAATAATGGATGAGTCCCCCTTAGAAAAATTAATTGAGATTGCAAAGGAAGCTGATATTTTAGCTGACTTTATTTCACTGGCTACTATAAAACCTCTGGCCCAAGAACAGCTATTAAATGATGGAATCAATACTAGAATATCCATAGCCAATGATTTTGAATACGTGTTTATTAATAATAAGAGAAATTGGTATAGCTCCAATAGAATAGACCCAGACAGTACAGTTGAGGAAGCCTTTGAAAAATTAAAAGAAAGATATAATATACCTGAAGACTTAAGTCCCTATGAAGCAAGGTCAATCCTATCAATGTTTGAATTGTTAAGTAAGCAGGGACACTTGGCCTACCAACCAATAAATATTGCATATGGGATTAAAGATACAACCGTTGCCAAAATCGAAGAAAACTTAGGAAACTTACCAGGTATTCAAGTATCCATAGAACCAGTAAGATATTATCCAGAAGGTACTACAGCAGCCCATATACTAGGTTACCTAGGTAAAATTAGCCAACCAAATGAGATAAAAAAATATGTAGAAGAGAGAAACTATTCACCTAATGATATAATTGGAAAAACAGGCATAGAGGAGAGCTACGAAGAGGTATTAAGAGGCCAAAATGGTGTTAAAACTGTAGAANNAACTGTAGAAGTAGATAACATAGGAAATACAACAAATGTTTTAAGTGAGATAAAGCCCGTTTCTGGCAGCAACGTATACTTGACCATTGATTTAGACTTACAAAAATTCGTTGAGAATGCCCTAAAGGAAACACTGGAGCAAATACAAGTAGCTGGTACTTATAAGAGCAAATGGGGAGACTATAAGTTTGGCATCAACAAGAAGAAGGGAAAACCCTATGAAAATGCAACTACAGGAGCAGTAGTTGTCTTAAACGTAAAAACTGGAGAAGTTCTTTCCATGGTAAGCTATCCAGCCTATGATCCTAACCTGTTTTCCACAGGCATATCTAACACAGATTGGCAAAGTTTGTTCCCAGAAAATGAGGAAGACTTATTAGCACCAAGGCCTTTATATAATATAGCAACCCAATCTGCTGTACAACCTGGTTCAACCTATAAAATGGTTACAGCTTTGGCAGCCTTGGAAAAGGGTTTAAGTCCAACCTATAAAATTAGGGACATGGGTAAAGTAGACATAGGTAATAGTGCCTTTGGTTGTTGGATTTGGAATCAAAGCAGGGGTACCCATGGTTATGTAGACGTATACGAAGCCCTAAGGGATTCCTGTAACTACTATTTTTATACTTTAGCCTTAGGTAGGAATCAAAAGACAGGTGAAAACATAGGAATAAAACTTGAAATTGAAGACATTACAGACCTATCTAAACAATTAGGCCTAAATGATAAAACTGGTATAGAAATAAATATACCTGCTGAAACCTCTGGCGGGGTACCTAATCCTCAAAAAGAGATAATAACTACAAAGGCCTTGCTAAAAAGATTTTTACAAGCTAATATTAGAGACTACATCAAGGAAGATATTGTTCTAGATGATTTTGAAATCGAAGACATTGTCGAGGAAATCATAAGCTGGACTGAATATGAGGAGACCTTATCAAGGGCTGAAGTTGTTAGAAGACTAAATGATATGGGAATTTATCCAGAGAAAAAACTGGAAGGAGAAAGGGAAGGTTTAGCCGATAAAATAAAGTATACCTATTTAGACTATGCAGGTTGGAAGATTACTGATACACTTAATGTAACCATAGGACAAGGTAGAAATGCTTATACTCCAATTCAAATGGCTAATTTCATTGCAACTCTTGTAAACGGAGGATATAGGCATAAGGTTACCTTAATCGATAATATTAAAAACCATAATAATTCAAAAGTCTTATTTGAAAATCAGCCAGAATATGAAAGAATAGAGTTAAATGATTATAATAACTTAGATCACATAAAACTTGGAATGTTAAAAGTTACTACAGAAGGTACAGCAAGAAGTGTATTTTCTAAATTTCCTATCCCAGTAGGTGCAAAAACAGGAACTGCCCAACATACAGTTATAAATCCTGTAACTGGAGAAAAATATGATGACTTTGCTTGGTTTGTTGGATTTGCACCATACGATGACCCTGAAATAGCAGTAGCTACTGTTATCTTTCAAGGGGGTAGTGGTGGATATGCAGGACCAATGGTAAGGGATATAATAGCAGAATATTTTGGACTAAATAAAGTAGGGGCAAAAGAAACTTTACCATTTGTCAATAGCTTAGTAAAATAATAACAACACCTTTTGGTTATTTTGGAGGTAATTCCGTGAAAAAAGATATAATTACTTTTAAAGGCGTTAAGGAAGGGATATTTATAGATGTAAACTCAGATGATTTTTCTCTAGTCAAGGAAGAACTAGATAAAAAGATGAAATCTGCCCCCAATTTTTTTAAGGGGACCAAGATATTAGGTATAAAATCTAAAGATTTATCGCCAATAAACATTTTTGAACTAAAGTGCATTTTAAAATATAAGTATGATTTAATAGTATTAGAAGAAATGCCAAAGGATTTACTTGACTTCTATGATGATATATTAGGCAAGGAAAGTAATAGGAAGAAGGAAGCTGATGAATCAACTGAAGATATTGAATGTGGCATGACTAGATTTATTAATGGCACTTTAAGATCAGGCCAGATAGTAGAGTACGATGGCAATCTTGTCATAATTGGGGATGTAAACCCTGGTGCTTTAGTTAAAGCCAAAGGAAATATTATAGTTTTAGGTTCATTAAGGGGCGTAGCTCATGCAGGCATGGAAGGAAATTTAAAAGCCGTTGTAGCATCTTATAATTTGCAACCTACTCAGCTAAGAATAGGTGACAAAATTGCTAGGCCACCAGATGATGATATAGAAACATGGAAGTTACCAGAGGTTGCTAAGATTAGAGATGGAGAAGTAATTATTGAACCTTATTTACCTAACAAATAATTAAAGGGAGGAAATTATATGGATAATGAAAAATTAGGAACTGCCATAGTCATTACATCAGGCAAGGGTGGTGTAGGCAAAACTACTACTTCAGCAAATCTTGGGACAGGCTTAGCTCTCTTAGGTAATTCAGTAGTAGTTGTTGATGCTGATATTGGTCTAAGAAACTTAGACGTAGTTATGGGTCTAGAGAATAGAATAGTCTACGATATAGTTGACGTAGTGGAAAAAAACTGTAGGTTAAAGCAAGCCTTAATTAGGGATAAAAGATTTGAAAAACTATACCTGCTACCAGCAGCTCAAACTAAGGACAAGACTGCAGTTAGTCCTGAGCAAATGCTGGAGTTGGTAAATGATTTAAAGAAGGAATTTGATTATATCATTATAGATTCACCTGCAGGTATTGAACAAGGATTTCAAAACTCCATAGCAGGAGCAGATTTAGCGGTTATAGTAACTACCCCTGAAATATCTGCTGTTAGAGATGCAGATAGGGTAATAGGGATACTAGAGTCAAAAGGATTATACAATCCCAAACTAATAATCAATAGGATCAGGCAAGAAATGGTTAAAAGAGGCGACATGATGAATATAGACGACATAATAGATATTTTAGCCATTGAGCTACTGGGGATTGTACCTGATGATGAAGCCATAGTAGTATCCACAAATAAAGGTGAGCCAGTGGTAGTTGATGAAAAAGCCCTATCTGGTAAGGCGTTTAGAAACATATCTAAGAGAATTCTAGGTGAGGAAGTAAGTTTACTAAATCTAGATGAAAATCAAGAAGGAAAGCTTAGCAAGGCACTTAAACTATTATTTGGTAGATAGGGGGGGAATCCATGGACTTTATGAGATTATTCGGTAAAAAAGAAGAAAAAAGCAAAAATGTAGCTAAAGAAAGATTAAAACTAGTGTTAGTTCATGATAGAGCAGATTTATCTCCAAAATTTTTAGAAATGATTAAAGGGGATATAATTAGGGTAATTTCAGAATATGTAGATATAGATGAGGAAGGCTTAGATATTAAGCTAACTAGAATGAAAAGAGAGGTGGATAACACTACTATATCTGCCTTAGTTGCCAACATACCCATTATAAAGGTTAAGTAAAATAATGGGACAAGATGTCAAAAAAAAAAGTATTGATATATAACAAACTATGTTATATAATAATATACTGTAAACAAACGATAAAATATTCAAAAAAACAGGAGGAAGAGTAGAATGATGAAGAGAGTTTTAGCATTAACACTAGCTTTATTGTTAATGGCAGTTGTATTTACTGGATGTTCTAGTTCTAACAATGAAGCACCTGTGGACGAAAGCAAAAGTCCATCAGATTCAACTCCAGTAACTGCAGAAGGTGATTTAGTTGATGGTATTTATCTAATCAAAAGACCAGTTAGCCAAAATGGAAACTTCCCAATGGCTAAACTAGAAGTAAAAGATGGAGAAATTGTTTCACTAAACTACAATGAATATCTAGCTACATCAGGAGAAGCTAAAAACGATTCTAACTATCCATATGCAGATGGAATCAAGGTAATTGCAAACCTAAATGAACAATTTAATGAGAAAAAAGACTTAAATGCTGTAGATTATGACGCTGTATCAGGAGCTACTTCAACAAAAGGTCACTTCAAAGAAATAGTACAAGAATTATTAGATAAAGCTGCTAAAGGCGAAACATATGAACCAGTTTACAAAGATGGCGTTTATGAAGCTAAGGCTGCAGAACCAAGCCATGGCTGGTTAGCACAAGTTTCTATTAGAGTACAAGACGGACAAATCGTAGGTGTTGACTATGCAGAAGTTGCAGTTGAAGAAATGGATGGAGTTAAAGTAGGCGATAGAAAATCTACAGATAACTATAGTTATCCACGTCCATTAGAAGTTGCTGCTGAATTACAAAAGTTAATAATAGACAACAATGGAACTGATGATTTAGCAGTAGATGCAATCGCAGGTGCTACTTCAACAAGAACTGGCATGATTGAGCTTGTAAACGAAGCATTAAGTTCAGCAAAATAAGACAGTAAAACCCTAACTTTTAGTTAGGGTTTTTCAAATGATATGGAGTGATTAGATGTCAAAATTAAAGGCAAATTTCATAATTGTAGTTTTCCTCTTAAGTTTGTTAATAGCAGGCTGTAGCCCTGCCCCAAAAGCAGAATTTATCTCTAAAACAGAATTTCTAATGGACACTGTTATGACTGTTAGAATATATGATAATCAAAATGAAAAGATATTAAATAAGGTTTTCAATAGGTTGAAGGAAATAGAGGACAGAATGAGCTCTACCATTGAGACCAGTGATATAAGTAATATTAATGCCAATGCTGGTATTAAGCCAGTTACCGTTAGCCCAGATACCTATTATGTATTGGAAAAGGCAAAATACTATGCCTCACTTTCTAATGGAAAATATGACCCTACTGTAGGTACCTTAGTAGATCTATGGGATATAACCGGTGAAGACTTAGAAAGGGACTATATTCCTTCAGATGAAGAGATAGAGAAAGCTAAAGCTCTAGTTGATTATAATGACTTGGAATTATTAGATGATAATCAGGTATTTCTAAAGAATAAGGGTATGAGGTTGACCCTAGGGAGTATAGTTAAAGGATATGCTGCAGATGAAGTAAAAAGGATTTTAGCAGAAAACAAAGTAAATAGTGCCATAATCGATTTAGGCGGCAACCTATATATAATGGGAAAGAAATCAGATGATAGTAAGTTTAAGATAGGGATACAGGACCCCTTTGAACCCAAGGGAAGCTATGCCGGCATACTTGAAGTATCAGACCTGTCTGTAGTCACATCTGGAGACTATGAAAGATACTTTGTTTACCAAGGAAAAAGATATAACCACATAATAGATACTGAAACCGGATATCCTGCAGATAATGAAATAACTGGCATAAGTATTATATCGGAGTCCTCCATAGATGGTGACGCCCTTTCAACTACTGTTTTTGCCATGGGACTAGAAAAGGGTATGGAATTTGTCAATTCCTTGGAAGGCATAGAGGCCATTTTTATAACCAAGGATAAATCAATCTATTTGACACCAGGCTTAAAGGATAAATTTATAGTAGGAGATTCTTCTTTTACAGTAAAGGAATATTAATTATGGTATAAATAACACCTCAATTAAATAATATATTATTAATTGGGGTGATTATGATGAATAGAAAAATCTTATCTGCAGTAAACTTAAAGAAGGTTTTCAATATATACTTAAATAAGCAGATTAATAGAATAATAATTATTTTGATTATTTTGTTAGGAATCTATATAATAAAATTAGTGAACAATAATACTACTAACAAGGTATTACATTTTATAGAAAGAAATATCTACTATGACTTTAGGTTAGCAGAAGATAGGAAAATATTTAAAGATGCCTTAGTAAAAATAGTCAATACTTCAAAGGGAACAATAGAGGAATTAGCTGAGACTGTAATAAATAAGAAGTAACTATAGTACCTCGGGGTAACCCGAGGTATTAAACTAAGTCAAAATTTTACTTAAGTAAGTAAGACATAGATTATGAAAGGTGGAAACTGATGATAAATACTAAGATTTTAGATAAGATATTAAATAAAGTAGAAAAACCTGCAAGATATATCGGTATGGAACAAAACTCCATTAAGAAAGATTTGGACAAGGTAAAGGTAAAATTTGCCTTTTCTTTTCCAGACGTATACGATGTAGGCATGTCTCATTTAGGTCTTCACATAATATACAACTTAATAAATAATGAGGAAGACTTTGCATGTGAAAGAGTATTTGCTCCTTGGTTAGATATGGAGGAGGAAATGAGGAAGGAAAAACTTCCACTTTTTACTTTGGAAAGCAAGGAAGAAGTTAAAAACTTTGATTTCCTTGGATTTACATTGCAATATGAAATGAGCTATACCAACATATTAAACATCTTAGACTTGGCTAATATTCCCCTATTATCAAAGGATAGAAAAGATGAGGACCCCTTTGTTATAGCAGGTGGTCCCTGTGCATATAATCCAGAGCCTATAGCAGACTTTATTGACTTCTTTGTAATAGGTGAAGGAGAGGAAGTTATTCTAGAGATCTTGAACCTGTACAAAGACCATAAAGAAGCAAAGGGAAGCAGGGATGAGTTTTTGGAGAAGGTAGCCACCATAGACGGAGTATATGTACCTAAGTTCTATGATGTAGTATATAATGACGACAATACAATAAAGGAAATGATTCCCTTACATCCCAATGTACCTAAGGTAATCAAAAAGAGAATGATTAGGGACTTAGACTCCATGTTTTCACCAGAAAAGATGATAGTTCCATTTATTGAAACAGTCCATGATAGGGTAGTATTGGAGATTTTTAGGGGCTGTACCCATGGATGTAGATTTTGCCAGGCAGGTATGATTTATAGGCCTATTAGGGAAAAGTCCATAGACAGACTTGTTGAATTGGCAGAGAAGCTAATTGAAAGTACAGGATATGAAAACATATCCCTTTCATCCCTAAGTTCCTGTGATTATTCACAGCTTTACCTCTTGATATCTGAGTTGATGAAAAAGTTTGAGGAAAAAAAGGTGGGAGTATCCTTACCTTCCCTAAGACTAGATACATTTATAATAGATGTTTTAAAGGAAATAGAGAAGGTCAGAAAGACCGGCTTAACCTTTGCGCCGGAGGCAGGTAGTCAAAGACTTAGGGACGTAATAAATAAAGGTGTGACAGAAGAGGACTTAATAAACACAGTTACAAAAGTTTTTAAAGAAGGCTGGTCTACTATCAAGTTGTATTTTATGATAGGATTACCTACTGAAACTGATGAGGACGTATTAGGCATCAAGGAATTATCATATAAGGTAAAGGACATATTCTTCTCCCTACCTAAGGAAGAAAGGCAGGGCAATCTAAAGGTAACGGCTTCAGCTTCTTGTTTTGTACCTAAGCCCTTCACACCATTCCAATGGGTAGGCCAAGATAGTATAGATGAGTTTTATAGGAAGGCCCGTTTACTAAAGGATAGTATAAAGGATAAGAAGGTTACTTTTAATTATCATGATCCTAAACTAAGCTATTTAGAAGCAGTTATAGCCCGTGGCGATAGGAGGGTTTCTAAACTAATCCTTAGGGCTTGGGAAAAGGGATGTAAATACGATGGCTGGTCAGAGCATTTCAAATACGATAAATGGATTGAAGCCATGGAAGAGTTAGATATAGACGGAGACTTCTATGCCCTAAGAACTAGAGAGCTTGATGAAATCCTACCTTGGGACTTTATAGACCCCTTAGTTTCTAAAAACTATCTAATTAGGGAATATAAAAAATCATTAGAGGAACAAACTACTAGAGATTGTAGAGAAGGTTGTAGGGGCTGTGGAATAGTTGATTGCATCATGAGGGGTGAATACAAATGATTTTAAGGATTAAATTCAATAAGAAAAATTATTTAAGATATATTTCCCATTTAGACCTAATGCGGTTGTTTCAAAGGTCTTTTAACAAGGCCAATATTCCAATAAAATATTCTGAAGGTTTCAACCCCCATCCAAAGTTTTCCATAGGAGCCCCCTTATCCCTAGGTATAGAATCAAATGAAGAATATATGGATATAGACCTAGAATATATGGCTGTAGATGAATTTATTGAAAGGATGAATGGTGTATTACCTAAGGACATCCAAATAATTTCAGGCAAATATTTAGAAAGGGAAGAATCTTTGAACTCCATCATAGCCTGGGGAGAGTATGAAATTCAATTTCAAATGAATACCAAGAGGGATATGGAAGAAGTAAATGAGATTGTTAACAATTGGCTACAAAAGGAAGAAATCACCATTACTAAAGTTAGAAAAAAGAAGGGGCAAAAGATAGAGAAGGCGATAAATATAAAACCTTTTATTAAGCATATAATTGTTAAAGGTGTTGGAGACAATATAACTATAAATGCCTTGCTAAGGACTGGAAGCAATGGCAACCTAAATCCAGTTGACTTAATGTTTGCCCTAAATAGGGATAATGGATTAAGTATAGATTTGGATGAAGTTAGGATTAAACGAATTGGTTTATATGCTGAAAAAGGGGACCAAATATATAAGCCCTTATAGTAGGGAGTGTTTTTATGAGATATATTTTTATTGATTCTTCAAATGGGCTAAACAGAGTTGGTATAGTGGAAGATGATAGGTTAGTTGAGTTCCATTTTGAAAAGACAGGTGAAGAAAAACTAGTTGGTAATATATATAGGGGAAGGGTAATCAATGTGTTGCAGGGAATGGAAGCTGCCTTTGTAGATATTGGTGAATCTAAAAATGCCTATCTCTATGTAAAGGATGCCTTACCAAAGGAACTGTTATATACCAAAGAAAGATACAGGATTTCGGAAATAGTCAAATCTGGAGAAGAAATAATAGTACAAGTAATCAAGGAGCCCAATGGAAATAAAGGGGCTAAAATTACTACCCATATAGAAATACCTGGAAGATTTATAGTTTTTACCCCTTTTTCCAATAGGGTCAATATTTCGAGAAAAATTGAGGACCCAGAAGAAATAAAATATTTAAGGGAAGTTGGAGAGAGGATTATAAAGGATGGTATGGGCCTAATCTTTCGAACAGCATCTGAATCCGTTGAGGAATCAATTTTAAAGGAAGAATACGATATTCTTTACAATATATATAAAAAAATTGAAAAGGAAAGAAATTTTCTACCATGTCCAAAACTCCTATATAGGGAACCAAATTTAGCATATCAAATAGTTAGGGATGGCTATAACGACCATACTGAAAAGATAATTGTAAACAGCAAAGAAGTCTATAATGACCTGGTTCAAATGGAAGAGTATTTCCCCTTTCACTTTTCACATAAACNNATTAGACTTAGACTTTTCAGTAGACTATGATTATTTTATACAGAAGGAAATAAAACTCGCACTGGAAAAGAATGTACCGCTAAAAAGTGGAGGTTATATCGTAATAGATGAAACAGAAGCCTTAACTGTCATAGATGTAAATACTGGGAAATATATAGGTACTTCTTCCTTGGGAGATACTATATTAAAGACAAATATGGAGGCAGCAGAAGAAATAGCAAGGCAAATTAGGCTTAGGGACATTGGAGGAATAATAATAATCGATTTTATTGACATGAAAAGCCAAGATGATGAAAACCTTGTACTAAATAGCCTAAAAGACCACCTCAAAAATGATAGGATTAAGGTGAATATAATAGATATTACTAAGCTTGGATTAGTAGAATTGACGAGAAAGAAAATACGCAGATCTCTGTCAACAGATTTTTACAAGACATGTCCCACCTGCAAAGGTAGAGGTAACATAATGGAAATTAGGGATGGACAATGGTTTAGATTTTTGTTAAACTAATTTGGTGAGAGCCGCTCAATCTGGGTTTAAGTTCATTTTGACACCCTGTATTGGCGAGACTAGGTTAGAGGAGGTGCAAGTTTAATGTACGCAGTAATTGAAACAGGTGGAAAACAATATAGAGTACAACAAGGAGATGTACTATTTGTTGAAAAAATAGACGCAGAAGAAGGTGCAAACGTATCCTTTGACAAGGTTCTTTTAGTATCAAAGGATGGAGATGTTGTTGCAGGTAAACCTTATGTTGATGGTGCAAAGGTAGATGCTGTTGTTTTAGAGCACGGCAAAGCTAAAAAGATCGTTGTTTTCAAGTATAAGGCAAAGAAGAACTACAGAAAGAAACAAGGTCATCGTCAACCATACACAAAAGTAAAAATAGAAAACATAATTGGTTAATAATATGATAATTGTTAGAGTTTATAGGGATCATGAAAATTACATTAAGAAATATACTGTAGAGGGACATGCAAACTTTGATGAATATGGCAAAGATATTGTGTGTGCAGCTGTTTCTGTTTTAGCACAAACAACACTACTGGCTTTAGTAGATGTGTGTGGGCTAAAAGAAGATAGGATCAAATATGAAATAGATGATAATCGAGGTTTTCTTAATGTAGAATTACCTATAGATATTGAAAAACCAGAATTAGATAAGACTCAAATCGTATTGGAAACTTTTTTTCTAGGAATTAAATCCATTATAGAAAGTTACCCAGAGTATGTGAAACTCGAAAATGGGAGGTGTAAACAATGATTAGAATGAATCTACAGTTATTCGCTTCTAAAAAAGGAGTAGGTAGTTCCAGAAACGGTAGAGATAGTGAAGCTAAAAGACTTGGTGTAAAAAAAGGTGATGGTCAAGTAGTTTTAGCTGGAAATATTCTTGTTAGACAAAGAGGAACTAAAATACACCCAGGACTTAACGTAGGTAGAGGTGGAGACGATACTCTATTTGCAAAAGTTGATGGTGTAGTTAGATTTGAAAGAAAAGGCAGAGACAAAAAACAAGTTAGTGTTTATCCAATAGAAGAATTAGCATAAAATAGCTTACCATTATGGTAAGCTTATTTTATGTAAAATTTTGCATGGGATAATTTTGTATAATATATTCACCAGGGAATAAAATAATCAAGGATTATTATATTATTGACAGACTAGATAAAATTGGTATAATTAATTTATTAGATTTTAATAAGGGATATGAGGATGATAAGATTATGTTTATAGATATAGCGAAAATACGTGTAAAAGGCGGTAAAGGCGGCGATGGTGCCGTAGCTTGGAGGAGAGAAAAATACGAGCCCTCTGGTGGTCCCTATGGAGGCGACGGTGGAAACGGCGGAAGTATTATCCTTAAAGCAGATGAGGGCATAAGGACCTTAATGGATTTTAGATATAAAAGAGTGTATTATGGAGAAAATGGTGAGAATGGACGAACCAAGAAACAGTTTGGAAGAGCCGGTAGGGATACTGTCCTAAGGGTACCTGTAGGGACTTTAGTTAAGGATGCAAATACAGGGGGAGTTATTGTAGATCTAAAAGAAAACAATCAAACCTTTGTAATAGCAAAGGGAGGCAGAGGGGGCAGAGGAAATGCCAGGTTTGCCACAGCTACTCGCCAAGCACCAAGCTTTGCAGAACCGGGAACTAAAGGTGAAGAAAGAGAGATTATTCTAGAGCTAAAACTACTAGCAGATGTAGGTTTAATTGGATTTCCCAATGTAGGAAAGTCTACTATTCTATCTATACTATCAGCAGCTAAACCTAAGATTGCAAACTATCATTTCACCACATTAAAGCCAAATCTTGGAGTAGTTAGGGTAGCTGAAGAGAAATCCTTTGTTATTGCTGATATTCCTGGCCTTATAGAGGGAGCCCATCAAGGGGCAGGTTTAGGACATGATTTCTTGAAACATATTGAAAGGACTAGGGTCCTTATTCATGTGTTAGATATATCTGGTAGTGAAGGGAGAGATCCACTGGAAGATTTCTACAAGATTAATGAAGAGTTGGTAAAATACAATGAAAAATTAGGCAACAAGCCACAAATAGTCGCTGCCAACAAAATGGACTTACCTGGAGCAGACGAGGGGCTTGAAAAAATCTCAAAAGAATTGGAACCTAAAGGATATAAAATATATCCAGTATCTGCAGCCACATTGGAAGGTATTGATGAGCTAAAATATGCAGCATGGGACTTACTAATGAATACAGAAGATTCCTATGAAACCTTTGATGAAGAACATATACATCATGAAGAAGTTACTGAAGATGAAATTATTGTTAGAAAGGAAGATGGTGCATATATAGTAGAAGGGTATTTTGTTGAAAGACTTTTAAATTCAGTTTATTTCGATGATGTAGATTCACTAAGATATTTTCAAGACATGCTTAGGAAAAAAGGCATCATAGATGAACTTAAGGAACTAGGTATTCAAGAAAACGACTCAGTATTTATATGCGGTTATGAATTTGAATTCTTTGAATAAGATGGAGGTTAACTTGTAAAATGGACTGCTATAATTGTGGAAATTGCAAAGAAAATCAACCAGCGTACTATTGCATAGCAAAAAATCAGATAGTAATCAATGAAAACTATGTACCACAAGAAAAGGCTAGGACTGGATGGAAAAAAGGTAGCTCACATTATGAAAAAATAAGAAGGCAGAACAAAAAAGAAGTAGAAGCTTAAATTAAGGAGTGGAATAATTGCTTACAGGAAAACAAAGAGCATATTTAAAAAGTATGGCGAATACTATGGAACCAGCATTCCAACTAGGGAAAAATGGTTTAACAGATAATTTTTTAAAACAAATAGAAGACTATTTAGAGGCCAATGAAATAGTAAAGGTTAAGGTATTAAAAAACAGCTTATTAGATGCAGCTGACATGGCCAGTGAAATAGCTGAAGCAATTGGAGCAGAATTTGTACAAAGCTTAGGCAATAAATTTGTTTTATATAAGGAATCTAAAAACAATAAAAGAATTCAATTACCATAATAGATTTTAGACTTCAGAATTATTTCTGAAGTTTAATTTTTATAACCAACAGGAAAGCCCTACATATTTATTATAATAAAGGACTTTCCGGATTTTTAAAGCTTGATTGAAGATTTCTTTAATAGGAGGAAAACCGATGAAAATAGGTATTATGGGTGGGAGCTTTGATCCTATACATATGGGACATTTAATAATTGGTGAAAATGCAAGGGATTCCTTGAACCTAGATAAGGTAATATT
>LFRM01036077.1_pt1 | contig 16452 bp, 17 predicted proteins | sample 618341 | NCBI WGS metagenome assembly LFRM01 (sample SAMN03654438, study PRJNA283298) | anaerobic digester metagenome | isolation source: pool of bioreactors CSTR01a, CSTR02a, and CSTR03a thermophilic anaerobic... | place: Denmark: Kgs. Lyngby | collected 2014-05-21 | reverse complement strand
AAAGCGAATATTAATATAGACTAAAAGTTTAAAACAATATTAATATATAAGTAGAAAATGAAACAGATTAACAATACATTATAATATAAAGCAAGGAGTTGAGAGAATATGGCGTTAATTGTTAAAGAAGTAAGCTCAAAAAAAGAACTGGATGATTTTGTAATGATACCATTTGATTTATATGAAAATGATTCAGCCTGGGTACCTCCGATTATAAGAGATTTTAAAAAATACATAACTGGTAAAAATAATTTTCTTAATCAAGCTGGAAAAAATATTAGGGTAATAGCATATAAAGATGGAAAGCCTGTTGGAAGGTTGCTTGTTGGGATAAACAACGACCTAAACAAACAAAAAAACTATAAAGAAGGTTATATATCTCTTTATGAATCCATAGATGATAATGATGTTTCTCACGAACTTTTAAAATATGCTGAAATATTTTTAAAAAAAGAAAATATTGAAAAAATTAAAGGCCCCCTGTCTCTTCCTGGTGGAGATGATTATAGAGGCTTTATAATTGATAATTTTAAAGATCCAACTTTAGTTATGAATAGCTATAATAAAGAGTACTATAATAAGCAGTTTTTAGATTTTGGCTTTGAAAAGTATATGGATGTATATGCATTTAAAAGTGAATTTGATAGGGATGTATTAAAAAGATATGCAAGAATAGTTCCCTATGCACAAAAAAAGTATAAATTTAGTGTAAGAAAACTTGATCTTAAAAATTTAGATAAAGAAATGAAAGATATAAAAGAAGTGATAGATAATGCTATGCCTAAAGAATGGGACGACTTTATACCTCCTAATGAAAAAGAAATAGCTTTAATAGCAAAGCAGCTTAAGCCTTATGCAGATCCGGATTTTATTTATATAGCAAGGGATGAGAATGAAAAACCTATTGCCTTTAATATAGCCCTACCTGATTACAATCAAGTTTTAAAAAAGATGGATGGAAAATTATTTCCTTTTGGAATATTTAAATTTATTCGTCATAAAAAAGAAATTGATAGACTTAGATTATTTGTATTATTTGTAGTTCCGGAGTACAGAAAAAAAGGTGTAACAGCATCCTTTTACTATGAAGGAGTAAAAAAGGCTATAGAAAAAGGGTATAAGTATGGTGAAGGATCAACGGTATGGGAATATAATACTCAAATGAAAAATGATGCTCTAGGCCTTGCTAGTACGCCTTACAAAACATATAGAATATATACAAAAGATATTAGCTAATCAAAGAAACTGAGATAAATAGACATATGTAAATATTTAAAATTGAGAGTTTTCTTAATCTTTTAATCTTGTAATTTTAAATTTATACCAAAAATAATAAAGACAAAAATAGTAAAGACAAAAATAGCTAAAGAAATATTCTAGAATATGTGCCTATTGGAAAAGGAGTATTTTATGAAAAAAGAAATAGAAGAGTTATTATTTCAAGTTATTGCATCAGTTGGTACAGCTAAATCCTTATACATAGAGGCTATAAGAGAGTCTAAAGAAAATAATTTTGAAAAGGCAAAAGAAAAAGTAGAGGAAGCTAATATATATTTTTTGAAGGGGCATGAATCTCATGGAAAGCTGATTCAAATGGATGCAAAAGACTCTAGTGTGCCATTTAGTCTCCTTTTAGTCCATGCAGAAGATCTTTTGATGAGTGCAGACACATTTAAAATACTCTCAGACGAATTTATAGANNAAATGAATAGATTTTGAATAGAGTTAAAAAAAGGTAACAAATTAATCGGTATCTTTTTCAGTATAATCGTTTACTTTAAGCGGTATTACCATTATACTTAAAGTGGTATTATTTTTATACCAAGTACCAAGAAATGTAAAACAATAATTTTATTACAAAGGAGAATGTAAATGAGAAGACTAATTAATCACCCAGACAATGTAGTAGATGATTTAATTTCAGGTTATGTAAAGGCTCATCATGATAAGGTAAAATTATTAGAAGAAGATGACAAAGTTGTAGTTACAACTAACCCTGTAGAAGGTAAAGTTGGAGTTATTGTAGGTGGAGGATCAGGTCACGAACCACTATTTTTAGGTTACATAGGAGAAAACCTGGCTGACGCTGCTGTTATAGGAGAAATAAACACTTCACCATCACCAGAACCTTGTTATAATGCAGCTAAAGCTGTAGATCAAGGAAAAGGCTGTATTTATTTATACGGAAACTATTCTGGAGATGTAATGAATTTTGATATGGGAGCTGAAATGGCTCTTGAGATGGATGATATAAAGGTAAATACTGTAGTTGTAACGGATGACGTTGTTTCTGCTAAAGAAATAGAAAACAGAAGAGGAATAGCTGGAGATATTTTTGTATTTAAAGCAGCAGGAGCTGCAGCAGCTAAAGGTCTTGACCTAGAAGAAGTTACAAGACTTGCTCAAAAATGTAATGACCATACAAGATCTATGGGAGTTGCACTTTCATCTTCAACACTACCAGCTAAAGGTGGACCAATATTCCATATGGAAAAAGGGGACATGGAAATTGGTATGGGAATTCACGGAGAACAAGGAATTAGAAGAGGAAAAATCGAACCTGCTGATCAAGTAGTTGACGAAATTATGGAATATATCTTAGAAGACTATCCACTAGGAGAAGGCGACGAAGTATATACTCTAGTTAACGGTCTTGGCGGACTTCCATTAATGGACCAATATATACTAAATAATAGACTTGAAGAAGTTTTAACTGAAAGAGGAGTTAAAATTCATAAGGCACTAGTTGGAAACTATGCTACATCAATGGATATGATAGGAATGGGAATTACTATTGTAAAACTTGATGATGAACTTAAAGAACTTTTAGACTACCCTTCAGATGCACCTTACTATAGCGTTAGATAATAATTTTAAATGAAAAGAAAACCAATAGTTGGAATGAGTCTTAAGACCTATATAAATAAAATAGATGAATCTTTAGCCATTCCAACTAAAATGATAGAAAAGTTTAAAAATACAAAAGATATAGATTTATTTTTACTACCATCTATAGGAACTCTCTATCCTGTTGCTAAGGTTCTTGAAAAAACAAACATCGGATATGGGGCTCAAAACATTGGACCAGAGTTAAAAGGACCTTTTACAGGTGAACTTTCTTTGGAAAGTGTTATAGATTTAGGCGGTAAGTATGTGGAACTTGGCCATGCTGAGAGAAAGAGAATATTTAAAGAAGATTACGACCTTATTAACAGGAAAATAATCTTAACTTTAGACCATTCTTTGATTCCTATAATATGCATAGGTGAAAGTGATAAATCTATGGACATTAGAAAAGAACTTGAAAAGCAGATAACAAGTTTATTAAAAGATGTAGATTTAACAAAACTTGAAAATGTTATCTTTGCTTATGAGCCTGAATGGGCAATAGGAAAAGAAAAGTCTGCTGATGCAAAGTATGTCCACCATGCATTTAAAATAATAAGAGAGATTCTTGAAAAATATTATGGAAAAGATGTCTCAGAAAAAATAAGAATTATCTATGGAGGTTCTGTTAGTAAAGAGAATGCAAAAGATCTAGCTAGAGGAAAAGATGTAGATGGACTATTTATTGGACGTTTTGGTCATAACATTGATGATTTCAATGAGATAGTCTTAATAGTTTTAGAAGCAAAGGAGATGAATTAATGAAAATTGCAATAGGTAGTGACGAAATGGGCTTTGGTTTAAAGCAAGCTATAATGGGAGCTTTAGAAGAAAATGGATATGAATATGAAGATTTCGGTAATTTTGGAGATGAACCATTATTATATCCAGACATAGCACATAAAGTTGCTAAAGAAGTTCAAAGTAAAAACTTTGATAGAGGAATCATTATTTGTGGAACTGGTATTGGAGTTGCAATAACTGCTAACAAAGTTAATGGTATAAGAGCAGCCCAAATAACTGATATTTACCAAGCTGAAAGAGCAGCAAAAAGTAACAACTGTAATGTTGTAACTCTTGGTGGTTTAACTACAGGAGTAGAAGTTGGTAAGATGTTAGTTCTTAGATTTTTAGAAAGTGAATTCCAAGGCGGAAGATCAAAACCTAAAGTTGAAAGAATGGACCAAATAGATGATGAGTATAGAAAATAAAAAATAAATAAAAACTTTATGGCGTATGTAAATTTATATACGCCATATTTTATATGAAAGGATTAGATTACATTGTTGGCCTTTATTGAAAAATTCGAAGATAAATTAGTCCAATCAGGACTTAAAATACTTTATGCTTTATTAATACTTGCAGTTGGATTCTGGCTTGTAGGTTATATTTTAAAGATCATCGACAGAGCTTTAGCCAAAAGCAGTATTGATATATCAGTTCATAGATTTATAAAATCAGGAGGAAGTTTTTTCCTTAAATTTATTGTTATAGTAACAGCACTAACTGTCCTTGGTGTTCCTATGGCAACATTTATAGCAATGTTATCAGCAGCGGGACTTGCTATTGCTCTATCACTCAGAGATAGTTTATCAAATTTTGCTGCCGGAATTATTATATTAATATTTAAGCCATTTGGAGTAGGAGATTATATAGAGTCTGGAGACGTATCAGGAACTGTTGTAGAAACTCAAATTCTTTATACAGTGCTAAATTCTCTTGATATGAAGAGAATAACTATTCCAAATACAGATCTTGTTTCATCTAAACTAACTAACTACTCAGTTAATCCCATAAGAGGAATTAGAAAAACAGTGCCTGTAAGCTATGAGAGTGATGTTAAAAAAGTTAAAGATATCTTATATGAAATAGTTAATCAGAATAAGTATGTTTTAAAAGATAAAGATATGATGATAAGATTAGACAGTATGGAAGATAGTTCCATAGATTTTTTGATTATTTGTTGGACTTTAAGAGAAGATTTCTATTTAGCAAATTATGAAATGAACGAAGAGATACTAGAAGCGTTTGAAAAAGAAAATATTGAAATACCATATAATAAACAAGATATATTCTTAAAGTAAGAAATGTTAAAATTAAAAGCAAAAAGGAGCCTTAGGGGCTCCTTTTTCTGTAATTGATAACAATTTATAAGAATGTCCTAGCATCTTATAATGATTATAATCTAATAATAGTTCTTTAATAGAGAAAAGTCAAGAGAAATATAGGAAATAAAATAAATATTCAAAAACTGTATAAAAGTATGATAATTCAATGTATACTAGAGTATAAATTGAAGGAGGTAGTACATGAAAAAAGAATTCTACAAAGTTCTTGAAGAACATCCTGTTGTAATTGCAGTAAAAGACTATGAGGGACTCGAAATTGCTTTAGAAAAAGAAAGTAAAGTTATATTTGTATTATTTGGAAATATAACAGATATTTCTTATATTGTAAAAAAGATAAAGGATTCAGGAAAAATTGCAATAGTTCACGTAGATCTAATTGAGGGATTAAGTCATAGAGAAGTCTCTGCAAAGTTTATTAAATATACTACAGAAGCTGATGGAATTATAAGTACTAAGCCAAATATTATAAGAGCAGCTAAAAGTTTAAATCTAATAACAGTTCAAAGATTTTTTCTCATAGATTCTCTTTCTTATACTAATGTATTAAAATATATTGAATCTGGCGATGCAGATACATATGAAGTACTCCCTGGTGGAATGACTAAAATTATTAGTGCTTTGTCAAAAGTGTCTAAAGTACCTCTTATCGCAGGAGGACTAATTAACGATAAAGAAGATGTGATATCTGCTTTAAAGGCGGGAGCAACAGCCATATCCTCTACAAATCAAGATATTTGGACTTTATAAGTAATTTTAATCATTTACAAATATATTTATAAATGATAAAATAATAATGTAATTAAATATGATGCTAAGAGGATGAGAGTATGGCATAAATCAGCTCAGATTTAATTGGGCTAATTTTGTAATGCTTTTTTTTGTGTTAGGAGGGAAATATTAATGTATGATGTAGCAGTTATAGGTGCAGGAATTGTAGGTGCATCTGTTACAAGAGAATTATCAAGATATAATCTTAATGTTTGTTTGATCGAGAAAGAAAATGATGTTTCTGAGGGTTCAACAAAAGCTAATAGTGCAATTATTCACGCAGGATATGATCCAGAGTATGGTACAGATATGGCGAGACATAATGTTAGGGGTAACTATCTAGCAAAAAAATATTCTAAAGAACTTAGTGTTCCTTATAAACAAATAGGGTCACTTGTCGTTGCATTTTCCGAGGATGAAATGGGGACTCTTGAAGAACTTCTTGAAAGAGGAATTAAAAATGAGGTTCCTGGAATTAGAATTATTAATAGAGAACAACTTTTAGAAATTGAGCCTCATATAGGAGATGAAGCTATAGCAGCTTTACATGCTCCAAGTGCAGGTGTTATAGGACCGTGGGAGTTTACCATAGCTTTGGCAGAAAATGCTGTAGTTAACGGAGCCAAGCTTTATTTAAACAGCCCTGTTATAGGTATAGAAAAAGAAGATGGTATATTTACTATAACAACTTCAAATCCAAATGTAGAACCAATAAAAGCTAAATATATAGTTAATGCTGCAGGACTTTTTGCAGATAATATAATGGCTATGGCAGGAGAGAAAGAATTTAAAATAACTCCTCGTAAAGGACAATACTTTGTACTTGATAAAAGCCAGGGTCATTTAGCGAATCATGTAATATTTCAATGTCCATCAGCTGTAGGTAAGGGTGTTTTAATAACACCAACTGTACATGGTAACTTACTTGCAGGACCAGATGCGGAAGATATAAATGATAAGTACGATAAAAGTACAGACAAAGAAAGACTTGATTTTGTGCGTGAAGCAGGAAATAAGTCTATAAAGGGAATTAACTTTAGAGAAAATATAAGAAATTTTGCTGGACTTAGAGCATATTCAGATAGAGAAGATTTTATAATTGAAGAATCTAAATCAGTAAAAGGGCTAATTAATCTTGCCGGAATAAAATCACCTGGTTTAACATCAGCTCCTGCAATAGCAGAAGATGCCGTTGAACTTCTTGGAAAAGCTGGACTTGAGCTTGAAAAGAAAAAAGATTTTAATCCAAAAAGAGAACAGACATACTTCATGGCCTTATCTCCAGAAGAAAAAGGTGAGTTAATTAAAAAAGATCCTAGTTTTGGAAGAGTTATATGTAGATGTGAGAATATTACTGAAGGGGAAATTATTGAAGCAATAAAAAGACCTTTAGGTGGACAAACATTAGATGGAATTAAAAGAAGAACTAGACCTGGAATGGGTAGATGTCAGGGTGGTTTCTGTGGACCAAGAGTTCAGGAAATAATATCAAGAGAACTTGGTGTTCCTCTTGAAGAAGTAATGCTTGATATCGATGGATCATATATTTTAACTGGCGAGACAAAGAAGTAGGGGTGGAGAAAATGAAATATGATTTAATAGTTATCGGTGGAGGACCAGCTGGTCTTGCTGCTGCTTATGAAGCATATAAAAACGATGCAGGGAAAATTCTTATTCTTGAAAGAGATAAAGAATTAGGTGGTATTTTAAATCAGTGTATTCATAATGGATTTGGTGTTCATTCTTTTAAAGAAGAGCTAACAGGACCAGAATATGCGCAGAGATATATAGATATGTTAGAAGACTCAAGTGTTGATTATAAACTTGATACAATGGTTTTATCTATTGAGGATGCTGGAGAAACAAAAAAAGTTGAATCAATAAGCGCTGAAGATGGATATTTAAATTTAGAAACCAAGTCAATAATTCTTGCTATGGGTTGTAGAGAACGTACTAGAGGTGCAATTCAAATCCCAGGAGATAGACCTTCTGGAGTATTTACAGCTGGAACAGCTCAGAGATATATAAACATGGAAGGATACATGGTAGGTAAGAAAGTTGTAATATTAGGTTCAGGAGATATTGGACTTATTATGGCAAGAAGAATGACTCTTGAAGGAGCTGAGGTTGAAGCTGTTGTTGAGCTTATGCCATACTCCAATGGTCTTAATAGAAATATTGTTCAGTGCCTTAACGACTATGATATACCTCTTCTTTTATCTCATACAGTTACAAAAATTGTAGGTAAAAAGAGACTTGAAGCAGTTGTGATTAGTGAAGTAGATGAAAGCTTTACTCCTATTGCTGGAACTGAAAAAACAATAGAATGCGATACGCTTCTACTTTCAGTTGGATTAATTCCAGAAAATGAAATAACAAAAAATGCAGGAATTAAAATTGACCCAAGAACAAATGGACCTATTGTAAATGGTTCAATGGAAACGAATGTTGATGGAATATTTGCTTGCGGAAACGTAGTTCATGTTCATGATTTAGTTGACTTTGTAAGTACAGAAAGTAAAAGAGCGGGACTTAATGCTGCAAACTATATAAATGGACTTTTAAAAGTTGAAACTGAAAGTACAATTATAAAAAATGGAGATAGGGTTACATATACTGTTCCACAAACTATTGTATATGACAATATGGAAGATGTTCAAGAAGTAATGTTTAGAGTTTCCAATGTTTTCGAAAATGTATTTATTACAGTAAGAAATAAAGATGGTGAGCTAGTGAAGAAAATGAAAAGACCAGTAGTTGCGCCAGCAGAGATGGAAAGAATTAAACTTAGGAAAAAAGATATTGAAAAAGCTCAAGGTAGCCTGACAATAGCTTTAGAAGAGGTGATTTAAGTGAAAGAAATGATATGTATTGTATGTCCTAAAGGTTGTAGACTAAAAGTGGATGAAAAACCAAACGGTGAGTTGATAGTAATGGGTAACGAATGTGCAAGGGGACCTGTTTATGCAAAGAAAGAGCTTACAAATCCTACTAGAGTAATAACAAGCACAGTTAGAATAGAAGGAGCTCTTCATAAAAGAATACCAGTTAAAACTACTATAGATATTGCAAAAGACTTAAATTTTAAGGTTATGGATGAACTTGCAAAAATTGATTTAAAATCACCAGTAAAAATGGGAGATGTAATAATCGAAAATATATTTGATACTGGAGCAGACATAGTTGCAACAAGATCACTTTAATAATTAAAGGTGCGGTTTCCGCGCCTTTTTTTAAACTAAAAATTTAAATATGTTACATATTAATAATATGGCAACAAAAATTTAAGTTAAATAATGTATAATTAGTTTATAAGTTATAAAAATAGCTGTTTGGAGGTTTTAAAAATGTATGATGTAATAATTATTGGTGCAGGAATAGTTGGAACGAGTATTGCAAGAAAATTATCAAGATACGATTTAAATGTTTTACTTCTTGAGAAAGATGTAGACGTATCAATGGGATCTACAAAAGCTAATAGTGCCATAGTTCATGGTGGCTATGCAGAAAAGCATGAGGCATTAAAGGGAAGACTTTGCTACAAAGGTAGGGTTCAATTTAAAAAACTAAATGAAGAATTAAATTTTGGATTTGAAGAAACAGGATCTCTTGTTATCACAAGCGAAGATGATACAACAGAGCTTGAAAGACTAATGGAAAATGGAATTAAAAATGGTTTAGACGATTTAAGTATAATTGGACCAGAAAAAATAAGAGAGCTTGAGCCAGAGCTTTCACATGATATAAAATGGGCTTTATACTGCGAAGGCGCGGGAGTTTGTTCTCCTTACGAAATGGCTATAGCTATGGCAGAAAATGCTATTGAAAATGGAGCAACATTAAAGCTTGAAAATAAAGTGGAAAATATAATTAAAGAAGATGATGGCTTTACAGTGAAAACTGATAAAGATGAATATAAAGGAAGATATGTAATTAACGCAGCTGGACTTTATGCAGATACTATATCTAGAATGGTTGGTGTTGATAATTTTGAAATACTTCCAAGAAGCGGTGAATATGTTTTATTTACAAGAGGAACAGGAAAGCCAATAAATACGGTTATATTCCAGCTTCCTACAAAGTATGGAAAAGGAGTTTTGGTTGCATCTACTTACTACGATAATTTACTTATTGGACCAGATGCTAAAGATGATGTTGCAAAAGAAGATACGTCAACTCATATAGATAGGATAACAAACATTTTTGAACAAACTAAAGAATTATATGATAAGATCAATCCAATGCAATTTATTAGAAGTTTTACTGGTATAAGAGCTAGAAGTAATACTGATGATTTTATTGTAGAAGAAACAGACGTTAAAGGATTTATCAATGTAGCTGGTATACAGTCTCCTGGAATAACTTCATCTCCTGCAATTGCAGATATGATAGTTGATATTTTAGAAGAATCAGGACTTGACTTAAATGAAAAAGAAGACTTTAATCCATACAGAAAACCAATAATTACGAAAAAACCTTTAAAACCTTTAAAAGAAATTCAAAAATTTATAGAACTTCCACCTGGATCAAAAGATAGAATTGTTTGTAGATGTGAGCAGGTTAGGGAAGATGAGATAGTTGATGCTCTTCATAGAGGAATCAAGGTCAAAACTGTTGATGGTGTAAAAAGACGTACAAGAGCAGGTATGGGATGGTGTCAAGGAACTTTCTGTAAATCCAGAGTAATAGAAGTTATGGAAAGAGAATATGGAGAAAAAATAGATCCAGACTTTGACATTGAGCATAGTGGTGTAAGTAGAGTTGAAAAATCTGACATAATAGAGTATTTTAATAGCATCAAGGAGGAATAATGTGAGTGATATTATTGATTTTGATAAAATAAAAAATCAAGTAAGAGATAAAGATATAGACGATTTTGAAAGCTATATATTTGGTTTATATGCTAAAATGGGCGATGGTACAATGAATATTGCCTCTTTAAATAAATCAGTAATGGAATACATGAAAGAAAGAAATATATCTGAAGAAAAGTTTGTTGAAATTCAAAAAAAACTAATGGATAGGTATGGTTTTTCTATGGATGATATAGGAGACCAATTAAATATTTCAAATAGTCCAGAATATGATAAGTATAGAAAAACAGTAGGTTTTCAGGAAAAGTATAAAAATAGACTTGATAATTTTAGTGGCTTTTACTACAAGATAAATAATGATAAGAATAACTGCGAAATTTTTCTTTATAAGGAAAATGTTATAATATCATCAAAAACTAAAGTTAATTTACAAGATACTGAACTTAACGAATTTTTAGTGTCTTATAAAAAGCTTAAAGAAGACAAAAAGCTTAAAGTGAAAATTAGTGAAAATTTAATTGAGTATGACTACTAAAAGCTTAAATCTTAAGCACAAAAAATAAAAATTCAGCTCACTATCTTTTTTTAAAAAGGGTAGTGGGCTTTTTAATTTAATACCCAGAAATAAAAATGAATATTTTTTCTGTCCTTTATTCCGAAAAGGTGTACCCTATATTTTTTTTGTGAGTTTTTAATATGCTATAATTACCATTGTGAAAAATATAAAAAAATAAAATAAGTTGTAAAATGATGATATAAATATAAAGGGTGTAATTAATTTGGTAGAAAAAAAGAGTTTTCTTGATAGAATAGAAAATCCAATAAGAAAAGATGCACTAAAACTGGCTTGGCCTGTATTAACTGAGCTTTTACTAGGATCCTTATTTGGAATGATTGATATGATGATGCTAGGCTGGATAGCGGATAGGGCGCTTTCAGCTGCATCTATTGCTGCTGTTGGAATTACAAATCAGCCTCTATTTTTAGGTCTTTCTTTAGCTCAAGCATTAAATGTTGGTGGAACAGCCATGATATCAAGATATGCAGGTTCTAAAAAAGAAAATAAAATAGAAAATGTTTTAAGGCATGTTATTTTGCTTAATCTAATTATACTGGCTATACCAGTTACTATAATAGGAATTTTATATACAGACCAAATAATGCTTTTTATGGGTGCCCAGCCTGATGCTTTAGCAGCTGGTAGAATATATTTTAAGGTTATTATGATGGGTTTTTTATTTCAATCTTTTAATATGTCTATAACAGCAGCACTTAGAGGGGTTGGAGAAACAAAGGCATCTATGAAGATTAATATTATTGCTAACTTTTTTAATGTTATAGGTAACGCAGTACTTATATATGGTCTTTTTATATTTCCAGAGCTTGGAGTAACAGGTGCTGGAGTATCTACAGCCATAAGTCATGTTTTTGCTACGGTAATGCTTTTATCTTATCTGCTTAGTAAAAACAGTGTTATCAAGGTTAACTTAAAAAATAAATTTAAAGTAAACAAAAGAATAATCAAAAATTTAATAAGAATTGGACTTCCAGCTTCTCTTGAATCACTTTTCTTAAGATCTGCTTTAATTATTTTTGTTAGGATTGTTGCTGGACTAGGAACTGTTGCCTACGCCTCTCATCAAATAGCATTAAATATTTTAAGCCTTTCTTTTAAACCAGGACAAGCTTTTGGAATAGCGGCTTCATCCCTTGTTGGAATGTCCCTCGGAGGTAAAAAATTAAAGCAAGCAGAAGAGTATGCCAAGGAGACAAGAAAACTAGGCTCAATTTTTTCTTCAGTAATAGCAGTGATATTATTTTTATTTGGAAGAAGTATAGCATCTCTTTACACTAGTGATCCTATAATAATTCAAAATACAGCTATGATTTTAAAAATTATTGCCTTTGTTCAGCCTTTTCAATCTTCTCAGTTAATACTAGCCGGCGCCTTAAGAGGTGCAGGAGATACTCTCTGGCCTCTAATATCAACTGTGATAGGAGTTTTAGGTGTTAGGGTTGTTATTGCACATATACTTGTAAATCAGTTTCAGCTCGGCCTTGCAGGCGCCTGGATAGCAGTGTTTATTGATCAATTTGTCAGATGGATATTTATTAAGTTAAGATTTAGAACAGGAAAATGGAAATATATTAGAATACATTAAAAAAAATACATAATTTAAAAATAGAATATAAAAAAAAGATGTAATGTGATAAATTTAATCACATTACATCTTTTTTTATCAATAAATTATATTCTTGTAGCTTAGGCTAAATGAGATGCTTTAATATAGCGCTTATCTTCTATGACTTTTGCCTTTTTAAGATAATAAACACCTGTTAAAAATGATATTAAATCAGAAAGAGGGAAGGCTATCCAGGCCCCTATAGATCCGTAAGTATTTATTAAAATCCAAGCAAGAGGAATAAATATAACTATCTGTCTGTAGATAGACAGAATTAAACTTTCTCTTGGCCTTTCTATAACTTGATAATAGTATATGGAAATATAGTATATAGAAAGAAGAGGGAAAATAATGATTACTGTCCTAAAAGATCTTGTAACGTAATCTAAAAGCTCTTTATCCTCTAAAAATATCTTCACTATAGGCTCTGCATAAATCATCATTAAAAGCCACATAAGAGTTGTAATACTTGATAAAGTATACAAGGATTTTTTTAGTGTTTCTTTAACCCTGGTATATTTTTTAGCCCCATAATTATATGAAGCTATAGTTTGCATAGCATTAGACATTCCAATTATCACAATAAATAAAAACATAGAAATCTTTGTTATTATTCCAACAGTTATAATTTCAATATCTCCACCTATGGCAGATAGTTTATTGTTTAAGAAAATAGCTACAATTGCATCAGATACTTCAACTATAAAGGTTGCAAAACCGATAGTTAAAATAGATCTAGATACTATTTTATTTAATGTAAAAGTATAGTATTTATGGAAATTAAATTTTTTGAATTTATAAAAACTATATAAAAAAGCAAAAATTTGTGAAAATGTAGTCGCATAGGCAGCGCCCTTGACCCCATATCCCAAAATTGCAACAAGAAAAATATCAATAATTAGATTACTTATGGCTCCTATAGCTGTTGCTTTAAGAGTTACTTTATTGTATCCAAAAGCAGTCATTATATAAGAAAGAACATACATAAGCCCTTGGAATATGCTTCCAAATATTATAATTTTTGTATAGTCTTCAGCCATTATGAGTAAAGTGTCTGTAGATCCTAGCATCTTTAATAAAGGTAATCTAAATATATATATAAAAACTGATAATATTCCAATTAATAAGATTGTTAGGTTAATAGATGTACCAACACTTTTTTTTACACCCTTAATGTTTTTTTCGCCAGAGCTTCTCGCAACTCTTGTTGATGTTCCTATTGCTATCATCATCGCGATTGAAAACATAAGTCTTTGAATAGGAAATGCTATTGTTAAAGCCCCAATAGCTTCAGGGCCTACATATCTACCTACAAAAAATGTATCCACCATACTGTAGAGCTCCGCAACGAGTATTGCAAAAACAGCTGGTAAGGCAAACATAAAAAGTAGTTTGTAGATAGATTCTGTTTCAAATATTTTATTTTTTGAACCCAAAAAATCACCTCAAGCTATATTGTACCTGATATAAAAATAAAGTACATGGATTTAAAGAAAAAACGAATATTTTTTTAGCCCAATATTAAATTAACTTGTAAAATATGGTATAATAGCGAGTGTAAAATAAAAATAATATTTAAGGTGGTAAAAAAAGTGGAATTTAAAATCGTAAGTGATTATAATGAGATGAGTAGATATACTGCAGAAATAATAAAAGATTTAATTACTAAGAAGCCAGATGCCATAATTGGGCTAGCAACAGGATCTACGCCAGAAGGCTTATATAGAGACTTAATAGAGATGTATAATAATGGAGAGATATCTTTTAAAAAAGTCAAAACTGTTAATCTTGATGAGTATGTTGGACTAGAGGAAACTCATCCACAAAGCTACAGATATTTTATGAATGATAAATTATTCAATCATATAGATATTGATATAAACAATACATTTGTTCCTAATGGCATGGAAAAAGACCATGAGAAATTCTCTAAAGAATATGAAGATCTTATAGATAGTCTTGGAACTATGGATTTACAGATTTTAGGAATAGGATCTAATGATCATATTGGATTTAACGAGCCAGGGGTGGAACTAGAACTTTATACCCACAAAGAAAGTCTAACAAAGGGAACAATAGAAGCAAATTCAAGATTTTTTGACTGCAAGTCTGATATGCCAACTGAAGCAATATCTATGGGAATTGGTTCTATATTTAAGGCTAAAAGAATTATATTATTAGCATCAGGAAAAAATAAAGCCGAGGCAATAAAAGTGCTTCAGGATACAAAAATAAGTACAATGCTACCAGCAACTATGCTAAAGCTCCATAAAGATGTTACAATAATAGTAGATAAAGAAGCAGGATCCTTACTTTAATATAAATAAAAATTATAGAGGCTATTGTTTATAATAGTAGATATAAATAAAGATAAAAAAAGGGATCCTGTGGAATCCCTTTTTTGAACTTTAATTATTTGCCAGATTTATTTTTTATAGACTGACACGTAAGTCTAATTAAACACAATAAAATTTTAAATAAAATATACATATAAATGTTCTTGAAGCTTATCAGTAAAAAATATTACTATTACTCAAGCTTATAAGATTTAATACATATTATTTTGTTATTTGAATTTGTTTGTAAGATAAAGTATGAGAAACCTTACTAAATATTAATAAGAAATATTAAATTTTGTTTCATTTTCTTTTAAGCTTATTTCTTTTATTGAATAGTCTTCTACTTTTATATAACCTTTATTTTCGAGAATTTTACCTAAAAGCCTATTGAAATCTTCTTGATTTCCTTGTATCTCAGCCTCAACATAGCCATTCGCTAAATTTCTAACAAAACCCTTTAGATTAAGTTTGCTAGCTTCTTTATATACAAAGTATCTAAATCCAACTCCTTGGACTCTTCCTTTGAAAATAATAAAGTATCTTTTCATATAAATTACCTTAAACCTCTTCTTTTTTACTACTCTTTTCTTTTTTNNGCTCCTATAGTCTTTGAATCCCTTAAGTTATCATATTTAAGGTTTCTGAAATTTAAAAATTTTGAAAGATCAGCTACAGAAACTTTTTGTTTACCATATATATCTTTTGCTATCTTCATAGTATCAACATAATCCATATGGACTTCTTTGTTCAGCTTTATATTAAGATATGTATAAGTAAAAGGCTGATTATATAAAATTACTGGTAGGTCCCCTGCAAAGCTATAAAACTTTTTTAAGGCTAAAGAAAGAGGCATATAACCCCGAATATCCTTTTTAATTGGTATAAATAATGACTTTAGCATTACATTATTCTTATAATGAATTGCTTCTAAAGCAATAACTCTTGCTCCGTATGGATCCTCTGAATTTCTTTTTAAATTAAAAACTACGAATTCACTATAAATAGGCTGTATTGAAAACTTTTCAACAAATTCACCTTTTGGATTAAAAAGTGACTTTTGCATCAATATTTTCTCATGTTTTACAGTAGATTCCTGAGTAAATATAGCATCTTCAAATATATAAAAAACTGAAATTAATAAAGCAAATAATAAATAAATAATAGAATACCCTATAACTACATTTTTAAATCTAAAATACATTATTGCATATGTAAATAAGAAAAATATAATTAAAATAGCTGGGTTTATTTTTCTAAATCTTTTTTGATTTATAGTATCCATTAAAACCTCCTGTAATTTAAAACTTTCTGAATTCATTATATTATGAATTCA
>LFRM01255011.1_pt2 | contig 16468 bp, 12 predicted proteins | sample 618341 | NCBI WGS metagenome assembly LFRM01 (sample SAMN03654438, study PRJNA283298) | anaerobic digester metagenome | isolation source: pool of bioreactors CSTR01a, CSTR02a, and CSTR03a thermophilic anaerobic... | place: Denmark: Kgs. Lyngby | collected 2014-05-21 | reverse complement strand
TCTAACGCATCTGTCTACTGCAATACAAAAGGGCTTTGTATTGCAATCTTGCTTTGTTCAGTTTTCAAGGTTCTTTAGGCTGCCGCCTCACCGGCGACATTTATTATTCTAACAGCGCTACAAACGAAAGTCAACCGCATTCTAGCGTAATTTTTAATTCAAATTAACGTTGCAGTCAGAAAGCTGCTCGGTCTTCTGTTTTGGCTGGTAGAAGATAAATGACTTCGTAAAGACTGGAAGCTTTCCGGCTTTATTTAACCCCTACTCATGCACATGCAGCCCATCTAGAGCTTTTCTGGCATACTCAATTGCACCGCTCAGGGAATGATCCTGGAAGTTACCGCACTGAACAGCAGTTGCTGCAGGGATCTCTTTCGCCGCGATGACTTTCTCGAGCACGTTCTTGAAAGCATCAAGAACCGCATGAGAATCTACCTCTCCGAACACGAGGAAGTAGAAACCGGTTCTGCATCCCATAGGAGAAACATCGATAACGCCTTCCATTTCTTCACGAAAGGAAATCGCAAGAAGATGTTCCAAGGTGTGCATTGCGCCTGTAGGGATGGCTCCCTGATTAGGTTGAACGAACCGCAGATCGAACTTGCTGATCACATCACCTTTTGGTCCTCTGTACCTTCCTGCGAGCCTTACAAAAGGTGCCTGCACTTGGGTGTGATCTAGTGAGAAGCTTTCTACCAAACTAATATCCATTACCATTCCTCCTTGGCGTATGATTATCTTACCACATTTACCGAGGGCTAAACCATGAAATTGTAAAAGACTCCTGTTGTTTTTTCTTAGACTTCAAAGGGTATTTGAAAGGAAGTACATCAACGTTTTTTAAAAGGGGCAAGGGAGGGTTTTTAGTGAACGAACAGATACCGGAAGCAATAACCAAAGCACTGGAATTCGAAAGAAGCGGTGCCATCTTCTATTTAGAGACTGCAGCCAAAATCAAAAGCCGCTTGGCAAGGCGACTCTTACACAACCTAGCTATGGAAGAGATCCAGCACCTTCAGGACATCGAGGGAGTCTGTCAAGACATTGAGGATGAGAAAATTCCCAAGGAACTAGACAAAGACACCCGAGAAATAATAGAGGGCACCATCAAATCGCTCTTCAAAGTGAAAAAAGACGAGCTCAGCGAAGATGCCACTGACCTCGATGTGCTTAAGGTTGCCATGGATGTGGAAGAGAAAGGGTACAAAATGTATGTTGAAGCAGGGGAAGCTTCGGACAATCTTTCTCTAAAAGAATTCTTTAACAGACTTGCTGAAGAAGAACAGGACCATATGGCCGCTCTTAAAAACGTCTACCATTACCTTTCCGACCCTGAAGACTGGCTAGCTCAAGCTGAAAGTCAGCTTTAGGTTCGGACGCTGACTTGATCGCCCGATGCTTAGTCCTAAATTTACAAAATGCCAAAAGGTACCGAACATCTGAATGCCTTCTCACCAGCTTGGGAAGGCAATTTCTCACTTAACAGCGATTTTCCCTGAGCAGGATTAAACTAATAGTGTAGAGAAAAACTCTTTTTGTAGGAATTATCAAGATTATTAGGGGGAAGGGTAAGGTGATTACTATGGATAGAAAACCAAAGGTTTTTCTAGTTCTCCTTGCAATTGCACTCTTTTCAATCCTGGTTTCGGCAAGCTTTTTGCCAGATAGAATCAACCAGTTGCAAAGAGAAGTTGCGAACTTCCAAAGGTCAATTGACGAAGCACGGCTTCAAATGAAGCGTTTAGACTATGACTATCTCGAAGGAATTGTCGCTTCATTAACCACTAAGCTAGAACAGGCAAACGAGCTAGTGGCAGCTGATGAAGACGCAGATGAGGCGTATGTTCTCGTTGCTGACATTACCAACTTCCTGAAGGAATCGGTGGTGCATCTCCATGAGTCCCGCCCCATCGAGACGCGTGGCATGTGGATGGATAACTTCACCATCGACTCGTTCTATACCAGGGAAGACGTTGCCAAGCATATGGACCAGCTCAAAGCCATTAACGTAAACGTGATTTTCCCGGATGTTTACGGCAATGGTGCAGCCATCTATCCAAGCAAAGTGGTCCCGATGCACGACAGGTTTAAGACGGTTTTCCAAGACGAAGACGTTCTCACCGTGATTATCGACGAAGCACACAAACGCGGTATTGAGGTGCACCCTCTGGTGAGGGTCTTTGCCCTTCACAACGGTGTGCGCTACTTTGTGGACGACAAGGTTCACTGGCTGGACCTCACCAGCGAGAACCGCTTCACACTTGATAACGGCTACTACTGGTTATCTCCATCTCTTCCAGAGGTTAGAGAATACCTGATGAGTTTCTTGAAAGAGCTCACAGAAAACTATGACATCGATGGCATCCATCTCGACTACATCCGTTTCGACGACAACTTCGGTTACAATAAGCACACCAGAGATCTTTTTAAAGCCTTCAATGGCGTAGATCCGTTCGACATCAACAGCACTAGGCTGGCAGACGAGTTCAAGTACTTCAAGAGCGAATTCGTTAACAGCTTTGTGGAAAGAGTCTATAAAGAAACCAAAGCTATAAAGCCAGACCTTTTGATCTCTGCAGCAGTTGCCTCTCCTTACAGTTGGGGCAAAAACGATCTGGGACAAGACTGGCTCAGTTGGGCCTTAAACAGATACATCAACTTCATGACTCCGATGTCCTACCGTTCTACTGCCGATAGCTACCAGTCTACAGTTAAGTCAGAGTTGACTACAGTTGGTGGAGCAACGCTTATCTTTACCGGCATGGGCGTATACCTCTACGACGAATATGTCTTGTTGGAGCAGCTTGAAGCAGGCCGTTTTACCAACATGTCCGGTCAGTCGCTCTTTTCCACTGCCAACATGAAAGTTAACGACTACATCTTCCTCCAAAACGGACCGTATAAAGAGCCGGCTGTACCGACCTTTAGAGATCCCCAGCACGCAGCTGGACTCCTTGCAAAGGACCTAATAGCGAGGATTAACGAGTTCAAGCCGTTCTTTGATGAAAAAGCCAATGCAGCTTTAGATAGTTATCTTGCCGAGATTGAAGACATCTCCGCGAAGATCGATGCTCTGGAGTTGAGACCTTGGGACACCAGAGATCTCCAGGAGGGAAGCCCCGAAGAAGTGGCTCAGCTCGAACCGATCGTTGAGGCTATTAAAGCCCTAACCAATCGCATCAACCGCGAGACAAGCCGGGACAGACTGGTACATTCGAAAACTGCAGAGAGGTTGGTCTCTGATTTGGGCTGGATAGACAGCCTGTTGAAACCGCTGCTGTTTACGGCCCAACCGTTTGAACGCTACCAAATTCGCTAAAGCTGGCCGGTCTAGAAGCCCTTTCTAGACCGGTTTTCAACAATCACTAAACTACTTCCGTCGATAAGGAGAGCTTCCATGAGAAAAAGCGTTTTTGTTCTGATCATCACCCTGTTGGTTGTCTTTGCGTGTCAGGCGGACTTATTGTCAGACCGCATAGCAGAGCTGGGAAGAGAAGTCGACAGTTTCTCTGCAGCTTTGGAGCAGGCCAAACTGGAAATGAGGGATCTGGACTACAACACCCTCAATGCTCACGTAGAAGCCCTACGGCTGGACCTAGAAAAATGCACTGACCTTTATGCTGCCAATCAAGAAGATGAGCTGTATCTGCTTCTTGGAAGCATTACTGCCACGCTAAAGGACCTTCAACCTATGCTCTACGAATCACTGCCTGTGGAAACGCGGGCTATGTGGGTGGATAGGGCAATGGTTGAATCCTTCTTCAACATCAATGACATCAGAAGGCATTTGGACCAAATGCAGTCGATAAACGTCAACTTGATCTTCATCGACGTGTACAATAACGGTACTTCTGTCTACCCCAGCAAGGTAGCAACCCAACTGAGAAAAATCCAACTGATGTACGAGGGAGACGATCTTCTCAAGGATTACATCACAGAGGCACACCAAAGAGGCATCGAAGTTCATCCCATGGTAAGAGTATTTGGCATTCACAACGGGGCTGAATATTTCATCGATAGCAGAGCTCACTGGCTTGATAGAACCAAAGACAATAACTACACACTAGCCAACGGCTTCTTCTGGCTGAACCCTGTTCATCCAGAAGTGCGGGAGTACATGATCAACCTCTTGAAGGAACTTACGGAGAATTACGATGTAGACGGAATTCATCTCGACTACATCCGCTACGACACAGACTATGGCTACAGCCCATACACTAGAGAGCTTTTCAAGAGCCTGTTTGGGGTTGACCCGTTTGACATCAACACTGAAGAGATGGAAAAAACATTTACGGTCTTCAAAACTCAGTTCATCAACAAGTTCGTGGAACGCGCTTACTTCGAACTTAAAGCCATTAAACCAAACCTAATCGTTTCTGCAGCTGTTGGTTCGCCGTATACGTGGCTGAAGCTTGAAAAAGCACAAGACTGGGTAAATTGGGCGGAAAACCGCATCGTCCACTTTGTCACGCCAATGTCCTACAGGGCTACCGCGAAAGAATACTTGTCGGTGGTCAATGCTGATATCACTGCCACCGAAGGAAAAACCTATCTATATCCCGGCCTTGGCATCTATCTGGTATCAGACGGGATATCCGTTGTAGAGCAGCTGATCGCAGCACAGGGAACGAGCGTAAGTGGACAGGCCATTTTCTCGTCCACCAGCGTACGAGCTTCCCAATACAAAGCATTGCAAGATGGCCCTTGGAAATACCCAGCCTTGCCAACCTTCAGAGATCCCCAAATGGCTGCAACAGTGCTGCTCGAATACTTGTCTCTAAGGCTGGAAAAGTTCCAGGAGAGCATCGGACTTGATCCAGCTCTGGTTGGCGAGTACTTGCAACTTATCAACGATGTCAGCGGCAGAATCGAGAATGCCGAGCTTCGCAAGTGGGATACTCGCGATCTACGTACGCCTTCAGAAGTCGAGGCACAGATTTTGGAAGAACTTATTTCGGAGATCAGCAGCTTAAAGCGACGCGTCAGCAGGGATTCAGCTAGTGGTAAACTACCCAAGGCTACTGCAGACAGGATCATGCGAGATTTAAATCAAGTAGAAGACCTGCTAAAACCTCTCTATTACACCAGCTTGCCCTTTGTCTACCATCCAACGTCGATTTTGTAAAGTATTCACAAGTGCAACGATATTTCTAAAACGATTATGGGTATGTTAAGAGAGACCTCGATTAATACAAGGTCTCTCTTTTCGTAGATAGATTTCCAGAACCTTATATTTGCTATTTTTTCATCAATCACTTGTGTTCAACCGGTTTTTTCACGCACTATATCAGCCAATTTTCAACCTTTTTGTGCTCCATGAATATTATGGTTAAATCTATAATTTTCCATATTCTGCATTAGATGTTATAAATGAAAAACAATGTGGTATAATAACTTTGAATCTTATAGTTCTCCTTAGGTCCTAATTCTATTAGGAGGTAGAAGTATGTTAAAACGTTATAAGGAGGTTTACAGGCTAGTCCTTGAGAATGCTTCTGATCAGGAAGTGATAACTGCTTTAGCTGATGTTCTCGGCTTGCCAGTTGAGTTGAATACGGCTGAAAATATAGACAGATCCAACTCCGTTGCCCTCCCAGTCCCAATTACAAACGGAGAAGATCCACCATATTATTTGGTAGTTAAAGCTCCTAGCATTGACGATAATGCAGCTATCTTAGTTGAGTCTGTAGCAAGTCTGCTCGGAAGGAGAGCAGTCCTGCGCCTCGTAAGAGATGCAGATGCCGACAGATCAGTAAGAATGCAAGTTTCTATTGCTGTAGCGTCGCTTTCGATGGCCGAACTGATAGCTGTGAAGCACCTTCTCGGTCAACTGAAAGGAAGAGAAGGCGTTATAGTAGCATCAGAAATAGCCGACGAGCTAAATATCTCCCGCTCATCAGTTGCAAGTGCCTTGGAAAAGCTTTGTGCAGCCCAGGTAATGCAAAAGTTTTCACTGGGAAGAAAAGGCACTTTCATCCGTGTAACCACTCCTCAGCTTTTTGATGAAGTAGCAAAGCTTGCGCCTCGAAACATTTAAGCCAAACAACCTCTCTACCGCTCTCCATTATCAATAAAAGCAGCCTGCGTTTGCAGGCTGCTTTTATTGTTAGTCTAGAACTTCAAATTTATACTTTCGCTTATAGCAAGATCGCTTTTCTCACTGACGAAATCCAACCCTTGGGTATAAGCCCGGACGAAGATCTCAAACTCGCCGTCGGGCAGTATGAGCTGAGTCATTACTTCTCTTTCGGTTTCCCTTCTTAATGCTCCAACCCTGTAGGTACGACTGAGCTTTGGCTGCTCCTGTTTGGATGTTGCGTCCCGTACAACCAGGTCAAAAACTACGCTGCCAATGGATCTTTCCCCTGATACCAGAGTAACTTTCACATCGACTTGGTTCAGTCCGCTTTCCAGACGGGTGCTTCCTAAAGGCTCGATTTTCATGTCGCCGATCTCTAGTTTCGACGCAGGCTTAGGCGAACTTGTCCGGGGTAGATTATAGGACTCGATGAACGAACTCCGGCTTCCACCGACTTTCAGAAGATCGATATAGATCATCCCGAAATCATCAAGCTGTTCTGTCTTTACCAGACTAATCCTAATCTTCCTCACGTGTGAAAGGTTCAGGTCTTCGCCTAGCTTTGAGAAAGGCAGTCTTACGTTTTGCCAGCCTTCCTGCACCGCAACGCTTTCTTGTGCAGAGTAGGTATTACGGTCTGTAACTATTTCATACTGCAGAGACATCGTTTCTCCAGAGCTTAAGGTAGAGAAATTGATCTGCAGGTCGAAATACTCGAAACCCGATAGATCTAACATCACGTCTTTCTCGGCACCTGAAAGGCCCGAAATAACGCCTGAGTAGTAGATGAGAAGACTGCCCTCGCCTTCAAAGGCATTGTTACTGGCTCTACCAACCAAAACTTCATCGAATCCGGACTTCACCGATGTCCAGTAATTTCCGGACTCTGTTTTTTCAAAGTCATCGAGTATAATCTCTGTGGATGGCAGCATGCGGTATCCCATCTGGCTGTACTCGTAGACAATGTATCCGTCGAAGCCTGTGCGGTATGCATAGGCAGAAAAGTCAAGCAGCCACTGTGGGGATCTGTGCATCTCATCCCAGTTGGACCCCACGTCTGGTTGGGCGAAAATCAAAGCGTCAGGATTTGCTGCGAACACCCTCGGCGAATACTCCATTCCGTATGAGAGAATGTAACCTGGCCAAAGATCGGATCTAGTCCAATCCTGCCACGCGGTTTCGATGATGACTCCATCGCCGATCTCAGCAAATCTTTCAAGGTCCATCGCTTGATACTCTCTGGTCTTCCCTGGTTCAACTGTAACATCAGAAAGGAACATCACGTAAACCGGCACATCGGGCTTTACTTCCCGCAGCCCTTTGATGATTTTGTCAACGAAGCTCGCAACGGTATCTACTCTGAAATCAACCCATTTTTGATAGAGTTCTGGGTTTTTGGTGTAGTAGTATTGGGATCTGTTGTTAAAAAGCTCTACAGGGTCTACTCCTGTTTCATTTTCAAACGCACTGCGGCACCGGTCGCAGAAACAGGCATACAGTTCTGGGTTATTCGGTCCTCCCCAGACCTCAAGCCAGGGCTCGCTGATGTGCAAAGCATCATAACCGTACTCCAAGAACTGCTCTTGCAGATATTTGATAGTATAGTCGATGAACTCCTCTTCCCGCAGACAATTGTACACTCTCCAGGACCACTTGCTTCCTCCACCTTTCAAAAAGCTTTGGTGCCACTGAGGGTACGCATTATATGCCCAAAAATCAGTCCCTGGATAGATCGTCAAGGCCACGGGCAGTCCTGCTTTGTGGAAGGCATCGACCATCTCTTTTTGTTTGTAGTACGTGCTTGGCGTCAGTTCCACCGGAGTCAGGTGAACGGCGGTGTATCCTTTGTTTTTGATCTCCTCAGCCGCTTTTTCCCACGTCTTGCCGGCGTAGTACTTGTTCGCTGTCTGAATGTAAACATTCGGTCCAGCAAAGCCTTTAGAGCCACTCAAACCGATGAAATTCAGTTGCGTGTTTCCCTTTAGAGTCAGCGTCTGCACCTTACCAGTGGACAGGATTTTGTCTCCTGCCGATGTTGATCCGATCAGTTCAAACTCGCTGAATGGTATAGCGATTGTTTTTTCACTGCCTTGAGCGGTCCAAACTTCACCGTCCCCGTCAACAATCCGGATCTCTAGAGGTGAGTCTTCAGTTCGAGCAATCTCCAGGTACAAGTAGCCACTCCAGTCTTGCAGCACCTGCTTGGTCGCCTCTCCCTTTACGGTAAGCTTGCCACCATCAACTGCAAAGTCCCCCAACCAGTCCGAAACATCCCTAAAGTCGTCCACAATCAAATCTGCCGCTCCAACTCCGACTTGCGTCAGGAGAAAAAAGCAGCAGACCAAAAGCACATATTTTAGCATCTTGCCACCCCATTTCCGTTTATTCTACTTTGTCTACTACAATAAACTTGTACTGTCCTACTTTGACTTCGTTTAGGTAAATGGCGATGAAGTAGTCCCCAGGCTTCTTAAAAGGTATATCCCAAAGAACGGCCATGGAAAACAGGGTGTTGTCGGTTTGGGCATACATATTGGGGAACTCCATATCTGAGAGGGCTTTCCCACTGGGGTCTAGCAGAACCACCTTCCCGTGATGCAGACCTTTCTCCAGGACTATTTGGGTCAGAGAGTAGAACTTGGCCCTGCCCACGGTAAAACCGAGCAGAACTTGCCCAATATAGATGCTATTATCTTGGGCTTGAATGATTCTATCGGTCAAGACATGGTTGATGATGATGTCGCTATTACTATAGGCTCGTGCTGGTAGTAATAATGATATGGCTAGGAGAAACAGACACACTGTCTTGCTGGCTCTGCCCATTATACTGAACCTCCCCTTTACGCACTACAGATGAAACGATCGATCTGGATGTAGCTTCTCGGGTCGAGTGAGATCCGATGACACTAACATTGTGTGCTTGTACATACATCTGTGGAGCCTCGTCATCAATCACGTACGAAATAGTGGATCCAATTACACCGGCGTTTTGAACTGTTACACCCATCATGAACATGCTGGTGTAAAAGTAGATGCCAAATGTAAGCAGAACCAACGCAGCTGCAATGGCAGGTATTCGAGTTCTCGCAACAGCACGTTTGTGATGAAGTTCCTGAACTACTCCTTCGGTAAGTAGTCTCAATCTCTCCTCTCTAGAGTTTTTCACAGTCTGTAACACTCTAACTGCTTTGTTCAAAGAAGAAAGCTCATTTTGACAGGAAGTGCAGCTTGAAAGATGATCTGTGTACACCGAAGCTCTGTGTTCTTTTTGAGACATAAGCTCTAGCAGCTCATATTCGCTTAAGTGGTTGCTTTTTCTCATATAAATCTCCCTCATCTCAAATGAGATCCTCTTTCGCCAATTTTTGCCTCAACTTCTTCAAACCGTCATGAATGCGCTTCTTGACCGTTCCTATTTTTGCTCCAGTGATCTCAGAGATTGTCCGCTGATCCAACTCCTGGACGAAAAAGTAAAGGATGGCATCCCGCTGATCAGGATTAAAATCGTCATCGTAAAGGATCCTTAGCACCGCTTCCATTACCTCTTTATCTTCGAAGCCTTCTACAAAACTATCGCTTGAAGCTCCAGCTAATTCAACGATAGTATTGGCAACTTCGTCGTTTTCGGAGTGTTGTAGAAATAACCGATCCCGTTTTTTCCTTCGTTGAGCCATTAACGTTTTGACGTGGTTCTCCGCGATGACCCATAGCCATGTAGTGAATTTTGAGCGTCCCTCAAAATTCTTTATGGATCGCATAGCTTTAATCAAAACATCATGAGCGATAGCCCATGAGTCTTCCTCAATATCAGAGATGATGTCACCAGTTGATCGATACGTGTCTGATATGTAGCTGCCTTGTCTCGACATCTTGTGCAGGATCTTCAAAACTGATTTTTGAGTATAATCGGCGTATTTTTCAACTAAACTGTTAATGGCTTCTTGATTGCCTTTTTTGGCCTGCCGAATTAGTAGTGCATCATCTATTTGGTTCATGTTATTTCTATCCTTACATGGCCCAAGGATATCCACTCCTTTACTTATGTTCAAATTAAATAACTCCGAGCGGATATCCTTCTTCGCAAACTACTTTGACTCACTACTTTAGTTCTGGTTACCTACCTTTATGTAACAAGCGGTAGCAGACCGCAATACCCACTGGTAAAACCTTCTATTAGCAAGGTTTGCACGCGTTGCGCAGGGTCTAGAGAACATGTTCTTCCTCGAACACCTGTCATCGTTTTAACACAATGTTTAGTTCAACTTCGTGAATATCTAGTTCGAAAGTAAACACCACTTTGCTGGCTTCTGATTACCAGCATTTGCCTAAACGCATCTCCTTAGATAGCCTTCGTTTTTCACCAGTAACTTACTTATCATTGGCATTTGCTGCTCGGGGGATAGTATAGACAATGAAAGCGTTCTGGGAGTCCTTCAGTTTGGTCTTTGTCGCTGAAACAGGAGACAAATCGCAGCTGCTGGTTCTGGCGCTTGCTGCCAAGTTCCCCCTCCTTCCCCTTATCGCTGGTGTCACTTCTTCGATCATCGTCTCGCAACTGGTTGCAACTTCCATCGGTTTTCTACTGGGAGAAGCAATGCCTGTAAACGTGTTAAACTTTCTCGGCGGCCTGCTTTTTATTGCAATTGGCCTGAAAACCATTATCTCCCCCGAAGTCGCGAAAGAACGGCAGGACAAAGTTGAGTGTCCTGCCAAACCGTTCTTAAAAGTTTTTACCCTCTACACCATCGGCGAACTAGGCGACAAGACACAAATCACCTGCATGCTCCTGGCAAGTCAAAACAACAACTTCTTCGGCACTTTTTCAGGTGCAACTTTGGCAATGATGCTTGCCAATTCTCTGGGGCTGGTCTTTGGGAAGTTCGTAAGCTATCAGCTGCCTGAAAAAGCCCTCAAGGCCGTAGCAGCAGTCACGTATATCGTTTTTGGCATCCTGCGTCTTGTCGATGTACTCGGTCGAATTTGAACGCTCGGAACAGCGCTGGCAACTATGTAACGCAGTATACAAAGGGACCTTCAAAAAGCGAGGCTCACCTCTCAATTTGAAGGTCATAATTGTTAATCTTAATAATTTCTGGTAGCCGCGATCTCCTCAAGAACTTTGTCGTAATCAACGCTGTAATTGGGAACGATCTTCTGAAGTGCTTGACGCATGGCAACATGGTCGCCGCTTTTTGCAACTTCTTCCAGCTCTTCTAGCTGGCGGAGCAAGGTGTCCCCATCGACTTTCCCTAAGTGAGCGCGCATTACCTTGTTGTGGCTAGTTGGCGACGAAGATTCGGTGTCGGCAAAAAGCTCTTCAAATAGCTTTTCTCCAGGCCTGAGTCCCACAAACTTAATCTCGATGTCTTCACCTACAGTATATCCTGAAAGTTCGATCATGGCTTTTGCTAAGTCCACAATCTTCACAGGTTCACCCATGTCTAGGATATACACTTCGCCTTGTTCGGCGTTGATTCCCGCTTGAAGAACCAACTGGCAAGCTTCGGGAATGGTCATAAAGTAGCGCTTGATGTCGGGATGCGTGACAGTTACCGGACCGCCACTTGCAATCTGCTGCTTAAATATCGGAACCACGCTTCCGTTGCTGCCCAAGACGTTGCCAAAGCGAACTGCGGTGAAGATCGTCGAACTTTTTTGTCCGAGGGATTGAATGATCTTCTCTGCGGTGCGCTTTGTTGCTCCCATGACGTTGGTCGGGTTTACGGCCTTGTCTGTGGAGATGAGTACAAACCGTTTGGCGTTATACTTAGACGCTGCCAAAGCTACATTCAACGTACCGAAAACGTTGTTTTTGATGGCTTCTCCCGGATTGTACTCCATCATCGGCACGTGTTTATGCGCTGCAGCGTGAAATACAATACTCGGCCTGATCTCCTCGAAAAGCTCGTCAATCCGTTTCTGCTCCCTGATATTGGCAACAACGCAGCGGTGTGCCTGTTCAGGGTGTTTGTTCTTCAGTTCCAAATGCATGTCGTGGAGACCGTTTTCGTTGATGTCCAGAAGCACAATCTCTTTCGGTTTGAACTTGCAGATCTGCCGCACAAGTTCAGAACCGATCGATCCAGCAGCTCCGGTTACTAACACCACTTTGCCGGTTAGATCGGAAGAGATGGTATCAATATCGATTTTAATCGGCTCTCTACGCAGAAGATCGTCGATGCTCACATCGCGGACCGTGCTCACCTGGACACTGCCGTCTAGGATTTCGAACACTCCGGGGAGGATCTTGAACTTCACCTTATACTTCTTAACAACGCTGTTGACCTTTCTCACCAGTGCACCTGAGCTGCTGGGAATAGCGAAAATCACCTGTTCGATTCTGTACTGTCCAATAATCCGCTCCAAATCGTCTATCGTACCCAGTACAGGTATGTTATGAATTGTCCGTCCCAATTTCGTTAGGTCGTCATCAACAAAACCTATGACGTCTGCTCGTAGGTCTGTGTGTTTTTCGATTTCTGCGCTAACTAAAATGCCGGCTTGACCTGCGCCGATGATGACTGTCCTTAGTTTTTGTTGGTGAGACGGATGCTTGTCCTTTATTCTTTTGCTTGTCCAAATCTTAAAAGCAACCCTGGACCCGCACAATGCACACAGAAAGACCGCAAGGCTTGTGAACGCAAATCTAATTCCGAGGTTTTTGAAAACTACGTATGTAATAACGTGGCTCAAAAGCACTGCCCAAGCCATCTTCCAGATATCAATAAAATCAAGATGCCTGTATATTACTCTGTACAATCTGAATAAGTACGCTACAACAACTACAACAAGTGGGATCAAGAACAACGCTGGCGTGCTGAAAGGAGCCTTCGTTGCGAGAAACGTAAGATATGTGCTGACGAGCCCGAAGGCATAATCTATTAGTACTAAGAGCCAAATTTTGCGCCGTGCTTCCATGTCCGCCCCTCCCCTTTCATACCAAAGTACTATTGAACTAACAATATGGACTATTCTATAGATGGAACATTTAACCTGCCGAATGAGTCTTTATTTTGCTTTGCCACGTCTCAAACGCCAGCCTCCCAGCAACTCCCAATTACATTTTTGACAAGGAAGGAGGCAGAACCTCCTTCCTTGTCTCTAAAGCTCTAGTCTTCCTATAAAGGTTTTTACCTTAAATGGACCAAAAACCGCATCTATCTTCTGCTTCCTGGGATTTTCGAGCAAATCTGTTTCGGAAGACATTGCAAGTCCCTTCTCTATCTCCAATGTCTGTCGCATTCCTAGAGTCTCGAAAAATCTAAAGACAAAATCGCTAGATCTTTCCGCAAGCTTAATGGTATCCAGAAGAATACCTCGAGACCCGAGTTTCACAAAGGAGTGCTCCCTGGGTAAGAGACCTTGAGTTCCACGCTCTTTTACATAAGAAAGCTCCCTCACTACCGGGTACAAGTTTAGGTTGTAAGCTTCTTTGATTGTCTGTTCTAGTGTTGGATCATCGTGCACCAGTATCGAGTAGGTAAACTCGTGGACTCCCATGTCGGCTTCTGGATCTGGATAGGTTGGTGCTCTTAGGAGACTGAGACTTAAAGAACCGTCCGATACGCTGTAGCCGTACTTGCAGTCGTTGAGCAACGAAACGCCGTGCCCAGCATCGGAAAGGTCTGCCCATTTGTGACCAGCAACTTCAAACTGCGCCCTTTCCCAGGTAGTGTTCTGGAATGTCGGCCGCTGATACTTGCCGAAAGCCACGTCAAATGTGGCAAATCTCGTTCTAATGCTTGTGTCAAAGGTAGTCTTCAAAAGAACGTGCTTTTCCTTCCAATCAACATTCGTCTTGAAATCCACCCGCTTGCTGTCTCTGTACAGGACGATCTCCTGCACAATCACTGAGCGGTTAAACCTCCATGTTCCTTCTACTGAAGCGAACAGAGGACCGTTTTCTTTAACTCTAAAGGAAACGAGTTCGGGTTCGAAGTTGATGTCCTGATAGTCTACATCGATCTCCCAAGCATCCCACTGAAGTGGACGATCGTCGAAAAGCTGCAGGTGGTGGCGGGAGTTTTTGACCACTGATTCTCCAGAGGTCAGATCCCGAACTTCCGCAATTCTGCCGTCTTCGCCAAACAACACCGAAATCTGTCCATTTCTCATCTCGCGTTCGGCAAGTTCAAACGGTGAAAACAGGTTTTTCTCTTCGCCTTCGATAACATCGATTACCGTGTATCCCATCTCCGGTAAGTCGACCTCAACGAGCACCTTGCCGCTTGTAAATCTCTGGAAGGTTAGATCATTACCATTTGCATCGACAAAACGTACATTTTCCGGGAGATCTGCGATCTCAACCAAAGCGGTTCTGGAAAATGACAGGGTGTTAAAGATCACAAAGCTCTTTAGGGCATTTCCATTACCTTCGTTTGCAATGTGCATCGCAAGTCGATCTGCAGCCTGTACTTTCAACCCTTCCAGGGTATTGTCCACGTCTGTATAGTCTTTTTCACTGTCTTCGTAAACCTCATTTATGCTCGATCCCGGTAGAATATCGTGCATCTGGTTTTTCAAAATAACTTTCCAAGCATCTTCGATCTCCGCTTGCGGATAGTCTGCTCCCAGAGCGCGCGCTAAAGAAGACAGGATTTCTACATCTCTGATCTTGAACTCCAACTTACGATTCCATTTCTTGTTTCTAGCTTGAGTCGTTGTTGTGCCCCTGTGGAGTTCTAAGTACAGTTCTCCATCCCAGGTGTGTTTGATCGGTCTATTCAGAATGCTTTCTTTCACATACGAATTGATGTTGCCAAACTCAATTCGGGGCAGAGCAGGGAGCTTTGCCAGCAGCCGACCCTTGTTCATCTGGTCGAAAGTCACTCCGCCGCCTCCATCGCCGTACCCCATCAGGTGGGCCACTTCAGCTACTGCAGTAGTCCTTTTTGCATTTTCCATGGCCTGCAAAACGTCGGTGACTGTAACGTCCTCGTTCAAAGCTCTGGGAATAAACACCGGTATTCTGCTGCCATCGATGCCGCGCCAGTTGAAAACGCCGTCGGGCATCTTGTTAGTGTCGTTCCACCCCGTTTTGATGGTCATGAAAGCTTCAGTTCCTGAGTCCTTCAACAGCTGCGGCAGGCTTGGGCTGAACCCAAATACATCCGGTAGCCATTCGACAGTTGGTACCACACCAAACTCGTCCTGAAAGAACTTCTTCCCGTACAGGATCTGCCTTACGAATGCTTCTCCTGAAGGCATGTTGCAATCTGGTTCCACCCACATGCCGCCGACCAGCTGGAACTTCCCGGTTTTTACCGCATCTTTGATTTCCTCGTACAGTTCTGGATAGTAGGTTTTTGCATGGAGAAAAAGCTGAGGTTGGCTCTGGTGATAAACAAACTCATCGTACATCTCGCTCAACCTCAGTGCTGTGGAAAACGTCCGTGAAGTTTTCCGTACTGTTTCTTTTTCAGGCCACAGCCATGCAAGATCGATATGGCTTTGGGGTATGAGCACCAGCTTTCCCGGAAGCTTGTTGTGCCTAAACTTTTCCAGTTCATCATCTAGCATTTCCAAAGCGGCTTGAACCAAATTTTGACGGTCTTGTGCTTTGGCCAAGTGCACCAAAACTCGTGTCAGAACGTCCTCGAAAGCCTCGGCGATGACGGCACCTGAGACTTCTCCCAGCTTTACCGCTTGTAAAGCAATGTTGGTCAGATTGTCCAAATCCCAGTCGATGCTGACAATGTGCGCCCTGGCCAGCTTCTGAGGCACTGTTTTGTTGTTGAATGCCTCGATTTTGAACTGATGGTACCCTTCTGGAATGGGAACCAAGCGGTGGTTCTCGTCCAGTCCTGCATAGGGAACCCCATCGACGAACAAACAAGCCTCACCGCCGAGGGATATGTCAAACCAGTGATTGCTCTCGGAAAAATCGCCGGAGAACTCCAGAAAAGCAGTTTCACCTGGGTCTGCCCAAACCTCACCAGACGAGATAGGAGAATGGTCCCTCCAGTCTGCATACTTTCCAGGTCCAACGTAGATGCAGGTGGTTTTCTGCATTTTAGGAAGCGGTGCAATATCCCAATAAGCTTGCCGGCGAAGCTCTTCAAATCTTCGCTTAATCACAGCTAGACGCATGTCTGTGCCCCTTTCTATATCCCGCCTGCATGCACTCTCGGCAGGAAAACACCATATTGCAGTTGCGAAAACTAGATCATTGGAATAACCCAAATAGTAATGCCTGTTTTATAGACACGTCCTTCATCCAGGGCTTTATCCCCGGGAAACCTGAACACCTGCTGATACTTGAGATTGTAGATATCCTCGATGCCCGAGATCGCAGTTTGTTCTGCAAGTACCATGTGTTTAGCTAAGGTTTTCCAAGTGGATCCGCCGTCAATACTAACTTTCAGCGGCTCCATCATGGTGATTTCCCCG
>LFRM01374726.1_pt2 | contig 16476 bp, 13 predicted proteins | sample 618341 | NCBI WGS metagenome assembly LFRM01 (sample SAMN03654438, study PRJNA283298) | anaerobic digester metagenome | isolation source: pool of bioreactors CSTR01a, CSTR02a, and CSTR03a thermophilic anaerobic... | place: Denmark: Kgs. Lyngby | collected 2014-05-21 | reverse complement strand
GAATAAAAAACTCCCAATAGGTAGTGGAATTGGCGCCGGAAGTGGCAATGCAGCAACATTAATTTTATGGCTTGTCAAAGAGTATGGTTTAAAAGCTGATGCCAAGTCAGTTTCTAAACTAGGAGCGGATGTCCCGTTTATGTCTGGCGATGCTGATATGGCAATCGTTAGTGGAATAGGAGAGAAGATTCTTCCTGTTAATGATATTCCAAGTCTTAAGTGGATTTTGGTCTTTCCAAAGTGGACAACCTCAACTGTAAAAGCTTACTCAAAACTAGATCAATATAGGAAAAACAATAGTTTAATAATTAATAAATCCCAACTAGATAATGAAATAGACACAATTTTGTATAATCTCAACAAGGGCAATAAGATAGGACTTCTACCCAATGATTTTTTTGCTCCTTTGCTTGAAGAGCATCCTGAATACAATATAGCCCAAAACATAGCTGAAGATTCCGGAGCAGTTGCATGGGGAATTAGCGGAAGCGGAAGTACTTTTTTTGCCCTTTGTAAAAGCTCACACTCTGCTGCTAAAGCAATGTCAGCATTCGAAAATCAATATTGGATTAATCAAATTAATAAGTTGGAGTGATTTTGTAATGAGAGGTCAAAGAACAGAAAGACTTGTAAGACTTGCCTCCAGGTTTATGCTTTGTCCTTCTAAGCTGATTTCCTTAACTCATCTTGCAGGAAAGTTTAATGTTTCAAAAACAGTAATAAGTGACGATGTTGAAGTTATAAATTCAGCAATGTCAGCAGAAGGGTTTGGACAGATGCAGGTTGAGAGAGGGCGTAGCGGAGGAGCTAGATTTATACCGCTTTGTACTAAAGAATATAAAACAGAAATTTTAACAATTATTGCTAAAGAACTTACAAATCCTGACAGAAATCTTCCGGGTGGTCTCATTTACTATAGTGACTTAATTTTTAATCCAGAAAAAGCGCTTCCTCTTGGTTATGCTATGGCCTCAATGTTTATAGGAAGAAATCCAGATGTTGTTATGACTTCTGAAGTAAAAGGAATCCCCATCGCAATGTTTGCAGCATATGCTTTAGGTGTTCCTCTGGCCGTTTGCCGCTTCCGCAATAGACCTAGTGATGGTGCAGCTGTAGGAGTTCACTATCCCACGGCTAATGGGGATGTAAAAACAATGTATATGGGGACAAGGCAGCTAAAGAACGGGTGTAGAGTTCTTATTGTTGACGACTTTATGCGAGGTGGAAGTACAGCTGCAGGAATGTTACTTATGGCGAAGCAGTTTGATGCACAGGTTGTAGGTATTGGAGTTTTCATTGCTGCTGATGAACCAAAAGAAAAAGCGATACCAGAATATTATTCTTTGTTAACATTGACACAGCAGAACGGGAGTACCAAGTTAGCTGTTTCACTCAACAAATAAGAAAACTAGAAAACAGTTGACGTAATAGAAATATTAGCGTAAACTTTTTCGCTGTAAGGGCGGTAAGTATCTGATGATAATAAAAATTAATATAAACGATTGTATTGGGTGTGGCGTTTGTTCACAGATATGTCCGGAGAACTTTGAATTGAAAGAAAACGAAGGCATTTCTGTTGTTATTTCTCAGGAAGAGTCACCTTCAGTTAAAGAAGCAATTGATAGCTGTCCTGTCTCTGCAATTACTTACGATTAACAATCGGGCCTATAGCTCAATTGGCTAGAGCTCCCGGCTCATAACCGGATGGTTCCAGGTTCAAGTCCTGGTGGGCCCACCACTAAAAATTAAACCCGGCTTTTAGCCGGGTTTTTTTATTTTAATATAAATTTTGAATTATTGCGATTACAGCATCAATAACCTCTTGTTCATTTGCATTTTTAGATTCAAGAGTCAGGGCCGATTTTTTATTGAGTTGAACAATGAGGCTTAAGCCTGTTAAAGGATGTTGTTCAATTGCTGCATAATATGGAGAATTAGGATCATCGAAGTTTAATTCTGCCGTGGAAACTTGCGTATAGATTTTGATAGTTTTATATGTAGCACGGCTCCCTATCGGTCCATCATCAGCTGTGAGAGCATCCTTATTTAAGTTCCAGCTTTTCACTCCGTCTCCGTCAATTCTTATCGCGTGGAAAAACTTACCTTCAGGAGTTTTATAATCTCTCTCAAGCCATATTCCCCTGTTGCCTGAGACAGTATCAAGTCTTGTGATTCGGAGAGTTCCGTTTGTCCATCCATTGATTTCTGGTAGGAGTTTGTCTTCTACAACCGAAGCCGATAATATCGTTGTAGAAAATGCATACGCAATCGTTAGAATAAAAAACATTATTATTTTTTTTAGTTTAAACACCTTAAAACACCTCCGTAACTTCTTAGTATTATACCTTTAGTGGAAAGATTTGCTTCAAGCACATATAATATTTTAATAACATAGATAAGGGAGATACTATTTTGTATAGATTTGCCATAAGAGTTTTTGGATGTCAGATGAATACATATGATGCAGACCGCTTGCGCACTGCTTTGATACATAAAAACTGGAAGGAATACCCAGAAAGTGCTGCAGATGTCATAATTTTGGTAACTTGTAGCATTCGTGAGAAAGCAGAACACAAAGTTACCAGTGCAATTGGACGATATGATCTTAAATACAGAAACACAAATTCTCCAATAGTTATTTTTGTTGGTTGTATGGCACAAAGAATAGGTATCAAAATGGCTAAAAAATTCGCTTGTATTAAACTTGTCTCAGGCCCAAGACACCTAGGACTTGTTCCTGATGCAATTGAAAAAGTTCTAAAGGACGGAAAGAGACGCTTTCTTATGGATGACGATCCTCGTGAACTTATAGATTTAGAAGTTGTCCCCACCGAACGCGATAATCCCTTCAAAGCTTACGTAACAATAACTTATGGCTGTGATAGATTCTGCTCATACTGTATAGTCCCTCATGTAAGAGGACGTCTACAGTCTCGTGAGCATAACAGCATCGTGAATGAAGTAAGAACACTAGTCAATACAGGTGTTTCTGAAATAACTTTGCTTGGACAAAATGTAGATGCGTACGGCAAGGACAAGGTCGATGGATACAGGTTTGCAGCTTTGTTAAAAGAAGTTTCAATGATTGAAGGATTAAAACGTTTGCGCTTCACAACATCACATCCCAAAGATTTTGATGAAGATATTCTTGAAGTGATGGATGAAAATACGTCAATTTGTCCAGCAATAAATCTTCCGATTCAATCTGGGAGTGACAGGATTCTTCAAGCAATGCATAGAGGCTATACGGTAGAGCAGTATTTATCTCTCGTGGAACGTATAAGGAGAGTTCTTCCTCATGTAAGTCTCACATCAGACATTATAGTTGGGTTTCCCGGAGAAACAGAAGAGGATTTTCAAGACTCGTATAATCTTCTCAAGAAAGTTCGTTATGATGTGGTTCATACAGCAGCCTATTCTCCTCGAGATGGTACTCTTGCAGCAGTTATGGAAAACCAAATAGAGAAGAAAGTCAAAGCTAGGCGCTTAAATGATATAAATGATATGCAGTCTGAGCTTACTCGAGAACTTAACGAGGAATATATAGGAAGAGAACTTGAAATACTGCTTGACGGGCGTGCTCCGAAAGGAGCCGGACTTTTCCAGGGGCGTACAAATACAGATAAGGTTGTAATAGTAAAAGCTTGTGAGGAAGAAATTGGGAGTTTTATGCGAGTGAGAATCACAAAGGGAAATAATTGGTCTCTTGAAGGAGACTGAATCTAAAATGGAGGTGCGTTATGCGTAATCCAAATGGAGCGAAGAGTGTCTTTATCTTCGCGGGAATTGTATGTTTTCTTCTTGCAGCGGTAGTGCTTCATTCATTTAAAGGACGTTTTGTACAAGAAACAGAAAAACATCTATTTTCTTCTCCGGTAGTAATGGAGGATACAATAGATGTGACAATTAAGAAAACGGACTCAGCAGCCGGGCAGTCACGACAGGTTGTTGCTCTAGCTAGCACAGACCCGGTAACAGAAGTAACATGGTCGGCATATCTGACTGGAGCAGTTAAAAACCCAGGCGTTTATCATATTGCATCAGAATCACGAGTATACCAGGCACTTAACGCAGCTGGAGGATTTGCAGCAGATGCGAATAAAGAGGCAATAAATCTTGCTGCCATGATGGAAGATGGTGTCCATATCCATTTTCCGCGTAAAGGTGAAAGAAGTAGCACTAATCAAGAACAATTGTTTTCTACATCATCTGGTTCAGCAACAACTGTCGGAGTTAAAAAAAGCGGAGAGAACTCAAAAAATCTTATTAACATAAATACAGCGGAACAACAGGAACTTGAAACAATTTCCGGAGTTGGGCCAAAAACAGCTCAGTCTATCATCACCCATAGGGAGACAAATGGGAATTTTAACCGAGTGGAAGATTTAATGCTCATTAAAGGAATAGGTGCAAAAAAGTATGATGGGTTAAAAAACTTTGTCACCGTTACTAAATAGCCGAAGTCCTATCGCAACGGCACCAGCCTTTGTGATTCTGATGATTTTGTGTTGCTCTCTATTTTTGAATAGTATAAACTACTCATTCTTTATTAGTCTATTTTCCTCTATTTTACTTGGAGCTTCCTGGATGTTAGTTGGAGGCTGGCATTTTACGGATAATAGAGCAAAAATATTTATATTCATACTGTTTCTTTCTTTTCTTTTTTCGTTTTATTCGTTATCGCAAATTCATAAAAAAAATGTTTTTCCTTCCACTGTAGAAACAAGCGGTAAGATAGTACTAAATCGGCAGTGGGGCAGACTTCGTGCAGTTTTAATTGATACAAAATATGGGAAATTAGTGACATATATTCATAGTGACAAGGCTCCTAACGAGGGATCATACGTAAATATCCGAGGGGCTTTATTTGATTTTAAAAATGCGAAACAAAACAACAAGGGGTTTGATGAAAATCTTTTTTGGCGTTCAAACAATGCTGTAAAAAAAATAGTTATTCTTGACATAGTTGTGACGTCATTGCCAAGAGGAATATATAGATGGCGAAACTATTTGAGAGAGCTCATTGATGATAAGCTGCCTCCAAATATGGCCGCCTATATGCTTGCCCTTACAGTTGGCGAAAAAGATAAAACTCTCTCCGAAATTCACAGAAAAGCAGGAACGATTCACCTCCTTGCAGTGTCGGGCTTTCACATAGGATTGCTTGCCGCGATTGGCACGTACTTTTTCCGTAGAGGTAAGAAAAAAATTATTGGTATAACAATATTGATTTGGGGAGCGATTCTGCTTGTTGGTATGCCACCTGGAGGAGTTCGTGCTGCGTTGATGGTTCAAGTTTATCTTCTTGGATTGTTATTAGGCAAGCCTTCTTATGCATTCAACAGCGTAAGTGTCGCAGGAATTTTAATGTTACTTTTTAACCCATGGATATTTTACAGTATAGGATGGCGTCTTTCTATTACTGCGGCATTGTTTCTTTCAGCTATTATAGATATAGATTGGCATGTCGTGCTAAAGGCTTGTGTAGCTTCTCTATTGGTATGGTTTGTAACTGCACCGCTAGTAGCATGCGCATTTCAAGAAGTTCCTATCGTAGGATTAGCAATAAATATCATTGCCGTTCCACTGTTTGCTTTATTATTCCCGCTAATAATATTATTTGCCTTTCCATTGCTTATAGGTCTTCCATTTAGTGAGGTGTTGGTAGCTCCAATAGAATATATTCTTGAAGCTTGGAATATTTTTTCAAATCTTATTACTTATTTGCTTCCATGGAGTGTTTATTCAACAATGACGCTTGTTTTTTCGTCATTATTTATTTTTATTTGTGCTTCAGCCTATGCTTCGGGAATTCCTATGAAAAGAATCCCTTATATTGCCGCAATCTTTTCATCATCTGTCCTATTTTTAGTCTAATGTTGTAGAATAAGTAAGTTGTTCGTAAGGTTCCGATTGTTTTGATTATATAATTGTATTATTCAAATGCTTATTATATTGGTAACGGAGGTGTGTTTATGCTTCTAGTGCTTGATGTTGGTAATACAAATACTGTGATGGGTATTTATTCTGGGGAAAAACTTGTTGGGCATTGGCGTTTGACGTCTAAAAAACAGACTGTTGATGAAGTCGGTTTGATGATTCTTGGACTTCTGAACTCATCATCTATAAAAAAAGAAAATATAAAAGCTGCTATTTATGCTAGTGTTGTTCCTTCTCTTGATGAAATGTTCATTGAAGGAGTTAAACACTATATTAATGTGCCCTGTATGAAAGTAAATGCAACACTTGATACGGGACTTAAAGTAAAGATAAAAAACCCCGCTGAACTTGGAGCAGATAGAAAACTTAATTCTATCGCCGGAATAAAAAAATACGGGGCGCCTTTAATAATAGTAGACCTTGGAACAGCTATTACTTTTGATATTATCTCACCTGATGGCGCATATATAGGAGGGATAATTTCGCCAGGGATGGAGCTTGGAATGGAAGCTTTGTTTTTACATACTGCAAAACTTCCTCAAATAGTTCTGACAGCACCTGCTAATTATATCGGCAGAAGTACTATCGAAGCCATCCAGTCAGGTATGGTTTATGGGACGATTGGAATGATAGATACTCTTATTGCTGGTGTATTTAAAGAACTTGGAGGACCGTGCCGAGTTATTGCAACAGGCGGTAATGCCGAAATATTAGTTGCGTATTCAACGATAGTAAAAGATGTTGACTCTTGGTTAGCTCTTGACGGGATGAGAATTATTTATGAAAGAAACAGATAAAACAAAGTCGGTGACAAAGGATTGCAAAAATATATAAACAAAAAACTTGATAATAATAAACCCGAAGGATTTCCTAAAAAAATTGGTGGAGTAATGGTATACAATCCGATATGGCTTGCGCCACTTGCAGGCATAACCTTTTCCTCAATCAGAAGCTTTTACAAAGCTATGGGAGTAGGGTTGGTACATACCGAAATGATAAGCGCTGTAGGTCTTTATCGCGGAGGACGAAAGACAAAAGAGCTGCTAAATGGCAAAGAAGATGAACATCCCGTTGCACTCCAGCTTTTTGCTTCTAACTCAGAGGATATTGTACGTGGAGCTGAAATTGCCTTAAATATAAGAAAATTTGATGCGATAGAGGTAAATATGGCATGTCCTATGCCTAAGGTCACTAAAAGAGGCAGTGGCTCAAAGTTACTTGAAAACCCCTATGAGGCGGCTAATATTATAAAAAAACTGAAGCCGTTTGGACTTCCCGTATGGTCGAAGATAAGAATAATGCCGAAAAAAAGCAACATAACAACATGTGATTTCTGTGAAAATCTTTTTACTGCAGGAGCTGACTATATTTTTGTTCATGGACGTACCGCAGCTGAGAAGTATGGTGGGATTGCTTCTAGAAATGATGTTCAAGAAGTTGCGTTGAGATTCCCGGGACTTATCGGTGGCAGCGGAGATTGTTACACAGCTGAAAATATAATCGAATATTTTGATAAAGGCTGTTCGACAGTACTTGCGGCAAGGGGAATACTAAGAGATGCTTTTTTAATACCTAAAACGTTAAAATTATTAGGTTGTGATGTTCCTACACAGTTTATGGATCCTGATATGGATATGCAGACTGAACTTCTTCTTGAGCTTGGACATAGCATTTATAATACCGAAGGTGAATCATCTGCTCTTATGATTTCAAGAAGAATGCTTGCCGCATTGTTCAAGGGATTTCCGGGGGTAGTGCAGTTAAGGCGAAGGGGTGCGTTAGTGCGAACATGGCTAGAGATGGAAGATTTGCTTATTAATTGGAAAGATATTCTTTTGCAGCCAGAAGTGCAATTTACAAAAGAAAGATTCCCTCGTGGTATTGTAGGAGAATTTGAATAAAATAATAAAAAAGTATTTACATAGAAAGAGGACGTGATTTAGATGTCGAACGAGGCAAATAACAAGCCCCAGCAAAAACAGAAGAGCATGATGCCCGAAGAGGAAATATTTCGTCAGCGAAAAGACAAACTAACTAGATTACGCGAAGAAGAAGGATATGATCCTTTTGAGCAGAATCGTTGGGAAGTAAAGAATACATTAAAACATATCATAGATAGCTATGATTCACTTAAAGAAGAAGAGTGGTCTGAAGATATTATGCAGACTGCCGGACGCGTTATGATACTTCGCCGTCATGGAAAAACTGCCTTTGCAACGTTTGAAGACGGAGTAAGTAAAATGCAAATATGTTTCCAGTTTGATCTACTTGGTGAAGAAAAATATACTTTCTTTAAAAAATGGGTCGATGCTGGTGATTTTCTAGGAGTTATAGGAGTTGCTTTCCGAACACAACGAGGTGAGCTTACCTTGTCCGTCAAAGATTTTCGCATTCTTTCTAAAGCACTTCGTCCAATGCCAGAGAAATGGCACGGATTAAAAGACACAGAAATTCGCTATCGTCAGCGTTATGCTGACATGCTGGCAAATCCCGAAGTACGTGAGACATTCCGCAAGAGGACAAAGATTATACAAACATTTCGTAAAGTTCTAGATGCGCACGATACGCTTGAAGTACAGACACCTGTCCTTTCAACAATTGCAGGCGGAGCAAATGCTCGTCCATTCATTACGCACCATAATACACTTGATTTGGATATGTACCTTCGCATAGCAACTGAACTTCATTTGAAACGCCTTGTGGTTGGAATGATGGGAAGAGTATATGAAATAGGACAGCAGTTCCGCAACGAAGGTATGGATATTAAACATAATCCAGAGTTTACAACTCTTGAGGTTTATTGGCCATTCTGTAATTATGAGGACATGATGGACTTGGCGGAAGAAATTCTTGTGGCATGTGCGGATGAAGTTGGAAGCCGTGTTATTGATTATCAAGGAATAGAGATAAATTTAAATACTCCCTTCCGTCGTGTATCTATGAAAGAGCTTGTTAAAGAGCATACCGAAATTGATTTTGAAACAATAAGTGATGAAGATGCACGTAAAGAAGCAGCTCTAAGAGGTCTTGACGTCAAGCCTAGTCAGACACGTTATGAAATTCTTCCCATGTTTTTTGAAGCGTTTGTAGAGGAGAAACTCATTCAGCCAACTTTTGTAACTGGTTATCCAACCGTTATCTCCCCTCTTGCTAAGCGTAACAAAAATAATCCAAATATTACTGATCGTTTTGAGCTTTTTGTTAACTCATGGGAACTCGCCAATGCTTTTAACGAACTTAACGACCCTATCGATCAAAGAGTTCGTTTTGAAGACCAAGCCAAGAAAAAAGCTGAAGGAGATGACGAGTCTCATCCGTTTGATGAGGATTTTGTCAATGCACTTGAGTACGGACTACCTCCTACCAGTGGGATGGGCATTGGTATAGATAGAGTTATTATGCTTTTGACAAATTCAAAGAGCATAAAGGACGTAATACTCTTTCCGACAATGAAACCAAAGGAATAGGATTTAATGGACAAACTTGAAGTTCTAAAAAAAAGGGCAGAATTTCTTCGCGAGGAATTAACACGCCACGCTCAACTTTATTATGAACAAGACAGCCCTGAAATTTCGGATTTTCAATATGATGTCCTTATCAGAGAGCTTCAAGATATTGAACAAAAATATCCAGTTCTTGTAACTCCCGACTCTCCGACACACAGAGTTGGCGGAGCACCAAGAGAGGGATTTGTAAAAGTTAAACATAAAAACCCAATGATGAGTCTTGATAATGCACTTAATAGGGACGAGCTAGCAAGTTTCTATGAAAAATTATCAAAATCTTTGGAAATTAGAGCTCCTCAAGTTGTATGTGAGCCAAAGATAGATGGCGTAGCTATCTCTCTTATTTATCAGGATGGAGTTTTCATTAGTGGAGCAACACGAGGGAATGGTCGTATTGGTGAAGATGTAACTGAGAATTTAAAAACCATAAGAACGATGCCTCTAAGACTTAACGAAGCCTTAAATGGCAGATTAGAAGTTCGTGGAGAAGTTTGTATAGACAAAGACGACTTTGCTTTACTAAATGACAGACGAGAAGAAGCAGGAGAAACACTTTTTGCGAACCCGAGGAATGCTGCTGCCGGAAGCTTAAGACAGCTTAATCCTAAAATTACAGCAACCCGCAAATTAAATATTTACCTCTATCAAATAATAGAACCTGAAAAACAGGGGATTACAAGCCAAAATGAAATATTTAAACGTCTCAAAAAATTAGGGTTACCAGTTCAAGGTGAGGAACGTACATGTAATTCACTTGAAGAGATTTTACTCTATCTTGATTTTTGGACTAAAAAACGCTTTGACCATCCTATTGATACAGACGGGGTTGTTGTAAAGCTTGATGATTTGTCACAGAGAGCTGGGTTGGGATCTACAGCGAAGGCTCCTCGATGGGCAATAGCGTTTAAGTTTCCACCAGAAGAAAAACTGACTTTGATTAAAGATATTGAAGTTACAGTAGGACGAACAGGCACTCTTACTCCTACTGCAATACTTGAACCGGTTCATCTTTCGGGCACAATTGTTCAGAGAGCTAACCTTCACAATCAAGATGAGATAGATCGTAAAGACATTCGTATTGGCGATATGGTTATTGTACATAAAGCTGGAGAAATCATTCCTGAAGTAATTAGTGTTGATTTGAACAAACGTAAAAATGACTCAAAGCCATATCGTCCTCCTGAAACCTGTCCTGTTTGTGATGCAAGGGCTGTCCGTTTGCCCGGTGAAGCCGCTCTTAAGTGCTCAAATACATCTTGTCCCGCACAGGTTAAAGAAGGGATTGTACATTTCGCATCACGGCAGGCGATGGATATAAGAGGGCTTGGTGATAAAATAGTAGCTCAGCTTGTTGATTCAAAAAGAATTAAAAACATCGCAGATTTGTATTCACTTGACATATTAACTTTAATTTCGATGGATAGAATGGGAAAGAAGCTGGCACAAAACATTCTTGATGCAATAGAAAAATCTAAAAAACGCTCCCTTGCTTCGCTGATCAACGCTTTAGGTATACGTAATGTAGGAGAAAAAACGGCACAAGAGTTAGCGGAACGTTTCCGTACACTTGACGCGCTCGCAAAAAGCTCAATTGAAACGGAATATAAACTTGAGATGATGGATGGAATTGGTCCTATAATAACCAAATCACTCAATACCTTCTTCACTGAACCGCATAATAAAGCAATGATAGAAAGACTTAGAATAGCAGGAATAAATTTCGAGTTGGAAGGTCCTGCTACAAATAAAGAAGAACTTCCTTGGAACGGATTTAAGTTTGTTTTGACAGGGGAACTTTCCTCAATGACTAGAACAGAGGCATCAGAGAAGATAAAAGCTCTTGGAGGACAAACATCTAGCAGTGTCAGTAAAAAAACAAATTTTGTACTAGTGGGGACAAATCCAGGCAGCAAATATTCAAAGGCGCAAAAACTGGGCGTCCCTATATTAGATGAAGAAGCATTCTTAGATAAGCTAAATGAACTTGCGTAACGGAGGGACATAGATGATCAAAAAAATGATAATGGACGAAACACGACTTAAAGAAGTTCTTGAGCTCTCCAAAATTGGGTTACCAGAAACAGAATTCAAAGAAGTATTGGATAGAGTTAATGGAGTTCTTCGTATGTGTGACGAAATGCAAGAGCTGAATTTTGCCAATACCCGTTCTTTTGAATGGAATATAAAAAAAGCCTGTCCTAGAAGAGTAGACAGTCCTAAAAAGTGGGACAAACGAGATGCTTTCCTCAACCAAGCACCAGTTAGAGATGGGGATTTTTTTCGTGTGCCAAGAATTATTGCACTTGATGAAGACAATGAACTTATCGGAGATTGAGAGGAATAGTTAATGGAATTCTATAAACTTTCTGCAAAAGAAATAGCAGACGGTGTGCGAGGAAAGAAATGGACAGCGAAAGAAGTACTGACCTCTTTTTTAACGCGCATAAAAACTTGCGATAGTAAATTAAACGCAGTTGTAACTTTGTGTGAAAAAAATGCACATGAAGACGCGAAAAAATTAGATGAAGCGATTGCTAGAGGAGAAACCCTCGGATTGCTTGCAGGAGTACCATTCCTTGTGAAAGATAATTTCTGTACCGACGGAATTAGAACAACATGCGCAAGCAAGATGCTGCATGATTGGATACCGTCTTACGATGCTACAGCTATAAAAAACATGAAAATGGCCGGTGCTATTCTTATGGGTAAGACAAATATGGATGAATTCGCTATGGGTAATACAACTGAAAGTTCCATTTTTGGACCTACGCTTAACCCACGTGACTTAACACGCGTCCCTGGAGGAAGTTCCGGTGGAAGTGCAGCTGCTGTAGCTGCAGGTTATTGTCCCATAGCCTTAGGAAGTGACACTGGCGGTTCAATACGTCAGCCGGCTGCTTTTTGCGGTGTACAAGGAATGAAGCCATCTTATGGACAGATTAGCCGATACGGAATAGTCGGATATGTTTCTTCCCTTGACCAAATAGGTCCAATAACAAGAAATATTAATGACATGGCAATTGTCATGGATGTTCTTGCAAAAGCAGATGAAAATGACAGTACTTGTGACGCATATGATAGACCCTCTTTCTCTGCTGCAGTGAAAAAAACTGACCTTAAAGGCAAAAAGATTGCAGTACTTACAGGTTTCGACAAAGAATGTGTTGATAAATCTCTTCTCGACGCCATAAATACGACAGTTCAATTTTGCTGTGAGGCTGGTGCAGAAATTATAGAAGTAAATCTCCCCACGGCAAATAAACACGCTGTTGCATGCTACTACATGATTGCGCTTGGTGATGCAAGCTCAAAACTCGCATGTTACGATGGAATGAGATATGGCTATCATGAGGATGGCAAAAATCTTTTTGAAATGTATAAAAAAAGCCGCAACAAGGGTTTTGGGAATGAAGTTCGGCGTAGGATTCTTATTGGAACGTGTATTCTTACACGCGGTTATTATGAGAACTATTATGTTCCGGCAGTTAAAGTGAGACAGATGATAGCAGACGAATATGCAGATTTGTTTAAGACAGTTGATGCACTAATTTGCCCCATTTCACCAACGCTTCCTTATAAAAAGGGATATGTAGAAGATGATTCTGCAACAATTTATCTAAGAGATGTCTTTACTTCTACTGCAAACCTTGCAGGGCTTCCTAGTATAAGCTTGAATGTTGGTTTTACGCCCGAAGGTCTCCCTACAAATATTCAGCTTTTGGGGCCACGTTTTGATGACGAGAATTTGCTATCAATTGCATCAGTCATAGAGAATTATGCTGGTTCTCCTTCTGTTGCTGACCTTTCAGTAGAAGGAGTTCTTTAACAATGAAAAGACAAGTAGTAATAGGACTCGAAATACATCTTCAGCTTAAAACAATGAGCAAATTATTTTGCAGCTGTTCAACTGATTATATTGGTGCCATCCCTAATACTAATGTTTGTCCAATCTGTCTTGCTGTTCCTGGTTCACTTCCATTGCTAAATGACCGTGCTGTGGAACTTGCGGTAAAACTGGGACTTGCTCTTCATTGTGATATACAAGACAACACGAGGTTTCATCGTAAGCACTATTTTTATGCGGATTTACCCAAAGCATATCAGATTACACAGTTTGAATATCCTATAGCTGCAGGCGGTTACGTTGATATTATTGTCGAAGGCAAGCATAAACGAGTTCACCTTGATCATCTGCATTTGGAAGAAGATGCTGGCAAACTTGTACATCAAACATCTGATGGCAGGCTTTCTGGTGCGGCTCATTCTTTTGTAGATTACAACAGAGGCGGAATGCCTCTTTCTGAAATAGTTTCACAACCTGATATAAATTCATCGGCTGAAGCAATAGCTTATGTTGAACAAATTCGCCAACTTGCAAGGTATCTGAAAGTATCAGATGGGGAAATGGAATCAGGTTCTTTACGAGCGGATGTAAACATATCTCTCTCAAATAATGACGGCAGTCTTGGAACGCGCGTAGAAATTAAAAATGTCAATTCACTTAAATCTATTGAACGTGCGATTGAATATGAAATAGCTAGACAAAATAAAGCTCTTGATAATGGCGAAAAATTAATTCAAGAGACACGTCTATGGGATGATGCAACAGGGGTTACACGTTCCATGAGGGGCAAAGAAAGCGCAAGCGATTACCGTTATTATCTTGAGATGGATCTTGCTCCTATTGAAGTAAAACCAGAATATATTAAAAAAATATACCAAAGTTTGACTGAAATGCCTTGGGAAAAACGAGACAGATTTATTGAGCAATATAAAATCTCGCTTGAAGAAAGCCAGCAACTTACGGAACAGTTAGAAATAGCTAATTATTTTGAAGAATGTGTTAAAGAAGGAGCGTCTCCGGAAAAGAGTGCAAATTGGATTCGTTCTGAAGTACAAAGTATACTAAGAGAGCAAAAAATTGATATTATTAATTTTCAAGTAAGTGCGTCAGAACTTGGAAAACTTATCAAGAAAATTGATAATAGAGATATTTCAAACACTCAGGCAAAAGATGTTTTGTCTGCCATGTTAGATAAAAATCTCACGCTAGATAATGCATTGGAAGAATGTGGAGCAATCACTGGACGTATTACGGGTGAGGCATTGGAAATAATAATCAAAAAAATAATTGGATGCGAATCGGAAACTGCGGAAATCATCCGTTCTGGACAAGATATAAAAGGAGCTAAAATAAAGTTTCTTCAAGGTCTTGTAATGCGGGAAACTAGAGGTTCTGCAGATCCAATCGAGGTTTTAAACATCTTAAATGTTAAATTAAATTGATTTTTATGTCGATAGAAATTCTTTCAGATTTTACAAACAGTATTAATCCGCAAAGATTGACTTAAACACATGATCAAGGGTATTATTAACAGGTTGTTACTGATTTTCACCACAGATTCTGTATACTTGATTTTTACTTATAAATTGTTTATTTATATATAAAAATATACAAGGTTTCAGGAGGAGTGAAATTATGGGGACACACATACCAGAAGATATTCGCAGTATAGCTCTCATTTCACACGGGGGCGCAGGAAAGACATCTCTTAATGAAGCAATTTTATTCAATGCCGGATTAATTTCACGTATGGGCAAAGTCGAAGAAAAGAACACAGTTTCCGATTTTGACTCAGAAGAGCAAAAAAGAGGCATTTCAATAAGCACTTCTCTTTCAACAGTTCCATATAAAGACAAGACTTTATATTTACTCGACACACCAGGATTTGCAGATTTTGTGGGTGAGCAGCGCTCAGCTATGAGGGTTGCAGATGGTGCTGTTGTTCTTGTAAATGCAACTGCCGGTGTTGAAGTGCAAACACAAGCAGTTTGGAATTTTACAGAAGCGTTTGAAACGCCGGCAATTTTCTTCATCAGTAAATTAGATCGTGAAAATGCTGATTTTTACAGTGTAGTAAAAGACATACAAGAAAACATATCTGATCGTGCAGTCCCTCTCTATCTTCCAATAGGTAAAGAACTTGATTTCAAGGGAATTGTCAATGTGCGTACAGGTAAAGCATATATGTATAAGGGTGATGGAAGCAAAGATTTCATCAAATGCGAAGCACCGGCTGAGATGGCAGATGAAATAGCTGCTGCACACGATATCCTCGTAGAACGTGTAGTTGAAGCAGATGATGATCTTCTGACACGTTATCTTGACGGTGAAGAGATTTCAGACGACGAGATTCTTAATGTTTTAAGAAAGGCTGTCTGTTCAAGGGCGATTTATCCAATTATTCCAGGTTCAGCTACAGCAAATGTCGGCATTGTACAGCTTATGAATATGATAGTTTATTATATGCCATCACCAAAAGACATGCTTCGTAGAGCAGCAATTAAAGATGAAAAATTTGTTAATATTCCACCCGATGAAAATGGACCTTTCTTAGGTTTTGTTTTTAAAGTAATGGTAGACCCATATGTGGGAAAACTTTCATTTGTAAAAGTCTTCTCGGGTCAGCTTAAGAGTGATCAATTATTATATAATGTAACTCAGGAGGAGACCGAGCGTGTAGGTGCTTTTCGTGTAATGATGGGAAAAGAGAGCACTGAAACCAAGCAAATAACAGTAGGCGATATTATTGCTATTCCTAAGCTCGAAAGCACAACGGCTGGTGACACTTTGGGGATTAAAGGTGAGACACTTCAATTCCGAAAGATTCAATTCCCGAAGCCTGTTTACAGTGTGGCTGTAATACCCAAAAGCCGCGCTGATGAGGATAAACTAGGAAATGCGTTTGCCAAAATGTTAAAAGAAGACAGAACAATATCATTTGATAAAAACGCAGAAACCGGAGATGACGTCCTTTCTGGAATGGGAGATATGCATCTAGATATAGTCCTCTCTAAAATAAAGGAACGCTATAAAGTTGAACTTGAAACACGCACGCCTAGAGTTCCTTATCGTGAAACAATAAAGAAAAAGTCAAGTGCTCAGGGCAAACATAAGAAGCAGTCTGGAGGACGAGGTCAGTACGGAGATGTATGGTTTGAACTTGCTCCATTAGAGAGGAATGCAGGA
>LFRM01402249.1_pt1 | contig 16481 bp, 15 predicted proteins | sample 618341 | NCBI WGS metagenome assembly LFRM01 (sample SAMN03654438, study PRJNA283298) | anaerobic digester metagenome | isolation source: pool of bioreactors CSTR01a, CSTR02a, and CSTR03a thermophilic anaerobic... | place: Denmark: Kgs. Lyngby | collected 2014-05-21 | reverse complement strand
TCCAGTTTCACGGCAAATGTCTCTGCCATTTCTCTTCATCCGTCTTCATTCATCATCCGGGCCGGTTTTTGCAGCCCGTAATCGTGCTACCGATGCTTACCGGTCGCCGGCAGGCGGTGCCGGTCCCCGCGGGGCGTAACCATCGCAGACCTCTTCTCTGCGTGGCCGTCCTGAATTTTACACGATTAATAATGTATAATGTGTGATAAACTTTGCGGTCTCCGGGACAATAGAAATCGGTCCGGGGGTGGAAGGCGGGGTTTGCATGAAGGACGCGGAGGGGCGGATGCCGGTCTCCGGTCTGCCCCCAATCCGCAGATGTCAAAAAAGGATGAGTCCTTCACCGTCGCTTAAGCCAGAACCCGGCGGCTATTGCGCCGACGACCAGGATAACCAGCACCACGGGAATGAGGGGCGTGCTGGAGGCTGGATTGGCAACCGCATCCTGCATCTCCCGCATCACGTGGCCGCTCACCTCCTGCGCGGCCTTTGCCACATCGCCGGCCATTTTATCGACGGTCTTCCCGATCCCCGATGCATCCGTCGTGTTGGTGACCTGATTACCCGTGCCGGAAGGAATCGGTGTGAACGTGGGGAGCGCCGAAGAGGAGGAGCGGGAGGATGGACGCTTGCCGCTGCTGCTGGAATCGGGTGCCTGGGGTGCGGGGATCTGGCTCTGGATGTAGGCCTCCAGCTGGAGGTTGCCGCAGGTGTGGTGGCAGCATGTCACCCCGTGGAACTCGACCGACTGCTGGAACTCCTGTGCGAGGTGCTGCAGGACATCGGCATCGGGGTTCCAGTAGCCCTTTCTGGCGGCATCCAGCATCCTTGCGGCAATCGACTGATATGCGTAGGGATTGCGTGCATCGAGGAACTCTTTCAGGCCGAGGTCATACTGATCCTCGGCGTATGTCTCGTAGACGCTGTCCCACATCTCCTCGGTGATGAGATCCGGCATGGTGACGTCCCAGATCCACATATTTTCCACGAATGCCTCCATATAGCGGGCTCCGTCGAAGCCCTGTTCCATCATTCCTTTTATCCATTCGGGATTCAGGTACCGGGAACGGAGATCACGGCTGACAAAACGCTGGAGCGTCTCTAATTTCTGATTTTGAGTGTCTCGCTGGTTATTGATGTACATATCAGGAGAGGTTCCGGATACGCTCTTTACCGCCATGTTCAGTCCTCCGAAGTAGGCCGCAACCATCGGGTGCTCCAGTGTTCCGTAGAGGTTGGATGTCCTGGAGAAGACGGCAGAGTCCACATCGCCCAGGTTTGCACGGAAGACGTCGGCATACTGCTCTCCCCAGATCGTACTCCCGTAGACGTAGCCCATCCGGTTGATGTAGAGTTCGGCGAGATCTTCGGTGCTGCTCCAGGTGTCGGTGGCCCCGATGGCGTGCTCTATGCCGGGGGTGTACGAGTCCGGCGGCGGGCAGAAGATGCGGGAGGCTGCAAGTTCCCTTGCGGTCTCCTCATCATACCCCTGATTGAGGAGTTCCTGGTAGATCGCTGCGGTATGTTCGCGGACATAGTTCGGTGTGGCGCCGTCGTCGGCAGCGGCGGCAATTCGCACCGCTTTATCGATCAGGAGTAATTTACTGGCATACATGTCCCTGTACGAGCCCGACGTGACGACAAGTACGTCGATACGGGGGCGGCCGAGTTCCGCGGACGGGATCAGTTCCACATCGTCCACGCGGCCGTAGTTGTTCCATACGGGCCTGACGCCGAGAAGGTAGAGGATCTCAGCCTCCATCGTTCCCTGGTGGCGCGATGTCTCGATCGACCAGAGCAGGAACGCGACCTTGTCGGGATACGTTCCGTGCGATGCAATGTGCGTCGCGAGCAGTTCATCCCCGAGCGTCTGTCCGACCGTCCAGGCGGCGTGGGTAGGAATGATCCGGTCGTCGAAGGTACAGAGGTTTCTGCCGGTCGGGAGCGCGTCCGGATTGCGTATCGGGTCGCCGTTCGGGCCGGGAGGGATGTACTTCGCCTCAAGGGCATCCAGGATACGCGGTATCTCGATGCTGCAGCCTTCGATCCGGTTCCTGTAGTCCAGTGCCCGGTTGAGGTCGGCGGTGACGTCCGCATGCGCGGCGCCCAGGAACGTTACCTGCGCGTCCGCCGGAGATGCGCCGTTGATGACCACTTCGGCGAGGAGTTCCAGGCGGTTCTCTTCGCTGCCGCCGGCCGCAGCGACGTGATCGGCGAACGGGGCGCCCAGCATGCCGTCTATCATGGCGACGAGCTGTTCGCCTGCCGGCACCTCGCCGAGCGTGTGCGAACCGTAGGGCATGAACGTGGTCTTCAGTTCCAGCAGGTATTCGTCCAGATCGTCGACAAAGACATCAAATGCGGCAACATTGCCTTCCAGAGCCGCCAGGTCGGCACCGAGATCCGTATCGAGATCGAGTTCCTCGACAGTGGCGATGATCTCGGACCGGTACTCGGCCTTTACGGCCTCGTCAACGACCGTCCGGTAATTGGTGATGGTTTCGTCAAGGTCGGCGAGCGGGCCGTAAAGGCCCGACGGAACGATGGTCGGGGTCAGGAAGTCGACAATCGCCATGTTTGCACGGCGCCGATCGAAGATCCCTTCCGCATCCATCGGAAGCACGTGGACGTGCGGCATGTCGCCCATCAAAAGAGCCCCCCAATCGTCTGCGGCAAGCCCTGATTCTTTTCCGGGCATCATCTCGATGCTGCTGAAGATGGAGAAGATGGCGTCGGCCCCGTATACTCGGTCCATGTAGTAGTAGAAGGCCAGACACTGGTGTGTCGGGGGAATCGACCCGTCGTGATACATCACGTCGGTATCCTGGTTCCAGCCCCACATCGGGTCCGGCACGAGCAGGACGTTGCCGAACTGGATCGTCGGGATGACCAGGGAACGCACTCCTCCGTCTTCGTATACCATGATCTCGCCGGGGGGTTCGCCCCAGATATCGATCATCTCCTGGCGTTTTGTAGCGGGCAGTTCGTTGAACCATGCGAGGTACTGGCTTTCCGGGATCAGGATCACGTTGCCGGCCTCGACGCGGCTATCCAGTTCTTCCTGTGCCCAGGTTCCGATATTGTAGCCCTGCGTCGCCATCAGGTCGGCAAGTTCGTCCGCATCGGGCAGCTGGCCGGTGCCGAGGTCGTATCCCCGGTCCTGCATCGCCCCGAGCAGGCTGGCAAGGCTTGCCTGCGCGTTGAGGTAATAGTCGATGTCGGCGCCCACGGTCGCCCGCCCTCCTTCGGCGCTGTAATACGGGATGACGATCTTCTTCTCCGCATTGGCGGTTCGGTGCAGGTTCACCCAACCGAGGGTGCGCTCCGTCAGCCACGCAACCTGGTCGTCGAACGGCTTGTAGTAGAGTTCGGCCGTGACGGGATCGGGCTCCGTGCCCGCGACGACGATGGGTTCGATGACGCCGTCGAGTTCTGCCATAACCAGCTGGTATGCCTGCTCCGGCCCGACACCGTGGGGGCTCTCTCTCCAGGTCGTTTCGTTGACGTCGTAAAAGAGCCTGACGGCGTTAAGCACCGGGACGTTGAGATATTGCAGGTTCTCGACTCCTCTCTCGGGGTCGGAGTAGTCGAGCCGGGAACCCTTCGAGATGAGCACGGCGGTATCGATGAGCACCGCTCCGTTGTTGTCCAGGAAGTAGCCGATTCGTACCGGGTCCTTGTAGTGGTAGGTGGCCACGATAACGTTGACGTCCTTCTCTTCAAATGAACGAACCAGAGCGTCGATCATGGGGCCGTCCCGGTCCATATACTTGTACTCGCCGGTGATGATGCCGACGGTCGGACGCGTTGCGTCGTATCTGCCGGAAGCGCTGTACCAGTCCAGGTACTCTGCCGACGTTGCGAAGATATTGGGGGCGTCGGGGTGATAGATGCCGTAGACCGGCCGCTCCTGGGGAGGCGCCACGTCTGTCGTAATGTTACAGTACGTGACTCCTATGTAGCGTGCCAGGTTCTCGAAGTTGGTATCGGACGGGTATTCGAGGTAGGCGGCGATCTCGGCAACGGCCGGATCGGACGGGTCGACGGTGTGCAGGTTGTAACTCTCTACGAGCGGCCCGCAGGCGATGACGACGCTCCCGTTATCCCGTGCGTCCTCTACGGTATCTCTGATGGCCTCGACGACCGGTGCGTCCAGGTTTGAGAGCAGGATGACGTCGTTTCCGTCGAGATTGAAGGAGAGATCTTCGTTCGATCTGCCAAGGTATACGGAGATGTCCATCATCGACTGGATTGTAGAATTACCGGAAACCGATGTCATGCTCGCGACCTCGGATGTGCGGGAGAAGACGCACGCGATTCTCGGTCTGCCGGGCGGCGGAACGGGGTCTGCGAGATCGTGGCCGGCCCCGTAGAACTGATTGTCCAGGGCCAGGAGGAGTTGTTCGAGGTTCGCTTCGCCGCCGTAGAGCCAGTATTGCAGAAGAACTCCATCCGCAGGGGTGCCGAAGGCCACGCCTTCGGGGAGATGGCAGGTAATTGCCGTGGCGTTCGGGTTCAGCGTGCTGTTGATGTGCGCAACGGTATCGTTGCCGATGGAAGCAGCGAAGATGAAGAGGTCTTCGGAGAAGTCGTGCAGCAGTGCCTCTTCTCCGGAGAAGAGGGAGACGTTTAACGGGACGCTCCCGGTTACGCCGGCGAGCGCAGTCCGCCTCTGGCTGTCGTTCGTGACGATTGCGAACCTGTTCTCCGCGACACCTCCTGGCATCTCCCCGGTCGCATTCTCTTCACCGGAGCAGGTTACGGTGTCTTCTTCTAGTGGGAATGTGTTGCCGGCGGTTGTTGTCGGGACCGGGGTCTGCGTGGCGTTCCCGGCGTCGGAGGGTTCCAGTTGTGGTCCTTCTTTCTCCTCTTCCGTCCCTGTTGCCTGCGGCGCAGGTATGGTCTCAACCGGGTCTGGGTCCGGGGTGTCAATCCCGCCCGTTACGTTCAGGGCCGACCCGCTCTCCTCCGGGTCCGCGGCGTCTTCACCTGCCACGGGTACGATCAGGAGGAGGGCGATCGTGATCAGTGCACACAGACTGTATAAATGACTTTTTCGTTTAACTCTCATAATCCGGCCTCTTTTCCTCCCGGCGGCACTCTCTACTGCCGGGCGTTTACTAAACTTTTATTTAGGTAGATCAAGTACGCTTGATTGCTAATATACGTTACGTATCGGGGCGGCGGGAGAGGCCGGTTTTTGGACAAAAGAGTTAGTTATCCTCGTCCCCATCGTCGGGAACGTAGATAATCTCGCCGCTCTCAAGGCGGTACGCCGTGCCCATGCGGCTGCCCTGGCCGCCGGCAAGTTCCTCGGTCATGTTCAGCACTTTGAGCGTCTTGCCCTCCTTGATGATGATCTGCATGTTCGGCTGTCCCGGGTTTTTCACCACCGTGAGATCAGATTCGTCATCAAGGAGCTCGGGGACGTTGTAGGAGACGACGAGCATGACCAGGAGAGCGACGGCAAAGACCATGGCGACGTCAAAGAGGTTGGCGACGCCGGAGAGAGGGTCTTCGTCATCGTCGTCAAGGATGATGCGGCGTCTTCTCATGCGACCATCCTCGCCACGTATTCCATGTCGCTTAGGTCCTGCAGATACCACCGGCGTTTTGTCAGCATGATGGCGTAGGCGATGCCCCCGGCAAACAACCCGAGCACTGTTGTGCTGAACGCGACGACCAGATTTGATGCCAGTGTCTCGACGTTTCCTGCCGAAAGACCCATCAGTGCGGGGCCGAGGGGTATCAGCGTTCCCATGAGCCCGAGCATGGGGGCAGTCCGCACCAGGATCTTGAGTCGTTCCAGCTCAGCGGCGATACGTAGTTCGTAGTCCTGGAGGAGTTTCTCCGATTCGATCAAGAACCGATCGTCACCGAGGAACGCTGTAAGGTCGCCGATGAACGATTCGAGGAGCGGATTTGATCCCGCCGCCGCCAGTGTCTCTGCAGCCTCACTGTAGGATCGCGCCTCGATAAGCGCCCGCGTCTGCAGACACCCGTTCCTGAGCCGCCGAGGGTCGCGCGTTCTCCCCGAATACTCGGATATGAACTGGCCGATGGCCGCCAGCGCCCAGACAACGAAGATAAGGAGCAGAATGATCACAGGATAAAGCAGCGCCCCGGAGACGGTGAACATAGTTTCCATAACCAGTGCAGAAAGGTCCATCATCTTCCTCCCGGGTGTGTTATCGCATGCCGGATCCTGTCGGCGAGTGCCCCGAGCAGGATCAGGGTTCCCATCAGGGCAAGTGCAAGGGGCATGCCGCTCGAGTTCGTTGCGACGTTGAATACCGGTGCATCCTGCGCCTGCAGGTAAGCCGGGACGAGGAGGAGGCAGAGCAGGTAGAAGAGGCCGAGGAACAGCATGGCGTTACCAAGGGTGGAGGGGTTTTTCGTGCCGGTTCTTGTTGTGATCCAGCTCGTGCCTGCTCCCCCTCCAACGATTCCTGCAAAGAATACTCCCCCGGCGACGGCACCTGCCACAATACCGTTCATCCCGGTAGTTTCGGTGAAGAAGAGGCACGCAAGGAACGTTGCTGCAAGGCATGCAGGACAGGGGAGCGCCATCAGGAGAAATGTCCGGCGTGATATGTCCTTTCGATCGGATAACCATCTCTTCTTTGTCTTGATTCCGAAATAGATGAGCGCGAGAGCGATGATGAGGTGCATAACAAGGCCAAGGCCGACAACCTGCTCCGTAATGGCGAGTGGAACGCTATCTACGACCGCTCCTATGACGAGCGCTGCAAGCGCGTACACGCCTGCAAAACAGAGCACCTCACGCTTTTGCAGCCCTGAGAGCCCGCACCCGACTCCACTCTTCAACGCCAGGAGGGCGGTGCCGCCGAAGATACCGACGGTGAGAACATTGATGGGATAACTCATAATTATTTACTTTTACGCAAATGTACTTTATAAAGTGGGCGGATCTGGTTCTCAAACCGCGGCCTTTACCCCCGTAAATACAATATACAGCCCTGTAAACGTAATACAGCAGCACAACGCGCCTGCCCGGATGCCATCGAGGGTAGGGGCTTACCGGAAAAAAGGATGAGTTCAGACGACCAGGAGCAGCGGCGCAAAGACCAGCGATACCATGGACATCAGCTTCAGGAGGATGTTCAGGGAAGGTCCTGACGTGTCCTTGAAGGGGTCGCCCACGGTGTCACCGACGACCGCTGCCTTGTGGGCATCCGAGCCCTTTCCACCGAGGTGGCCCTGCTCGATGTACTTCTTCGCGTTGTCCCAGGCTCCGCCGGCGTTCGCCATCGTGACGGCAAGGAGGAACCCGGACGCAAGCGAACCGACGAGCAGACCGCCGAGGGCTTCCGTACCGAGGACGAGCCCGACGGCGAGCGGCGCGACGACGGCGAGGACACCGGGGAAGATCATCTCACGCAGTGCTGCGCTCGTGGAGATGGCGATACAGGAGTTGTAGTCGGGGTCGGCCGTTCCCTCCATGAGGCCCTTAATCTCCTTGAACTGGCGGCGGACCTCGTGGACGATGCTGTATGCCGCCTTGCTGACCGCCGTCATCGTGACGGAGCAGAAGAGGAAGGGAAGCATCGCACCGATCAGAACGCCGATGAAGACGTTCGGGACCGCTACGTCGATGGTCGTGAGGCCGACCGCCCAAGCAAGGTGAGAGGGCCGGAGGCTCCTTCTACGGTTCCATCCGCTCCTCGGGCACCGGGAGGATCTCGCGCACCATCTTGATGGCGCAGAGATCGCCGCACATCGAGCAGGTCTCAATAACTCCGTCCCGCTCATGGATGCGCCGGGCCTCATCGGGTATGAGCGCCGCCTCGAACTGCTTCTCCCAGTCGAGCGACCGACGGGCCTCCGCCATCCGGATCTCGCGGTTCTTCGTCTGTCCTGCACCGCGAGAGAGGCTTCCTATGTGTGCCGCAACCTTTGCGACCCGCGTCCCCTCGACGATGTCGCGGACATCCGGCAGCGCCAGGTGCTCGGCCGGCGAGACCATGCAGAGGAAGTCCGCGCCGTTCATCGCGGCGATCACCCCGCCGATCGCCCCCACGACGTGGTCGTAACCCGGCGCCACGTCGGTGACGAGCGGCCCGAGCAGGTAGAGCGGGGCGCCGTCGGTCAGTTCCTTGATCGTCCGGACGTTGTAGCCGATCTGGTCGGCCGGGATATGCCCCGGTCCCTCGATCATCCGCTGCACCCCGGCGGCGAGCGCCCGTTTGGCGAGGTGGCCGAGCGCGAGATACTCGGTCGTCTTTGCCAGCCTCCCCGCGTCCACGAGCGCACCCGGGCGCATCCCGTCGCCGAGGCTCGCGACCACATCGTGCTCGGCCAGGATCTCAAGCAGGTAATCATACTCGGCATAGAGCGGATTCTCCTCACCGGTCGCAGCCATCATCGCGACGTGGAAGGCCCCGCCGCGCGAGACGACGCCCATCGTCCGGGGATCGGCCCGGAGCGACTCGAGCGCCTCTCGGTTCACACCGCAGTGCAGCGTCAGGAAGTCCACGCCCTGCTTGCAGTGCTCACGGATAACGGAGAAGAGCAGGTCGGCATCGACATCCGCGGCGCTCCCCGCCCGCCGGACCGCCTCGTAGATCGGGACGGTCCCGACGGGTACATCGAGTTCGAGGATCCGGCGCCGTATCCGGGCAAGATCGCCCCCGGTCGAGAGGTCCATCAGCGTGTCGGCCCCCTCCCGGAGGGCCGCCTTCGCCTTCTCGACCTCGAGATCCTCATCGCACCGGGCGCCTGACGTCCCGATATTCACGTTGACCCGCACCCTGCAGCCTTCACCGATGGCGCAGATCCGGTGCGGCCGTGCAGGGTTTGCCGGGATGACGATTCGTCCGCGGGCGACGGCCCGTGCGGCGGCATGGGAGGTTAGTCCCTCCTCCCGGGCGATCGCCTCCACCTCCGGGGGAACCCCGCGCAGGCACGCTTGAACAAGGGTGTGCATAAGAACCATTTGTCCGGAGGCCATATTAGACTGCATGCACGTGCGGTGGATCCCGAGCGGCACAATCTACGCAAACTCGTTCGTTTACGAAAACGTCCTCGTCGACGCGGGTGTTCTCCCGATGGCGGTGGAGCCGTATGCCGGGGAGATTACCTCGATCGTCCTCACCCACGCCCACTACGACCATATTGCGTACGTCAAAGAGATCGCGCGGCTCTGCAACGACGCCGCAATCTGTATCCACGAAGCGGACGCCGTGGGCCTGGTCGACGACAGACGAAGCCTTGCGATGCACTTTGGGGCCCGGTCTCCCGGGGTCGCCCCCGACACCCTCCTTGCCGACGGCGACCGGGTAGGGAGCCTTCGCGTCATCCACACCCCCGGGCACACGCCGGGCGGGATCTGCCTCTACGACGAGCGGGCGAAGGTGCTCTTCTCGGGAGACACCGTCTTCACCGGGGGGTCCTTCGGGCGCTACGACTTCCCCGACGGCGACCGCACAGCCCTTGCGGCATCCATCGAGCGCCTGGTGGGGCTCGAGGTCGAGGGGCTCTACCCCGGCCACGGGGAGCCGGTCGAGTGCGGCGGCGGGAGGCATATCGCGGCCGCCCGGGAGGCGCTCAAGTATTATGGATAAGGGAGTCTACGCCCTCGTCCTCGAGAACCCCTCCTGCAGAGTCCGCATCGGCGCCCTCGGGGAGAGGGAGTTTGCCCGCGGCCGGCACATCTACGTCGGCTCCGCCCGGGGAAGCGGCGGGCTTGCCCGGGCAGACCGGCACCTGCGGCTTGCCGAAAGGCGCGACCGCCCTCCCCGATGGCACATCGACTACCTCCTCCTCGATCCTCACTTTGCCCCCGCCGCCCTTGTCACTGCCGCGACAGACCGGGACTGTGAGTGCGATCTCGCCCGTGCTCTTGCCGGAGCTTACGTCCCGGACTTTGGCTGCAGCGACTGCGCCTGCCCTTCGCACCTCTTCTACCGCCCCGGCGACCCGGTCGAGGAGATCCTTGCGGCCTTCCGCGGTCTTGATCTTGATGCCCGGATCGCAAGAATCAAAAACGAGAGGGGCGAGGACAGGGTATGAACGTTCTTGGTATCTCCGGAAGCATGCGCAGGAACGGCAACACCGCGATGCTCGTTGCTGCCATCCTCGACCGGGTGCGGGAGGCAGGCATCGAGACCGAGTACCTGACGCTTGCCGATATGGATATCCAGCCCTGCACCGGCTGCGAGGCCTGCAAGGATGCAAAGTGGTGCGTGCTGGAGGACGACGACTGGGGAGCCGTCGCGCAGAAGATGATCGACTGCGAGGTGCTCGTCATCGGCGCCCCGACCTACTACTACGACATCAACGGCCAGACAAAGAACCTCATCGATCGGACCTACTCACTCTACCACGACAGACGGCTTTCCGGTCGCGGAGGGGTCGCCGTCACCGTCTGCGCCGACCGGGGCTGTGAGCGGTCCCTCGAGACTCTCGAGGGTTTCCTGAACACCCACGGGTTCTCGTACCTCGGCTATGTCTGCGGCAGGGGGTATAATCCGGGGGACGTCCAGAAGGACAAGTGGGCGATGAAGAAGGCTTCAGCTGTTGCGAATGCAATCGTCAGGTACCTCCGGCCGGAGGACTGAGTGTGTCTCCCCTCAGAGCAGCAGCGATATGATCGCAAGAACGATGAAGATGATGACCAGCCACTTCGCTATCGACATCGATATCCCCGCAACCCCCCGTGCTCCTAGCAGAGCAAAGACAAGCGCCAGTACAAAGAAGAGGATTGCAAGGCCCACAAGACCGTTTACCATCCTGGCCTCCTCCCAATCGCCGGCTTTCAGCCGGCGTTGAGGGGCCGCGATTTATCCCATTATCATTTATAATTTTCCGGGATGTTTGGCGGCAGGCCGATCGGGTCCGCCCCGCCAACGGCATCACTCCGGGAGGAGGGCGTAGAGTGTCGTCCGCTGCCTAAGCGTCCTCCCGAGGTCCTCGGCGATCCTGCGCATCTCGATCGGATCGAGGTAACTCGTCCCCCGGGCCCCTGCCTCCCGGGAGATGCTCTCCTCATAGAGCGTCCCCCCGAGGTCGTCGGCGCCGGCAAGGAGGGCCATCTCGGCCATCTTCGTCCCCGTCTTCACCCACGAGACCTGGATGTGGTCGATGTTGTCGAGGAATAGCCGGGCTATCGCGACCATCAGGATATCCTCCCGCCCGGTCGCCCCGGCCCTGGCATGCCCCGCCCGGTAGAGCGGGGTGTTCGGGTGGACGAAGGAGAGGGGCACAAACTCGGTGAACCCGCCGGTCTCGTCCTGGATATCGCGGAGGATCGCAAGGTGCCGCACCCAGTCCGCTACGCCCTCATAGGCTCCGTACATGATCGTCGCCGTCGAGGGGATGCCCATCCCGTGCGCCTCTTTGATGATCCGGACCCAGGTTTCCGTATCGATCTTCTCCGGGCAGATGACCCGCCGGACGTCGTCGACCAGGATCTCGGCCGCTGTCCCGCAGAGGGTCGAGAGCCCCGCGCTCTTCATCATCCCGAGCACCTCCCGGGTGGAGATGCCGCTCTTTCTTGCGGCATACGCCACCTCCATCGGGTTGCTTGCGTGGATGTGAACCGTGGGCGCCTCGTCCCGGATCCAGGAGTAGATATTGACGTAGGAGCGAGCGTCAAATTCTGGATGGAGGCCGCTGACCGTGCAGATCTCGGTTACCGAGCGGTCTCGTGCGGCCCGGGCCTTCTCCCGGATGGTGGCTTCGTCGTAGCAGAAGACGTCGGGGTCACCGGGCTTACGCGAAAATCCGCAGAACCCGCAGGCGTTCACGCAGAGGTTGGTGACGTTGATGTTCTGGTTTCGGACATAGGTGACGCGATCGCCGACCTTCTCCTCACGGAGTTCATCCGCGGCAGCGGCGATCTTCCAGACGTCCCGCCCCCTCACCGAGAAGAGGCGAACGGCCTCCTCTTCCGTGAGCCGGTGACCGGCGAGCAGATCGCGAAGTAACAGTCGAAGCGTCGTCATACTCTAGGATAATCTCCCTGAGACGTTTGAGGGGAAGAATTTTCGGGCGCGCGGGAGCGGGCACAAGACTTATTATCCCTCGTGAGTATCCCGCCAGCCATGGCCCAAGAACAGATCCTCTGCCATCAACGCACAAGGCTCAGCTACAAGGACGCATACGGCTACGTCATCCCGGTCGGGAACACCAGCCTGATGGCCTGGGTGACCGACGAAGGGATGATCGGGACCGCCGGGTTCGATATCGAGGCGCTGGCGAACGCCGGCGTCCCTGCGGCGATCGTCGGGGTCTCGGAGGAGTCGACCCTTGAGAACCTGGACTCCCTGATGGACGCCGAGGTGAAGGCGGCAAACCTCCCGGCTGTGCAGCGCCGCGTCGAGATCGGGATGTCCGGCCGGGAGGCCTTAAACAGGATGTGAGATCGGTCTACACGAGCTCGTAGGTCGTCGTCCGCTGCCGGAGCGTCCGCCCGATGTCCTCGGCGAGCCGCTGCATATCGGCCGGGTCCAGGTAGTCGGCCCCCTCGCCGCCGGCGTCGACCGAGACGTCGTCGCAGAACATCGTCCCTCCAAGATCGTCGGCGCCGGCAAGGAGGGCCATCTCGGCCATCTTCGTCCCCACCTTCCCCCATGAAACCTGGATATGGTCGAAGTTGTCGAGGAAGAGCCGGGCGACCGCGACCATCAGGATATCCTCCCGTCCGGTTGCGCCGGGCGGGGCCCGCCCCGCCCGGTAGAGCGGGGTCTTTTGATAGATGAACGAGAGGGGTACGAACTCGGTGAACCCGCCGGTCTCGTCCTGGATATCGCGGAGGATTGCGAGGTGCCGGGCGCGGTCCGCCTCGCTCTCGCAGGACCCGTACATGATCGTCGCCGTCGAGCGGATGCCCATCCTGTGCGCCTCTTTGATGATCCGGACCCAGGTTTGCGTGTCGCACTTATTCGGGCAGATGACCTGTCGGACGTCGTCGACCAGGATCTCGGCCGCCGTCCCCTGGAGGGTTCCAAGGCCTGCCTCGCGGAACCGCTCGATGACCTCGACGGTCGATACCCCGCTCCGCTCCGAGGCCCAGGCGATCTCGTCGGGGCTTGCCGTATGGATGTCCACGCCGGGCGCGACCTCCCGGACGCAGGAGATGAGGTCGACGTAGGAGTCGAGCGTGTAGTCGGGATGAACCCCTGAGAGGAGACAGATCTCGGTGACGTCCCGGCTCACAGCAATTCTCGCCTTCTCCTGCACGGTTGCGATATCGTCGCAGAAGGCCTCGGGATCGTCTACCCGTCTCCCAAAGCCGCAGAATCCGCAGAGGTTCTTGCAGACGTTGGTGACGTGGATGTTCTGGTTACGGACGTAGGTGACGCGATCGCCGACCTTCTCCTCGCGGAGTTCGTCCGCGGCGGCGGCGATGGCAAGAACGTCACGGTCACGGGTCGAGAAGAGGCGGACGGCCTCTTCTTCCGTGAGCCGGTGGCCGGCGAGCACGTCGTCGAGCAGGTCATGCAGTGAGTGCGGCATCGTAAGTAGGTCTCCTGTACTGGATTATCACTCTTTTTTTCGGCGTGCAAGAACGAAGTCGTGGATGATGATGATGACGATGATGATGATGGCGAATTCGGCAAGGTGCAGGGGGAGGTAGCCGACGAGCGGCACCGCGATGAGGGCTTTGCCGACAATCCACTCCTTTTTGACCGGCTCAACAACCCCGACGCCCTCGATTCGGAGGTTCACCTGGTCGATGTAGGGGTTGTTGTCCCCCTTGGTGATGTAGCCGCCGTGCGGGTCGGCGTAGTACGCCCCGAGCTCTGAGTTCTTTACGGCTTCGGTATCGACGTAGGTCATCGCGCGGTGGATGATCGGGTGGACGGAGTCGACACCGTTCGGCCGGTAGATGATCACGTCGCCGTAGTTCCCAAAGGACGTATACCCGGTCAGTTGCCCCTCGGCCCAGGTCGTCAGGGGACCGAACCGGTCCTCGTCGACGACGAGGACCAGGTCGCCGACGTTCATGTTCGGGACCATGCTCTCGGACTCGATCGTGACCACCGCCGGCCAGGTGCCGGCGAAGAGGTAGAGGGCGAGGGCGATGCCCCCCACGACCGCGACGACCCAGAGTACGTCCCGGGCGAGAGAGACGGCCGGGTGATCGCTCTCCCGGAACGCTCGCACGGCCGATGCTGCACGCTGCAGCCAGGTGGTATTCGACATTTGTTCTAGAAAGAATGCTATCCCTTCATATACATAGATTCTCCGGGGTGGCCATGCCCGAGAAAAAGATAAACCAATATTGCCCGGGGGAGAATAACATGAGTCCATGCTCGCCAACGCTGAGATCGTACGCCGGTTCCTTGAGCTGAAGCACCAGGCTCACCCGGAGGTCGTGCAGTACATTCGCGAGCAGAACGATCCGACGCTGATCGACCGGATCGCGGCGGCGGTCCCCGACGACACCCTTGTCATCATGCCGGAGCATATCCCGGGCTTAAAGAAGGTCCGGGATGGGACCCGGTTCCTCGTCGACCCGGAACTCGAGGTGATCGTCGGGAGCGCCGGGACCACGGGAAGCGTCAGCGGCCACGAGGACGCCGTCCACTACTTCCGCGACCGCTACAACACCCTCTCCTCAATGCTCCGGAGCCGGATGACCGCGATGCCGATCGAGGCGCTGTTAAAGTCTCCCCACTGCTACCGTGACGAAGAGTGCAACATCATCGGGATGGTGGCCGATGTCCGGACGACCGGGAAGGGGCACCGGCTCGTCGAGTTGGAGGATCCCACAGGAGCGATTCAGGTCCTCTTCAACAAAGGGCGGGAGGAGACGTTTGTGGAGGCGGAGCGGATCCTCCCCGACGAGGTCCTCGGGGTCAAGGGAAAACTCTCAGGCGACGGCGGGCTCTTCTTTGCTGAGCAGCTCTTCCGCCCCGACATTCCCATCAATCACGCCCCGTTCAAGAGCGACCGGCCGGGGAAAGCGGTCCTCATATCCGATGTCCATGTGGGAAGCGATACCTTCCTCGACGACGCGTGGAACCGGTTCGCCGACTGGCTCCAGGACTCGGATGTCGGCTACCTCCTGATCGCCGGCGACCTTGTCGACGGTATCGGCATCTATCCCGGCCAGGACCAGGAACTGACGATCAAGAACATCTACGAGCAGTACGACCGTTTCGGCGAGATGCTCCGCGATCTCCCCTCACGGATCCGGATCGTCGCCGCTCCGGGGAACCACGACGTCGTCAGGATGGCCGAACCGCAGCCGGCCATTCCGCCGGAGTTCACCGCGAAGTTTCCGTCAAACTGCACCCTCGTCGAGAACCCCTGCCTCTTGAACCTCCAGGGTGTCAGGGTTCTGATGTATCACGGCCGATCGTTCGACGACATGATCGGGCTGATTCCGGGGGCAAGTTACGAGCGGCCCGGGGAGATCATGGACGAGATGCTGAAACGCCGGCTGCTTGCCCCCTCATACGGGATGCGGACGCCGATCGCCGCGATGAAGACCGACCGGCTCGTCATCAACCCCCTTCCTGAGATCCTCCTCACGGGCCACGTCCACATCTGCGGCGTCACCCGCTACCGCGGCGTCCTCGGGGTGAACGCCGGAACCTGGCAGTCCCAGACGTCGTTCCAGAAACAGATGAATATTCACCCCACGCCTGCGCGGGCGTTCGTCATCGATCTCCAGACGCTCCAGCCGGAAGTTCTGGATTTTTCTTAAATCCCCACCCGTTTTGACCATCACGGTTTACACATATTTAAAAGTGTGGAATCCCTTGTACAGTGTACCCAATTGGAGGAATGCAAAGAGATGGATCTGGTATACCTGGCACCCGTGGGTGCCGTCCTTGCTCTCCTGTTTGCAGGGTACTCGTACATGAGTATCAAGCGGGAGGGCATGGGTACCGATCTGATGCAGAAGATCGCTGCCGCCATTCACACGGGGGCAATGGTCTATCTGAACAGACAGTACCGTGCTATTGCAGTATTCGTCGTCGTGCTTGCCATCGTCCTTGCGGTCGCGATTGATCCCCTTACCGCGGCCTGTTTCGTGCTCGGCGCGGCGCTCTCGGCGACTGCCGGCTACATCGGCATGTACACCGCGACCGCTGCAAACGTCCGGACAACGAACGCCGCACGGCGCGGGATCGCGGATGCGTTCCGTGTCTCGTTCTCGAGCGGCTCGGTCATGGGCATGGCGGTCGTCGGGCTCGGGCTTCTCGGGCTCTCGATCGCGTATCTGGTCATCAGCACCGTAACGACGCTTTCCCAGGCTGAAGTCCTGACCGTCGTGACCGGGTTCGGTCTCGGTGCGAGTTCGATCGCCCTCTTCGCCCGAGTCGGCGGCGGTATCTTCACCAAGGCCGCGGACGTCGGTGCCGACCTCGTCGGGAAGGTCGAGGCGGGCATCCCGGAGGACGACCCCCGCAACCCCGCCGTCATCGCCGACAACGTCGGTGACAACGTCGGCGACGTCGCCGGCATGGGTGCCGACCTCTACGAGTCCTACGTCGGTGCAATCA
>LFRM01367004.1_pt2 | contig 16483 bp, 16 predicted proteins | sample 618341 | NCBI WGS metagenome assembly LFRM01 (sample SAMN03654438, study PRJNA283298) | anaerobic digester metagenome | isolation source: pool of bioreactors CSTR01a, CSTR02a, and CSTR03a thermophilic anaerobic... | place: Denmark: Kgs. Lyngby | collected 2014-05-21 | reverse complement strand
ACTTGATGTTAAACTCCCTTATTATGGGATTAGCCTTAGTATTTGTTACTGGCCTATCTTCCTTAACTGTATCCTTATTAAGAAAATTTACTCCTAATCATATTAGAATGATGGTACAAGTACTTATTATATCTGCTTATGTAATAATTGTAGATATATTTTTAAAGGCATATATGCCAGAAATGAGTAAAACATTAGGACCTTATGTTGGATTAATTATTACAAACTGTATAATAATGGGACGAGCTGAGGCCTATGCTCAAAAAAATCCTCCNNATATAAGAGACAGGCCTCCAGGAGCTTTCTTTGTTTTAGCTATTGTAATATGGATAGCTCATAATCTACAAGATAAAGAGAAAAGTGAGGTGGCTAAATAATGGTTGAATTAAATCCATTTGTAATACTTATAGCAGCTATATTTACAAATAATATGATTTTAGCTAACTTTTTAGGAATGTGTTCTTTTATAGCCGTGTCTAGAGAGATACCTACTTCTCTAGGTTTAGGACAAGCTGTAACATTTGTACTTGCATGTACTACTATAATAAATTATTTAATATATCATTATGTATTAATACCTTTAAGTTTAGAATATTTAAGGTTCATAATATTTATAGTTAGTATTGCAGCATTTGTACAATTATTAGAAATGATTGTGGAAAGATATCTTCCTACTTTATATTATGCTTTAGGAATCTTTTTACCTTTAATAACTGTAAACTGTGCTATATTAGGTGTTTCATTATTTATGATTATACGTGACTATAATTTTTTACAATCAATTGCATTTAGTGTTGGTTCAGGAATAGGTTGGACTATGGCAATAGTTGCCTTAGCTGGTATTAGACAGAGGATTAAAAATGCTCCTATACCTAAGGGTCTACAAGGACCTGGAATCACATTAATTATTACAGGACTAATGGCCTTAGCCTTTGTTGGATTTTCAGGCATTGTCCAAATTCAATAGGGAGGGTAAGTTATATGAATAGTATTATGAGTTCAACATTAGCACTGACATCAATATCTGCTGTATTTGCACTATTACTTACTCTTGCAGATAGAACCATTGGAGACTATGGAGAGGTTTTGTTAACCATAAACAATGATAAAGAATTTACTGTAAAAGCCGGTTCTAGTTTATTATCAACATTAATAGATGAAAAAATATTTATCCCTTCTGCATGTGGTGGAAAAGGAACTTGTGGATATTGTAAAGTTCAGGTACATGAAGGTGGGGGTCCAGTATTAGCTACAGAGACTCCATTTTTAACTGCAGAGGAAATAAAAGATGATGTAAGGCTATCATGTCAATGTAAAGTTAAAGAAAACATTCAAATAGAAATACCTGAAGAACTATTTAATGTAAAGGAATTTGATGTAACAGTAGAATCTATTACAGATATGACAGATGTAATAAAACTAGTTAGATTTAAGCTTCCTGAGGGAGAAGAAATTAAATTTAAACCAGGTCAATATGTACAATTAAAAGCACCTATTTATGAAGGTAATGAAGAAGAAATATATAGAGCTTATTCTATTGCATCAAAACCATCAGATAAGAATCATATAGAATTGGTTATTGGTTATGTAGATCAAGGAATAGCTACTACTTATGTACACAGACACTTGCAAATTGGTGATGTGGCTCAAATAAACGGTCCTTACGGTGATTTTTATTATCAAGCTGATAATGATCGAGAAATGGTTTTAGTAGCTGTAGGAACGGGAATAGCCCCTATACTTTCCATATTAAACTATATGGTGGATCATGATGTAAAAAGAAAAGCGGTTTTCTACTTTGGAGCCAAAACCCCAAGTGATTTATTTATGTTAGATTATTTTAAAAATTTAGAAGAAACACTTCATGATTTTACTTTTGTACCTACCCTTTCCAGAGCTACTGAAGAACATAATTGGACAGGAGAGCAGGGTAGAGTAAATAATGCTATAGAGAAATTATTACTAGATGGGGAACATAAGGAAGCCTATTTATGCGGTAATGAACCAATGATAGATTCTGTTAAAAAAGCTTTAATGGAAAAAGGAATACCAGAAGAATTAATTTATTACGACAAATTCTAGAAATAAAAAGAGTAATCCATGGATTACTCTTTTTTATGGACTAAAATAGGTAATCTTATGATATAATTAGATGAAAGCTTAAAAATATCTTGGGGGGTCACTATGAAACTTGAACTTTTTGATTTTATTGATGAAACATTAATGTTAATAGAAGAAAAGACTGATGAACTTGATCGAGTTGCAGAACAATTAGAAAAATTTTTTAATGATAGTTTTTTTATAAAAGATCATTTTTTAAATGTAAATTATAGAATTAAATCTTCAGAAAGTCTTAGAGAAAAAATATTGAGGCATAATTTCTATATTAAATATGAAACACCAGAAAATTTGGTACATAATCTTTCTGATTTAATAGGTTTTAGGATTGAATGTAGATTTATTGAGGATGAAGAAAAGATTTATAAGGATATAGTTAACCTGTTTAAAATAGAAGAAGAAGATGGTTATTACTCTAATCCACTTAATGGAAGCATAATGTTGAAATTAGATGAACCTCAACCTCAAATTCAAAAAAATGGTTTTGAGATTTATAAAATTGATGGAAGATATAGTAAAAATGGTGTTATGGTAAACTTCGAACTTCAAATAAAATCTCTTGTTAATGTTTTCTGGGGGGAAATTGACCATAGAGTTTTGTATAAGAATTTTAACTATATGTTAACGGAAGACTTTTTTAGAGACATAATGAGCTCTATAAAGGACAACTTAGCTATGATTGATAGGCAGTTAATGTTGGTATTCAACCATCTAAATGATATGGATACTTCAAATGCAGTAACTAAAAAAAACCAATTACAGTCACTACTTTCTAAGATAATACATGATATCTATATTGTAAAAGTAAGACAAGAAATTGGATTTGTAGTTGATTTTAAAAAATCTACAGATATTATAGTTAATTATATATTTATGAAGGGTGGACCTGAAGAATCAGAAAATTACAGTAGTAATTTTATAAGAATCTTAAATAGGCTAAACGATATAGGAAATAGTGAAATAAGCTTCAATAATTATATAGACTTTGATAGACAAATCAGTTTTAATGATGACTTTACTAGAAAAGTAGGTAAAGAAATTTTAAATACTATTAATAAAGATTTTAGATGGAATTTATTTTTTAGAATAATTTCTGAAATAGAAGATGGAAATGATGCAGATGACTTTGAAGGTTTTATTATTTATTTAAGATACAGATTCTGTGAAAATATTAAAAACGCTTTAAAGACAAAAGAATTAGATGCATCCCAAAAGGAAGAAATTCTGGACAGCCTAATGAATAGTATAGCAGAAAGTTTTATTAAAGATATAAATATTGATTATATAAATGATTGTAGCATTATAAAGTTAAACTCCAGTGTAAGTAAGTTATTAGAAAACATCAATACTTATGGTGATTGGCAAGCGTCAAAAGAAAATATTACCAACACTATATTAAATCATATTTATTAGTAAAACCCTATCTTTGAAGAGATAGGGTTTTTTATTCAATAAATTAGCGAGAAATAGTATAAAAACTTCCAAAATAGTGACTGGAATCACTGCATTATTTAACTATTGCATATATAATTAAGCCAAAGATATAAATAGGATAAATGGGAGATGATTTTATTGAAACATTGGGATGGGTTTAAGAGTGGGAAATGGAACAAAAATATAGATGTTAGAGATTTTATACAAAAGAATTATACTCCATATGAAGGTGATGACAGTTTCCTTTCGAAAGTTAGTAATAAAACTCAAAAATTATGGGAAAAAGCAGAAAGATTAATAGAAGAAGAAATAATTTCTGGTGAAATTGATATCGATACTCATGGCTTTTCAGGGATAAATAATTTTGAGCCAGGATATCTTGATAAAGAAAATGAGCTTATAGTTGGATTTCAAAGTAATGCTCCCCTTAGGAGAATTGTAAATCCATATGGTGGGTATAGAATGGTAGAAAATTCACTTGATGCATATGGTTACCAAATGGAGAAAGTATTGGAAGAATCCTTCAATAACTTTAGAAAAACCCACAATCAAGGAGTCTTCGATGCTTATACGGATGAAATGAAGTCAGCTAGAAGTGTTGGACTGCTAACAGGCCTGCCAGATGCATATGGAAGAGGCAGAATTATAGGAGACTATAGAAGAATTGCCTTATATGGTACAGATTATTTAAAGGCAGAAAAAATTAAAGATAAAAAGGATATTTTAGGGAACGCTACTGAAGATACAATAAGACATAGGGAAGAATTATCAGAACAAATTAGAGCAATTGATGAAATAAAAGATATGGCATTATCTTATGGTTTTGATATTTCTAAACCTGCAAATAATTCTAAAGAAGCTATCCAGTTCTTATACTTTGGATATCTAGCGGCAATAAAAGAAAACAATGGTGCAGCTATGTCATTAGGAAGGAATACAGCCTTTTTAGATATTTATATAGAGAGAGATCTAAAGACCAAAATCTTAACAGAAGATGAGGCTCAAGAATTAATTGATCAATTTGTTATTAAACTTAGAATGGTTAGGCACTTAAGAACTCCACAATACGATGAATTGTTTGCTGGGGATCCAAACTGGGTGACTGAGTCCATAGGTGGCATGGGGGAAGACGGTAGGACACTGGTAACAAAAACAGCATATAGATTTTTGCACACTTTGACTACACTTACACCTGCTCCAGAACCTAATATGACTGTACTGTGGTCAGTAGATCTACCTAAAGCTTTTAAAGAGTATTGTGGGAAGATGACCATAGCAACTGGAGCCATCCAGTATGAAAATGATGATATTATGAAACCAATATACGGAGATGATTATGCTATTGCTTGCTGTGTATCTGCAATGAGAGTTGGTAAAGAAATGCAATTTTTTGGAGCAAGAACAAATTTAGCTAAGGCTTTATTATATGCTATAAATGGTGGTCAAGATGAGTTAAAAAAATCCAAGGATGGAAAAGTTATAAAAGTTGTTAAAAATATAGAAATTATGGAAGATGAAACTTTGGATTATGAAAAAGTAATGGTTAATTTTAATAGTGTAATGGAATACTTAGCAGTTCTTTATGTTAATACTATGAATACGATTCATTATATGCATGATAAATATGCATATGAAAAAGGGCAGATGGCTTTACATGATTCCCTAGTTCATAGATATATGGCATTTGGTATAGCTGGTATATCCATAGTAGCGGATTCATTATCTGCTATAAAGTATGCAAAAGTAAAACCAATAAGAAATGCGGATGGCATTGCTATAGATTTTGAAATTCATGGAGACTTTCCAAAATATGGAAATGATGATGATAGAGTGGACCAAATTGCAGTAGATATTGTTAGTAAATTTAGTAATGAACTTACATGGACTCCCACTTATAGGGATGCTGAACACACACTGTCAGTTCTTACTATAACTTCAAATGTAGTATATGGTAAGAAGACTGGTTCTACACCAGATGGTAGAAAAAAAGGAGAACCTTTTGCACCTGGTGCTAATCCAATGCATGGAAGAGACTCAAATGGGGTTTTAGCTTCATTAAATTCAGTTGCAAAAATACCTTATAAAAATATATGTCAAGATGGAATATCAAACACTCTATCTGTGGTGCCAGATTCTTTAGGAAGAAGTGATGTGGATAAGATAAATAATTTAATAGGTATAATGGATGGATACTTTGCACAAGGGGCATTTCATTTAAATGTTAATGTATTGGATAGAAGCTTATTAATAGATGCCATGGAAAATCCATCTAAGTATCCTACTTTGACAATAAGAGTATCTGGTTACGCAGTTCATTTTAATAGACTGACCAGGGAACAACAAGAAGAAGTAATAAAGAGAACTTTCCATACAAAGGCTTAAAATAAGAAAGGGTGATAAATATGGTACAAGGAAGAATTCATTCAATAGAAACAATGGGATTATTAGATGGGCCAGGTATTAGAACTATAATATTCTTACAGGGTTGTCCCTTAAGATGTACCTATTGCCATAACCCTGATAGCCAGACCATGTTTTCCAAAACTCATATGACACCTGAAGAAGTATTAGCAATAGCAAGGAAAAACAAAACATATTATGATAATACAGGTGGAGGTATAACATTTTCTGGTGGGGAACCACTTTTGCAAGGTGAGTTTTTATTAGAAACATTAAAACTTTTAAAAAAAGAGGGCTTTAATACAGCTATTGATACAAGTGGTTATGGTGATAAAAGATATTATAAAGAAATATTAAAATATACAGATGTGGTACTTTTAGATATAAAACATTTTGACAATCAAGGCTATAAAGAAGTAACTGGGAAGTCCATGAAAGGATTCTACGAATTTTCTACCTATTTAAATGATTATAAGGGTAAAATTTGGTTTAGACATGTTATGGTTCCAGGAATTACTGACAATAATAAATCTATTATGAAATTATTCCATAACATATCTCATTTATGTGATAAAATAGAGAGGATAGAAATACTTCCATATCATAAAATGGGATTAGAAAAATATGAAGAATTAGATCGGGAATATCTATTAAAAGATGTTCCTGAAATGGATGTAAAAATAGCAAAGGATTTTGAAGAGATTCTAATGAAATTACTCACAAAAGAAAAAGAAAATCTTCGAAATAGAAAGAATATTATCTAATTCATTAATCCACAAGGAAATATTTCTAAATATTATTAGTAGGTGATTAATATTATTAACTGTACTATTGGAAATGGACCCTGTAGAAGCTGTGGAGGCAAAATGTGTATTAGAAATGTTCCTTTGCTAGCCAGCCTAAATCAAGATGAGATAGACAAAATTTCCGAAGGAGTAGTATTTACAGATTATAAAAAGGGCGAATATATATTTAGGTCTGGAGACAAGGCTGACAAACTATATATTGTGGTCTCTGGAAAAATGAAAATTTCAAATTACCTTTCTGATGGAAGAGAGCAAATATTATATATTTATTCTGCGGGAGATTTTGTAGGTGCTTTTAACCTATTAAAGGAAGATGAATTTAAATATAATGCAGAGGCTTTAGAAGATACTACAATATCAACATTATCTAAAAATAAATTTAATGAAATAATTTTAAAAAACCCTGAAATCACCCTAAAAATTTTAGAAAAATCATATGAAAGAATAAGGGATGTTGAAGGATTAGTTGTTAGGCTTTCTGCTGCTAATACTGATGCTAAAGTTGCAGGGCTGCTATTAGAACTAATGGAAGATTTTGGAAGTAAAGAAAGCTCAAATACGGTTTTAGAGCTTACTATAAATAGAGAAGAAATGGGAAACTATGCAGGTATTGCAAGAGAAACTATGACAAGAAAGCTAAATCATTTTAAAGAGTTAGGATATATAGATTTTATTGGTAATAAAAAAATTATAATTAAAGAGGAAAATAAACTGAGAGAACTTCTATAGGTAATGATTACTTATAGTAGTTCTTTTTTGTTTCCAAGAAATACATATTTATAGTATATAATGGGTATCTATAATATAATTCAAGGAGGTGTACATCATGAGGTTTAGAGAAAGAATAGCATCTACTCTTTACAGTATGAGAAATAGTGTTAAAAGATTTCCTATTACAGTTATAGTATCAATCTTATTTGTAATAGTACAAATATATATTAATGAACAAGGCTATCCATCAAATGATATTAGAGAAATATATAACAAAATAAGCATGACAATAGGATTAGCAATACCATTGTCTCTATGCCTTGGTTTTATAAATGAAGTTTTCTTTAATAAAGATAAAATAAAACAGGGCCTAACTTATGTAATTGGGGTTATATTTTTAGTTCTTTATTATATGTTTTTCCTTAAGGAGATTAACACTTTAGCAGTTATAAGATATACAGGAACTATGATATTTTTATTAATAGGGATCTTTTATATGCTGAGACTTAGAAACAAAGAGAATTATGAATTTCATGTTTTAAGTATAAATTATAGTATTGCTATAACTTTTATTTACTCAGCAGTATTATATATGGGTATAATTTTCATATTATTTACTATAGATCAATTATTTGATGCAAATATAGATGGAAAGTATTACTTCTATACTTTTTTGATAGTTACTTTTATATTTGGAGTATCCTTATTTATTTCTAAATTAGATAAGATTAATTAAGATTATAAAGATTACGATTATTCTAATGCTTTAAAGATACTATTAATTTATATAGTGATTCCACTTATTTCAATTTATACTTTAATTTTATATGTATATTTTGCTAAAATAATTGTGACATGGGAATGGCCTAAAGGACTGGTATCCCATTTAGTATTATGGTATTCAACTTTAAGCGTATTTATTATATTTTTAATTACACCAATTTTGGAAGAGAATAAAATTGCGAGATTATTTAAAATATGGTTTCCTAAGCTTGTATTACCTATACTTTTAATGATGTTTATGTCTATATATCAGCGGCTTGATCAATATGGCTTCACAGAAAACAGGTATTTTGTTATTGTATTAGGAATGTGGGTAACTGGGATAATGGTATACTTTTCTTTAGTAAAACCATTGAGAAATATTATAATTCCAATAACTCTTTCATTAGTGGTATTAAACTCAGTTTATGGTCCTTTAAGTGCATTTAATGTATCTATAAATAGTCAAAATAATAGATTGAATAAATTTCTAACTACTAATGGATTTTTATTAGACGGGGAATTAATTAAGAAGGACCAGGTCTCCCAAGTACAACAAAGAGAAATAAGTAATATTGTGGAGTATTTTAAAAATAGAGAAATGGTAGATAAAATAAAGATTTTTCCTGATGATTTTAAGACTGAAGAAATGCAGGATATATTAGGATTTGCTTTTAAGCCAGACATATATGGTGGCTATATAAGTGAAGACTACTTTAATTACTATTTAGACCCTTACGAAATATCCTTAGATATTGAAGCTTACGATTACTATGTTTATATGGCAACTTGGTCAAATAGAAGTAGTAAAATTTCTGATTTAGAATTAATATATGAAGAAAAAAACAATTCTTTAAAATTATTCAAAGGGGAGATATTATTATTTGAAGAAGATATTAAATCTTTAGTTTTAACTCTTCATAACAAACTTAAAGACAATATAGATAACCAGAAAGAAGGAGTCAAACTAGAGGATATGATTATCCAAAAGGATTATGAAAGTGTAAAAATAAAAATTATATTTAATAATATATCTGGTAGAAATCCTTATGAAAACAATAAAATATCTTTAGATGGTGCAGAATTTATTATATTAATTGATATAAAGTGATAAAATGATATAATTATATATATCGAAGTATAAAGGGGGAAATAAATATTGTATAAAGATGAGTTAGACGTAATAAGTCAAGCAATATTAAATGAGGTAGAAGGTTATGAATTTTATAAAATGGCAGCTGAACAAAAAGGCACCAGAGATAGCAAGGAAGCCTTTCTAGAGTTAGCCAATGAAGAATTAAAACATGTAGAATATTTGCAAAAGCTTTTTGATAGTATAAAAACTGGTGTTGAAGATGATATTAGACTGGCTTTTGAAGCTTCACCTCCATCTCCAGATATTTACAATTGGGCTAAAGTAGACAAAGAATTTACCTCATTAGCTATGTCAGTTTTTGGCATAGGTATACAAATGGAAAAAGCATCGATAGAATTTTATGAAAATGCTAAAAAAAATACACAATTTGAAGAAGGTAAAAAACTTTTTGATCTATTAATAAAATGGGAGCATGTTCATCTAGAACAATTTACGGATCAATATAATATTTACAAAGAAGACTGGTGGGCTGACCAAGGATTTGCACCGTTTTAGGTATAATTTACTGGGGGTATTAAACAGGGTTTTAGTACCCTGTTTTTCTATAATTTTTGAGGACTGATGCATTTTAAAATATAATCAATGGAGAGTGAAAATGGATGAAAGAAATATATTTAGCAGGAGGATGTTTTTGGGGTGTGGACGAGTACATGTCTAGAATAGAAGGAGTCTTAGAAACAAGTGTAGGATATGCGAACGGTACTAAAGAAAATCCTAGCTACGAACAAGTATGCACTGGTACTACAGGTCATACTGAAACCACTTTAATTAAATATGATGAAAATATATTGTCTTTAGAAGAATTATTAAATAGCTTTTGGAAAATTATTAATCCTACCTTGCTAAATAGACAAGGAGGAGACATTGGGAATCAATATAGAACTGGTATATATTATACTGAAGAATCAGATTTGCCCGTCATTAATAAAACCTTACTTCAACAACAAGAGAAGTATGATAGTCCAATTGTTACAGAAATATTACCTTTAACGGTATATTATGAAGCAGAAGACTATCATCAAAATTATTTAAAAAAGAATCCAGGTGGATACTGTCATATTGACATGAATGCATAAAAGGAGGAAATAATATGAAAATTGTAATATTAGAACCATTAAGTATTAGCACGGAGGAACTAACTAAAGTAATTAAGCCCTTAGTAGATAATGGGCATGAACTAGTTATATATGAGGATAAAGTAAATGAGGAAGCTTTAAAATCTCGGGTTAAAGATGCAGATGTTTTAGTAATAGCAAATATGCCACTTAGTGGTGAAGTCATAAATTCTGCAGAGAAATTAAAATACATTGCAGTTGCATTTACTGGAGTAGATCATGTAGATTTAGATATGTGTAAAGAAAAAGGGATAAAAGTTTCAAATGCTGCTGGTTATAGTAATAATTCGGTAGCTGAATTAGCATTCGGTCTAATGATATCTCTGCTTCGTAATATTGTAGTATTAGACGATGTTGTAAGAGAAGGTGGAACTAAATCTGGGTATGGTCAGTTTGATTTAAAGGGAAAGACTCTAGGGGTTTTAGGTACTGGAGAGATAGGAAGTGTAGTAGCTGAGATTGGTTTGGCTTTTGGCTGTAATGTAATAGCTTACAATAGAAGTGAAAATATAGATTTGAAAAATAAAGGGGTAAACTATTTAACTTTAGATGAAGTATTAGAAATAAGTGATATAGTAACAATTCATATGCCACTTACAAGTAGTACAAAGAATTTGATAAGTAAAGAAAAATTGAGCCTTATGAAGCCTACTGCCTTTTTAATAAATGCAGCTAGAGGGCCAATAGTTGACAATAATGCTTTAGCTAAAGCCTTAGAAGATGGTGTAATAGCTGGAGCTGGTATTGACGTATTCGATATGGAACCACCAATACCTATGGATTATCCTTTGCTGGATGCTCCTAATACAGTATTAGCACCACATGTAGGCTTTGCCACTGAAGAAGCAATGGTAAGAAGAGCAGAAATTACAATCAACAATATTATTAAATGGGAAAAGGGACAACAAGAAAATATAATTATTTAAAAAAGTATCATAGTATATGAAAGGCTGACTTATTACTAAATAGGTCAGTCTTACTATTTCTTAATAATTGTATATATGCTATTATTAATAAGAAGATTATACTTTTATTTCCATAATTAGCTATAATAAAACAAGGAGGTAAATATGTTTAAATTAAAAGGGATTAAAAATATGACTGAAGAAGAAAGATTGAAATATATGATAATATTAGTTAAAGGGCAATTAAGCTCAGAAAAAAATGATTTAGCTAATATTTCAAATGTAACAGGCATAATCAAAGCCTGTGTTGATAATTTAAATTGGGCAGGGTTTTATATACTAAGAAAAAACAAGTTAGTATTAGGGCCATTTCAAGGCTTACCAGCCTGCAATACAATAGCTATAGGTAAAGGGGTTTGCGGAACAGCGGTGGAAACTAAAGAAGTTCAATTAGTAGCTGATGTAAATTTATTCCCAGGACATATAGCCTGTGATGATGCATCTCAGTCCGAGCTTGTAATACCTATAATTAAAGAAGATAAAGTATTTGGTGTATTAGATTTAGATAGTCCTTTAAAGGACAGATTTACTAAATTGGAGAAGTCCTATTTTATAAAATTAGTGGACTTACTAAATGAAAATATAAAATGGGAGAATATATAAGTTGTGTATTATATTCTGGAATAATGAACCCTAGGGGGATATCTATGTCAGAAAAGCATATAATAAATCTATTGCCTGATATTGTTAGCGATTCTATGGTTAAGGCAAAGAGTATTATGGATAATTATTTAGAAATAAGGTTTATAGAAGAAAGAGGAGAAAATAAGCTTAAATGTAAGAATAAATTTTATCAGTCAGATAATATTAAAGCAATAAAAGATTTACTTAATACGGGTTTTAAAGGAGCCATCGATTTAATATACATTGATCCTCCTTTTCTAACCATGGTAGATTATAAAAGTAGAATCCAGTTCTTATATAAGGGCAAGAAAGAAACAATTAAATATTTAGCCTATAATGATATTTGGGAAGAAGGTTTAAAAGAATATTTAGAAATGCTAACTGTAAGACTAATTTTAATGCGAGAGTTATTATCAGATATTGGTACAATTTATATTCATTTAGATTTTAGAACCGTTCATTATGTTAAGATTATTATGGATTATATATTTGAAGAAGGCATTTTTTTAAACGAAATTATTTGGGCTTATAAATCTGGAGGTAGTAGCAAAAAACATTTTAGTAGAAAGCATGACAATATACTTGTTTATACTAAAACCAAAGAGTATATTTTTAATCCTCAAAAAGAAAAATCTTATAATAGAGGACTTAAACCCTATGGATTTAAAAATGTAGAAGAGTATAAAGACCATATTGGCTGGCATACTTTAGTTAATTTGAAAGATGTATGGAATATAGACATGGTAGGAAGGACTTCAAGTGAAAGAGTAAATTATGCTACACAAAAACCAGAAAGTCTTCTGGACAGAATAATAAAATCTTCTTCTAATGAAAATTCAATAATAGCAGATTTTTTCGCTGGAAGTGGTACCACAGCTTTAGTAGCGGAAAAAAATAAACGGCAATGGATATTATCTGACAATAGTATAATATCTGGACTAACTATAAGAAAAAGATTAGATGAAAACAAATGCTTAGGTTACACAACTTATAGTGAAGAAAAGGAATTTTTAAAAAGTCATATAATTATGGATAAACTGAAGCTTTTTAAAGGTGAAGAAGGATATATTTTAAAAATAAAATTAGAAGAATATATATTAAATTTAAATAATTTTAAGATGAGCAAAGGTCATATGGAATTAGCACAAAATATATTATTAGAAGATAGCTTGTCATTTATAGAATCTATTTCATTAAACAACAAGCCGGATAATAATACTGAAATAAAGCTGCAAGAAGTATATAGATCAACTAAGAACTATAGTATGAACAAGGAGTTAGAGTTTATAATTAATAGTGATTATATAGATCAGAAATTATATTTAAAAATAGTGGATATTTTTGGCAATGTATTATATAAACCTGTAGGATTGGAATCATTGATTAGAAACTATGAATTATGATATAATATGAGAAGAAAGATTTTATTTAATTAATTTTGCAAATAATATGTACATCCTTGTTTAAATAGGGTATTATAGTTGTATATTGTAAATAATTTAAGAGGAGGACGAATAATATGAATGATAAAAATAAAGACCTACATGTTCATGATGAAAATTGTGACCATGATCATGAAGAAATGGAAGTTATATATTTAACCTTAGATGATGATAGTGAATTAGAGTGTGAAGTATTAGGAATATTTGAAGTTGAAGATAAAGAATATATAGCTCTTTTACCTCTAGAGGAAGAAGAAGTATTGCTTTATGAGTATGTGGAGTTAGAAGATGAAGAATTCGACCTTTTACCTATTGAGGATGAAGATGAGTTTGATTTAATTTCAGAAGCTTTTTATGCTTTGTATTCTGATGAAGATTTAGAAGAGATTGAATTCGATGAAGACGAAGAATTTGAAGAAGATGAAGAATTAGGTAACGATTAAAAAATAAATACAGGAGTACTTTGCCTATGCAGAGTACTTTCTTTGTAATTTATAATATTGATCCTGAGGTGTAATGAATGAATCAGATACAAGTGTATAATACTTATTCAAATTATTTAGTGGATAAGTATGGAGAAAAGGTATATAAGTTACCCATAAATTTACCTATAACTTGTCCAAATAGAGATGGTACATTAAGCACTGGGGGTTGCACTTTTTGTGGTGAAGAGGGAGGGAGTTTTGAAAACCAACCAAATTGCCTTAGTGTAAAGGAACAATTATTGAAGAATAAGGACTATATAGGTAAAAGGTACAATGCAAAAAAGTTTATAGCTTATTTTCAAAAATTTTCTAATACATACATGTCATTAGAGGATTTTAAGTATTATGTTAATGAAGCTATTATAGAAGATGTAGTTGGAATAGCTATTTCCACTAGACCTGATAGTATAAATGATTTATATTTAGAGTTTCTTAAAGAGGTAAAAGATTTATATAATATTGAAATAACTCTAGAACTAGGCTTGCAAACAGTTAACTATCATAGCTTGAAGAAAATTAATAGAGGACATAGTTTAGCCGAATTTATTGATGCAGTGCTTCGGGTTAAAAAATATGGTCTGAGAATATGTACACATCTTATATTGAACCTACCCTGGGATAATATTTATGATACCATTGAAAATGCTAAAATATTATCTTCTTTAGAAGTGGATGAAGTAAAATTACATGCATTATATATTGTGGAAGGAACAACAATGGGTGAACAATTCAAAAATGGAGAAATTCATTTAATTTCAAAAGATGATTATAAAGAAAGGGTTATAACATTTTTAGAATATTTAGATCCAAAAATAGTTATCCAAAGAATCATAGGAAGAGCACCAGCAGAAAATGCATTATTTGTAAATTGGAATCAGTCTTGGTGGAAAATAAGAGATGAAATTGTAAACGAAATGGTAATAAGGCAGTCTTTCCAAGGAAAGCTTTTTAATTATTTAAATGGGAAAGCAATTAAAGATTTAAATTAGTAATTAAAAATGCTGTTTAAATACACTTTAAAAATAATGAAAGGTTAGGTGACTGGTCATGGTTAAATTTATTTTAGGTGCTAAAGGTACTGGTAAAACAAAGTGGTTAATTGACAATGCAAACAAAGATATGAGAGAGGGAAATGGAAATATTGTATTTATCGATGTTGATGACAATCATATTTTTAGTTTAAATTATAATGTAAGGCTTATAAATGCCATGGAATTCAATATATTAAGTGTTGAATCTTTCTATGGCTTTTTGTGTGGAGTTATATCTATGGATTACGATATTGAGAAAGTATATGTGGATGGAATTTACAAAATTATGACTTTGAAAATAAGTGATATAGAAAAAATATTAGAAATGTTAACTAAGATAAATGAAAAATATCATACTGATTTCTATATAAATGTAGATTATGTATTATCTGATATTCCAGATCATTTAAAAGAGTTTTGTACTGAAATTTAAAGAAACTAATCCTATACTTGATAACAATAAAATATAAGGGCAGGAGTAAATCCTGCCCTTATATATTCCAGTTATATTTTCAGCTAAACTAATTGAAGGACATTAACATATGGAGGAATATGTATGTTTCAGAAAGAACGATTGGATAAAATATTATCTAATATGGGGTATGGAAGTAGAAAAGTTGTAAAAAAATATATAAAAGATGGATTGGTTAAAGTCAATGAATCCATAATATTGAATAATGAATATAAAGTAAATCCTTATGAGGAAAGTATATTTTTTAAAGGTGAAGAAATATTATATAGAAAGTATATCTACTTAATGATGAATAAGCCCCATGGAATAGTTTCCTCAACGGATGATCCCATGTCAGAAACTGTTATTGATCTGCTAGATCCTGAATATTTAATTTATAAACCCTTTCCAGTTGGGAGATTAGATAAGGATACAGTAGGATTAATGCTTATCTCAAATGATGGCAAATTAGCACATGAGCTACTATCTCCTAGAAAAGGAGTAAGTAAAACTTATTATGCAGAAGTAAATGGATATGTTGAAGAAAATCATATTCAGGCCTTCAAAGATGGTATAATCTTAGAAGATGGTTATAAAACGTTACCTTCAAAATTAGAAATTTTGGAAGCTGATTCATTTTCAAAAGTATTATTAACAATAAAAGAAGGTAAATATCATCAGGTAAAGAGAATGTTTGAAAGTTTATCTATGAAGGTTGTATATTTAAAAAGAATTTCAATGGGAAGCTTGATATTAGATTCTAGTCTGGGGCTAGGAGAATATAGAGAATTAACTGAAGAAGAATTGAAATTACTAAAAAAAAGAGAATAAATATGTTATAATATAATTAGTAAGTAATCAAGGTGAATAAAATCAAAATTAGAATGGGTGTATAATTTGAATAGTTTTAGAAAACAAGAAGTATTTGATGTGTTTTTTGATAAAAGATCATCATTAATCGTACAGTTTAAAAGTGGTCTAAT
>LFRM01061158.1_pt1 | contig 16484 bp, 22 predicted proteins | sample 618341 | NCBI WGS metagenome assembly LFRM01 (sample SAMN03654438, study PRJNA283298) | anaerobic digester metagenome | isolation source: pool of bioreactors CSTR01a, CSTR02a, and CSTR03a thermophilic anaerobic... | place: Denmark: Kgs. Lyngby | collected 2014-05-21 | reverse complement strand
ACTGGAACGTCAATGACATTTTCAAAAGTTATATTGGAAATACTGGTGCGATATCCCCAAAAGTATCTTGTATCACTAGAGTGTAATCTGTTAGATAAATAATTGACTTCCTTTGCCTTTATTGTTGATGAAAATAACTCGGTTGTTAGTGAGCCGGTTAATGTAAATGTTATTGAATATGTATGCTGCTCATATGCCGAAAGATTTTGTGCAGTCGTTAGATCATAATCTAAGGTTGGTGATGAGCGATCGCTTCGCGATTCGCATGAAGTATAATTAGAAGTGCAAGTATATGAATATTTAAGCATCGATATATCGGGTAAAGTATTAATAACATTATCAAAACTTAACTTATAATCCTGAGTAAAATTAAGGGAATTTTCTACAATAATAGTTTTGGTTATTTGACTGATTGATGAATTAATTAATACTTTGGAATTGTTCATATAATTTATATTTATTCCATTATTGGAAATAATGACCGAATTATTTTCTCCAACATTAACAATTTTAGGTAAATAAAAAGAGTAAGTAACTCCAATACCTAAAGTAAAGATAGTAAAAAAAATTATCGAAAATAAAACGTTTACTTTCTTCATAAATCACTTCCCGTCTTTTTTATATATTTAATGATTTTTGTTTATCTTTGGTTTGAAAAACTTTATTTAAATATTCTAAATCATGTTGATAAGCAAATAAAATTTTAAAAGCTAAATATGTTACATCAACATTATCTAAATTTGGAATTAAACTTAATAACATACTTTCAGCTTGTGATTCAGTATAGTTTTTACTATATTCTTCAACTATATATTTAATTTTGGCATACATTTCTAAATTCATTAAAGCGTTATATGTTATAGAATCATTTTTTAAATCTTGAAGTTTATCTTCAATATATGCTCTAATTTGTTCAACGGTTAAATTATTGCTTAAACCACTATTTAACATAAATGTTGGAATCAAGCCATTATCTATTACTGAAGATGCGGCTCGATCAATTAAATTAATTATTTGGTCTTTATGCGTTCCAATAATTCGATCTAAATTATAAGTTCCTAATAAAGCCATTATTTTTTGATTAAACATCACCGTACTTAAATCTAATCTTTCTTTATGATCAAGAGTATATCCTGAACATTGAGTACTTTCATTAGTTGATTTATTATTAATTCTGACGACTAAATAATTAGTGTTTATTGGTGATTGTTCAAAAAAATAATCGCTTTCATTTAAAACAAGCATTTTAGTTACTTCTGGAGAAAATTTTTGAAAACACTTTGCATAATTATCATAATCAATTGTTCCGGTCTCGTAATAATTGATTAAGACAAATAATTGTTGTAAACTAAAAGAAGTAAGCTCTTGATTAATTAATCTAGCGATTTGATCAACAATTTTTTTATTTGTCTTTAAATCAGGATTACTATTTTCATGAGCTATAATTTGTTGAGCATTTTTCAAAATATCATCGCGATGAGCATCAAGATCAGTCATATCTTTTTGTTCTTTTTTAACAGCAAAAACTGTATCAGTTCTACGATCTAGCATTTTAGTTAATGTGTCTTTTAGAACACCGATTTTACTTAATGCCGGGTCATCTTCTATTTCTTTAGCAAGTCGATTTAAAGCATCTAATGAATCTGTTGCTTTTATTCTATTTAAGGTTGTATCAACTAATTGACTATGTTGAATATTCTTACCTAATTTATTATAATAATCTTCAAAACTAGTTAAAAAGAAATTAATGTCATCAATCATTTTAGGATCAGTTTGATTTTTATAAAAATCAATTTTTAATTTACTTAATTCCATTAAAAATTGTTTATAGTGGTCTTCATCATATACTTGTAATTCCTTTATTTTTTTCGTTACTTCGATTATTTTGTTGTTACCATCTGTTACTTGAACCGTATCATTGTCTGGTAATAGTTTTAGCTTGATATCAGGAGATTGTTCTTCATATGGTGGATTTGAAAATGCTTTACCATTAGTTTTTTGCATTAATTCAAACATTCTTTTGATATTATTTATATCATTTAAATCACCAAAAAGAATTGCTAATTCTAATTCTTCTTGAATTTGTTGAAAAACTTTATCCGAATAAGTCCCACTTATAAAATTATATACATCATGAATGATATATTTACTAAACATGGTTACAACTTCATCGTTAAATTCAAAATTATTATTACTTCGATTTAAATAGTAACCATTTTTAATTACTTCGTATCGAGTTTGATTGATTTGATTAGTCAATCTTTCACTGTTTTTTAAGAAGTCATATCCTTGATATGAATCAAATAACCTTTGTAATCGATTTAATAATTCAATAAAATTAGTTGAATTATTTTTTGATTCTTCAAGAATTTTACCTGTATCTTCAAAAATTTCTTTAACAAATAATTCAATTAGTTTATTTTTTCCTTCTCTATTCATATATCGTTCAAATTCAAAACGATAATTAATTGATTGGTTAATAACATCACTTTGAACAACATAACTTTTTTTACTACCTAATTGTTCGTTAGTAATCCATTGCTCACGAATTTTATTTAACGCCTCACTAATTCTTTGATACATTTCTGGGTTTATTAAGATTAGTTTATTAAACTTTATGTCGTTTAATAAAGTATCGATATCATTTAAAATATCCACATTTGCTTTAGGAACATTTATCGGTGCTTTTTTTTCATCATCATCACTTAATATTCTTTTAATATCTTTAAATAACCCCATTTTATACCACCTATTCTTTTACATTATACCTTATTTAAATATTCTTAGCAATTCAGCTTTGATTTCATCAGGCGAAAACGGTTTAGAAATATATCCAGCAAATCCTTCAGCTAAATACTTTTCTTTAGAACCAGATATAGCATCAGCAGTTAAAGCAATAACTGGAGTATTAAATCCTGTTATCTTTTTTAATTCTCTAAATGCTTCTTCTCCACTCATATTTGGCATCATTATATCCATTAAAATTAAATCATATCTTTCTCCTGATTTAATTTTTTCAATACTTTCCTCACCACTAATAACATCATCTAGTTGTAATTTAAAGTTTTTTAAAGCAACTTTAGCTACCTTTATATTAAGGGCATTATCGTCAACAATTAAAATTCTTTGACCATTAATTTTTGCTTCACTTTCTTCTCTCTTTTTTGTTATTTCAAGAGTTGATAACATTTGAGTATCTGTAAGTGGTTTGGACATCATCGCTAATCTTTGGGGAATTTGAACCATAAAGATTGATCCATTGCCATATTGACTTTTTACGTTGATTTTTCCACCCATTAGTTCAACTAATTTTTTTGTTATAGCTAAACCCAATCCAGTTCCTTCGGCTGTTGTGTTTTTAGCAACATCTAATCGATCAAATTTAGTAAACAATCTAGTAATATTTTCTTCTTTAATACCCATTCCCGTATCTTGAACACTAATGATTAAATAACACATGTTTTCTTTGTTAATACATTTAACGTTAAACAAGATATTTCCCTTGTGGGTATACTTCACTGCATTTGTTAATAAATTAGTCACAATCTTCTTTAAATTGGCCTTATCGCCATATAATTGATATGGAACATCCTCAGCTATCTTATAATTAAATATAATTGGTTTTTCGCCTAGTCTTGACTTAGCTAATTTAGCTAGATTTTCAAACTCTTCTTTTGGTTTATATAAAACTTCAATAATTTCCATTTTATTACTTTCAATTTTAGATACATCAAGTACTCCACCAACTATTTCTAAAAGTGTATCTGATGATTTAACAATATCCTTTGCATAGTCTTCGACTTCAGGTGATAAGTTTCCGTTTGCCAATATAGCATGACTAAATCCAGTTATTGCATTTAATGGTGTTCTTATTTCATGTGACATACTAGCTAGGAAATCACTCTTAGCCATATTTGCTCTTTCAGCTTCCGATTTGGATATATTCAAGGCTTCAATCATTCTAATATCGGGATTTTCTATTGTGAAAAACATTAAATAGTTTATAAAAGTAACTGATATTGAATAAATCATTATATATGGGTTTGCTATAAATGAATACATTAATAAAAAGAAAACTAAAATAACTCCAATTATGGGAATGTGTCTAATAGTAAATTTTTTGTAATTAAATAAAGTAATTAAAATTGCAGATAATAAATAAATACCACCAACTAAAAATATCGGAATAAATGCGGACCCTGTAACACTAATGATTTTATTTTCTGAAGCGATTAGTTCCATTTTTAAGAAAAAAGTTAAAATTACAGTAAAAATATTTGCAGAAATAAATATAATATATATTTTATTAATTTTTTCTCTAATTTTAGGATAAGTAATTATGAAAGTATATATTAATACACAAGAAGAAAATGACAACAATATTAAAAAGTTAATTCTGTTGGTAATAAGCGGTATCGATTTCATGAAATCAGATATTAATTCCAAATTTCCATCAAAAACAATTAATCTTTCGATAATTATAATGACACTATAAAGAAGTCCAAATATAAGCATGTATTTATAGATATCATTTTCAATTAACTTGATTCTTTTTTTAGAAAGAAAAACAAAAGTTAATAAAAAAGAAAATATCAATGCACATAAAGGTAATTGTATCTCATTCATTTATTATCACCAATTATAATTATATCATATTTACTAATTTAAATTATATACATTTCTGGTTAATTTTAAAATTTTAGCATTTGAAGGATTCATTGGTATATTATCAAGAATTGAAAACACTTCATCAGCATTTATTTCATTTTTATCAACATATTGTGATTTATTCTCTATAGTATAGTCATAAAATTTTCCAGCAGTAGCAATAAGTGCTTTAACTTTTTCTGCCCAATATAATGCTGTTTCATCACCTTCTCCAAAATCAGATCTTTTTGCATTTGAAAATTGATCCATCATTTCATATTTAGCAGTGGCTAATTTGTCTCTAAGTATCAAAAGTCCTTCTCTTTTTTCATACATTGAAATATCAAATGGAGAATCTAATATTGAATGTGTAATATTTCCTTCTTGAATCGTTGCTAATGGAGCAACAAGTGCTCCTGTTGCTTTTGCCGCGTCATATATTCCAGCAAATAACTTTTGAACAAGTAAATTTGGAGTTTTATTCCACGTTCCTTCTGGATACATCAAAACACTTAACCCTAACTCAAGAGCTCTTATTATTTTTTTTATTGATGATGCTCTACTATCTTTGTCTTTTCTATCAAATGCAATGGTTCCATTCATCCATAAACCGATGCCATCCATTGAACCATATAAAGATAATAAATTAGCAAATAACAAATAGACATGATCATCAATTGTTAGTAAAGATTGGGGTATATCATCTTTAAAACCATGAGTAGCTGCAAAAATTATTGGTTTATCTTTTGGAAAGGGTTCTCTTCTAACAACATTTAATCTACTCTCAGCAAATAAAGGTATTATCTTTTTAAATACCGGATGAATAGATTTTCTAATTAAAATAGTCTTTCTAGATAAAACATCATCTGGATTATTGCTTAGTAAATGCCCAAATAATTTAATATTTAATTTTGACATTTTAGGTTCGGTTTGACTTGAAAAAAAATCATATTCTTCTTTGAACACTAATGCTTTTTTATCAATTTTATTCATGGTATTTCCCCTTTTTGATTAAATACAATAACAGGAATATCCTTTTTTGTCAATATATTGAGTTATAAGACTAAAATTTTTTCAATTATTTTTTCTTCTTTGAATTTAGATTCATATAATATTCAACCTTGTTTCGTTCATAATAAGATATTTCCCCACTAGGTAATTCTAATGTTCTTTCAATACCAAGATTATCAACAAATTCTGGATTATGCGAGACGATCAGCATTGTTCCAGGAAATGTTTTAAATGTCTCAGCAATAATATGTTGAGTAGCTGGATCTAAATGATTGGTTGGTTCATCTAGTATTAAAAAGTTAGATCCTTTTAAAGATAATTTAGCTAAAGCAACACGGCTTCTTTCTCCTGGTGATAAAATATCAACTTTTTTAAAAACATCTTCACCATAAAATAAAAATCTACCTAAAGTATTTCTTAATTGCTTTTGAGAAATAGTAATATCAGAAAAATTTTCTATAATTGTTTTGTTATTATCTAATAATTCATGTTCTTGAGCATAGTAACCAATTTCAGTTTTAATACCAAACTCAATTTCTCCTTGATTAGGAGTTAATTGACCAATTATTAGTTTTAATAGAGTTGATTTACCAATCCCGTTTTGACCAACAATTAAAAATTTTTCCCCACGAAATAATTCAAAAGAAAGATTATTTATTAAATAATTATCTGAGTTTTCATTATATTTAAAATCAAGGTTTTTTACTTTTAATGGAATACTTGAATCTTCTTGATTCATTGTCATTTGAATTTTAGCATGTTTTTGAGTTGGAGCAATTGTAATCTTATTTTCCAATAATTTTTCCAGCTTTTTTTCTCGGTCTTGGGCCATTCTTTTTCGATTACCAGAAGAATTTGAGTATAAGTTAACTATCGATCTAAGTCTTGCTTCTTCCTTTTTTTGAATTTCTAATTGGTTTAATAATGATTGTTCATGAGCATCGATTAGTTTTTTAAAGTTTTCATAATTGCCATCAAAAAGTTCAACATTTTTTTTTACATTATCAAATCTCATTGTCTTGGTTGTTACTTTATTTAAAAAATCAATATCATCGGATATGACAAAAACAGTTCCGTTATAACTATTTAAATAATTAATAACAAAATCTTTACTTTCTTTATCTAAGTGATTGGTTGGTTCATCAAGAAGAATAATTTCTGGTTTGGAATATAATAGTCTAGCAAAGGCAATTTTAGATTTTTGACCTCCAGATAAAGTATTAAGTTTTTGATCAAGTAAAGACCCGGAAATATTCATCCCGCTGATAATTTTAAGTAATGTGCTTTCCGAACTATATTGATCCCAATAATCAAGCTTACTATTGATTGAATCAATTTTTTTATAGATTTCTTTATGTTTGGATTCGCTTTGTTCTTCAGCTAATTCTTCATAACAACTTTGAAGTTCGATATTTAGTTTCTCAATTGGTCTTGTTTGGAGTAAAAAGTCTAATACTGTTATATCTTTAGATGGCATTTCTTCATCAATAACTTGAGGAAGCCAATCAACTCTTACACCTCTATCCAAAATTATTTTACCTGAGTCTGGTTGAGTTTTTTCCATAATAATTTTAAAGAAAGTTGTTTTACCAGATCCATTTACACCAATAATACCGACTTTTTCTTTAGAACCAATGTATAAGTTAACATTGTTAAACAATAATTGAGTTCCAAATGACATTGATAATTCGACTAATCGCATGCTAACCTATCCTTTCATTCTAAATTTGTTTTTTGTATTCATTAAAAAAGAGGTTGCCCTCTTTTTAATCAACTAGTTCTAAACGAACTATTAAGGCATCGTCGCCAATTCGTTCTTTTAACTTAATAATTCTTGTATACCCACCATTACGTTCAGCATATTTTTTACTAAGTTCATTAAAGATCTTTTCAACAGTTGTTTTATCATTATGAAGGAAAGCAAGTGCTTTTCTTCTTCCAACTAAAGTATTTTTTTTACCATAGGTAATCATTTTATCAACAAATTTACGTACTTCTTTAGCACGAGCATCCGTTGTAACAACATGACCATTATTGATAACATCTTTAGTTAGACCTGCTAAAATGCTTCTTCTAATTCTAGTTTCGCGATTTAATTTTCTATACATTTTATTCTCTCCTATTCACGGAATGATAAGCCCATTTCTTCGACTTTATCAATAACTTCTTTCAATGATTTTTTACCTAAGTTACGTATTTTAGTAACTTCTGTTTCTTTTTTACTTATTAAATCTTGGACAGTATTAATATTTGCTCTTTTTAAGCAATTATATGCTCTAACTGAAAATTCGATTTCTTCAATTGGAGTTTCCAATGTTTTAGTAATTGTATCTTCTTTCTTTTCGGCTAAAACGCCTGAAACATTTGCGATTGCATTTAAATCTGTAATAATGTTTAAATGTTCAATTAGGATTTTAGCAGATAGAGCCATAGCTTCTTCGGGAGTAATGCTTCCGTTTGTATTAACGTTCATGATTAATTTGTCATAATTTTCGTTTTGACCTACACGAGCGTTTTCAACTTCATAACTTACTCTTTCGATTGGTGAGTATAGTGCATCAATAGCAATAACATTTACTGCTGTATCAACAAAATTCTTCTTTACTTCTTTAGAATCAACATATCCACGACCATTTTCAACAGTCATTTCCATATTAATACTTCCACCTTTAACCAAATTACAAATAACTAAGTCAGGATTAACGATTTCGATATCAGCATCTTTATCAATATCAGATGCAGTTACTGCACCTTCTTTTTTAGCTGAAAGACGAATTGTCTTTTTCCCTTGAGAATGATTCTTTATAACAACACTTTTTAAGTTTAAAACGATTGTTGTTACATCTTCTACAACTCCAGTAATCTTTTGAAATTCGTGTTGAACTCCATCAATTAAAACTGATGTGATTGCAGATCCTGGTAGACTAGATAACATTATTCTTCTTAAAGCATTACCAATAGTTGTTCCAAATCCTCTTTCTAATGGTTCTAATTCGAATTTACCATAGAAATTGGTTTCCATATACTCAGTAATTTTATATTCTGGTTTTTCAAAATCTAACATCTTTCAATCCTCCCTTATTTTCTTGGTCTTTTTGATGGTCGGCAACCATTATGCGGTACCGGCGTTTCATCATTTATTGCTGTTATTTCAAGTCCAGCTGTTTGTAATGATCTGATTGCGTTTTCTCTTCCGCCGCCTAAACCTTTAACAAATACTTCGACTTGACGAACACCTTGTTCATAAGCTGATTTTCCACAAGCTTCGGCTGATAAGCCAGCAGCAAATGGAGTTTTTTTCTTTGAACCTTTATATCCGATTGTACCAGCTGAGGCCCAACTTACTACATTACCAAATAAATCAGTAATTGTTACAACAGTATTATTAAATGTTGCATGAATATGAGCTTGACCTTCAGGGACATTCTTCTTAACTTTTCTTTTTCTTCGATTATATGCCATTTTTATTTCCTCCTACTACTTAGAAATTTTCTTTTTATTTGCAACAGTTTTACCGCGACCTTTTCTGGTTCTGGCATTACGACTGGTTCTTTGACCACGGACTGGAAGACCTTTTTTGTGTCTTGTTCCTTGGTAACTACCAATTTCCATTTTTCCTTTAATGCTTAATTGAACATCACGACGAAGTTCACCTTCGACAGTATGATTATCAATTTCTTTTCTAATTGCTGCAATATCTTCGTCAGTAAGATCTTTGCATTTTTTTGTTGGGTCAACTTTAGCTTTTTCTAACACTGTTAGTGCTAAAGGACGACCAATACCATAAATACTAGTTAAGCCAATTGAAACATGTTTTTCATTTGGTAATTCAATATTTTTTATACGTGCCATATATTCACATCCTATCCTTGGATTTGTTTATGCTTAGCGTTTTCACAGATAACCATAACTTTACCATTTCTTTTTATTATTTTACATTTTGCACACATTTTTTTAACTGACGGTCTTACTTTCATTTTTATTCCTACTTTCTATATGTTATTCGCCCACGTGTTAAGTCATATGGAGATAATTCAACGACCACTGTATCACCTAGTAAAATACGAATCATATTCATTCGGATTTTACCAGAAACGTGAGCCTCTACAATGTGTCCATTTTCTAACTTGACCTTGTAAATACCGGTTTTCATTACTTCGATGACTTTTCCTTCGACATCGATATTTCCTTCTTTAGCCATTTTTTTAATCACTCTCCCGTTAGTATTTCGTATCCATTATCAGTTACTAAGACTGTGTGTTCAAAGTGCGCTGATGGTTTACCATCTTGCGTTATTATTGTCCAGTCATCTTCTAATAAATAGATTTTTCTTGTTCCAAGATTTAACATTGGTTCAACAGCAATTGTCATTCCAGTTTTAAGGATGATATTTGAATCACCATAATTTGGAACATCTGGTTCTTCATGTAAGTTTTTTCCAACACCATGACCAACTAATTCTTGAACAACTCCGAGTTTACTCTTGTGAGCATAGTTCTCAATTGCTCGAGATACTTTTCCCAATTTAACTCCGTTTCTAATTTCTTTAAGACCTTGATAAAGTGATTCTTTAGTATTTTCTAAAAGCAGTGCTTTATCTTTACTAATTGAACCAACTGGATGGGTCCAGGCCGAATCAGAATGATAGCCTTTATATATAACTCCAATATCTATGGAAATTATATCTCCTTCTTTTAAAACCCGCTTACTAGGAATTCCATGGACAACTTCTTCATTAATAGATGTACAAATTGATCCAGGGAATCCTTCGTAATTCTTAAATGACGGTATTCCATCATGTTTTGTAATAAAGTCATAAGCAAGTTCATCTAAATATTTAGTTGTAATTCCTGGTTTGATGTTTTCTTTTAAATATTGATGACACAGGTAATTGATTTTTCCTGATGCTTTCATTAACTCAATTTCCGTAGCGGATTTGATACTAATCATTGGCAAGCACTTTTTCAATTTCAGCAAATGTATCCATCTTGTCATCTTGAGCTTCAACAGTGATTAGTTTTCCTTGTTCTTGATAATAATCAACAACAGGTTTAGCATTAGCTAAGTATGTATTGAATCTTGTTTTAAATGTTTCTTCAGTATCATCATCTCTTGATATTAATGGTGAATTACATTCATCACAGATTCCTTCAACTGATGGTTTAATATTTATTTTATGATAAATTTTACCACAATTTGAACATCCTAGGCGTCCTAAACTACGAGATAAAGCTCGTTCTTCAGAAATACTAAGGAAGATAATATGACCTTGATCCATTCCTAATTCTTCACATAATTTAGCGTATAAATTTGCTTGATTAAGAGTTCGAGGTGTTCCATCAAAAATTACTCCTTTATGATAATCAAATGTCAGTAATTTTTCTTTGATTAATTTAAATACTACTTCATCATTAACCAAAGCTCCACTTTTTAATATTTCTTGAATTTCTTTTCCAACTTCAGTAGTATGATCAACACTTCTTAATAAATCACCAGTTGAGATATGAGTATACCCATATTTTTCAACTAATAATTCACTTTGTGTTCCTTTACCAGCTGCAGGAGGAGCAATAAATACGATGTTTTTCATTATTTTCGACTCCTTCTTTTGGTTTTATAACTACGACTTACAACACTACTTTCAATTTGTTTGTATGTTTCAATCGCAATCCCAACAACAATTAATAATCCAGTTCCACCTAATGTAACTGATTCAGGTAAATTAGAGAACTTAGAGAATATAATTGGAATAACTGCAATAATAATTAAGAATAATGTTCCAAAAATTGAAATTCTTTGTAGGACTTTTTTTATAAAAGATCCAGTTTCATCACCTGGTCTTATTCCAGGAACATAACCACCATTTAAATTTAAATTTTTAGCCATTTCTTTAGGATTCATTTGCATTACTGTATAAAAGAATCCGAAGATTGCAATTAATAATACATATATAGTAAATCCAATTGGTTGTGTATAAGTTAAATACTTATCAACAAAATTTGTAATAGCTTCATTAGTGATAAAACCACTAATAATTGCTGGTATACCTAAGATTGATGAAGCAAAGATGACGGGCATAACTCCAGCTGAATTTAATTTAATCGGTAAATATGATTGTTGAGCACCATAAGCACTATTAGTTCGATTAGAATATTGAATTGGGATTCTTCTTTCAGCAAGTTGAACCCAAACAATTCCAATAATTATAACCAAATTCATAACAACATAACTACCAAATGCAACAATACCAGCAAGTGATCCACTATCAATTAATCCTTTATAAGCATCAATAAACATTTGTGGCATTGAATTAACAATCCCTGCCATAATGATTAATGATAACCCATTACCAATTCCTCTTTTACTTATTTGATCACCTAACCAAATCAATAAACAGGTTCCAGCAGTTAAGACTAATGTACTTTTTAGAATCATATCTGGCCCGGCATCTTTCATAAAATAGAAAGAAAAGGCATAGCCTTGAAAAAAGGCAAATAAGATCCCAACATATCTAGTTATTGCATTTAATTTTTGTCTTCCAACAAATCCTTGTTCTTTTAAATCTTTAAAATAAGGAATAATATCGGTTTGTAGTAATTGCATAATAATTGATGCTGAAATATATGGCATTACTCCTAAACCAAAGATTGAATGAGGTTTTAATCCTCCACCAGCATAAACAGCTAGTAGTTGTGAACTTGTTAACTCTCTTGTAAAACCTTCAGCACCAAGTCTTAGAATATGAGTTCCAATTCCATAGATTAATAATACTCCAAGCGTAAACCAAATTCTTTTTCTTAAATCCTTATTTGTCGGATTTCCAAGTTGTTTGATTAGATTTAGCACCTAAATCACCTCAGCTTTTCCACCAGATGTTTCTATTTTAGTAACAGCAGTACTAGAAAAACGATTTGCTTGAATTGTAACTTTCTTTTCTAAAACACCATTACCTAATACTTTCAATCCATTTAGTTCTTTCTTAACAATTCTTTTTTCTTTTAATAAAGCTAAATTAATTACATCGCCATCATTAAAACAATTTAAATCACTTAGATTAATAATTGCAAAACGAACAGCAAATCTCGCGTTATTAAAACCGCGTTTTGGTAAACGACGATATAATGGAGATTGTCCACCTTGGAACCAAGCGTTCATTGTTGAACCAGCTCTTGATTTTTGACCCTTTTCACCACGTGTAGATGTTTTACCCATCCCACTTCCTGGTCCACGGCCAACTCTTTTACGATTCTTTTTCGCATCGTTTGGTTGCAAACTTTCTAATTTCATATTATAACTCCTCTCTTGTCTTGCCTCTAAGTTCGGCAATTTTTTCTGGAGTTCTTTGAGCAAGTAAAGCTTCTAATGTTGCCTTTGCAACATTAATTTGAGTATTAGCACCTAATGATTTAGATACAATATCCTTAACACCAGCAAGTTCTAGAATAACTCTAACTGACCCACCAGCAATAATTCCTGTACCTTCAACAGCAGGTTTAATTAATACTTTAGCTCTTCCACATACACCAGTAGCGTCATGAGGAACAGTACGATTATCAATTAATGATACTTTTACTAAATTTTTATTAGCGGCTTGAATTCCTTTATTAATTGCTTCAGGAACTTCATTTGCTTTACCAGTTCCAATTCCAACTAATCCTTTTCCATCACCAACAGCCATGGCTGCAGAAAAACGAAAATGACGACCACCCTTAGTTACTTTAGTAACACGAGTAATTGAGATTACTTTTTCATCTAATAATTTTTTCTTAGGATCTCTATTATCTTCTCTCATAATCTTACCTCCCTAAAATTCCAATCCGTTTTCACGGGCAGCATTTGCAAGCGCTGCAACTCGACCATGATATAAATATCCACCACGATCAAAGACAACTGTTTTAATTTTGGCTTTCTTTGCTTTTTCCGCTATGTCTTTACCAACTAAAGCAGCACCTTCAACATTGCTACCATTTTTTAGTTTTAGTTCAGCAGATGATGAACTAACTAAGGTTATACCTTTTTCATCATCAATTACTTGAGCAAAAATATGAGCATTAGATCTAAAAACATTTAATCTTGGTGTACTAGCAGTTCCGCTAATTTTAGTACGAATTTTAGCATGTCTTTTTTGACGTGTAGCATTTTTCGCTTCTTTTTTTATCATATTCTTCCTCCTTACGCAGCTTTCTTACCATCTTTACGACGGACATATTCGCCTTTATAACGAATACCTTTACCTTTATATGGTTCTGGTTTTCTAATTTTACGAATGTTGGCTGCAAATTCGTTTACTTCTTGTTTATTAATTCCGGTTAAAGCTATTTCAGTATTACTTACTGATTCAACTTTAATTGAATCTGGAATAATAACTTCTACTGGGTGAGAATAACTTGCGTGTACAAGAAGTTTTTTTCCTTGTATAACAAATTTATATCCAACACCAACAGCTTCAAGTTCGGCTTTGTAACCTTCACTAACTCCATCAATCATATTTTTTATTAATGCATTAGTCGTTCCATGAAGACTAACCATTTCTTGTGAATCATTTGGTCTAGCAACAGTTAAAGTATTATCTTCAACTTTAATTACCATATTATGATTGAATGTATTCTTTAGTTCACCTTTGGGTCCTGTAACTGCAACGTTTGATTCATCAATTGTTACGGTTACATTCGCTGGGATAACTAATTTACGATTTCCAATTCGACTCATAACTTGTTTTCCTTACCAAATATAGGCAAGTACTTCTCCTCCTAGACCTTTACTTCTAGCTTCTTTATCTGTCATAATTCCTAAAGAAGTAGATATGATCGCGATTCCTAGTCCATTAAGAACAAAAGGAATTTTATCGCTTGTGGCATATACTCTAAGTCCGGGTTTACTAATTCTTTTTAAACCAGTAATAACTCTTTCTTTTTTCTTATTTGCGTATTTTAGACCAACACTTATAGTATCGCCCTTAACGCTTTGATTAACTTTATATGATTCAATGAATCCTTCGCTTTTAAGTATTTTAGCAATTTCTACTATTACTTTTGAACCAAGAACTTCTACTTCGTCATATCTCATTTGATTTGCATTTCTAATACGAGTTAACATATCAGATATTCTGTCATTTACCATCTAAATTCCTCCTTTCCTACCAACTAGATTTCTTAACACCAGGTATTTGTCCTTCATTTGCTAATTCTCTAAAGCAAATACGACATAAACCAAATTTACGAAGCACACCATGAGGTCTACCGCATCTTTGACATCTAGTATATTTACGAACTTTAAATTTTGGTTCGCGTGAATTTTTAACTATTAAACTTGTCTTTGCCATAAATCCTCCTATTTCCTAAAGGGCATTCCAAATGCACTTAATAATTTTAACGCTTCTTCATTTGATTTAGCTGTTGTAACAAATACGATGTCCATTCCTCTAACTTTTAATACATTATCAAATTCAATTTCTGGGAATATTAAGTGTTCTTTAACACCTAATGTATAATTTCCTCTGCCATCGAATGCTTTATTATTAATTCCTCTAAAGTCACGAATACGAGGAATTGCAATTCTGACTAACTTCTCTAAGAAGTTATACATATTTTCTCCTCTTAATGTAACTTTAGCACCAATTACTTGACCTTCTCTTAACTTAAATCCAGCAATTGATTTTTTAGCTTTAGTAGGTACCGGTTTTTGACCAGCAATTATTTCTAAATCCTTTAGTGCAGCATCAATATATTTTGAATCAACTGAAGCTTCACCAACTCCCATATTAATAACAATTTTTTCTAGTTTAGGCACTTGCATGATTGAACTATATTTAAATTCTTTCATTAAAGCGGGAACGATATTTTTTGTATATAATTCTTTTAAACTACTCATTTACTTCCACCTACTTTTTTGGTTCGATTTGTTTTTGGAGCGGCTTTCTTGACTGCTTTTTTCATCTTGTCATCTTTGATGTTTGCAATCATTTCTTGTTTAGCTGCACTCTTAACTAATTTTTCTTTTTGAACTTTATCTTTTTTAACGATTTTTTCAGTTTTAGCTTTTTCTCTTTTACTACTTTCAAGGACCTTAACATTTGATGCATGGATCGGAGCTTCAACTTCTAAAATTCCGCCTGTTTCGTTTGTACGTCCGGGTTTCATATGCTTTTTAACAATATGAACACCAGTAACGATAACACGATTAGTATCTCTAAATACTTTTTGAACATTGCCTTCTTTGCCTTTATCAGACCCAGCAATGACTTTAACTTTGTCTCCTACTTTTACTTTCATATTGCCTCCTATAATACTTCACTAGCTAAAGAAACGATCTTCATGTAATCTTTATCACGAAGTTCTCTAGCAACTGGTCCTAAAACACGAGTTCCGATTGGTGATTTATCATCACGAATCAAAACGCAAGCATTGTCATCAAACTTAATATAACTACCGTCTTCACGTCTAGCACCTTGAAGAGTTCTAACAATAACCGCCTTGACAACTTTTCCTTTTGGAACGTTGCTATTTGGAATTGCTTTTTTTACTGTGCCAACGACTATGTCGCCAATATTACCAAATTTGTGGTGACTACCACCCATAACACGGATAACCATAATTTCACGGGCTCCTGAATTGTCAGCAACTTTTAATCTTGATTGTTGTTGTATCATGTCAGTACCTCCCTTATAAAACTACAGCTTTTTTAATAACTTTAACTAATTCATATCTTTTTGTTTTAGATAATGGACGAGTTTCTGAAATTAATACTGTGTCTCCTAATTTTGCTGTGTTTTTTTCATCATGAGCTGTATATCTTTTTGAATAATTAACTCTTTTACCATATAGAGG
>LFRM01280599.1_pt4 | contig 16493 bp, 16 predicted proteins | sample 618341 | NCBI WGS metagenome assembly LFRM01 (sample SAMN03654438, study PRJNA283298) | anaerobic digester metagenome | isolation source: pool of bioreactors CSTR01a, CSTR02a, and CSTR03a thermophilic anaerobic... | place: Denmark: Kgs. Lyngby | collected 2014-05-21 | reverse complement strand
TCCGTGACCTACGACTGAGAGTGTATCTAAATATAGATACGGCAGTCGAACGGATAGACGCGTGCCAGGGCCTATCCGGGGTAGGAGATATGAACTAATCTATCTCCTGGTTTAACCTTCCGGTACGGTGCTGGCCTCCCAAAAAGAAGGCCAGCTCTTTTCACAATTAGAACATCGACATCATAAACATATCAGTGGCAGTCGCAACAGCTTTTATTACGTCGTACATAAATCCGGTTGCTAACACAATAAATCCCGCAAATACAGCAGCGTGCCCTACTCTCTCAGAGAAATAATCACTAACAATGCCATAAATAACCACGAAAGCCATTGCCAACACAATAAAGATAGCAGTCATGGTACCATTCATCATTTCACGATCCTCCTTTCTACACAGCGGTTTTACCGCACGACAAAAAAACCTCGCAAATGCAAGGTTATCCCACAACACTATATATTCCACAAATCGGTAAATTGCCCGGAACGGGCTAAGACGTTGGCCTTTCGGCCATTTGGCTAGTAGTCTAGCCGGTGCGTTCAGCTGTAGAGCTGATTTGCCGCGTAATCGCGGCGGGGAGTCTCAATTGACTCAACTTGCCTATTATACTACCTCCTTTACAAATAAATGTCAACTCTATAAAAATAGGGTTTTCCCCATATAGGGTGAATCCCCGGTGCTATAATATATCACAGCTTTTAAGTAAATTTTGAGCTAGTTTTACTTTGTCGGTAGGTACGGCAGAATCGGCAGGTATAGGAGACGGCTCTATTATAATAGTAGATTTTTCTAACTGCATAATATATTGATTTAGTTTTTCTAATAACAAGGTAAAATCCTGCACATTAGCACCCTGGCGTAACCATTCATCCGCAATTTGACTGCGGAGTTCTGATGGTATATTCCAAATCGGGTTATCATCAGGTAGTCTCAACCAGATACGCTTATTCATAACCACTAAATCACTCCTTTCTGTGCCACTACAAATCCTTTAATATAGGGTGTTTGAGTATGTTTTTTACCCCTTGCTGGCACCGTTTTTATGCGAAAAAAATCAAGCTGTGCCAGTAGGTATATAAAATCGCCCTCAAACCCGCAACGTTTAGGCATTTTGTCTGGCACAGATTAAAACAAGTAGCGGTGCCAAGAGGAGAAAAAAGCAACCTCTAACCCGCAATATATAAGGGTTCTTGCCTGTGCCAATAAAAAAAGCGGGATTACTCCCGCTTAATTTAGTGATTAGCTACTGCCTGTTGGCTGGCTAACATGGTCATATACCCGTTTGCGTTAGCGTATACAGGGTCGCAAGGGATATAAGTGTTTGGAAAATCTAAAAACTTATTTAGAAGTATAGCTCCTCCACCGGCTAAAACAGTCTGACTGATATTATCTGCTTGTTTGCCCCAGACTGCCATTAAGTCCTGCGTAATTAATTCAGCACTACGTTTTAATACTTTATTTAAATCCGAATTTAATAATAATTCCTGCCCTTTATAAAATACTTTTTCGCCAGATATTAACTGGTTCAGTAAAAACTTCGGTGCCAGTGCGCCGGTTTTTTCTTGATAAATATTTGCAATACTGCGGGATGCAACGTGTATCCCAGTGTCAGCACTACCGCATAACTCGGGAATAGGGACGGGGGAGCCGTCAATTAGCTCGAACAGTAAATAATCCGTGGTATAGTAACCAATATCTATTACTGCTATCCTGCCATATTGGGCAAGTACCAAGTCATCCGCGAGAAGTAAACCTACGCCCTGCGGGAATACCTCAACATTATTTATGGAGATATATCTTTCCGGACCATCGTTGATCTTGACATGGGCATTAATTTTTTGCAGTCGGTTTTTCAATTCCTGGCGCTGAAAACGGTAATAAGACAGCGGTAGCCCTACAGCTAAGTCTATCCTGCCTTGTGCGCCACATAAATAGGCAGCAGTCAGCACAAATAAGTCGTGGATTTCGGCTGACTTTTCGCGGGTAAGAGTAGTGGTAGCATTGAGACTACGCAATGCACCTTCACCGACCAATACTTCCTGCGTGGAGTTAAAAGTCCTAAGTCTGACATTATGCCCGAGTTGAGTAAACATACCGGCAGTAGGGTCGTGAGTTATATCCGCTTTTACTGCTGGGAACATTACTCTTTTCCCGTTTTGAGACATCGCCTTAACCTGTGAGTAACCTACATCTATGCTTATTTGCATAATACATTCCTCCCTTATTTTTAGAGCATAAAAAAGCCCGCCGGAGCGGGCTATTTTTGTGGCGGGTATACCCGTAAGTAAGTGCTAAGGTCTTTTTTGGTTTGTAAGTCGTCTAGGGTAGCGTAATATCTGTAACCATTCCCCGATATTACGGCTTTATCATCAATAACGGTAAAATCAAAGCGTTGGTTGACTTGGCTTACAAAAACATTACCATCTATTGTCCCGCCCAACTGCAACCAGCGAACCGCAAACCATGCCTTAATAGTGTGATAATAGAGGTTGTTGGGTAGTTTGCTATCAAAATACCAGATTGTTTTATTAACTTTAGCCTTACGGATTAGCCTTTCTCTGGTCAGAGAAATTAATTTTTGTTTTTGTCTATCGTTACGGCGAATATAAGCAAAGATTGCCGGCTCGGGAACCGCGCCTATGTCCCGAACCAGATTAAGTATTTTGAGAGCGTTTTGGCCATAGATCATTTTACACGGTTCCTCACGCGTAAATTAAATTTGCGATCTTCGCGCAAGAAACGGGTGACAGAGCACTGCACCCGGTCGCCGGCAAAAAAACTACCAGTAATCGGCACAGGCGCAGTACCGACCATCCCCGGCGCTATATCGGTCTCAATTATCATGTACTCGTCAAATACCCTTATTATAGTACCCACCACAATTTGACCACGGGTAAAACTATATGTTTGCCATGGGTCGGGATAAGTAGCTTTAATTGATATTTTTAAGGGGTCAAGAGACATTACCTCTGCTTCTACCTGTTGTCCTGGCTGGTACTGCTCAGAAAGATAGCGAGAGTAATACCTGCGAGCGTCTTTTGCCGGAATCTCAACCAACACACCACCGCCTATATCTGCGATAAGGCGGGCAGGTTGACCTACGATAGCTTTTACTATTATGGGGATACGTTTCCCTATCGCTAAACGGGAGAGTACAGCATCCTTGACCGCGTTTACTGCACTTACACAAGAGCAAGCGAATAAATCATTTTCAGGGTCACATCCCTGGATGCGTAGATAAACATCCTGACCAACAAATTTATAAAAGACATTTTCATCAAGGCCTGATTCGCTGATAGGTACTAAGCCTCTCTGGTTTGGGAACTCAGGTATCATTACTTCCCAGGTAGGAGTACCGTCAATATTAATGATACTACTGACATTGCCTACAATAGTGTACTCCTGTCGCATAACAGCATAGATACGGTCCCATACATTAGCCTCTACTGCATAACCCGCCGGGGCTAAGAGCCGGTTAGGGGTTTTGGGGGCTTTTTGGGGGGTCTCCTGCACTTCTTCTGGTTGTATTTCATTATTTATAATTTTATCTTCCATCATAATAAATTAGTCCTCCTTTTGTATAATTGATTTAATATGGGATGGGATATTACTTACCACCCCCTAAACCTGCTAAAAAAATATCCACTTTTTCGGCAATCGTACTTAAAAGTATCTGGTCTGCCGCAACACCGGATTTCACTAGGCCCCAAATAAATAGGGATATTATGCAGACTACCATGATTAACCAAATAATATCTAGAATAAGATTCCATACGCCTACGACTATGTTTTTAGCAGATTTTTCTGTTACTTGAGCTGATTGCTCAGAGCTGGCTCTTAATTTTTCCAACATCGGTATTACCTCCTTGTTTATTTATTAAAAAACACCCCATACAGGGTGTTTTTACTACGGTGTGAGTATTTATTTTACTCATGGTGTAGTAATAAATTACTACACCATTAGAGGGTCGTTATTCCGGGTATATTGTTCTGCTCGAGGGGTTCCTCGCTCGTTGGGCTTGTATTATCCGTTGATTCATCTGGTGTATTATTTGATTCATCTGTTGGTTGTTCTGGGGGGGCCGGCAAATCCCATTCGGCAGGAGTAGTTTTTTTAGCTGCTTCTATTTCTTTTGCTTGCGGATATCCCACCCAACCTAGTTTTTGCAAATACAAAGGCTTCCTGCCGCGCAAGAGGGCGATACAGTCACTTTCGGGCATCTGTAATAACTCATAGGGACGCATGGTGTCGGTCTCTTTAGTTATCATAGTTTTACGGCGTATCTGTAGCTGATCCAGGGGCGTTGTAATGTTTTTGCGCTCATTAATATCTTCTACTTCAGCTTCGCCCATAATATCCGTGAAATATCGGGCAGAATTAATATCGTCAACACCTAAACATAATTTTATTGGGCAGTTACCAACTACGGCCTCCCAGATGTTGTTTCGCTTATACAATCCCTGTAGCTGCCCAATATTTTGCACAGCTATATGTACCATAATCCCTTTACTGCGGCCTAATGCACAAACTTTATCAATGTCGGGGACACGTCCAATGTTCGCGAACTCGTCCATAATAAAACGGGTTGGTACGGGGAGTTTACCGCCACTGGCAAAAGCCAGCTCGTTTAAGCGGCGAAACATAAAAGCATAAAACGGCACGAGTAAGGCTTGGTATTCGCCTTCCTCGGGTAGAATTAAAAATAACGCAGTTTTTCGGCTGCCAATTGTAGATAGATCAAAATCGCTATATGAAGTTAAATCAGCTAGGGAACCTTTGGTTATTATGCGTAATTTATTGCGCACACCTTCGACGTAGTTTTGAAACAGTTTAGCTGTGCCCGACCATACCTCTTTTACTGTTTCAGTTTCGGTATTCTCTGGTAATGCGGCAATAAGCTCATCAATTCGTTCTTGCGGGAACGATAATAGCCTTAATGCACTGCGTATATTTCTAGCTATATTATTCTGTTCGGTAAATTTAATATAACCTAAAGCGGCGGCTAGTAGGTTTACCTCGCCACCAGACCAAAAGGCTTCATCATCTCCAGCTGACATAATCATCCACTCTGACAGATCCATAATCTCATCCATATCTTTAGCCTCGGTTATCATGTTCCAGTGATAGGATTTAGATGGATCGGCTAAATTAAACAACAATATTTCATAACCTTTGGATTTTAACCAATTTGCTGTGTCGGTAAATAACTCACCTTTTGGATCGGTGACTACTATACTGTTTCCTGCCAAAGCTGCAGCAATAATCTGTGGGCGAATGTAACTATATGATTTTCCAGAGCCAGTAGCACCAATAACTAGAGCATGTCCAGCCATTTTAATCTTACCTTTATTAGGGTTTACATTGATTGGTTTATTACTCATCAGCCCCAACGGGACACCAGTCTGGCCTTCCCGGAGAAAACCGAAATCGCATTTATCGGCAATGTCAGCGAAATTTGCGTAACCGCCAGCGATCACTTTCCGTCCCCGCACTACTCCCATGCTAGAGGCGCGGCTGCGTTGGTGCTGGGTGAAAAATATGCCAGCTATAGTAATTAGCGATCCGACAATAAACCCTATTCTGCCAGCAGTATTAGCAGGATTGTGGAGAGTGGTCACTTTAAGCCAGCTAGTTACCGATAGGGGAGCTGTAGTGCTAAAGATATCTGCATATGTCGTGGAAAATATCCAGGCTAAGATAAGCCCCATTAGTAGGGGGGATATAATTACTGCTATCTGCCGTGGAGTATCAAGGCTATCTCTTTTTATATAAGCGCCAATCGCCCCTAGTGTTAGAACTATAGCCGATAAAGGATAAAAAATTAATAATACTGTAATCAGTAAAACAAAAAATATTTTTAGATTTTTAGTTATAACCACCCTTGCCACCCCCTGTCGATTAAGGCTTTAAGTTCAATAATTTTCCCGGGCAGGCCATTATCCCAGTTAAGTGTATCGAACACAATACCAGCCCCGTAAAGCAACAGAGTAAAAGCCAGAGCTATGATAATAGTAGAAATAATAATACGGGTGATATTAAAACCTATCGTTACTGTGTCGCCTACTGCGCCTAAAACATCACTGACGGTTAAATTAGTTTCTGTCGGGGTACTACCTATAATTGACCGGGATGGTGTCAATGGTGTTTCTACTGGCGGAGCTTCGGAAGAGATTATCTCGTCATCGTCACTATCAGTAGTGATTATTATTTTTTCTTGCGTCGAATCGGTTTTCAAAATATCTTTTTTGGTTTTTGGCGGGGGAGTGGCTGTCTCAATAATCTGTACTATACGCTCGGGTTGCAAGCCAGGAACAGTCTTTAAAAGTTCGGCGGTTTCCGCAGGGGTAGATGGATTTTCTACCCGATGTACTATATCCTCGGGGTTTATTGGAGGAAACAAAAAGTCCCTCACGCCTAAGCCAGCCAAGAAGGGGATTAACGGATTGTCTCGCTGGCCGATTACAATTATGCGGTTGCCAGCTATTTCCTTAAAAACTTCGTCGTGGGGTAATACCGGTTCTCCCCGCAGGTCGTAAATAATGCAATCTCGCGGTTCAAAATTAAGCACATTTGTAATTAGGTCGTTCTGCCACAAGGGGCGGGCAGTATGCCCCACCCCATTTAGGGTATCGCAATATATTTCTGCATTATCACTATAAACGAGTATTTTCAACGGTATCCCTCCTTAAATATTAATAACTAAATATTAATAACTTGTAACGGGTCAATGGGTTTATTTTTAACCCTTACTTCAAAATGCAGATGCGGTCCGGTGCTTCTGCCGGTAGAGCCAACCTCTCCTATCGGGAGGCCGGGGTATACTGGGTCGCCAGCGGAAACATAAGCTACTGACATATGGGCATATATATAGGTGTATACTCCGTCAGATATCCACACACAATTTCCGTAACCGCCCTTTCCATAGCCGGAATGTATTACTACGCCAGATGATACTGATACTATCGGTGTACCAATATCGGCGGCAAAATCAATGCCGGTATGATCTTCATCGCCACTACCGGTGGGATTCAGTCTGTACCCAAAAAATGATGTAATATTCTCCCGACCATAGCCGGGTAGGGGAGAACCGCCTGTCCTAGTCTCGTATGCTTTAGCGATATCTACTACCCGGTTTATATATCCCTTGGCATCGTCTACATCTGTACCATAGCCTCCATACATAGCTAAGGCAGCACGGAAATATTGGTGTTGTTCCCAATCGTCACTATCCCATTTTGGCTGTTCTGTCATATAACCGGCTAATACTTGCGCACCGATTATTATTTGTGCGCGGGGGTTCCACATATCCTTAACGGGGTCAAAGCCGTAGCGTTCGCACCAAGCCTCCCAATATTCTGGATTAAGTTGTGTTAAACCAAAACACCCGGTTCTTTCGTTTATTGCGCGCGGGTTCCACGATGATTCTTTTATTATGATCGCCGCTAGGACATGTACAGGTATGCCGGTTAATTCACTAGCTTCGGTGAGATAAGCCCGGTACTCGATAGGTATTTGCGTGGATGATATTGTTCGCAGTAAATCAATGCCATTCCCGCTTAACCAAGCCAACCATTCCTTTTCAGCGGTATAAGCCAGCATGGACTCCCATATCATCCTCACCATCATTTTTTCGTCGTTTTCGTCTATGCCTAGAGGTTCCCCACCAGTAATGCGTTCCTCAAGGCCAGTTTGTAGGTATTCCTTGCCATCGTCCAGACTTTCAGTATCTTTGAGCCTTTCATATGTTATGGACCCGCCATCATCATAAGTTTCTGTATACCATTCGTAAGTATAAAGATTGTGGCCTCGGATGGTGTAAGCCTCTACCAAGAGGTATACCGGGTAAGTATAACAAGAGGTCTCGCCTTCTTCGTCTACCGTACAGACAGTAATGCTAGATTCTTTGTAGTAAAAATAAGGCCTTAGTTCTTCAGCATTATCTGTAATATGATCTTTTACCCATTCTTCATCTTCTAGTTTGTTTTCCTCAAAAAGAAAAGATTTCCAAAGGGCAGGAGAATAAGCATCTCCCCATTCGTTGGCTAGTTTAGCATCTAAACCGTTGTTGTCTACCAACTTTCCGATTATCTCAAAATCTGTTTCTGGAAAATACTGACCCTCGCCGGGGACTAGATATGTTTCCATCACATTCGCCCGGTCTACTTCATCGATAGCCCACTGGCGTATCTCCCGGTCGTATTCGGATTGCTCCATTTTGATTTTATCAAGCATAACAGATTCAGGAGCAGACCAATAAAAAGCCCCAAAAAACAAAACCGCCAGAATGATTATTATAAGAACCAATAATACAGGCCAACCAACTGCTGCTAATATAGCCCCAAGTCCTTTTATTGCGGCTGCCCCGACTGCTTTACCGGCTTTTACAGCAACCTTTTTAGCCCCACTTTTTATGGCTTGCTTAGATCCACTTTTAACTAATTCCACAGCTCTATTAGGTCTTTTTTGATTTTGGTCGTTGTCGTACATTTGAATCACCACCTATAAAAAAAGCCCCCGCACAAAGCGGAGGCTTTCTCAGTAATTTAAGGTAGTTTAGTGTATACACTACCAATTATATCGGAGGCAGAGCCACGATTCAAGCCAGGCCTATTTACACCATATTCGTTAAGTACCCACCGCTGACGGGGAGTTACGCTCTTATCGCGCCAGTTTATATATTCCCGGCCACCACCACTACCCCCAGGAATTTCAGGAGGTTTTGGCGGTTTTTTGATTCCTGTTTTTTGCTCAGAAACTCGATAGCGTGCTGGTATATGGGTAGTATGCGCGCCAATAACCATGCGATGCGGTGATCTATACTGCTTTTTAACTTGGTATTGCTGCTGGGCATGTTGCATGGGTTTATCGCTTAACGCAGCAGTGGCTATGCGAGTTACGGCTTGTCTCCTATCAGCAGTGCCAGTTACCTGCTGTAGTGCCTGCCCCATGTTTCGATTTTGGCTATATGCCCTGGCTACCTGCCCGGCTGCTACTGCAGTAGTAGTACCAGTTATGGCTGTTTGGTGAGCTATGGCTGTACCGGTTTTAATTATCTTATCGCCACCGGGAACAGCTCCTGCTACCATCATTGCAGGAATAGCGGCCAGTTTTACCGCTGCGCCGGCAATATTACCAGCCTTAGCCGCAGTAGTCATGGTAGCTGTTTTAGTTGCCATAGCGTTCCGGGACGGAGGATTATAAAGTTTTGCTGTGCCACTATTTAGAGCTATTGACTTACTCGGCATAGATACTGGTTGTCTGGATGGATCGACAGCGATTTGGTTACTAGCCGCCATCTGTGGCATTTGCTGACTCATATTAACGGAGGTTGTGTTAACAGGGGCTTTTTGCGCCACCTGTTGATTCGCCGCGTTAACAGAGGTTGTCGCCTGTCTGTAACCGCTATTAGCGGTAGGCTGTCTTTTTGGAGTTGCCATTTTTACGCCATTGGAAGTAGGGGAGGACGGTGTAATTCCTAATCTACTGCTGTTGGCAAAGCTATTCGATAAATTACTTATGGTTTTACCGTTACCCAGAGTTGCCTTTCCGACTCGGGCTACGCTGCTTATCCCGCCAAATATACCGCCTATTGCGCGCATAGCAGTACCCTCCTCGGAAAAGCCTGCCGCACGCGTAAAAATAGACTGCATAGAGTTTCGCAAAGCCTCGGCGAGTGGGACTAAAGCATATAACATTATCAGAATCGTTACCCATGAGCCATCTTGACTTACATTTTTTACATCGGCCAGTAGCATGATCACACATAATACCAATGCGTGGGCGACTGGCATAAAGGCGTTACTTGCTAATTCTCCTAGCCAAACTGCTACCGCAGTAGTATTTTTGTTTATTATCCACCAAATTGCCATAAGGGGTGTAAAAATCAGCATTACTGTAATACCGACCATACGAATGATATAAAGAATATTGAAGTAAACAAACATCAGACCAAACATAATTTTTACAAAAACGGTACCAAGTACAGAGCCAGTTGTAATGCTATTAGATTCTAGTATGTCTACATTAAGTGCCTGTAAATCGGATACATTACCGATACTTCCAAAAGCCTGAGCAATAACCGATGTCAAAAAAAGGCTAGATTTCATAAGGATTTCAACCAAATAGGGCGCGAGTAGAATTATAAGTAAGCCATAAAATAGCCTCATTACGCTATCCTTCGCTTCGGCGCGCTCGGAAGGATTTAGCGCACCAGCCAAGAATTTATACCCGCTTACGCCGATCAGTAGTGCATAGATAGGCATAACAGCGAGGCTTAATCCTTTGTAAAACGCAATAATATAAGGCACCTGACTGGGCTGCCAGGGGAGCGCATCTTTCTGTGCCTCGCTTAGACCCGATGCGAAAACAAGCTGGGAAAGGTCCTTAAAGCCTCCAAATCCAAAGATATAAATAATAACGCGGTTTACAAAGTCTAATAATCCCGCAATAGCTGACTCAAAGGCATTCCCAACATCTTCCTTCACAGTATCTATTACATCTGTCACCGCATCTGTCACCGCATCTGTCACAACATTAGCTTCTGCCATAATAGGCATACAAAAAGTAAAAGCCATTATAAATAATAAAATAATGGCTGTGCGTCTATATTTTTTCATGCTTATCACCCACTTATCCGGGTTTCTACCAGCTCCCATTCAAACGGCGCAGGTTGAATTTGAATAGCCGTTGTGTTGCCCCCCACGCGCATTATTCCTTGACCCGGGGGAGCAGGGGGCGTAATAATAGGTACGCAACCATCACTAAGGTTGAAAAAATGGACGGTATCATTCACTGCGTGTTCTTCCTGCCGAAGTATTAAAGTTGTTGCACAAGAATCAATTACAGCTTTTCCTTCTGGCGATTTTGCGAACTCTTCAAAACGTTGGGTTGCTATAATTAAGCCGCAACCGTGTTTTCTGCCACGCCGGGCTAATTCCTCAAGGTGCTTTGCTGCTCCCGGATACCGAAGGAACATCCAAGCCTCGTCCACAGCTATGCTTTTAGGAACAGCTTTTCCGCCTGGTTGGGCGTATTTCTGCCATAACCAAGCTAGAACAGCTTGAATACCAACAAATTTTGAAAACTCATCGGCTAAACCTTGCAAATTAAAGCATAAAAAAGGAACATCCTGTAGCTTAACGCTACTCTGGCCATCGAACATACCTACGCTACCTTCAAAGGTCAGGGGGCGGATTGTATCAGCTATATCCTTGGCATATTGATTATCCATGTTTTTTAAGTGATTTACTAAGGCAGTAAATGTTGGCATTTGTTTTTTGTCACCGTTGGGCAGGTATAGACTATTGGGGCTATCAGTGATGCCAGCTTGTTTATAAAGGGCTAGTATTGCTGATTCCACCAATGAGGCTTCCTGTGCTTGCATATTAGTCTTATTGCGGTAAATATAAACGCTATCGATTATCGACAAAACATCCGCAACTTTTGCGTAAATATTTATTCTTGCCTGGCCGTTTTCGTCAATTTCAGGTTCTAAATCAAAGGGATTAATTCCACTAAACTTACCAGGTCTCATAAACACAACCTGTCCGCCTAGTTTGGTAGTAAAGTCCACATACTCCCCTTCGGGGTCAACAAAGGCTGTCTTTATGCCACGATATGATTCCCACAGAGAGATAGCCCGCAGGGATACGGATTTTCCAGAGCCAGATACGCCGGAAATAAACATGTGCTGATTAGGAACTACTGACTCTCCGGCAAACCGATCCAAGAGTACGGGAGAGCCGCTGAAAATGTTTTGGCCAAGTAATATTCCCGTATTATGCCCTGATTGGGCAGTGGTGAGGGGGAGGCAACAGGCAGTAGCTGCAGATGTCATATTACGACTATACTCGTCTATTGGATTCTTAACAAAAGGTAGTATCCCTTCGAAACCCTTAAGATGACGGGTGTATAAACACCTAGCCGACATAGTTTTTCGGGCTAAAATCGATTCCAGAATATCTGTTTTGGTTTTTAGCTCCTCTGGAGATGAGGCATATACTGCAATGTAGATCGTAATATCAAAAAGTTTATCCTGCCCGGTTGAAATAATTTCCCGCAGTGCTGTGTAGTCTGCGATTTGCTGTTCCAGTACCGGCAATCGGGCGATATTGCCCGATTGTTCATCGATGATCATTTGGCTATGAGCCTTAGAAAGTGCCGATAGTAAATGATTAGAAACCTGTTTATCTGGGATAGGGCATATATGAGTAGATATAGTGACTCCACCGATATTAATCAAATCGTCCAACCATCCCACATAGGCCATACGGGGGAGCTGTTCTAAAACAAACATTTTTACATACCATGGCCCCAGGCGTAAATGGTCATAATTATGTTGTACCGCGTCTGGTTGCCAGAGCGTGTTAATGGATTTTATAGATAGAGGATTTTTAATACTGTCCTTTTTAACAGATTTTTTGGTTTTCTTAAACAATCAAGCTCCCTCCTTAAAGTGGAATGGGGTCAAAACGCCACCGGGGATAATCTCGGAAGGCCGAGTAGAATTAGGTTTGCACAGAGACGAGAGAAAATCCACCACGCCTTCAGAATTCAGAATTTCAGCTTTAATTTTTGCACCCTGCAAACCTCCTAGTAATACTGCTATTTGGTGTTGAATTTCTCCAAAAGCATGCTTGCGCCCCTTAGTAGTGTATGTCGATACGACTAAGTAGCTTTGTCGTACGGTTGATTGCTTATCCTGCATGATTGCTTCCAAGTAGGCTATTCTTTGGGAGCGCAAATAGCCGATGGTGTCATTCATGGGGCGAGTAGCTTCTAAATCTGCGATGGCCTGGCGGGTATCCACTATATCGGAGACCGTAATAAGTTGGACTGGAAAGTTAAGGGCCATTATTGCCCTGGCTGCTGCGTCCTCGATAGAGTCTTGTTCATCATCGCCCAGCAGGTAAAAATCGGTAGCAGCAATCCGGCAAATAGCCGCGTAACAATTGTTCGGCAATTCCATGATACCCTCGGTAATATCTAGTATCGGCCACAAGTTTTCCAGAGAATTTTTGCGCTGTGAAGGTAGTTGTTGTTTTTGAGGCGCAACAGGATTAATAGGGTTATCCCCGCCGCCTTCTACTTTTTTAAGATATAAAAAAGTACCGATAGCTAGGAGGACTGAGAGAATTATAAAAATCCATGTAAGCAACCTAACCCCTCCTTTACCAAAAAACTTTTTCTGAGAAATAGAATTTTAGATAATTCCAGATGAACCGATCTGCTGACATCCCGTGGATTTTCGCGAAGATTAAAAACACAAAAAAGAGACACGCAAATAGGGCCAGCACTACTCTTATCTCAATAGGACCGGGGAGCAGGAAACCTATCCCCCCGGCAACAACGACACCAACCATGGCTAGAATCATCTGGCGCAAGCTAAACTTGCCCCCAACGATTAATTCTTCCTTTTCTATTTGAATGGGAATATGAAATGTACGCATATTTTTTACCCCGCTAACTTAGTCATAAGGCCAAGGATAAAACCGGCGAACAACATGAGACCACCTAGCAGCAGGCCGCCGCCAAGAATATAAGGTATAGATCCCATCGCTTCTGCGCGTTCGGCGGGTTTATTGGCCGTGGTAATTAATTTAAATGCTGTAATACCAAGGGCTATAAAAATTAATAATGCACCTATGGGCCTCACAACCTCATTCGCTACGCCTACGATTTTGTCCGACATAGTGCTGGCATCTACCTCCGTAATCCCTGCTAATACCGGGCTAGTGGACACCAGAACAAAAAAGGCCACGTAAAGAGTAGTCAGTTTGTAATTGATTTTTTTTAACATGAGACATTCCTCCATTTCATTTTAATTAGTTAACCAAACACCAAGTTTTATAAACCAGTCTGATATTTGCGGTATGGCAGTAAAAATAGCCAAGCCGATACCCACAAACAACATCGCTACAAAAGCATTGCGGGCGGCTCCGGCCCCCGTGAAAAGCACGCCGAGAAAACTAATGACTATAAAAACCAGCATTATCTTTGAGAGCAGCTTAATAATGGGACTGGCAGTATCCATAATATATTGCTCTGCTTCATCGATTTTTTGGTTGAGAGCTTCGCTGGATACCGGCTCAATAGATACCGGCGCATCAGCTGCCATTACAGCCATGGGACACACAAAACATCCTAACAGCATAAGTAGTAACAATGCGATCTTACGCAATTACAATCCCTCCTTTCATGCCTTTTTTTCGATGACGATATAAGGATATGGGTCCATCCCGGGTACTTGGATTTCTAAGTATGGGTATGCACATACTAAGGTGTTTTCGGTGCGATAAATCTCTACTAAATTATTCACAGCGATAATTACCTCGGCGACAAGTTCATCTTTACACTGGTTTGCGAACACTACAGCATCAGATAAGCCCTCATCGTCACCGTTGATATAATCCACTACATTAGCAAAGATGCTGTTGGAGTAGCAGGTTAATCCGGGGTTTTCTTTGTCGCCGGTTAGAAATGTTACCTGCCACTTTTGACCGGTTTTCAAAAATTCCTCTAAGGATTGCCTTGTTATTGTTGTTTGCATAGATTCTTTCTCCTTTCATATTTATAAGTTTTATAGGTGCCTATAAAAAAAGCCCGCCGAAGCGGGCTTAAAGCCTATTTATTTACCGTTTTAGGCGGGAAGTCAAAAGATATGCTAGACCCATCGAGTTTTAGGAAGGCATCGAAAGATGACCCCTTTTTAGACTTAAAACCTTTTATAAGACCAGTCTTTCCGGTGCTTAAGAGTTTTTTGGCTTGCTCTTTGGTTATGGGCTTATCTGCAATCTTTTTCCAGATAACAAACTTACAGCCCTCTTTCCAACCAGAACAGCCATAAGCCTTTTTGTTCTCAATCACAGGTTTCCCGCATAATGGGCAAGACCCTAAAGAGTCAGGTTGGGGAGTAAGTATTATTTCTTGCGCTCTGATCTCAGAGATAATTTTTTTGGTAAATCCCTCTATCTCGGACATGAAAGCATCTAATGTATATTTTCCTTGTGCGATTTCCTCGAGTTTAATTTCCCATTGGGCAGTTAGATCCACATCAGCCAAGGTAGGAGAGATAATTTCCTTAATTACTGTCATCCCCTTAGCGGTAGGGATAAGATTTTTCTTTTCCCTCATAGCGTAACCAGTATTAATGAGCTTTTCTATAATACTAGCCCTGGTAGCAGGAGTGCCTAAATTACTTTTCTCCATTTGGGTAAGTAAATCCGACTCGGTTAAAAGCCTGGGTGGTTTAGTTTCGCACTCTTTTATTTCAGCAGCAGTAAGGACCGCTGTATCCCCTTGTGTAAGGGAAATAGCTGGCAGTTCATTATCGTTATCTTCCTCTTGAGATAACACCACACGCCAGCCTAATTCTATTACCTCGCGGGCATTAGTTAAGAAAGTTTCGTCTGCTACGGTTGTCGTTATTTTTGTTTTCTTAAACTGAGCTGGAGGATAAAAAATAGCCAGGGTGCGTTTAGCCACCAACCAGTATATCTTTTGCTCATTTTCGGAAAGTGCCGTTAAATCTACTGCCTGGTCAGTAATGATTATGGCAGTATGATCAGTTACTTTACTGTTATCTACATATTTTTTATTACTGCTGATGTCAACCGTAGCACCGCCAAGTAGGGGAGCCATATCGGTAGCTCGTAAACTATTTAACCTATTAGGCATCGTTGCCGCCATTTCGACGGTTAGATGGCGACTGTCCGTGCGGGGGTAGGTTATATATTTTGATTCGTAGAGTTTTTGGGCAATAGCCAAGGTTTCAGTAGCAGTATAGCCATATTTTTTATTAGCATCTTTCTGGAGATCATTTAAGTTATATAACTGCGGAGGGTGTTGAGTGATGTTTTGCTCAGTGATATCAGTAATTACTGCTGGTTGCCCGGTAACTTTATTAACTATAATTTCAGCCTCAGCTTTGGTCTCTAGCCGCGTGACGGCTTTATCATCAACCGTTTTATAATACTGTCCATTATACGGAGTGTTTCCAGATAAAAACTCACCGTGTACCTCAAAATATGGGGTTGGGGTAAAGTTAGTAATATCATCCTGTCTTTTTACCAATATTGCCAGGGTGGGGGTTTGTACCCGGCCAACCGTGATTTTATCATTGTGTTTTACGGTATAACCCCTAGTGGCATTAATTCCTACGATCCAATCAGCCCGAGAACGAGCCTTAGCAGAATCAGAGAGGGAATTCATTGATTGCCCGTCACGGAGACTACTAAAGGCAGTCCGTATAGCAGCGTCCGTAGTTTCAGATAGCCATAGTCTTTGATGTGGCTTACTGCAATTTAAGTATTCTATGATATACCTAAAGATTAATTCACCCTCGCGGCCCGCGTCGCAGGCGTTAACTAGGCCCACAACATCTTTACGGTTTATAAGAGTTTTCAATATATTCAATTGCCCGCGGGTCGCGGGTTTTGGCTTGAGCTGGAATCGCTCAGGCAAAATAGGCAGGGCGTCTATATTCCATTTTTCTAA
>LFRM01031153.1_pt1 | contig 16494 bp, 15 predicted proteins | sample 618341 | NCBI WGS metagenome assembly LFRM01 (sample SAMN03654438, study PRJNA283298) | anaerobic digester metagenome | isolation source: pool of bioreactors CSTR01a, CSTR02a, and CSTR03a thermophilic anaerobic... | place: Denmark: Kgs. Lyngby | collected 2014-05-21 | reverse complement strand
GTTTATGAGAGGGGCAGTCAATTCGATTTGCTCAGTCAATCGCCCGCCACCTATATGTGGGTATCGCCTGTACCCAAGGGTATTTTGGATCGCCAAGCGCTTGTGCAGATCGCGTGCGATGAAGTGGAAACTGAATATCAGGATGCGCTGATCTACTTGCGCGGCTATACCATGAGTAAATGGGAACAATCCTTTTGCGACTTTGTGCGCAAGGAAGTGCAGCCGTAATGCAAAAGCCCCACGATGCAATATCGTGGGGCTTTTGCTATGGTTTTCATTAGAAGTAACGCGAAATATAAAGGGGCTTGCGATAGAAAATCTGAGCTGTTTTTTCAGGTGTACAGTTGACTGTGACCTTCTGCATGGAAGCGATTGTAGACGAATCATAGCGGCCGGCTAGGAGCGATGAGAAATCCTGAATGCTCATGCAGATATCGGCTTCTTTGCTTGTTTCTTGGACGCTCTTGGTTTGTCCGTCTTCAAAGATGACTTCAAAACGACCGTTGTTTTGCTTGATTTGCTCATCTGTGATGTCAAGGATGATGCAGCCGCTTCCCTGCATGCGCGCCATGGATAGTGCTTTTTTCACATTCACAACGCGCACCATGCCCATCTGATCGCGCTTTTCAAGTACCGTGCCAAAGCTCCATTCGGGAAGCAGCGGTCCAAGTGCAATATCAGTAGGCAAGCGCAGGATTGCATACTTGTGATCGGAGGCAAGGGAAATCAGGAGGTTGAGCAAGCCGTAAAAGCCCTTGATATTTGTAAAGAAGAAGTTTTGGCAGTTGAGATTTTGAACACCGCTCTCCTTCTTGATGTCAAAGGTGACATAGCCAAGAGGCGTTTGATCCTCATCGCGGTATACATAGGTGTAGATTTTGTCTTTGAAAGGATTGGCCTTATCTACCCAGCCATATTCGATGTCCTCATCAATGGTCATCATATTGTACTTGTTTTGCCATGCGCTCATCACAAGGCGGATTTCGTCCTTTAGGTTCACGCCCGGTTCTAGCAGCTCGCAGTAACCGCCCACAGGCACCTTGGGCATGCCGCTAAGGAGCAGTCGATACTCATAGCGCTCGCATCCCAGCTCATACCCAAATTTACGATAGTAATAGGTAGAGAATGGATATAGGTAGGAAAATGCAGCGCCTTGATCGTACATATCAGGCAATGCCATTTCAAAGCAGCTGCGCACACCGCCGCGGCGACGATGCTGGGGCAATGTGGCGACTCCGCCAATGCCCATCATCAGCATATCATGTCCGTCAAAATTGGCGCGGTAGGGGATGACGGTGAAGGTTGAGAGCATGGTGCAGTCGTCATCCTCAAAGGCTGCCCATTGAGATTGCCAGTTGAGATCTTGTCTGGTTGTCGGATTGTTTACGATGCCTTCATAGATTTCTTGAGGCGTTTTGTCTGCATCGGACATCCCGTATTCAAATGCTAGGGCGCAAAATTCTTGTACCCGTTTTAATTCACCGCTATTGATTTTTCGTGTGATCATTGTTTACACCACCATTTGCTTAAGTTTTTTTGCTTGGGAAAACATCATATCATCAAAGCTTTGTGAATTCAAGTATCTGTGTAAGTTGTATGCTAGAAATTGTAACTTCACAATTGAATACAAAAAAGGGCAACGATGAACGATGCAATTGTCCTAGCTTTTGTGTAAGATATAGTTACAGATTGAACAAATTCAGATCGGGAGGGATGACATGACACGCGCTAAATCGGAAACTATGGCGGTCAACAACAAACTTGGCCCCAGAAATTTCTCCCAGCACAAAAAAACGATAGCGCTGCTTTCGATGATTGCACCTGGTGCAATATGGCTGTTGCTGCTTCGTTATTTACCAATGTTTGGTATTATTCTTTCATTCAAGAAGTACCGTGCATTTAACCCCAACACTTTTTGGAATAACATCTCCAAGAGTCCTTGGGTCGGATTTGATAACTTTAAGTTCTTGAATTCGCCTGATGCAGGTATCATGCTTCGTAACACCTTGGGATATAACATCGTATGGATTGCGCTGGGCCTTGTGATCGCAGTTGTATTTGCAATCATGATGAGCGAAATTACAAACCGCTTTGCTGCAAAAACATATCAGACCATGATGTTCTTCCCTTACTTCCTGAGCTGGGTTGTTGCAAGCTACTTCGTCATGGCATTCCTTGATCCCACAAGCGGCTTGATTCCTAACTATCAAAAGAGCTTGGGTGTGGATGTAACCAATTTTTATCATGACGCAACGTACTGGCCATTCATTTTAACGATAGCAAACCTATGGAAGAATGTCGGTTACTCGACCGTTCTGTACTTGGCGGCTATCACAGGCATTGATGCCTCATGGTACGAAGCGGCGGCGGTTGACGGTGCGAACAAGTGGCAGCAAGTCTGGCACATCACGCTCCCCGGCATCCGCACAATGATCATCATCCTGTTGATCATGAACGTAGGTAAGATATTCAACTCTGACTTTGGTCTATTCTATAACGTGCCGCAAAACTCCGGCTCGCTTTACTCAGTAACACAGGTTATTGACACCTATGTATACCGCGCTTATGCAAACACCAAAAACATTGGTATGAGCTCCGCGGCAGGTCTGCTGCAAAGCGTCGTTGGCTTCTTCTGTATTGTAGGTGCGAATACCATCGTTACAAAAATTGATCCCGATAGTGCTCTATTTTAAAAGGAGGTGGAACTATGGTCGCTGCAAAAACTGCGAAGCCCATGAAGGTCAAGGATGATCTGCGACTAAACGGTTTTAGTAAACCCGTTGAAGGCATGTTCCATGTAATCCTTGGAATATTTGCACTTATTTGTATCATTCCCTTTGTCTTTGTTATCATCATCTCTTTCTCGTCTGAGGAGAGTATTCGGCAGATTGGTTATTCCTTTGTTCCCAATCAATGGTCATTGGAATCATACCAATATGTATTTGAAAAAGGCGGCATGCTGTGGCGTTCTTATTTCAATAGCTTCTACATCACAATCCTTGGTACGATCTTAAGCGTTACCATGTGTGTGCTGTACAGCTACCCGCTTTACCGCAAGGACTTCAAATGGCGCGGATTCTTCACATTCCTAAGCTTCTTTACAATGATCTTTGGCGGCGGTATGATTCCGACCTTCGTCATCTGTAAATCGGTACTTGGGCTGAGTGATAACTACGCGGCACTGATTGTACCGCTGCTGTTTAGTCCGTTTAACATCATGATCATGCGTACATTCTTCCAGACGTCGGTTCCATTCGAACTGGTCGAAGCTGCAACCATTGACGGCAGCGGCGAGTATAGAACGCTGATACAGATCATCCTTCCAATCGTTAAGCCGGGTATTGCAACCGTTGCGCTTCTAAACGCACTCGCTTACTGGAATGAATGGTTCTTGTCCCTTCTATACATCACCAAGAACAATGCAATCATTCCCCTGCAATACCTGCTGATGCAAATGCAGCGCAATGCGGACTTCCTCGCAAAGAACAGCCACATGATGGGTGTTGACGCCGCAGCTGCAACGCAAAACCTTCCCTCGCAAACCCTGAAAATGACATTGGTCGTTTTCACAGTAATCCCGATCGCGTGTGCATATCCCTTCTTCCAACGTTACGTCGTTGCGGGACTCACACTCGGTTCAGTCAAGGGGTAAGAACGATCGTAGAAAAGTCGATCGCTTACATATATTAAAAGGAGGCAACTATATTATGAAGAAGTTCCTAGCTCTAATCTTGGCAATCACTATGGTTCTTGGTATGGCTAGTTTTGCAGTAGCAGAAGACCTGCCCACCATCACCGTCATGTTCCACGGCAGCAACGTGACCGACGACACCGCAGTAATCGAAGCAGTTAATGCTTACATTGCTGACAAAGTTGGCGCAAAACTAGAAGTTATCTGGGGCACCTGGGGTGACTTTGATGACAAGGCAACCAATGCTATCATCGCTGGCGATGACACCATTGACATGTACTTCACTTGCTCATGGTCTGCAAACGCTTATGCAACCTATGCAAGAAACGGCTACTATCTGAAGCTTGATGATCTGATTGCTGAATACGGCGCAGACCTCACAGCAGCTATTCCTACTTCCTTGATGGAAGCAGCAAGAGTTGAAGGCGCTGACGGCATGGGCATCTATGCAGTTAACGGCTACAAAGACATTGCTACCCAGAACACTTGGGACGTCAACGTTACCTTGCTCAACGAGCTTGGCTACACCCTTGACGAGTTCAAAGCACTTGATTTCTACTCCTTCGGCGATCTTTTCGCAAAGGCTAAGGAAGTTAAGGGCGAGAACTTCTACCCCTTCCTAGTTGAGCCCGCAGTTCTTGAGCGCATGGTCAACAACTCCATCGCTATCTCTGGCGACTCACCTACAACTGCTCTTCTAAGCTACTACCTCAACCCTGCAGACGTAAGTGCTGAAGGCGCTTATGGCAACACAGTTCTCAACAAGTTTGCTACAGAAGAATTCAAAAACTTCGTAACAAAAATGCATGAGTACTATGTAGCTGGTTATGTGAACCCAGGCGTAGCAGTTGCAGAAACCGCTAACGACGTTCGTACCAGCGCACAGCTTGAAGCTAACTACCTTGTTGGCACACAGAGCTACTCTTTCGGCCATGAGCACACCACCTCTGCAGAGCGTAAGATCGAAGTTGCTTATGTTCCTTGCACCGAGCCCTACATCGACATCACAGCATCACAGGGCGCTATGGTTGCTATCTCCACCGCTTCCGCTCATCCAGTTGAGAGCTTCAAGTTCCTCAACCTTCTAAACTCTGATGCTTACCTGATGACTCTTCTTAACTACGGCGTAGAAGGCGTTCATTACAACCTAGTTGATGGTCTTGTAGACTGGACCGATGTTCGCGCAGCGTACACTCCTTGGATCAACGGCATGGGTAACATCACCCTTCTAACTGACACCGTTGCTGAAGGCGCTGGCTTCCGCGAGACCTTCAAAGAGTACTATGCATCTGCTAAGGGCATCCCCGCACTTGGCTACAGCTTCGACTACAGCGCAGTTGAGACCGAAATGGCTACACTGGCTAACGTTGCTGCAGAATATGCATTCGCTATGACTGCTGGTGCAGTTGATCCTGCTGAAAAGCTACCAGAATTCCTTGAGAAGCTGGAAGCTGCTGGCATGCAGAAGTATGTTGACGAAGCAAACGCACAGATGGAAGCATACTTGGCAACAAAGTAATTGATGAATCGTTAGCAATAACAATGAATTAATGATTGGACGCACTCAAGGGAGCATTTGCTCCCGAGGGTGCGTCCTTTTGATTGCGCGTGATTTGAATATTTGCTAAAAAGAAAAGCTCGCCATTGCGAGCTTCTAAATGATTGTGGTTGATATAATTGTGAGAGGGTGGGAAAAGGTTCAAGGCAATTAACGTGAGCGAAGCTCCCTTGAGCAGGGTTGTAGGGGGCGGCAGCCCCTGCACAAACACCGTTTATATCTACACCAAAGAAAACAAAAATGGATACAGGGCAATTAAATGAGCGAAGCTCCTCTGAACGGGGTCGTAGGGGTGACAGCCCCTACACCGTTCTCTCTCCGTCCTCACGCCTCAAACGCATTGGGCAGATGATAAATACCTTCTTTGGTGATCAGCACGATATCAAACCTCACCATATGCTCGGCATACTCGGCATGCTCGCCAAGAAAATGACGCGCAGTCAGCACAAGCCTCTTTTGCTTGGCGGGCGTAATGGAGAGCATGGCGCTTTCTAAGGTTGCCTTCTCGCGTGTTTTTACTTCGGCCATCACCAGAATATCCTGATCCATCATCACTAGATCGATCTCGCCAAAAGGGGAATGAACCCGCTGAAAGAGCGGAGTCATTCCCCTTTGGCATAGATATTCACAAGCACGCGATTCGCCTAGAATGCCTTTAGCATAGGGCGTGATGCGCTCATTATTCATTCGGGAAACCTTCGTACATGGGGAAGCGCTTCATCATGTCAAGGACTTCGCCGCGAACGGATTCGCAGGCAGCTTCGCCTTCGACCAAGATACGCTTGATGAAGCCTGCAATCAGCTCCATGTCGCTCTCAACCATGCCGCGGGTCGTGATGGCAGGTGTGCCAACGCGCACGCCGCTGGTGATGAAGGGGCTGCGCTGCTCGCCGGGGATGGTATTTTTGTTAACGGTGATATTGGCCAAACCTAGGAGAGCTTCCATTTCCTTGCCTGTACGCTCTGTGTTGGTAAGGTCGATTAAGATCAAGTGGTTGTCAGTTCCACCAGAAACCATTTTGATATCGTTCTTGCGGAAAGCCTCTTCAAGCGCCTTTGCATTGCGAATGATCTGCTCTTGATAGCCTTTGAATTCGGGCTTTAGAGCTTCAAGGAAGCAAACGGCTTTTGCAGCGATCACATGCATCAAAGGGCCGCCCTGTGTGCCGGGGAAAATGGCCTTGTCAACGGCTTTTGCATACTGCTCTTTGCAAAGGATCATGCCGCCGCGGGGTCCGCGCAGCGTCTTATGGGTTGTGGTGGTGACAAAATCAGCGTAGGGGACGGGGCTTTCGTGCATGCCAGCTGCTACAAGACCTGCAATGTGAGCCATGTCTACCATGAGGTATGCGCCAACTTCGTCCGCAATCTCGCGCAGGGGAGCAAATTCAATCGCGCGGGGATATGCGGATGCACCGGCAACGATCATCTTAGGCTTGTGTTCTTTGGCAAGGGCACGAACAACTTCATAATCGATATGACCAGTGACTTCATCAACGCCATAGGGAACGAAGTTGAAGTACTTGCCGCTGATGTTAACAGGGCTTCCGTGAGTTAGGTGTCCGCCATGATTGAGATTCATACCAAGGACGGTATCGCCAGGCTCGAGCATAGCGAAATAAACGGCAGTATTTGCCTGTGCGCCGCTGTGAGGCTGAACATTCGCATGCTCTGCACCAAAAAGTAGCTTTGCACGATCGCGTGCCAAATCCTCAGCGACGTCAACAAATTGGCAGCCGCCATAATAGCGCTTGCCCGGATAGCCTTCTGCATATTTGTTGGTGAGCGGGGAGCCCATTGCTTCCATCACCGCAGGAGTGACGAAGTTTTCGGATGCGATCAGCTCGATGTGTTCACGTTGACGTTGCACCTCATCGGTCATTGCCTTGAAAATCTCTGGATCGGTCTCCATAACGTGTTTGTAATTCATCAGTGCTCCCCCTTGATTAATCTTTAATTGAAATAAAAACCATGTGTACTCAGGCTGAGCGATCCCGCAGCACATTCCAAACCGCGCTTACTGCTGCTTCCTTCCGGATCTGACAGGGTTCACACATTGAAATCGCACAGGACTCAACCGTCATCATACACACGGCTTCTCTATTTTACATGACGATTCAAAAAAACGCAAGCGTTTAGCATGCGTTTTTATCGATTTGATGAGACTTCTTGAAAGATAAACATGAATGTTCCGCTGAAATTGGTTAATATTGTTCGGATTTTTGCTTTTTCGCTATTTAATTGCATTTAGTGACTCAAAGGTGACCTGAGTGCGATACCGCGAAAATGGAATGGGCAAAGCGGGGGAATCATCAAAGGGATTGAGGACCTTTCGCATCCAGAGCGTATCAAGCCACATCCCATGCTTGTATCCAGCGCAGTTAAACCTTGCGACCTCTTCAAAATCAAAATAATCATGCAGCGCAAGGCTTGCAGCGTTTGTTGCGCATAGCACACCAAAGGCGGAGCGATACCCTTGCTTGGCGAGAATGTCCAAAAGCGAGCGATACAGCGCCTTCCCAACCCCTGAATGCTTGGGGGCATTTGGATGCAGGTAAATGGTCAACTCGACAGTATACCGATAGCCTGTTTGGGGCCGCATCGGTTCGGCGTTGGCAAAACCTAAGAATTGACCTTCGCTTTCTGCAACCAAAAACGGATGTTGCTCAAGAAGGCTTTCGACTTCTAGGCGGCGTTCGAGGATGGTCTTATTGACCTCGTTAAAGGTCGAGACGGAATTGTCGATGTAGTAACCAAAGATTTCATTGATGATGGCAGCATCATCGGGGGCGGCGATTCGTAGGGTCACATTCATGGCGCTCACTCCTGCAGGTATAAGATTATTTGTGGATGTCGTTTGTGATACGCGTGATATCCTCTGGGGATAAACCGATCAGAGCGGTTTGAAAATTCGTGTAGGTCACGAATCCGGGTGCAGTTCCCGAGGCTTTCTTCACATGCTTGCGCTTGGTATAGTCAATGGCGAGCGCTGGATGGTTTCGCCCTTTGCTAAAGTAGGCGGCCAGCTGCGCGGCATAAAGCAGCGTTTCATCGCTGGGATCATTTTCGGTGCGAACGATCACATGCGATCCTGGGATTCCCTGCGCATGCAGCCATGTCTCGTGACCACGCGCATGAAGCGTTAGGCGATCATTTTGAATGGAGTTTTTACCCACTTCGATCACTGTGCCGTCAGGTGCTGTGAACTTGTAAGGTTTGCCTTCCTGCATCTTCTTCTTTTTGCGAAGGGAAGCATCGGGTCTTAGAAAGCCGCTTTGAGTAAGTGCGAAGCGAATTTCATCCATATCGACAGTGTTCTCGCATTTTTCCAAGTCCTCAAGCGCACCTTCAAGGAGCAGGAGGTCACTTTCAATGACCTTGAGCTGGTCGTGCGCATATTGCTCAGCCACCTTTGCCTTGCGGTACTTCTTATAGTAGCTTTGTGCGTTTTGTGAAGGGGTTTTCAGAGCGGATAATGTGATGGTAATGTCGCCATAGTTCTCATCGTAATAATTTGAGACGGTGATGCTCTCCTGCCCCTTTTGGAGCAAATGCATATTGGCAGTCAGCAGATCACCGCAAATGCGGTCCTCTTCTGCCCTCTCGCTTTGGTTTAGCGCATCGACCATGATGCCCTTTTTCTTCTCTGTGCGATCAATGGCATTTTTGATATGCTTTTGGAGCCCTGCGCCTCTTTGCTGCATACGCAGATGAATATCGCGGCCAAGATAATAGGCATCCATTGCCTCGCTGATGGACGGCATGGCTTTTTGCCGTTCAAGTGAAAAGGTTTGATAGGGGAATGGAAAGAAATCCATCGCGAGCCCTGTTTCGTCATAAAGCGTGGTGGGCGCAAGCAGTTCCTGCGAGCCATGGTAGAAATCGCTCAGCTTAGCGGCTACAATGTCCCAGCGAATTTCGTCGCATTGGGTGAGTGGATCAAGCCCCATCTGCACGCAGACTTCCTTTGAGCAAACAGTTGCCATACCGGCGACCGTTTGCATCAGCCCTTTGAAAAGAGGCATGGAGAGGTCTTGCAAACGTTCTTTGAGTGCGTCGGGCGTAATGACGTCAGGAGTGAGCTTGTCAGGCTGGGGCGGGAGTTGATAGGTACCGCCGGGCAAGACGGTGCGCACGCGGCTCATTTCGCTGTTTACGTGGTGAATGGAATCGATGATCGTTGAGTCTTCGTTTGTGAGTGTTATATTGCTATGTCTGCCCATAATCTCAATATAGAGCGTCTTTTGGACGTGGTAACCCAAGTCATCCATGCCTTCAAATACGATCGCAAGGATGCGGTCACCGGCAATTTGCTTAATATCGGTAATGCGCGCGCCAAGCAAATGCTTGCGCATCAGCATGCAAAACATGGGCGGCTGCGCTGGGTTTTCAAACGTATGCTGAGTAAACTGCACGCGCGCCTGACTGGCATTCGCGCTTAAAAGAAGGCGGTAATTGACGCCGCTGCGGATCATCAGTACGAGCACATCGCGCTCGGGTTGATTCACTTTGTCGATGCGCCCGCCAAGCAGCTTGCTATGAAGTTCTTGCTGAAGAAAAGATAAAGTAAAGCCATCCATCGGCATGGCGCAAAACCTCCCTATATCGCTAAAATCGTGTGAATTCGGCTTGTTGATGATATCATAAGATCATAAAAAGCGCAACGAAAGATGAAACAATCGGCATTTGCTACAGCATACGTGCATACCCTTTGAGTGCAATCGACTGCTGAGGAGAGGATACAATGAAAATCAAACGAGCCGATATCGAACGTATACTCATTTTGTGTGCGGCGGCACTGGTGGTAGTGCTAGCGCTGCGCGGTAATGACCAGACAACATCCCAGGTGCTAGTGGATCAAACGGTGATTCCTATAGAGGAAACCATGGCAACAGAAACAGGTGAAACAGTTTCAACGGTTGTGTTTTACGAGGATGGAGAAGGATACCTTGTGCCTGTCACCAGACAGGTCGCAAAGACAGAGGGCATCGCAAAGGCAACGCTATCCCTGATGGTGAAGGAAAGTCAAAATGACATGCAGGCAGCAAGAATGGGGCTTAGAACGGTTATCCCTGAGGGGACTAACTTTGAGATTGATATTGCTGATGGACGCGCAAATGTCAATGTGAGCAAAGAAGCGCTGAACTGTTCGTCTGCTGAGCAGGAATCGCTTATGGTAGACGCGATTACCAACGCGATGAGCTGCTTTGCAACGGTTGAGGAAGTGACGCTTGAATTCGATGGTCAAAAGCGAAGCAAACTCACCTACGGCACGGATGTTAGCGGCGTGTTTTCAGGAAGCAATCTAAACCTTGAAAGCATCGAAACATTCTCCGAGGATGCCAACCTCGTCCAGCTCTATTTCCCATCGCAAACAGGCAGATTGCTTGTGCCTGTCACCCGAAGTGTCTTTAGTGACGCTGACCCGACCACAGCGATGATCGAGCTTGCCAAAGGTCCTAAGGACGATAGCGGTCTTGAACGGGCATTGCCTGAAAACTGCGGCATTAAGGGCGTAACGATGAAGGATGGCGTTGTGACGGTTAACTTCTCGCAGGAATTTAAGCAAACACTTGAAGAAACTGATGGCGGGAATCAAACGGTTCGTGCGATCCTGTTTACCTGCTCGCAATTCCCAGGTGTCAAACAGGTTCAGGTGCTGGTTGACGGCGAGAAACTTGAAGCATCCCCTGATACCCAAACAACTTTTATTAATGTGGAAGAAGAAGTCATTGCGCAATACCCCGGTGTAATAGAGGTCGATTGATGCAATGGGGCAATGAACTTCATCAGCTGATAAAGCGCAGAACCAAATTGGTTTTGCGCTTTTGCCTATTCTAGACAATTTGCAGGTGAACATGTATAATCTTACCATCACATGTAAGTTGAAAGGAAGTCATTGACTATGAAGCGTATAGATAACCGCATGGACAATCAGGCACGTCCATGCACAATGCAAATAGATTTTGTAGAAACGGCGGATGGCAGCTGTTTGATTTCGACAGGAAAAACCCGCGTCATTTGCACGGCAAGCGTGGAGGAAAGAGTGCCTCCCTTTTTGCGCGGACAAGGCAAAGGATGGGTGACGGCTGAATACGCCATGCTGCCTGCATCAACAGGGAGCCGCAAGCAGCGTGACGGGATCAAAAAGGACGGAAGAAGCGTTGAAATTCAGCGCTTGATCGGTCGCTCGCTCCGTCAGGCTGTGGATATGACCAAGCTTGGCGAGAGAACCATTACACTTGACTGCGATGTGCTTCAGGCGGATGGCGGAACGCGCACTGCATCCATTACAGGCGCGTATGTCGCGCTTGTGCTTGCGGTTGACAAGCTCATGAAAAATGGTTTGCTGCATGAAAATCCGATCATCGGACAGATCGCTGCGGTGAGCGCAGGGGTTGTGGACGAGCGTGCGATGCTTGACCTTTGCTATGTGGAGGACAGCGGCGCAGAGGTGGATATTAACTTCGTGATGAACCAGAGGGGCGAGTTCATTGAACTTCAGGGAACTGGCGAGGGACGCGCATTTACAAACCGCGAACTGGGTGCTTTGCTTGCTTATGGCAGGAAAGGCGTTCGTACCCTCATGCATTCGCAGCGTGCGGCGCTTCAGGGGCGAGGCGAGCATTTGCTGGCACCAACTCGCTTGGTGATTGCAAGCGGGAATGCACATAAGATCAAAGAGCTGAAGGATATCTTTGGCAGCAGCTATGAGTTGATCTCAATGAAGGAGGCTGGCTTTGATGGCGATATTGAAGAGAATGGCACAACCTTTGAGCAAAATGCAGCAATCAAAGCAGAGGCGATTATGCGAGAAACAGGGCTGCCTGTGCTTGCGGATGACAGCGGACTTTCGGTTGATGCGCTCAGCGGTGCACCTGGCGTACACAGCGCAAGGTATGCGGGAGATCACGGCAATGACGAGGCGAACAATGATCTGCTGCTCGCCAACATGAAAGATCAGCAAAACCGCGGATGCAAATTCGTGTGCGCTATGGCGCTTGCGCTGCCCTCGGACCAAACGCGTGTGGTGGTCGGGGAGTGCGCAGGACAGCTGCTGAGTGAGCGCAGCGGTGAGGGCGGTTTTGGTTATGACCCGTTATTCATGTATGAAACAGGCAAGACTTTTGCGCAGATGTCCGAGAAACAAAAAAACAGCATTAGCCATCGTGCAAATGCTGCTGAAAAAATGCGAGAGTTGCTCTATGAGGTGCTCTGAGCATGAAGCGTGTGATTGCAGTATCGGATTCACATGGGTATGTGAATGACCTCCGTGACGCGATTGAATTGGCCGAAAAAGTAGGACAAATCGACGTGCTGGTATTTTTGGGCGATGGATATGCCGATATCGAAGTCGTTTGGAATGAACTGAAAGCAAGGTCACCTCAGACGGCTATTTACATTGTGAGAGGGAATAACGATTGGCGTTATCAATCGCCAAATCACGTCGCGTTTAAGGTCGATGGTGTGACGTTTTATGCGTGTCACGGGCATGAGTGGCAGGTGAAGTACAGTCTGCATCGGCTTTGCTCTGCAGCCAAAGAAAAGGATGCGCGCGTAGCTCTTTATGGTCATACCCACAGAAGCCACTTGGAAATGGACTACGGGCTTTATCTGATGAATCCCGGCGCGATCTGCGAAAGAGGCATAGGCAAATCTGCCTATGCCGAGATTTACGTGAGCGATGAAGGGCAAATCAACGCGGATTTAGTCTTTTGGAAGTAAGCATCAATCCTGCTTTGCTGGGTGAGCGTAGCAAAAGGAAACACAGCCCAGTTTGTCCATCGATTCAAACCCGCATTTTTCGTAGAATGCGCGCGTCTTTACGCTGTTATCCGTCGTCAAAACGATCTGCCTGACAGTTTGAAATTGCTGGATCATGGCGGCTAAAAGACCTGAGCCAATGCCTTGATGCTGATATTTTTCCAAGACTAGAAGATCTTGGATATACAAAATGGTCGCGCCATCGCCTACGACGCGAATCAGTCCGACTAGTTGCGCGCCGTCCCATGCGCCAATGGCGCACAATGACCCCAAATAGGCTTTTGCAAGCGTTTCTGGGTCGTTGGTGTAGGGCTGACCAACCCACGTCGTGATAAAGGGCTAGTATGTCCTGCAAAGGGATTTGCTGATTGATGAGATACTGGATCATGATAACCACATCCTTCATAGAAATAAAAAAAGAGACGTCAATTCATTGAATTGGCGTCTCTTTTTTATGCTGCAAGGGCAGTTCTTACTTGAATTCGACAGTTGCGCCGACTTCTGCAAACTTTTCCTTGATCTTTTCGCATTCGTCCTTCGAAACAGCTTCCTTGATGACTTTAGGAGCAGCTTCAACAAACTCTTTTGCTTCCTTCAGGCCAAGACCTGTTAGCTCGCGAACAGCCTTGATAACCTTGATCTTTTCGGAACCAACTTCCTTAAGAACAACGTCAAACTCGGTCTTCTCTTCTTCAACAGCAGCGGCTGCGGGGCCAGCGGAAACAACTGCAGCAGCAGCGGATACGCCAAACTTTTCTTCCAGAGCCTTAACTAGGTCGTTTAGCTCAAGTACTGACATTTTCTCAATCTCGGCAATAAATTCTTCGTGATTCATGTGAATAGCCTCCGTTTCATAATCTAGATAATAATAGGTGAAAATCGTTGTGAAGCACCATTAAGCTTCGGGAGCCACTTCGGCATCTTTCTTTGCAATAGCGTCCAATACGCGTACAAAGCCAGCAATGCTGCTTTGCAAGCTGCCCACCAAGCGGGCCAGAAGCATTTCGCGGCTGGGCATTTCTGCCAATGCATGGATCTGATCATCAGTCATGATCTCAGCGCCAAGCAAACCTGCCTTGATAGAAAGGGCTTCAGACTTTGACTTCTTGATGAAGTCGTTGACGATTTTTGCAGGGCTTACGGGATCACTCATGCCAAAGGCAAAAGCGGAAGGTCCGTTAAGCACGTCATCCAGGCCTACGATGTTTAGTTCTGCCAGTGCGCGACGAACAAGTGTGTTTTTCAAAACAACATATTCAACGCCATTATCACGGAACTGCGCACGCAAACCTGTTACCTGCTCTACTGTCAAGCCGCTGTACTGAACGATCATAACGCTCTGCGCATCTTGAAATTTCTTCACGATCTCGCTAACAACTTGCTTTTTGAGCTCTAGATTCTTGCTGCTCATTGGGGTGCACCTCCTTTTTGAGAATGTATAATTCCAAAAAGAAAACCCTTGCAGGCGCAAGGGCGAACATTTGTCGCAAGGGATGTTACTCCCACTTTGCACCTCGGCGGGAAAGCAATCTGCTTATTATCAAAGCCCGAAGGCCCCAACCCGCTGTCTACGGCATAGGTTTCTAAAGAATCGTTTATATTATAAGGGATAATCAGAAAAAGTCAAGCAATTTCCTGATTTTATCTTAATTCCCTTGAAAATAATTGGCAGCGTATTTTACCGCCGAACGGTCAAAATAGCGTTGAACCCAGTTGAGGAGGTGAACGAGAAATGGTGAACCAACAAAACAGCTCAGCAACCACTAAGAGCAGCGTACCCGAAGCACGTGCAGCCTTGGACAACATGAAGTTTGAAATTGCCAAGGAATTGGGAATCAATCTCAAGCAGGGCTACAACGGTGATCTAAGCTCCAAGGAGAACGGCTATGTCGGAGGTTACATGGTAAAGCGCTTGATCGAACAAGCACAGCGCCAGATGGCTTCCCAAAGCGGAACAACCACTCGCTAATTCCTAAATTTAATAATGAGGTGTATGTCAAATGTATCAAAACCAACAGAATACCACATCCGGTCGTACCATGGTTCCCGAAGCAAAGCAGGCTCTTAACAACATGAAATTCGAAATCGCCAACGAGCTTGGAATCAACCTCAAGCAGGGCTACAACGGCGATCTACCCAGCCGTCAGGCAGGCTACATCGGTGGCTACATGGTTAAGCGTCTGATCGAGCAGGCAGAGCGCGCAATGAGCACCGGTGCTCAGAAATAAGGAGTAATCCTAAACCTTTCGCCGGCAGATGGGCGACAAAGCATCTGATGACAAAGTTTGCTAAGCACTCTTTTTCATTGGCGGCTTTGACCGCGGGACATTTGCTTGCGTAGTCGTTTGGTTTACGCAAGGGAGACCTTGCGCCCTAAGGCATCCGAAGCTTTCGCATAGACGTTGGCTTCGGATGATACTAGGGCAAGACCCTCGGATACCTCAAAGGGTTTCATAGAAATTTTGAGGCGAATGCATTGCGAGATGCGTTCGCCTCTTTTCTCATTGGTACAAAGGGGGACATGTAAAAGACGAATAGGAGCACCCAAAAACGGCTGGCAATTGCTGAGATCATGCGCTGACGCATAGGGCTCATCAAAAGCCGCTGGTTGGGCATATACCAACAGGGAGGCGTGAAGGAGTTTGGTGAGCGATCATCGAACATTTACAACCGAAAGGGTGGTCAGGCAGATGAAAAGATTCCCTCTTATAGGTATTTCAGGGAGTATTGATGCGGATGAATCAAAGCAGGTTTTGGTCAGGGATTATATGCGGGCTGTGATTGCCGCAGGTGCGATTCCGCTGCTGCTCAGCCTTGATATGGGCGAGCAGATGCTTGGCGAATGCCTTGATCAAATGGATGGACTGCTGCTTGCCGGCGGCAATGATATCGCCCCCAAACTGTTTGGACAATTGCCGGTTGAGGCTCTTGGTGAGGTAAATCCATTGCGCGATCAATTTGAAGTGATGCTTGTGCGAGAAGCGATCAAAAGACAGCTGCCAACGCTTGGGATTTGCCGCGGTATTCAGGCGATGAATGCAGCGCTTGGAGGTACGCTATACCAAGACTTGCCTTCGCAATATGCCCAGCTGGATCATTCTCCATGCCACAAGCATGCACAGACCTGCGGCGCGCAGTACGCAAGCCATAGCGTGATGGCAATGCCTAATTCGCTGCTGTTTGCAGTGATGGGCGCGGATGAATTTGAGGTCAATTCCTTTCATCACCAAGCGGTATGGGAAGTTGCCCCGGGTATGAGAAGCTGCGCACGGGCGGTAGATGGCGTAATTGAGGCGATAGAGCATGTCTCGCTGCCGTTCTTCCTTGGTGTGCAGTGGCATCCTGAGCGTATGTTTAGCACGGACAAACAAGCGGCTAAGCTCTTTTTTGCGCTGAGTGAGGCTGCAACTGCTTATGCTAAAAGGCACTGTAAAGTAAAGATGAAAGGAAAAGCTGAAGAAAACATAGCAATGCTTCAAGC
>LFRM01130443.1_pt3 | contig 16499 bp, 19 predicted proteins | sample 618341 | NCBI WGS metagenome assembly LFRM01 (sample SAMN03654438, study PRJNA283298) | anaerobic digester metagenome | isolation source: pool of bioreactors CSTR01a, CSTR02a, and CSTR03a thermophilic anaerobic... | place: Denmark: Kgs. Lyngby | collected 2014-05-21 | reverse complement strand
AGCAGTTACAAACAACTGCCGATCAACTTTTATCAGATTCAAACCAAGTTTCGCGATGAAATTCGCCCACGCTTTGGCTTAATGCGCGGCCGCGAATTTATTATGAAAGATGCCTATTCTTTCCATACTGACCAAGCATCACTGCAAGACACCTACGATCGTATGCACCAAGCCTACTGCACGATCTTTACTCGCCTAGGCCTTAACTTCCGCCCTGTGGAAGCGGATACGGGCTCAATTGGCGGTACTGGCTCGCATGAGTTCCACGTACTGGCCGCCTCCGGCGAAGATGATATTGCTTTTAGCACTGTCTCCAATTACGCCGCTAATATTGAAAAAGCAGCAGCCATCCCACGTGAAACCAGCCGCGCTGAAGCAACTGAAGAATTGCGTCTAGTGGATACGCCAGAGACCAAGACCATTGAACAATTGGTCGAGCAATTTTCTCTTGCCATTGAAAAAACCATTAAGACCCTGATTGTACGCGGCACTCAAGAAAACAGCTTAGTCGCGCTGATCGTCCGTGGCGACCACACACTCAATGAAATCAAAGCAGCCAACCTCGCCGCCGTGGCCAGCCCACTGGAATTCGCCAGCGATGCCGAAATTTTGGCTGCGTGCGGCGCAAACCCTGGCTCTTTAGGCCCGAAAGATTTGGCCATCCCTTGCATTATTGACCGCTCAGTCGCATTGATCAGCGACTTTGCCGCCGGCGCTAACCAAGATGGTAAACATTGGTTTGGCTTAAACTGGGAACGTGATCTACCCCTGCCTGACATTGCCGACCTACGCAATGTGGTGGCCGGTGACCCGAGCCCAGACGGTCAAGGTACGCTAGAAATTAAACGCGGTATCGAAGTGGGACATATTTTCCAGCTGGGCACCAAATACAGCGAAGCGATGAACTGCACAGTCATGGGCGAAAACGGTAAGCCTGTCACCCTGACTATGGGTTGCTACGGTATTGGCGTATCACGCGTGGTAGCGGCGGCCATCGAGCAGAACCACGATGAGCGTGGCATTATCTGGCCAGCAGCGTTAGCGCCCTTTGATGTGGCCATAGTGCCATTAAAATACGATAACCCTGACGTGCAAGCAGCCACCGATACACTCTACGCCGAGTTAACCGCTGCAGGTTTTAGCGTGCTGTTGGATGATCGCGATAAGAAAACCAGCCCTGGCGTGAAGTTTGCCGATATGGAACTCATTGGCATTCCACAACGTGTGGTGATCAGTGAGCGCAGCCTCAAAGAAGGTACCTTAGAGTACAAAGGTCGTCGCGATACTGAAAGCCAGCATATTGCCATTGATCAAGCGCTGGATGTCATCAGCCGTCAATTACGCGCATAAGCCTTATCCAACTTAGCCCTAGATGACTCTAGGGCTAAGTGACGGCTAAGACTCCAGCGCACTGTAACAGCTGCCCAACAGAGAGATGGGCAAGATTGCACAGGGCCAAACACGCTAGTCATCGACGCTTTGAAAACCGCCCCGACCGTCAAGCAAACGGCGAATCGCATCGACCGCATACCCACGCTGTGCAAAAAAACGACTTTGCTTAGCCTTATCTTTTAGATCAACAACCTGCCCTGAAAAACGACGTTGCCACAAGTCGTGCATTTTATCGTCCCACTCAATAGCTGCGGCCTGCAGCGCCTGCTCCACATCGCTACGCTCAAGTCCTCGCTGGGTCAGCTCCTCACGGATACGCATGGGCCCTCGCCCCTCATTAGCGCGACTACGGATATAGCTTTCTAAATAGCGCTGCTCTGATAACAGGCCTTCCTCTGTTAAGCGTTGCAGCTCAACCTCGATCATCTCAGCATCGGCACCACGTTGACGTAATTTACGCGCCAACTCAACATGCCCATGCTCACGCCGTGCCAATAAATTCATTGCCGCACGGCGAATCGCAACTGGAGTTTCTAACATATCAGCCTCACAAAAAAACGGCATCAATGCGTTGCACTGTGCCGTTTTCTCTATCAATAAACCTCTACTGAATTATTTTTCAGCTTTTTCAGCTTTTTCAACGACAACCTCTGGCTGCTTATTGCTGCCTGGTGCCGGTGCCAGCAATTGATCACGAATCTGCTGCTCAAGCGCTTTACACAACTCAGGATTCTCTTCTAAATAACGTGCCGAGTTAGCCTTACCTTGACCAATCTTAGTGCCCTGATGGCTGTACCAAGCACCCGCTTTTTCTAACAGGCCAAGCTGCACACCTAAATCAATAATTTCACCGTTACGGTAGATACCTTTACCGTAGAGGATCTGAAACTCAGCTTGACGGAAAGGCGCGGCAACTTTGTTTTTAACGACTTTAACCCGAGTTTCGTTACCCGTGATCTCATCACCTTCTTTGACTGCACCAATCCGGCGAATATCCAAACGTACTGATGAGTAGAATTTCAGCGCGTTACCACCCGTAGTGGTTTCTGGACTACCGAACATCACCCCAATTTTCATCCGGATCTGGTTAATAAAGATCACTAAGCAGTTGGCGTTTTTGATATTACCGGTAATTTTACGCAGCGCCTGACTCATTAAACGCGCTTGCAAACCCACGTGGGTATCGCCCATCTCACCTTCAATTTCAGCCTTAGGTACCAACGCCGCTACGGAGTCGATCACAATCACATCCATCGCATTGGAACGCACCAACATATCGGCGATTTCCAGCGCTTGCTCACCGGTATCCGGTTGCGAGACATAGAGATCATCAATATTAACGCCAAGTTTTCCGGCATATTCCGGATCAAGCGCATGCTCAGCATCAATAAAGGCACAGGTAGCACCCACTTTCTGCGCTTCAGCAATCACCGATAAAGTCAGGGTTGTTTTACCCGATGATTCTGGACCATAAATTTCAACAATCCGGCCTTTTGGCAAACCGCCAATCCCCAGAGCAATATCTAAGCCTAAGGATCCGGTAGAGATCGCAGGAATCGCAACTCGCTCATGGTCACCCATGCGCATCACAGCACCTTTACCAAATTGGCGTTCAATTTGACCAAGCGCAGCTGCTAAAGCTTTTTTCTTGTTCTCGTCCATTACAGATCCTCAAATAACAATTGGGCGACGCCCTAAATACTGGATAACTAACCAGCATTATCCACAGTCTTTATTGATTAGGCAAATGTTTATTTAGCCATTGTGGCCACGCAGTAGCCGCTTGCCCTTCTGTTAAACACAATAGACCAGCCAGCGCTGCTTGCACAGTTTGCTGACGAACGGCGTGCCGATCACCAGCAAAACACCAACAGCCGGATTGCACCAGCGTACCCTGTGTCCACGCCAACCATACCGTACCGACAGGTTTCTCCGGACTGCCGCCATCAGGCCCCGCCACACCGCTAACCGCCACGGCATACTGCGCGCCCGACAGCTGCTGTGCACCGCGAGCCATACTTTCGACAACCGTCTGACTCACTGCACCATCACGCTGCAAATCACTTTCCGCGACCTGCAGCACACGAGTCTTTTGCCGATTGGAATAGGTGACAAAACCCACCTCAAACCATGCCGAACTGCCCGCGATTCGCGTAATAGCTTCGGCGATACCACCACCAGTACAAGATTCGGCAGTACTTACCCACGCCCGCGCAGCAAACAATTGCTGACCCAAGCGCTGAGCCAAATATGTGGTGTGTTGCTCATGCATCACAAGGCCACTCGATAATGCAAGCTATACGCCTCAATACCATGATTAGGCTTTTTTAAGCCCGCATTGGAATGGTGCATCGCGCGTACGCCCAGCGCTTGATTATAAAAACGCAGACCCATACCAAAACGGTCTTCAAACTGAAACGAACTGCCTAAACGGCGGCTTTCAATGCGTGTATTTTCAAACAAAGACAGACCAATGCCGACTTCTATATAAGGTTTAAACACATCCGCATTAAACTCATATACCAATACGGGACTGAATGAGACACTGTGGTTATCGGACTGTTTCTTACCTTTCCAGAAGGTATAACCAGCATCCCAATAGCCTGTCAAAGCACCGACATCGCTTTGCCACCAACGGGACTGGAAGTCCTTTTGCAGCCCAATATTCAGGTTCGTCGTTGACTCCTCAGTGCGAGCAACAGCAGCACTCAGCGTCACAGCAGCGGCCTGCTGCACACTCAGACCGAGCATTAACGCAACAATAGGACCGGTTACTCGCAATCGCATATGTTTCTCCACTGTTAAATAGTGTTTTTAATTTTTAAAAGCCTAACGCTATTACAGGTTGCGGTGCAGACCACAAAGCAGCCAAGGTTTGCTCTGTTTTATGCAGATCGCCACTGCTATAAAAATAATCCCGCGGATGCTGAGCGTCCGCTAATAAGCCGCGCGTAGCTAACTCACTGTGCAGTCGCCGTGCAACCGCTTCTCCTGTATCAATCAACTGTACCTGAGCAGGAACTAAACTGCGTAATAAGGGTTTGACCAGCGGATAATGTGTGCAGCCTAAAATGAGAGTATCGCAACCCGCCTGCAATAAAGGTTCCACATAAGAGGTTAATAGCGCTCGTGTTGCCGGACTGTCTAACTGCCCAGCCTCAATTAACTCAACCAAGCCTGGGCAGGGCTGAGTGACCACCTGTACATCACTGGCAAAGCGCTCGAGCAAGGCAGCAAAACGCGCACTGCGTAAAGTCCCGGTGGTAGCTAGCACGCCTATGGTGCCCGACCGCGAGGCCTGTACCGCTGGTTTTACTGCAGGCTCCATCCCCACAATCAGCAACTGCGGCCAACGCAACCTAAGCTCCATCACTGCCGCTGCCGTCGCGGTATTACAAGCAACCACTATGGCCTTAACTGATTGCTCCAGTAAAAATGTGCTAATCGCTAAACTGCGCTGAACAATAAACTCGGGGGTTTGCTCACCGTAAGGTACATGCGCGCTATCGGCGACATACACTAATGACTCGTTCGGCAGTAAGTGGCGGATCTCATGCAGCACAGAAATACCGCCTAAGCCCGAATCAAACACACCAATCGGGGCCTGCTTATGCATGACGCACGCCACAGACAGAACACTGCGGATCTCGGCGAATTTTGAGCTCCCGAAAGCGACTATTGAAAGCATCAACTAACAACAAGCGCCCGACCAAAGTCTCACCAAAACCGGCCAGAATTTTCATTGCCTCAAGCGCTTGTAAACTACCAATCAAACCCACCAAAGGCCCCAACACTCCGGCCTCACTGCAGGTTAGGCCTTCTTCTTCGCCATCACCAAAGACACAGTGATAACAGGGGCTGGCAGCGTTACTGGGATCATAGACACTGATCTGCCCTTCACCGCGAATCGCGGCGCCACTAACCAAGACGGTATTATTGGCAAAGCAGGCCGCATTAAGTTGAGCACGAATGGTGAAGTTATCCGTGCAATCAACCACCAGATCAACCGATTGCAACAGTGCGGGTAAATTGTCGCTATCAAGCTTTGCACTGAGCGCATGCACAGCAATATGAGGATTGAGTGCCTGCAAACGGGCTTGTGCTGATTGCACCTTCAAGCGACCTACAGCGGCACTGTCATGCACGATTTGTCGCTGTAAATTAGACAGATCCAAGTGATCAAAATCGGCTAAATACAATTCACCAACACCCGCCGCGGCCAAATATAAAGCCACCGGAGAACCCAGCCCACCTAAGCCGACAATCAGCACTTTGCTCTTTTTTAAGCGCAACTGCCCTGCTACATCAATCTGTTTTAACAGAATCTGGCGGCTATAACGCAGTAATTCTTCATCATTTAACATGGAGTATGACCACCTAAGATAAGGAGGGAAGACGACCTAAAGTGATTCTTTCATGACCGGATAAATCACGCTGACTGCTCACATCGACAAAACCCGCTTGCTGCAACAATTCACGTACTGCGCCTGCTTGATCAAAACCATGTTCCAGCAGCAACCAGCCATTGGCCGACAAATACGAGGGCGCCTGAGCAATAATCAGACGCAGATCATCCAGCCCATCAGGGCCAGAGACCAAGGCGCTCAGCGGCTCAAAACGCAAATCGCCTTGCTGCAAATGCGGGTCATTATCGGCAATATAAGGCGGATTACTGATAATTAAATCATAGCGCCGACCCGCCAAGGCACTAAACCAATGGCTGTGCAAAAACACTGCATTAGGCAACTGCAATTGCTGCTGATTGCGTTGCGCCAGCGCCACTGCAGATTCAATTCGATCAACACCGGTCACTCTCCAGGCGGGCCGCTCACTGGCCAAGGCCAAAGCTAAAGCGCCGGTGCCCGTGCCTAGATCAAGCACCTGTAGCGCTGTATCTGTATCGGCCAACTGCAAAGCGGCTTCAACCAACAGCTCAGTATCGGCACGAGGAATTAAGGTATGTTCTGCCACCTGTAAATCCAGCGTCCAAAACCCCTGGCGACCTAATAAGTAGGCGACTGGCTCACCGCGTAGACGCCGCTCCAGCAGCGCCATAAAGGTCACAACTTGCGCCTCACTGAGTGTTTTTTCTGGCCAGGTGTACAGATAGCTGCGCGGCTTATCGAGGACAAAAGCCAAGAGCAATTCGGCATCCAACTGCGCAGTGGGAGAATCACCCTGCGCAGCGTGGGCCAATAGCTGATCAATGCGCTGCATGACGATTAATCGCCTAACGCAGCAAGCTGATCGGCCTGATATTCAAGCAATAACGGATCAATGATCTGCTCTAAACTGCCACTGATCACATCGGCCAAAGAATATAAGGTGAGGTTAATCCGGTGATCCGTGACCCGCCCTTGCGGGAAGTTATAGGTACGAATACGCTCAGAGCGGTCGCCACTGCCCACCAACGACTTGCGTGTGGCGGACATTTCTTGCGCGGCAGCGCTGGTTTGCTGATCTTCGAGGCGCGCCGCCAACCAACCCATGGCGCGGGCACGGTTTTTGTGCTGCGAGCGCTCTTCCTGACACTCCACCACCATGCCGCTGGGCAGGTGAGTAATACGTACCGCAGAATCCGTTTTGTTAATGTGTTGACCGCCCGCGCCCGAGGCACGGTAAGTATCCACACGTAAATCAGCCGGATTGATTTCAATCGCCGCTTGCTCATCTGGCTCAGGCAGAACCACCACGGTACAGGCAGAGGTATGCACACGGCCCTGCGACTCAGTTTCGGGGACGCGTTGTACACGATGCGCACCGGACTCAAACTTCAAGCGACCATACACATTAGCCCCCTCAACACGGGCAATCACTTCTTTATAACCGCCATGCTCACCCGCGTGCTCAGAAAGAATCTCCACCCGCCAGCCTTGGCGCTCAGCATAACGCAAATACATACGCAGCAAATCACCGGCAAAAATAGCTGCTTCATCGCCACCGGTTCCAGCACGTACCTCAAGGAATACGTTACGGCCATCATTGGGATCTTTAGGCAACATCAGGCGCTGTAAGTCCGCTTCAATGATCAAGATGGCTGCACGGCATTCTGCCACTTCATCAACCGCCATTTCACGTACATCAAGGTCCGCATCTTTCAGTAAAGCTTGCGCTTCTTCAAGGTCACTGCGGGTTTTGCGCCACGTTTGAAACACCTTCACCACAGGTTCTACCTCGGCATACTCTTTGGAGTAGGCGCGGTATTTATTTTGATCACTGATCACCTGTGCATCGCCTAATAACGCTGTGAGTTCCTCATAGCGTTCCTGCAGGCGGTCCAAACGATTGACTAACGACGCTTTCATTAATTCGAGTCACCTGTTGTTAAACCAAATAGTTCCTGCGCAACCGCCAGCGCCTCACAGCGACCATCGGCAGACAAACGTTTTAATTGCACACTCGGCGCATGCAGCAGCTTATTGGTTAAGCCGCGTGCCAAGGCTGCCAACGCATCCTCAGGTGATGCGCCATTGGCTAAGGCCCGTTGCGCCCGCGCTAACTCTTCATCGCGCAAACGCTCACCTTGTTGGCGATAGGCGCGGAGTACATCCACAGCCTCCAGCTCACGCAAGCGCTGCATAAAGTCAGCAGTACCTTGTACCACCAGCTCTTCGGCGGCTTTAGCTGCGCCTTGACGACTTTTTAAATTCTCTGTAACCACCTCATGCAAGTCATCGACACTGTATAAATACACGTCATCGAGCTCACCGACCTGAGGTTCAATATCCCGCGGCACGGCGATATCAACCATAAAAATTGGCTTATGCTTGCGTAATTTCAACGCCCGCTCCACAGCCCCTTTACCTAAGATCGGTAATTGGCTAGCGGTAGAACTGATGACAATATCACTGCGTACGAGAGCATCGGGAATATCTGACAAAACAATCGCCTGTCCGCCAAACTCATCCGCCAACAGCGTGGCCCGCTCCAGGGTACGGTTCGCCACCACAATCTTTTTCACCCCCTGCTCATGTAAATGCCGCGCGACCAAGGTAATGGTTTCACCAGCCCCCACCAGCAGCGCTTGACTGTGGCTCAGATCGGTAAATATTTGCTTGGCTAAACTGACCGCGGCAAAGGCCACAGAAACGGGGTTTTCGCCAATCGCGGTGTCGGTACGCACCGTTTTCGCCGTGCTAAAAGTGGCTTGAAACAGTCGTCCTAATAAGGGCCCGAGCGTCCCAGCCTCGCGCGCAACAGCGTAAGCAGTCTTAATCTGCCCAAGAATTTGCGGTTCACCCAGCACCAAGGAATCTAAACCACAGGCCACACGCATCATATGCTGAATCGCGTGATCATCTTGATGTACATAGGCGCAGGCCTGTAAATCCTCGGTGGGCACATCATGAAACCGAGCTAACCAAGCAAGCACTATGTCTGGCTGCACATTCTCGACTTCTAGATAAAGTTCACAGCGGTTACAGGTTGATAGAATCGCTGCTTCTCGACTGCCCACGACTCGGCACAGCTGACGTAACGCCTCAACTAATTGTTCAGGGTTAAACGCCACGCGCTCGCGAACAGCCACAGAAGCCGTTTTATGATTAATTCCAAGTGCTATAAAAGCCATGCATCGTCGCTAAAGGGGATTTAAAGCGGGCAATTGTCCTACTTCAAAGCCTTTAGAACAACCTCCCAAACAAAACACAACATTAAGTGTAAGAAAAAGCATATATTTTAGACTATCACATGCAAAGCCTGTCACAGCACAAGCGGTTAACTCGGCGGCTAAACTTAGAGTATCGCGCGCCATTACTCTGCTTGTGTCATGATGCGGCTATTCTAACTTGTCTTAGCTTGTACCTATGAATAAATATTTTACTCTTGTTTCAATCAGTTTTATCTTATCTGGCTGCCAAGCACTGTCTCCGGACAGCACTCCAGCGCCAAACGATACAGCTACGCCCGCTGTGATACAAACCAGCGCAGCGGAAAACATTAGTGCACAGTTTGCACCAGACACCTTAATCAGCTTACTCGCGGCAGAAATTGCCGGGCAGCGCGATCGCTTTGATCTCGCCTCCGAAAACTACAGTCAGCAAGCACTGATCACCGGCGATCCTGGGGTTGCCGAGCGCGCTTTTCGCATTGCTGAATACCTCGGCGAGGAACAACGGGCCTTGAGCAGCGCGCTCATCTGGGCCAATGCGGCACCAGAGAATTTAGAAGCACAACGCTCTGCTGCCATTCAACTGGCACAAGCTAAGCGCTATGACGAAGCCATGCAGCGCATGGAAAAAGTCTTATTAGCCAACGGCGAAACACAATTTGATTTCCTCGCCTTATCGGCGGCGCAATCTGATGCTAAAACACGTCAAGCACTCTTGCAAAGCTTTGATCGTTTGTTAATCAAGCATCCCTATAATCAACAGTTGGTGTTTAGCAAAGCTATTTTACTGAACCAAGATGAGCGCAGCGAAGAGGCTCTAACGCTGCTAGCAGATCAGCCTAAAAGATATGCGGTGGTGGCCACAACGCTATTAAGAGCGCGCTTACTCAACCAACTCAATCGTGGTGAAGAGGCCTTACCTTTATTGCGTAACGCCCTAAAACAACACCCCGATGATAGCCGCTTACGCATGGCCTACGCTCGCCAACTGATTGAGCTTAACCGACTGGAGGAAGCCCGCGCCGAGTTTATAGAGCTATTACAGCAATCACCGGATGACGATGATCTACGCTTCTCGCTGGCCTTAATTAATATGGATCTAGACGCTTGGCTAGAAGCGCAAGCCTACTTTGAAGAGTTGCTGGCGCGTGGCAGCCATAGCAATGCTGCGCAGTACAATCTAGGTCGAGTATTTGAAGAACTTGGCGACACTGAGCAAGCACTCGGTGCGTATAACGTCATACAATCGGGCAGTAACTACCTCGCCGCGCAGCAACGCATTATCGCCCTACTGCTCGGCAATCAGCGCCTCGCTGAAGCAACTACACATTTTGAGCTACAACGTATGATGCGCTCTGATCTAGCCATCCAACTGTACCTGATTGAAACCGAAGCACTGTCTAGTTACGATCAAGTCGAAACCGCTTGGCTGCGTATCAATCAAGCTTTAAAGCAGTATAACGACGATCCCAGCCTACTTTACACGCGCGCCATGATTGCTGATAAGCGCAATGACTTAACTCAGCTTGAAAACGATTTACGCTCGATTATCGACAAAAACCCCGATAACGCCATGGCACTCAATGCGCTAGGCTACACCCTCGCCGATCGCACTGATCGCTTAGATGAAGGGCGCCAATTGATCGAAAAAGCCCATCAACTCGAACCCAACGATGCGGCCATCACTGACAGCCTAGGCTGGGTCTATTACCGCCTCGGCGATTTAGCCACCGCTGAGCGTCTGTTACGCGAAGCCTTTAGCGCCTTCCCTGACGCTGAAGTTGCCGCGCACCTTGGCGAAGTCCTGTGGCAACAAGGTAAACACAACGCAGCGCAACGCATTTGGAAGCAGGCTCTAACAGATGAACCGAACAACCCTATTTTGCTGGAAACCATACAGCGACTGACCAACAAGGACCTCTAAACTGATGCGTCGTTCTAGCTTCTTTGTACTGAGCCTGCTGATTATGCTCAGCGGCTGCAGTCAATTCGCCTCAAAAGAACAACTCGGCGGCAGTGGCCAAGCCGATTCATGGCAGAGTCACAAGCAACAAATTGCACCGCTCGATGCTTGGCAAATCAGCGGCAAGTTGGGCATTCGCAGCGAACAACAATCTGGCAGCGCAGTGTTATTTTGGCTACAACGCCAAGATTACTTTGACATCCGCCTCTCCGGCCCTCTGGGCCAAGGCTCAACCCGCTTAACTGGACGCCAAGGTGCGGTCAGTTTAGACATCGCCAGTCGCGGCACCTTTCAAGCGCAATCAGCTGAAGCTTTAATGCAGCAGCAACTGGGCTGGAGCTTACCGGTAAGCAACCTACTCTGGTGGGTGCGCGGTTTGCCTGCGCCATATAGCAAAAGCCAACTGCAACTGGACAGCAATAGCCTGCTAACCGAGCTGAAACAGGATCAGTGGCTGATTGAATACTTAAGCTACCGCACGGAAAACGGCCTACAGTTGCCTGAGCGGATCAAACTAAGCGGTGCCGGCCTGAATATCACTTTAGTGATCAAAGAATGGCAAGCACGTCAACTGGGTCAGTAAGCACATGCACGATGCGACGTTAACAAGCGCTGCCACGCAGCCCAATAAAGAATCTGCACAATTAAGCCTGCCAGCCCCAGCTAAACTTAATTTAATGCTGCACATCGTCGGCCAACGCGCTGACGGCTACCACTTATTGGAAACCTTATTTCAGTTTCTCGATTACGCAGACACCCTACACTTTACTGCACGCAATGATGGGCAAATCATCTTACACAGCGCCATTGATGGCGTGGTACACGATGATAATTTAATTGTCCGTGCTGCTCGCTTATTGCAAGCCCAGAGCAACACAAGGCTAGGCGCTGATATTTGGCTGGATAAAAAACTACCCATCGGCGGCGGTATAGGCGGCGGCAGCTCCAACGCAGCGACCACTTTAGTGGGCCTGAATTATTTATGGCAGACACAATACTCACTGGAACAACTGGCGCACTGGGGCTTAAGCTTAGGTGCTGATGTGCCGGTATTTGTGATAGGCCGCGCGGCATTTGCGCAAGGTATCGGTGAAAAATTACAGCCAGTCGAATTAGCCGAACCCTGGTACTTAGTGGCGGTACCGGCTGTTTCAATCAGCACCGCAAAAATATTTTCAGATAAGTGCTTGACACGTGACACGCCTCTAACTAATATACGCACCGTTCTCAAGCAAGGCGGTCACAACGATTGCCAAGCAGTAGTTGAGAGGCGTTATCCAGAGGTACGTAACGCTTTGATCTTGCTTAACAAATATGTTGATGCTCGATTAACTGGAACTGGAAGTTGTATATTTGGGGGCTTCCCAAACGAACAACAAGCTGTTAACATAGCAACCCAGATTTCAAGTTCACTACCAAGCTTTGTAGCACAAGGCGCAAACATCTCGATGTTGCACCGAGCACTACAAAACTTAATTGAAAACTGATAGTTCTACATTGTTAAGATGTACAACTCTACAGGGGCGTCGCCAAGCGGTAAGGCAGCAGGTTTTGATCCTGCCATGCGTTGGTTCGAATCCAGCCGCCCCTGCCACATTACGAGACCTTCGTGGTTTCGCGTTGATCGCGAGACACGAAGGTTTTTTTCGTCAGGTCCACCCTCAGTAAAACAGGTACTGCGCGTGTCGAAGATGATGATCTTTACGGGGAACGCAAACCCCGACCTCGCCCGTCGTGTAGCAGCTCAATTGTATATTCCATTGGGCGATGCTTCGATCGGTAAATTCTCTGACGGTGAAGTCAGTGCGGAAATCAACGAGAACGTACGCGGTAAGGATGTGTTTTTAATCCAACCCACTTGCGCTCCGACCAATGACAACCTTATGGAACTCATTGTCATGATTGATGCATTCCGCCGCTCTTCAGCGTCGCGCATCACTGCGGTGATTCCTTATTTCGGTTATGCCCGCCAAGACCGTCGTCCTCGTTCAGCTCGTGTAGCAATTAGCGCCAAAGTGGTTGCTGATATGCTCTCTGGTGTTGGCGTTGACCGTGTCTTGACAGTTGATTTACATGCTGACCAAATCCAAGGTTTCTTTGATATTCCAGTGGATAATATCTACGGTTCTCCAGTGCTGGTGGATGATATCCACACCCAGCGCTTTGACAACCTGATGATTGTTTCACCGGATATTGGTGGTGTTGTTCGCGCCCGAGCTGTGGCTAAATCTTTAGGCGTTGACCTTGCCATTATTGACAAGCGTCGTCCTAAAGCAAACCAATCTGAAGTCATGCACATTATCGGTGATGTTGAAGGCCGTACCTGCATTTTAGTAGATGATATGGTCGACACAGCAGGTACCTTATGCACCGCCGCTAAAGCACTAAAAGAGCGCGGCGCCTCTAAAGTATTAGCCTATTGCACCCACCCTATTTTATCCGGTCGAGCCATCGAGAATATCGAGAACTCATTGCTTGATGAAATCGTGGTGACTAACACTATTCCGCTGTCTGCTGCTGCTCAAGCCTGCTCGCGCATTCGTCAACTCGACATTGCCCCAGTAGTTGCCGAAGCGGTACGCCGTATCAGCAATGAAGAATCGATTAGCGCGATGTTCCGTTGAACAACGTGCGATCAACTACCGCCTAACTTATTTAGGCTTTCACAACCCCGCTCGTCACTGGTCGCAAGTTGACGGGCGTTGTTGTTTTTCTGGAGAGATACACATGAGCGAATTTACTCTTAACGCACAAGCGCGTACCGATTTAGGGAAAGGTGCGAGCCGCCGCCTACGTCGTAACGCGAACTTAATCCCTGCCGTTATTTACGGTGGTGAATCAGCACCTGTTTCAGTCAGCCTAGAAACGCGTGAAGTTGCTAAACTGTTACTCAATGATGCGGCTTACAGCAGCATTCTTGCACTGAATGTTGACGGTAAAAAAGAAAACGTTTTGATCAAAGCAATGCAACGTCACCCAGCAAAAAGCTTTGTGATGCACGTTGACTTTATTCGTGTTGTTGCAGGTCAGAAATTGACGGCTATGATCCCAGTGGTACTGCTGAACGAAGACACTTGCGTTGGCGTTAAAGTGGGTGGCGGCGATATCTTCCGCTTGACCACTGAGCTTGAAGTGACTTGCTTGCCACAAGACCTGCCTGATGCAATCGAAGTTGACATGCTCAACATCGAAGTCGGTCAAATCGTTCACTTGAACGAAATCACAGCACCTAAAGGTGTTGAGTTTGTAGCCCTGAGCCACGACAACAACTTAGCTGTAGCCAGCGTGCAACCTGCTCGCGTCGCTACAGTAGAAGACGAAAACCAAGATCAGCCTGCAGCAGCAGCTGAAGGCGAAGCAGAAGAGAAGTAATCTCTTAACGCTTCCCCTGCAAGACAAGGAGCCCCCGTAGTGAATGCTGTGCAACTGATCGTCGGCTTAGGTAACCCAGGCCCAGAATACGACCAGACCCGGCATAACGCGGGGGCTTTTTTTGTTGAGCGTGTCGCCTCAGCCTATGGCGTGAACCTCAGCTTTGATAAGAAATATTCCGGTTTAACTGGAAAATTCAGCCATCAAGGCCGTGATATACGTCTATTGATTCCAACTACTTATATGAACCGTAGTGGTCAAGCGGTTGCCGCGCTCGCCAACTTCTTTAGAATCAAACCTGAAGAAATACTGGTCGCGCATGATGAGCTAGATATGCCGCCCGGCGTATGCAAGCTCAAACAAGGTGGCGGACACGGTGGGCACAATGGCTTACGCGATATTATTGCCTGCCTCGCCAACCAAAAGAATTTTCATCGTTTGCGCATTGGTATCGGTCATCCTGGCCATAGCAGCCAGGTCTCTAACTATGTGTTAGGCCGAGCCCCACGCAGCGAGCAAGAACTCACACACACCAGTATCGAATTTGCCCTTGGCGTACTGCCTGATCTCCTTGACGGTAATTTTTCCCGCGCAATGCAGCAGCTACACAGCCAAAAGGCTTGAACTTTTTCTCCCGAGGGAATCATCATGGGATTTAACTGCGGTATCGTAGGTTTGCCCAACGTTGGCAAGTCAACCCTATTTAATGCCTTAACCAAATCAGGCATTGCTGCCGAAAACTTTCCATTCTGCACCATCGAGCCCAACACTGGCATCGTCGCTGTGCCCGATCCACGCTTAGGTCCGCTGGCTGAAATTGTTCAACCTGAGCGCGTATTACCCACCACCATGGAATTCGTTGATATCGCCGGTCTCGTTGCGGGCGCATCAAAAGGTGAAGGCTTAGGCAATAAGTTCTTGGCTAATATCCGTGAAACCGATGCTATTGCCCACGTGGTACGCTGTTTTGAAGACGACAATGTGATTCACGTCTCCAATTCAGTTGACCCTAAGCGTGATATCGAAATCATCGATCTAGAACTGATTTTTGCTGACCTCGACAGCTGCGAAAAGCAACTGCAGCGCGTAGCGCGTAATGCGAAGGGCGGCGACAAAGAGGCTGTTGCACAAAAAGCTTTACTTGAGCAATTGATTGAGCACTTTACCGAAGGCAAACCCGCACGTTCACTGCTGAAGAGTTGGAGCGAAGACGAAAAACAAACGGCGCGTGGTTTTCATTTGCTGACCATCAAACCTGTGATGTATATCGCTAACGTCGCCGAAGATGGCTTTGAGGATAACCCGCTGTTGGATATCGTCCGCGCTATTGCTGAAGAAGAAGGCGCACCCGTGGTCCCTGTGTGCAATAAAATCGAAGCAGAAATTGCTGAACTCGATGACGGCGAAGAAAAAGACATGTTCCTTGAGGCCTTGGGCCTTGAAGAACCTGGCTTGAACCGTGTGATTCGTGCCGGTTACAAACTCTTAGAGCTGCAAACCTACTTTACTGCTGGTGTGAAAGAAGTGCGCGCTTGGACCACTAAAGTGGGTGCAACAGCCCCTCGTGCCGCGGCGGCCATCCACACTGACTTTGAAAAAGGCTTTATCCGCGCCGAAGTCATCGCCTACGACGACTTTGTCCAGTACAAAGGTGAAGCCGGCGCTAAAGAAGCGGGGAAATGGCGTTTAGAAGGCAAAGAATACATCGTTAAAGATGGCGATGTGATGCACTTCAGATTCAACGTATAATCCTCGCCTCATCTGATTATTTGCGCATGCGCGCTTGCTGCGCAAATAATCAATCCCCATCCAACTCTAGCCTGCTTTAACCTGCTGCTGACTCATGCGCTCATAGCCGTACGTGATGGCCGTCTTACCGTGCGCCGCAGGCTTGCCATTGGGCCCAATATTAGCAAACACCATACGCTCAATCCGCAGTATCTCCTTATGGGTGATTTTATTGCGTACCACGCAGCGCAAGGTAATAGAGGCACGACCAAATTCAGTCGCGGTAATGCCCAACTCAATGATATCGCCTTGCTTGGCCGAGCTGACAAAGTTCACTTCAGAAATACGTTTAGTCACCACATGCTGGTTATCCAATTGCACAATGGCATAAATCGCCGCTTCTTCATCTACCCAGCGCAATAAACTGCCACCAAA
>LFRM01324414.1_pt1 | contig 16500 bp, 9 predicted proteins | sample 618341 | NCBI WGS metagenome assembly LFRM01 (sample SAMN03654438, study PRJNA283298) | anaerobic digester metagenome | isolation source: pool of bioreactors CSTR01a, CSTR02a, and CSTR03a thermophilic anaerobic... | place: Denmark: Kgs. Lyngby | collected 2014-05-21 | reverse complement strand
CACTATATTATAATAAGTATTATACATTTTTTGTATTCATCACAAAGTATGTCATATACCACTCTTTAACCAGACATCAGACATTTTTCATGAAGACACATATTTAAACGGATGCGTGTTTCATAAAGGATTCTGTCAATCAAAAACGATATATCAGTTCAACATTATAACAAGATTCTCTCAGTCCCAATATTCAGTATACTCTACGTCATCATTATCTTTTCTAACAGCATATATATCTGACTCTTTATACTTAGTTAGATCTAACTCACAATGGTTGTACCATTGCATCAATTTAGATTTAGAAAAGTCTGCATTAGAAAATCTTTGTGGCTGTGTTAATATTATTGTAAGTTGGTCTTGGTTAAGATTCACAAAGTCTTTTAGTTTCTTTAACGCATTCTTTATCGAAAACCAATTTCTATATACTAAAGGATTCTCATAAAAATCTTTTGTGGGATCAGCAAATACACAATACCATGGAACATAATCCATTGCAGCATGTGGTTCTTCTATAATATATTCCTTATCTCAAGCCTTTTCGTCTTTAGCCATATCTTCAAAATATTTATTTAATGGTTTAAACCAAGATCTCCAGTATCATAATCAATGTAATATTCAATCAAAACCAGAATCTTTTATTGCTTTTTTAGCTCACGAAGAAGAGAAACATGTGTCGATAAATTTCTGGATACGCTTAACATCATCCTGTTCCATCTCATCCAAAGGATAGACTTTTGTGTTAACAGAAGAATCGATAGCATTATTATGTAACCTATCAACAAACGTTCTAACAACAGGCTGCATCTCGTTAGTCATAAATTCCAATCACTGGTCTTTAAGTTTTTTTAATCTTTCTATACCTATCATATCATAATCTTTGATATGCTGTATAAAAACCTTAAATACATTATCTTCAAAAAATCTCATTGTACCAGTAATATAGTTTCTGAGTCTCATTTCCAACTCCTGTATTGCTAGTCAGTCGTTATATTTTATTCAGTTAGAAGAATAAAAATCAAACCCTGGCTTCATGTATTTAGGTTGTTTGCTTGGATTATATTGTTCCGCAAGACTCTCAATAGTTTTATTAAGATCCTCAACCAAAGCTCATCATGAATAATGTGTTACTACCATAATAATAAATTATATTATAAAGTTATATCTGATTTACCAAAAGCATTAATAATATTGATTTGCGAATTGTCTTTTAGTTTTCATTTAAGCTGGAAAACAAGTTTGACTATTTGCGTAATAGCTTTCCAGTCAGTAAGTATTGCGCCCTTAGGTCACTGATACACAGCTTCTTCTATTCAGTCTTTTAATTTAGTTAAAAGAAAATTGTCGTTCAGTCAAGCTGTGTCTATCTTAGCTAAGAACTCTTTTTTGATTTCGTCATCATCCATCGAGTCCACCTGTTGTCAGAGGACTCATTGGAAAAACGACATAGAAGTCTTATCTAAAGTATTAATCTCTTCTTTTTGGTACCTTCAAAGCTGTTCTTTTGGTTGTAAACATTCTTCAGATTTTATCACCTTGTCAGCCGACAGTCACTCATTTTGATTTAGCATCTTTAAAGTAGTATTTATAATAAAGGTAGGACGACAATGTCTTGTTGTAATAATTTCAATTAGATCATGAGTATCATGAATAGTTTCTAGGATAAGCCAATCATTGTATTGTGTATCTAAACTTGTCTCGATATGGTTTATTATAATTATAATTATTAGAACTTCAATAACTATTTGATGTTGAATAATAGTTTCAGTCTTTATCATAAGCATCCATTAATGTTCATGTTGGTTTATCTTTAGGTCATTCCCGTTTCTCACTCTGCATCTTTTTGAAATCAATCCTGATTCATTCGGCTTCTAGTTGACTCTTCTCAAAATCTCATATAGCATCAACAGTGCCCCAGAAAAAGTTAGCTACCTTATCAACATTCTCTTTTCATAAAGCAGCTTTTAATTTATCATCTTTAACAACAGCACTATATATTGGTTCAAGAGCCATACCAATTCATATATATCAATTTATTTTAGCTTGTTCAGATATAGGTGCATCTTTATACATATCAGCTATAGTTAATGCAATACCTATTTTGTGCTCTTGGATTCACGGATCTTTGGCATGAGATTCGTTTTTTGGATTAAGAAGCATGTTCATTCAATTATAAATATCTGGAACATTAAACACTCATTTGTTTATAGCTACAGTATTATACATCTCGGCATTCCATAACCATGTTGATATATTGTCTTTCCATCATTTTGATTCATAGGCTAACTTTGTTCAATAATATGTTTTCTTATAATATATATTATTACCTTCTTCATCAATAGAATCTTTTGTTATATCAGAGTTAGTAAATTTATTTGCATGTTGTGGCATAGCCCTCATAGCAACATACCTTGAAAGATCTCATCGATAAGGCACATTCGTCACATATAAAGTTTCGCCGAAAGCATCAACAACCTTAGATCTAGCTATCTCAGAAATTTTTTCTTTTATGTCTTCTGGTTCCTCATTGTATTTATAACCAGCCTCTTTTCTTAATTTATTATATTCTCACCAATAATAATCATTTGATAGAGCTCAGATCAGACTATAAGATACTCAAGGAACATCCTCTCACAAATTAGATTCGATCATACCAAGGAACCTTATTCATGCTTTTATTCAATCATTATCTGTCCTATTAAACTCTTTGACATACGTTTCATATTTTCATTCTTCTAACATTTCCCACATATATCTAAAGAAAACGTTCTCCTGGTTTTGTTGTTCTCGGACAGACTCTCATTTTTTATTTAAATAAAGCTTCCTCATGCTTTCGGTCCACTTACTTAAAATTGTTCAATCTTGTAATTCAACAGGTTTGTAGTTTTGTAAAAGGTTTCATCTAGTTAGATGACTAAATACAGCGTTGTCAAGCTCTGCATCCCTCATATTTTTAGGAAGCCTACCTTGATTCATCTCAGATGCAAACGGGGTACTCATCCAATCATTGTATACAACATCACCAGCAGAAGAAGCTCATTCTATTTTTCATATATTATATCGTTTAGTCACTGGCCATTTATATATCATCCAATCCCATATAGCTTCTGGTCACTTATCTTCAATCTCTTTTTCTAAAGCAGCAACTCTATCAAGTGTGTTTAAATTCCAGAACTCTGTTTTAAAGTATGCTTNNTTTTAAAGTATGCTAAATCTGGGAACAGCAAATCAAGATCTGCCGTACTTGATGTTGGTAACTTTGCCTTATATCATCTGTTAACCACATCATCAGACAAAAAATAAGTGTATCATTCTGTATAAGAATGGAAATTACCAACAAAATCTTTTAAGAAGTCTGCACTATTTTCTATATATTTCAATATCAATCGATCAGAATCAGAGAGATCTCACATCTCTTTTTTCACTGCCCTTTCTCACATAGCTCAAGCAAATGAATTGGTGGCCAACATTCTTCTTCACATGTTAGACATCATGGTTTCTATCATAGACACAAAGGCATTTAATCAATTATGTACATCTATGTTTTCATATCACATATCTAATAGAGATCACTTAATTGTATTCATTATCTGCCTTCATATAGCAGAAGACATCAATCATTGTGCTGGTGCAAAAAATGCTGTTCATAATCAAATGATATCCATATAATCTCTTCAATACCTAGGATCTCTTGATGACTTCTGATCATTCCTATTCATCTTATCTCATATAGATATAGCTGCCAGCATCTTTGTAACAAAAATATTTATATCAGCATTCTTATTTACAAAATCTTTTATAAGCACATCTGCCTCATATTTTCATACCTGAGCAAGCAGCTCTCAATAAATTTTTTCTAGGTTCTGAGATCAATTAGAAACAAGCCTAAAATAGTTTTTTATGTGTTGGTTTCACCAAGCAGATAAAAAATGGTATGCCCATCAAAAAGTTTTCTTTATGTTTCAAGTAAGAGAGTATGGATCTCAATAGATAAACTTTCATTCAGATGAAAATAAAGAGTTTGCAGTTCTCAATATATATTGATCTTCTGCCCTTCTTCTTATTCTTTGTAATATACTATCACGATCCACATCATTTAGTTTAGATAACATGGAATCAAACTCTTTAATTGTTAATGCTCATGTCTCATCTATGATAGATTTTCTTAAAGAACTATTTCTAAATAACGGGTCAAACATTATTTCCCAAACATTATATAGTCATAGCTTTAAAGATTTTGCCGATATATCTAAAGCCTTTTCTGTAGTCTCCTTGAAGAATTCCTTAAGCGTAACATCTTCTCAATCAAACAATCTTCTTAGTGGTCACTTATTTGCTTGTTGAACCTCGCCAGGCTCTATCAATATATTATATTTTTTTCTTATAGAATACAAATCATTGGTAGACAATATCTTTCTTGAATCAACAAACATATCAACGGCAGTAGCCTGAGCATTCATTAACAACATCATCACCGCTTGTATGGGCTTAAGTATCACCTGTGAACCAACATACAAAGGTAAAGTTGTACCTAACTTTACAATCTTTCATGGTAGAGTATTACCAGCCCAGCTTAAAGCTTTTTTAGCCTGCTGCACATAGACATCATTCATAAACCATCACATAGTTTTTGCTTGGTTTGCTGTTACCGTATTATGTGCTAATGTGTTGGTAGCCCGAACACGTTTCCTATTATATGCTTCAGAATAATCAGCTCACTTTCAGATTCTATTTAAATCTAATATTGGCGTTCATCGTATATTATCTGCCAGATTATGATTAATTGATAATTTTTCAAACAGATCAAAGTCAGCATATCTAATAAACTCCATCCAGTCTCAGTGTTCAAACATATCTGCCATCCTACTTATGTTTGTTTGAGACACCTCTGATTTCATTTTCATAATATTTTCAACAAACTCGTTCCCATATTTAGGTCCAAGCTCTTTTGCTACATCATCATATATATTATTAATATTATTTAATGATGATTTTAATAGCTCAACATATTCTGGTGTTGCTTTAATTTGATCAATAGTTCCATCATGTGCATACTTAACAAGATCTTCTATAAACTCATCAGCCTTTTTTAATGACCTAAGAAAATTTTTCTGAAAAAGATTTCAGTTAAGTAGCTGATCTTTAAGAGATTTTCAGTTAGATAAAATAATATGTTTATTAACAATATTTCTAAACATATCAGCATCTTTAAAATATCAATCACCCAAATAATCTTTAACTTGAGGAAAAAGTTTTCTTCATAACCATGTAGAATATCATCCAAGATATTTATTTGTTTTGTTTGTTTCTCAATCAACAACATCCAAAATTTTCTTTCATGTATCTATAATCTCCTCAATCTCTTTTATCTCGGCATCAGCATCAACCGTCTTTAATCATTTCTTCATCTTATTTAATAAAGCCTCTTCCATAGTAACATTTTTGTTAATGCCCTTAGACATATCACTGATAAATTTTTTAGCATCAGGTGGTAACATGTCTCACAATATATTCTGTGTGGCTTTTACCCACAACACATCGTCTTCTGTTACGTCTGATCATAAATTATAAAGCTTACCAAGAATATATGAAAGCCTATCAAATGGCTCTTTATCAAAATAAGATTGTGGCATATCAATAGCTTTTCATAATTCAGATAATTTTCTCTGCATAGCATAGTGCGCCAATCATTCTTCACCAGCACGCTTGTCTTTTAGAAAATCAGAGTAACTTATTTTTCAGAAAGATGAGTCTATCATAAAATTCAGATCATCTAATCATCTCATATATAATGCATAACCTTTTCTAAAGTCTTCGTTTCATTTTGAATTAAGGAATAATGATTTTTCCTCATTAGTATTTAATGATAGGAGACGGTTTCTTTTATTATTAAACACAGCATCTGTCTCATATCCTTTTATATTTTTAATCGTTTTATCAAAAACCTTTTTCATAGATTCAAAATTAATATCTACAGTATTTTTAGCTTCTATAGACTTGATAATTTTTTGAGTATGTAAATTAAATAAACTTCATCTTTTGGTGGTAGTGTTAACCACAGAATCAAAAAAGCTTTCTAATAATTTATTTGATACTCATTTAATTTTTATTCATTGTTGAGAAAGTTTATTAACAAACCCGTCCATACTCTTCCAGTTTCATGACACAAAAATATCTACGGCCTTTTCAAATTGCTGCTTGTTTAACGATTTAAATATGTTAGAATATTCTGGATAATTTTTAGTGTTTGTAATTATATTGTATACAGACTTAATGGTTCTGTCATAAGATGTCTCTGCAGCTCTAGCTGCCTTTTCTGATGTTCTCCAATACTCTTTACCATCCATTATATCAGTAAAAAAATTTTTAATTCTTCAATCTATATCTAATCATTTAATTGTTTTACGAAGAGTTATTGCATCATCATTATATTTAAACACAGCCTCAGAAATAGAATCAAGATCTTTTAACACTTTGTCTGATTCCTCTAATCACAATCTAGGGAGATACTGTTTTATTTTATCAACAAATATTCAACGAAGTTTTTCTGAAGCGACAGCATTAGGGTTTAATCAGCCAACTGTTTTTATCATATCTGTTAACGCTTTTCATAAAACGCCGTAGTCTGCCAAAGCAGAAATGTGTTTGCTTTTTAATTCTAATATATCATCGTTTAGTTTTTCTAAAGATTTATCAGATATTCATTTTTTACTAAACTCATAACTATTTATACGTTTATTTAATTTATCTTGAACATCAGATATATTTTTTTGCTGGATATTAAACTCCCTAAAAAGAGTATCATAATCTTTTTTATTAATTTTTAAAGGATTGTATGAGAACTCTACACCATACATAGCATCAGACAATAGCTCGTCTTTTGTTTGATGAAAAGATATTCATCACTTTAATGAATCTATAAATGATGCATCATATTTTTTCATAGCATCTCACAGAACAGTAAGTACAATGTTTCACTCACCGTCACTATTAACAAACATTTTTTTTCAGTCAAACTCGATATATCATAAATCTCTTGTAGTGCTCGGCTTTGTTAACTCTTTATTCGAAAATCATGAATATTTAAGATCGTAATTTTTTCATCAAACCCTTATATATTTTTTATTTAAGTCTGACATTGAAGAAGTTAGTGTGATGTTTATCCTAGAGCTTTCTATAATATTCTTCTCTATATCAACTAATTTCTTTGATTCTTCAGTGAACCGTTTTTTAGATTCTTTAATAAGCGAATTATATTCTTTAACTTTTTCTTTTGATCAAAGATCACGTCAAATACTTTCTAACAATGTTTCAACACTATTCAATTCTTTAGTCATTGAATCAATATCAAGATTGAGTTTATTCATAGAATCTTCCCACAAGTTTTTTATTAATGATAAATCTAAATCATAGGTATACATATTCTGTATAGCTTCAGATTCTTTAATATTTTTTCATTTAAACGTAACAGCAATCTCTCAATCTAAAGAAACCTTTTTACCATAATCTATATCAATTGATTTTTTAAAAACGGATTCAAGGACAGAGTCGTCTTGGAAAGATAAGTTAACATTTCAATTATTTGTTTTATATATAGCGATTCATTCTATTTTATTACCAGCAGTGTTGGTAACAATAAGTGGATTAATCTTCGCTCATTTAGGTAAGTCTTTCCAAGACGTAGTGCTAACTTTATATGTGTCTCATCATATGGTTATTGATGTTATTGAGTCAACAAGTTTATAATCTTTAGATGGTATTAAGTTGTTAATAAAATAATCGTATACAGTAGACTTTGTATCAACTTGTTGATATCCCCTATTAACATAAAACTTATCATTTTTTCTTCATCTATATATAACCGATCAGTCATCAAGTATAGAAAACCCTTTCTCTGACATATGTTCTTCGGTAACCTGTTTCAATAATCTTTGTTCAAATATTTTTTGTTGGAGAATTTTCTTGTTATTTTCTACAGCCTCAAACCCCAGCTTATATAAACTGTCTCAAGATTTTTCCATAGCAGGTATAAGCTCAGGGAAAGCCTCAGTTAACTCTTCCAAAGATTTCATTATAGTACCATAGCTTTTTGTTGGTAATTCGTTTTTCATTCTAGCTAAATTATCCAACATGAAATCCATATATCATTTAGATTGTGATCTTAAAACATTCTTTTGCGCTTCTGTAAGCGCGTCTCGTCATTCAAAATTTTTCCAAGTATCCATATGATGGAACATGTTTTTTGATAGCTGGTCAACAAATTGTTCTGAGTTTAATAGTAGGTTGGCCGTTTGTGTGTTAGAAAATTTTGTTAAATTTTTTACATGTCTATAAGCATCCATAACATCAAGCGTCATACCAAACATAAGGTCTAGTGCCATATCAGAATCTGTATAATCATCTAATCTTGCTGCATCGAAATACGCAGGAATCATAAAAGATTGTTCAAACAGTTTCATACCAAAGGCTTTATTTGCTGCTTTTTGGAAATTCTGGGTTTTGTTTAATTGATATGCTTGTTCCATAGCCTTATTAAAAGATCAAATACTTCTATTGTTTGCTATAGTATTTGCAACCGACTTATATCATTTAACAACATCATCACTATACTGGTTTATCATTCTAACCTGTCATATTGTTTTTACTCAAGCAACAGATTTATTTCATAACCAAAACTCTACAAGTCATGGCACAACATATCATACCTGGTTATTTAGAACAGCTAATGATTTTCTTATAGATGGTTCTCTATTGGGTATTTCTTTTAGTTCAACCTTATATTGCCTTCTTCAAGAACTTCAATAAGGATCTGAATTTAATGCATCATCATACACCTTTCTAAATGCCATTCATACCCAAGAGAAAGCAAGGCCAGCAGCATTCATAGCAAACTTCCAAGCATCAGCTCACCTTTTTTGAATCCGTTCATTAACACCAATTTCTCAAGAAACCAACTTCTTTTCATCTCTTAGTGATGTCAAATCCATTCATAGGGCTACAGCTGTAGATGTGTCTTTTAATAATCATATCTCATCTCTTATAGTTCAATCCCAAGTTTCTGACATATACATCTTATTAGCAGAAACTCATCTTGTTTCCTCTCGTTTCTTGCGGATCTCTTTTTCTGTAGTATATCAAGGCTTTCATATATTCTCGACAAAATAATTATAGTAATCTTTTTGTAGCTCCATTCCTCTATTAAAAGTTTCTTGTGCATTCTCCATAAGTATAAACACATCATCAAAACCTTTTGTTCATTCAGCGATCTTAAGATCGTCCATAAAGTTTTTGAACACCATATCGTATCTAGCAGTTTCTTTTAACATTAACTCTTTAACAACAGAAGCAGACTTCACTACATGATTAAAAGTAATTTCTTTTCATTCATATTTTAATGGCGCATTTTCATTTTGTCTTGATAGAATTGTACTTCAAAGTTTCTCTGAATACGATCAATCAAGCTCTTCATAAACATTTCTAGAAAAAAGAGACATATCTCTTTTCTGTTGATCCATTTGTTCTTGCTGATATTTTATTATATCGTCACTAATTTTTTGATATGGTTTAGTTTTTTTTAAGGTATCCATATTTATTTCATAATCCTCTATATAATCTATCATATCAAAAACTTTATAATAGTTGTTTTTATAATCAAAGTTCTCAGGAAAATATTTAGAATCTTTAAATTCATTTTGAAATCTGTTTCATAATTTAGTTTTTATATTATCAATATGTTCTTTAACTTTTGGTTGGTCGTATTTACCACTTTTATACATCTCATCTAAATCTATAAGCTGTTGTCAATAATACTTAGAAAATTCTCTGAGAGACATATTATCTTCTGTCTCTGATCATGTGTATCATCACAACCTATTTTGTATATCTTCAGTCTGTTTAACTCTTTTTGTTTTAAAAATGGCGGTAAAATTATCTGGAAGAAATTTTCATTCAGACAATTCTAAAAAATCTAGCTTATCTTTTTTTGCTTCATAACTATTTTCTACAGCAAAATCTTTGATTCATTTGTCAACACCTCTAAGAGCAATAGGTTTAATAACTCATTCACTAACAAAATCTCGAGCAGGTAAAACATATTTATCAACCTGTTCGGCAGCAATTTCTATCTGTGTCATACCTGGTAAAAAATATTTTACTATAGGGTTTTCTCCTGCCTTCTTCAAAAATGAGTCGTCTTTAAGTTGTGAGAAAAAGTTACCAGTTTGTTTAGGTTCCTCTATCCCAGCTTCCTTTAGTTCCTGAGATCACAACTGTTGTTGTTCTATTATTTCTTCATCATCTTTAGGTTTATCTGGTTTACCAGAAACAAACCTTGTGACTGTTTGCCATAAATCTTTTAGTTTACTCATTAATGTTTTTAATAAATAAATGCCTGGTAATATTCTTCTGACTTATCTTGCTGTATTTTTAGTTCTTTCAACCTCTTTTCATTAAGCAAAACCTCATGATGATATTTAGCCAGTTCAGCTCTAGTCATCTTCGATGTCTCGGTAGGGGTGAATCAAATATCTTCTCTAAACATATAATACTTTAAACCCAAAACATTACAAGCAAAATAATTACAAAGTAATGTCGCTGAGACAAAATCATCGTTAACAGTTTTTCATTCATCATCCTTGGTTCCTGAGTCTGCCTCATACTTAACATACCCACTGGCCATCAACCTAGTCTTAAAATTTCACATCTCATCTATAGTTCTTTTAAGTTCTTTGTTAATAATAACTTTTCTATTTTCCAACATCTCTTGGAACAACTCAACTAGATACTTTTTTGGTACAGTATGTTCTCCTCTTATATCTGTTTTTGTATTAACTGACTGTCATGTGGTTGATGATACCTTACAGTCGACTCTCAATCATTTCATTTCCAGCACCTCAGCATTTGCTTTTTGAGTTCAATCCATCACCAAGAATATGCTTGAATTAGCTTTACTGGGATCAACAAGATATTTTTTACATCTTTCTTTTATCTTACTTATCTCCTCAGCCTGATCTTCATAACGTCAAGTTTTTCTTAGTTCATGTTCTTCTATATCAGCAAGCTTCTTCTGGTAAGGGTTATATCACATAACCTTTAATGCCGCATAATCTTTTGTGAGCGCAGGATCATATCCTAATATAATATATTTATATGGAGCATTGATAACATCTGATTCAACTTTAAGTGAAGTTTCATAATCAAACACCTTTCATTCATCTGGGAACCTTGAATAATATGATATCAGAAATTTTCTAGGATTCTTTTCATATTCTTCTTTTTTAGTTTTCTCCTTTCTTCGTTCAGGGATATATTCAATATCATCATAAGTATATCTTAATCAAACATAATCAATCTTATTGATCCACTCCTCAACTAGGATACTATACTTCTGTGTATCTTCTTCAGTATAAGTTCTATCATATAATTTTTTCCATAAATCTTCATACATATTATACATATTTTCCACCTCACTTTCAATATTGAATATACTGGTTTCTCATTTTACCACCAAATCATAGAACCAGTTTTTAGGTAGATCTGGGTACAGAGTAGACGCGCATATAAGCTTTGCTCACTCATTTTGTACGATAGGCATAAGTCACTCAACTATAGCCCACGGTATTTTGTGTGCCTCATCTACTATAATACAGTCAGCATAATCACCAATACCAGGATCGTCATCTTTGATGGCGATAAACTTAATAGTCCCTATAAGATCTTTACCAGATTTAAACTCATACGATTTTAATACAGGGTTCCAATCAAACATTATTGTAGCGCCAAGCCCCATCTGTTTAACCATCTTTTTCATATACTGTACAACAGAATAGTTTTTGACTGCAGTCAATCATAGATACAAAACCGAGATCGGTCTAAACCTTGATTGGATAGTATATACATTTTTAATGATCTCTTTAAGTGCTAGGTAAGCAAGCAAAAATGTTTTTCATCATCTTCTTGGTGCTACAAAAGCTGTAACTCTACCCATACGAAGTATTACATCATACTGCCGAGATTGCAGTAATCATGTAAGGTTTGTGTCTGGCCTCTTTATATTAACGTTTTCTTTAAACATAGCCTGTCTTAAAGCATTAGTATAATTACCAGGTATCAGTATCGTTTTATTAAACAACTTGAAATCATAGTTGTAACCTATGGTCATCTCTTTTTCTGTCCCATTATATTTGAACTGATATTTTTCTAATCTTATATCTCAATCCAAAAGCTCTTTCATCATTATCAATCAGGCTTTATCTTTACCTTTAAAGCCGTCAGATATATTCTTCTTTTTTTTGTGTGGCACAAAACACGCATATTGTCATTTCTTAACAACAGAAAATTCTTTAAGAATCTCTTTTCGGATTCAATATACTTTATCTGTAAGCATTTTGTATCTAGCTTGGTTTGAGATATATTTAATAAAATCTTCTGTAACATCTACATCTCATTCATTTATTTTTTTTTGTGTTGGAAGATCAAATTTCTTTTCTGATCAATACACATAGAAACTTTCTTTTGTAAAATTTATATTATCTGGTTTAGATTTTGCTCGCACATGTGCCTCTAATTGATCCATACAGAAATCTATTTTCGCCACATCTCAGTCATAAACCAGTCATTGCCTATCATTCTTGTATATGAATCAAAACATATATTATAATAAAAAACTAAATTATTTATTTGCTGCGATCCATGCTGTATTATACGCGACAGTCTTATACCACTCGTTTCTGATAGCCACTCAGCGCTTCCCTTCAGGCGTTATATATTTCAACGCATGTTCCATATATGGATGTAAGAACCGGTCAGACTTTAGATGGAATAATACTGATGTATAGATTCTTCTAAACTCGTTTTTCTTTTCCGTGTCCCGTCATTCCCATGTTCAATCATGGATTCAAAAAACATTATTAGTTCAAACAATATCCTCGTCTTGTTGTTTTGGTTCTGGGAAAAGCCTTGTGTAAAGATTTGACATTTATTATATTTGTTGTAACATAAAAGCTATTACTTTGGTCTTATGCTGTATATTATATTAATAATAAAATATAATTCAATAGAAAAAACGTCTCTATATAGATACGCCTTTAACTCATCTACCCCAATAGAAAATAGAGCCAGAGATATTATAACCATAATTTTAGTTTTTACAAGTAGTTTTTAGGTAATATGATAAAACCCTTTTATTAACTTTTATATCATCTGGCTTAATTCATGTTAGCAAAGATACTCAATCTAAACTCTGACACCTACTTAATGCTACGTATGCTTGGGCATCAGCGAACGCTCACCACTCCATATCTATTTTAACATTCTTGAAAGTCTGTCATTGAGATTTATGGATGGTGATAGCCCATGCTAGTTTCATTGGGTATTGGATATATGATCAGATAACATCTTCTACAACCTTAGTTTGAGGTTTGCCGGTAGGTCACAACACAGGATTACCGTTATCATCAACAACATCCATAACCATCTTATCAACATAGTCTCGTTTGTTTTTTTTGACAGTAAAACTATTACCACCTATCCTTACTATTATATGTTCGTCCTCTCATCAATAGTTTTCTACAGAAACAATCTCTCATATACTTCAATTAACCCAACGTTTTTCTTGATCATTATTAAGTAGCATCACCTGTGCTCCTACCTTTATTTGTAGATCTCATTCTATAGGATACATATTTCTTGGGTAACTGCTATCCACTCTTGGTATAAATGAGTATAGTTGTTTACCTATAAGTTTAGCAAGCCTAAGTTTATTTATTTTTTCTGCGTTCTTGTTGGTTGTTGTAAGAACGATAGTATCTTCTGGCAACTCTTTTTTTAATCTGCTATTAACTTTCGCTATATCAGAATAAGCATGTCTTCATTCTCTAACCTTATCTAATATCTCAGCGAACATTTTATCTGCTCATTGCCTATAGTTTATAACCAGCTCTGTTGTGAGTATATAGTCTTGATAATTAACAAACGCCATCGAATCGAAAAAGAAAGCTGACTCGTATGAGATAAGTTTATTATTAACAAACTTATCGTTCCATCTGTCGGTGACAACTGGTGGGAGCTGAAACATGTCTCAGACGAACAATATAACTTTTCATCAGAAAGGTAGGTTCTCATATTGTCAATCGTTATGATATAGAATCATACAGTTTTTTATTATCTTATCTATAGTATCTACAACATTAGCATGTAGCATCGAAACCTCATCAATAACAATAAACGGTGCATTTGCTATTAGTTTCATCTTTTCTGGTTTCAACCTATTAGATCATTCAACCATAGGATCAGGATCGTTTACACCTAATCAGAAAAAGCTGTGCACTGTTCATCATCAGATATTAAGTGCTGCTATCCCCGTCGATCACAGCACTATCGGCTGCATCTCATTGTACCTCTTTATCAGATCATTCGTTAGTGTCGACTTTCACGTCCCCGCTTTTCATTGCAGCAGAAAAACCCTTTTTCTGTGATCAGGATTTTTTATCGCTTTTTCTATCTCATCTATCAGAACAAGCGCCTTCGCATTGTTTTTTCGTTTCTGCATTTAAAGCTTTATTGTTACTAACTAAATTTCTTACCTCTAATTTTAGGTTCTTGATCTCATTGGCAACACCGTGTAAAGCAGCAACAACGTCTCTACCAATCAACAACAACTCTTTTTGTATTCATGAATCCATTTTGAATATAGATTATATATATAAAAGATATATAAAAAATCAATAGATAGTTTTATTTATCTACTTGACTTTTGTATTCATTATAGAACTTTTTTAAAATATGTGCTATCGTAACACTACGAGATCTAAACCCCAGATCCTCTTTGATTTCATCGAAACACTCGAGTTCTTTTTTTGTTAACGACACCAATATTTTTATCAACTCATTATTAGTCATAGTCAAAACTTATTATATAAAAATATTATCATGCAAGATCCTGTGACACCACAGTTATATTTTCTGCTGGGATATCGAATATAATCTTTCCGTCATTTCTAAATATCTTCCCAACCCAGATATCTTTCCAGACTTTTCTTGAGACCGTTTTAGTTTTGGTTGCTGCTCATAACGAGCCGCTCATACTAACAGTACACTCTCAAGATCCAGAAGCTGATATAGTTCTAGCTGGCTCAACTTCTGTAGCCGTCTCATATATTTCATCGGTTGGGGTAACATCATCCGGATCACGGATCTTATATAGATCTATTAGATATCAATTATATTTAATATCATCAGCAGGATCAATAAAGTGACACCACACATTTTGTCGGCTACTTCTTTCTGGGGTATTAATAAATTTGTCTTTCATGTATATAAACATAAATTATAAAACCATTGGTCTGTTAGGCCTAAGTTCTTCAAACGTTTTTGGGGCGTCTTTATATTCTTCTATATAGTAGTTTGGCACTTGCTCTATTGGTCAGTACGTTTCTCAGAACGCGTCTACTGGCCTGATCTCGTATATCATATCGTTAGATGATCAAAGCTTTTTATATAACTGTTTTGGGTTATCTTTCTTTTTAAGAGCGTGCGGTCTTTTTTGATAGAACATTATATCAAGAATATTCTTTTATCTAAAGCGATTTTCTCTACCTCGTCTTTATGTTTAAATTTAATCATCGTGCTTTGTTCTTCTTCTCGAAGGATAGGCTCGACGATATCGATATACAATTCTACAAGATTATTAACATATCTTATCTCGCTGCTATCGAACGGTTTATTTGGTTCGAACTTAAGATCTAACGCCTTAAGTCATTCCTTCTGTTCTTGGCCAAGGTTCTTAGAATCTTCTGAAATCTGTAGTTTATAGATATCTCTGATATATGCGTTCATTTGTCATTGCAATAACATCTCCCTAAACTCTCTAACCGATCATGATAATATCACGGTCTTAACATAATCTGCGTCATACAATCATTGGTTAACACTAGAGTCTACGGGTTTAGCAAGATCACAAACCTCATTAATTCTATCGATAGCTTTCCCTGCGGCGATACAGTCGATCTTTATCCATTCGACATCACTTGAGTTAAGATAAATAAATTTTGTTCAAGCCATTACTGGATGTGGTTGTTTTGGTTCCATTACATATAAGTATAAAAATTAAAAATCAAACGGTGTTTGTGTAAACCCTTTTATTGTTCTAGCAAGATTTTTCGCCCCAGATCGGTTCATGTGGAACATGAACTTATAATAGTCGTTATTATATTGTGTCCATTTAGGTGGTCACATCTCGGCGTTGGTTTCGTTAAACTCTTCTTCGGTCACAAGATCTTTCATATAGAACCTAATATCGTCAGTATAGAACTGGACCATCATGTCTCAAATAAAATTGAGCCCCAACAGTCTGTTCATCTTCTTACTGGCGTTAGCCATGATCTCGGCTAACACATCCTCAGGGATGTCCACCCTATGGTTCTCAGGCGAGTCAATCACCGGTGTTGTTTCATCTTCAATCATTTGTGTTGTTTAATATAAAATAAAATTAATGTCTCATGA
>LFRM01114332.1_pt1 | contig 16503 bp, 14 predicted proteins | sample 618341 | NCBI WGS metagenome assembly LFRM01 (sample SAMN03654438, study PRJNA283298) | anaerobic digester metagenome | isolation source: pool of bioreactors CSTR01a, CSTR02a, and CSTR03a thermophilic anaerobic... | place: Denmark: Kgs. Lyngby | collected 2014-05-21 | reverse complement strand
ACTGAAGAAAAAATGTTAACTGCCGTTCCGTAACTGAAGCGACCACCCATCAATCCATCCCGGTATACATAAGTACCGATGACATCGGCTGTTTTATAGGTTGCTGGATTATAAAGCAGGAGTATCATTCCCGAGTCAGATGAAATCAGGCTGCCAATAGTGAAAATCAATTGAATCATAATTAAACTGGTCATGGACGGTAAAGTAATGTAAAGCATCCTCTGGAACCTGGTGGCTCCATCAATTTTAGCCGCTTCATAAAGCCCTGGATCTATAGATGATATGGTAGAAAGATAAAGAATACTTGACCAGCCAAACCCTTTCCATACATTTGTAATAGTATAAACCCATGGAAAAGCATCTGGCCTTACATTATAAGGCTGAGGCTTAACACCGAACAAAGCAAATATTTGGTTAATCAAGCCATCTACATTTACAAAAGTCAACACCATACCGGCTACTACAACGGCTGATATAAAATGAGGCATATAGCTTGCGGTTTGTACGAACTTCTTAAACTTGTTATCCCTTAGTTCATTAACCAATAGAGCAAACATTATTGGAATGGGAAAGCCAAATATGAAACCCATAAAGGTTAAGCGGATAGTGTTTCCGAAAATTCGAAAAAACATAGGTGATTGTACAAAGTCAATAAAGTGCTTTAATCCCACCCACTGGGTACTACCATCAAATGATAAAAATGGCCTACCTGGTAAATAGTTCTGAAAGGCAATCAAAATTCCATATAAAGGGATGTAGGAAAAGACGAAAATATGAATCAAAACGGGTAACATAATTAAATATAATTCCGCGTTTTCCTTCCACGTTCTCCTGCTAATCTTGTTCCTTTTTACTTCTTTTTCAGCTTGTGTAGTCTTATATAATGTTGCAGACCTTTGGCTCATGTTAAGTTCCCCCCAACTTTCTAACCCGTCCTATTTTCTTGATTTTGAACTTCCTACCTCAAACCAAATTGTAAATCTTTATTTCCATACCTTCAATAATCATTAATTTACAGCATTTCAATTATTGTTTAGGTTCTTTTTAGGTGTTTATTGTTCAAACACAATATTTGAAAGCACACAATTTATGAATATGGTAGATATTTTAACCATTCCGTAAAAAAAGAACTGCAAAAGCAGTTCCCTGGAATTATTTCTATACATCTCATTATACATATATACTAAACTTATATCATCTATTTACTATTATTATTGTAAACTCGCAACTCATATACTCTGGCACATTTTTTCATATCCTAAAAGATTACATCCTGGGAGTTCCCATGATGTAACACGTTTCCTTTTTTTATCTAATATGAAATCTTCATAAGATCGAATGGTGTTTCTTGATATACATAATAGTTAAGCCAATTGGCAAAAAGTAAATTAGCATGTGATCGCCATTTTACCATAGGCGCTTTTGTAGGATCATCGTTGGGATAATAGTTTTCTGGTACAGCTGTTTCTACTCCCTTAGCGTGATCTCTATCATATTCCTGTTTTAAAGTGTCCGGATCATATTCCGAATGACCAGTAACGAAAACTTCTCTTCCATCCTTAGAAGCAACTATATAGATTCCCGCTTCAGGAGAATCAGCAAGTATCTCTAGCTCAGGTACCTTCAGTATATCTTCCCTGCGCACCTCTGTATAACGTGAATGTGGCACATAAAAGGTGTCGTCAAAACCACGAAGTAGTTTCACATTCTTTTGTGTGATACTATGAGGATATACACCAAATACCTTCTTATCCAGACTATGTTTGGGAACGCCATAATGATGATATAAGCCCGCCTGAGCTCCCCAACAAATATGGAGGGTAGATGTTACATTATGTTTCTTCCACTCCATAATTTCCTGTAATTCCTCCCAATAATCCACTTCTTCAAAGGGTAGAAGCTCCACAGGTGCGCCAGTGATGATCATACCGTCAAAAGTTTCATGACAAATATCCGAAAAGGTTTGATAGAATGTCAGCAAATGCTCCTGAGATGTGTTTTTGGAAACATGGGTCTCAGGGTGCAATAACACCACATCTACCTGCAAAGGACTATTACCAATCAACCTTAATATTTGGGTTTCCGTTGCAATTTTCTTGGGCATAAGGTTTAGAATGGCAATTTTCAAAGGCCGTATATCCTGTGCTATTGCACGGCCTTCTTGCATAATAAATATATTTTCATCCTGCAGGGTTTGTGCCGCAGGCAAATGATCTGAGATTTTTACGGGCATTCTATCACTCCATTGGTTTTATCAAGCTGTATTTTAAAGTCAAAAGTAGATTCTTCGCTGTGGCTCTGAATGACACGACCTAATGTCAAAAATAATATTGTCATCCTGAACGCAGTGAAGGATCTTAGACCCCAATTTCCAATGCCTTAGATTCTTCGCTACGCTCTGAATGACACATTTTGATACTCTATATAGGATAAATTATTTACAAGCTACTAACATAAATCTTCTATTAGTTCAGATTCATTACTTCACAACAATATTCAAAATTCGCCCTGGTACAAAGATAACCTTGACTATCTGCTTTCCTTCACAGAAGCTCCTAACCTTCTCATCTTCCATAGCAGCATCTCTTGCCTCGTCCTGAGTAGCGTTGGCAGATAGAACAGCCTTACCTCTGACCTTACCATTGATCTGAACGGCAATTTCCACTGTGTCTTCTACAGTTTTGGCTTCATCCCACATAGGCCAACTTTGATCAGTTAAACGAGAATTGCTGTTATGAATCGTCCACAATTCTTCAGTAACATGAGGTGCAACTGGATTTAGCAAAATAAGCAGAACATTAAAATCACCTTTACTTACCTTGCCTGCCGCATAAAAGTCATTCACCAATGCCATCATGGTGGCAATAGCAGTGTTATATTTTAACGCTTCATAATCCTCACTAACCTTCTTAATGGTTTTGTGGATGCTGGTTTCAAGCTGAGGAGTAATATCTGCTTCATCTGTCAGGAATTCTTGAACTCTCCATACTCTATCCAAGAATCTTCTGCAACCCTTCACCCCATTAGCAGACCAGGGGACACTTCTTTCGAAGTCTCCTATAAACATCTCATAGAGTCTTAAGGTATCTGCACCGAATTCCTCTACTATTTCATCAGGGTTTACAACATTCCCTCTGGATTTGGACATCTTTTCGTTGTTCTCGCCCAGAATCATACCGTGGGAGGTTCGCTTCTGATAAGGCTCCGGTGTAGGAGCTACGCCGATATCATACAAAAACTTATGCCAGAAACGGGAATACAGTAAATGCAGAGTGGTATGCTCCATTCCTCCGTTATACCAATCTACGGGTGTCCAGTATTCTAAGTTTTCCTTGCTAGCCAGTGCCTCACTATTATTAGTATCAGTGTATCTTAAGAAATACCAAGAAGAACCAGCCCATTGAGGCATCGTGTCGGTTTCACGCACTGCTTTTCCACCACATTTAGGACAGCTTGTATTGACCCAATCAGTCATTTTAGCCAGCGGAGATTCTCCTGTATCTGTAGGCTCATAGCTTTCTACCTCAGGTAATAGCAAAGGCAGTTCAGATTCTGGAATCGGCACCCAACCGCACTTGTCGCAATGTACTAATGGAATAGGTTCGCCCCAGTATCGCTGGCGTGAAAATACCCAATCTCTCAGCTTGTAATTGACTTTTGGCTCTCCTATGCCTTTTTTCATGAGATCCTCAGTAATAGCTTTTTTTGCATCCTCAACCTGCATTCCATTAAGGAATCCAGAGTTAACCATAACGCCATTTTCGATGTCAGTATAGGCTTCCTCTTCAACATTACCTCCAGCAACCACTTCCACGATGGGAAGGTTAAATGCCTTGGCAAACTCCCAGTCACGGGTATCATGACCAGGTACAGCCATAATTGCGCCAGTTCCATAAGACATAAGAACATAGTCAGAGATATAAATAGGAATTTTCTTGCCATTGGCCGGGTTTATAGCCTTCAAGCCCTGAATTTCTACGCCGCTCTTTTCCTTTGCAAGCTCTGTACGCTCAAAATCAGATTTCTTACCAGCCATTTCCTGATAGGCAAATAATTCCTCTAGATTGCTTATATCATTTTTATATTCTTCAATTAAGGGATGCTCAGGTGCAATAACCATATAGGTGGCACCAAAAAGCGTATCTGGACGAGTAGTGAACACTCGTAATTTGCTGCTTAATGCGCTATCATTAATAATGTCTGCATCGTTGGTGTTGTCCTCACCATCGACAGTTACCAGGAAATCCACTTCGGCTCCTGTGGAGCGTCCAATCCAATTCTCTTGTTGGATTTTTATGCGGTCAAAATAGTCCACAGTGTCCAAGTCTTGAAGTAAACGTTCTGCATATTCTGTAATTTTCAGCATCCATTGGTTCTTAACCTTCCGCACTACTTCCCCATGGCAGCGCTCGCAGGTTCCGTTCACCACTTCTTCGTTGGCTAAGCCTACTTTACAAGAAGTGCACCAGTTGATGGAAGCTTCCTTTTTATAAGCCAAGCCTTTTTCAAATAATTTCAAAAATATCCACTGAGTCCATTTATAGTATTGGGGATCTGTGGTATTTACTTCTCGAGACCAATCAAAGGAAAAACCCAGGGACTGCAGCTGTTGCTTAAATCGGGCAACGTTACGTTCGGTTACTATTTTGGGATGAATTTTATTTTGAATGGCATAGTTCTCCGTAGGAAGGCCAAATGCATCCCAGCCAATAGGAAACAATACATTATAGCCCTGCAATCTACGCTTACGGGCAACTATATCCAAAGCTGTGTATGGTCTGGGGTGACCAACATGCAAGCCTTGTCCTGAGGGGTATGGAAATTCAATAAGTGCGTAGAATTTCGGCTTTGACTTATCATCAGAAGCACAAAAAGCACCTTCTTTTTCCCATATTTCATGCCATTTCTTTTCTATTTTTTGGGGGTTGTAATCTAACATATTAACACTGCCTCTTTCCCTGTATATCCTATAATTTTAAAAGGGCCTTCCGCTCTTAATAGAGATGAAGGCCCGAGCTACCTTGTTTAACAGAATTTATCCAAAGGATTTTGTCGGTGACATTCGTTGATGACATAAATCTGTTGTTTTACCTGTTGTGGTGTCACAACTAATGGTTCACCGTTTACCAAATTATTGTATACTGTATCATATAATCTTCTTGTTGCATTGGTGAAGGTTCCTGCATCTTCAACTTTCCAGGAATCCTCTATCCACTCTAGCTTCTCAGAGCAATAAGCTGGTGTTCCATCTTCCTTCTTTAAGGGTTCCCTAACCAAACTTTGCTCAGGTGCTACTTCTTCGTTGTAATACTTCCAATCAATATTGGTCATATTTCCCTTCAAGCCGCCACGGGTTCCATGAATTTTATAAGTAAATAGTGGATAAGCATCACATGAGGAAATTTCCACATCGATTAAAGGACGTTCTGGCGCTGTAAGAATAACCTTCACATAATCCTCTGCGTCTCCAAAAGTGTTGGCACGATCCATTTTACTAAATACAGTTGGATTTCCCTCAGGGTAATTTAATAGCATAATTGCCTGGTCCATTGGATGAGGCCCTGTGTTATAGAGACTTCCTCCCATGAAATCTTGGCAACACTGCCAATCCCACCTACGAGAATAGCCATTGAAGCTTATGCTAATTTGAACGATTCTGCCCAGAACCCCAGAATTAATTACCTTTTGCACCTGCTCGAAATAAGGAGCAAAACGTGACTGTTGGAAAATAGCAAACATTCGATTGTTCTTCTCTGCGGCATCTATCATTTTCTGTACATCTTCAGAAGTACGTGCGCAGGGCTTTTCTGTAAGAACATTGAAACCATGATTCAATAAATCAATAGTAATGGGTGCATGTTGGAAACTATAAGATGCATTTACCACTAGGTCGATATCGGTTCGTCCAAAAAGCTCTTGATAGCTTTCATATGTATCGCATTGAACTTCCTCTACTACCCTTTCTCTACGTTCTTCTAAGGAATCCACCACTGCAACTACTTTAAATCTTTCTTTATCAGTATGGAAGTAAGCACCGTGTATGTCTCTTCCACTGCGTCCCTGACCGATAATGGCTACATTTAGCGTTTTCATCATCTTCCTCCACTTCATTTTTTTGCTTTTTCATTTGAACACTCTTTATGAACTTTTTTATAAACTTCTATTACTATCTTGTTCAACTTTCTTTATAGCTTTCCTTCAAATCAGCAAAAAAAACTAACGTATTGCTTAACATTTTACCTTCACTCTAAGGGCTTGTCAAATTTTTTTAGTATAAAACACCAGCTACAAAATGCCCCATCTCCAAATTCCAGTATAGTGATGAAATAAGTACTACTTCATGCCTTCTACTTTAGTCGACGCTTAGTTGATGCTACTTAATCGCTGCTTTCCCGAAAAACCAGTTCTGGAACAACTACATTATGATGGGGAACTTCCTTTCCTTGCAACACCTGATAAAGCACCTTGGCTGCTTCCTTAGCCAAAGCTCCAACTTTATTGTCGACACTAGATAACTCAGGAGTGGTACATTGAGCGATTATAGAATCATTGTACCCAAAGACTGCCATGTCATCAGGTATCTTAATTCCCTTTTGTGTAAGACCTTTTAAAATGCCTGCTGCCAGGACGTCCTCACTAGCGATGATAGCTGTACAGGAAGCCTCTATCTCCTCCAGCTTTTTTAGCGCTCGTCTGCCTCCATTAATTCCACATTCAGTTTGAATAATCCAATCCTGCTTAATGGGTAAGCCCATGGAATTCATACCTGTTATAAATCCGTCTAACTTAGCCAAGCCACTGAAGCTGTCAACATCATAAACATAGGCAATTTCACTATGGCCTCGCTTGGCCAGGCTTTCCACAACCTTGGAAACTCCGGCCTTGTCATCACATACGACTGAATATATATTATCCCCTTTTAAAGAACTGTTTAGTAAGACAATTGGAACTGAAATAGAAGCATCAATTATGTGAGGATTTCCGTTTTTCTCCTTAAAGATGGAACCCACCAGAACCATCCCGTCTACTTTTTTCTCCAAAAGCAGGCCAAGATAGCGTCTTCTCTTTTCCAGACCACCACCTGTATTACAGAGGATAACATGAAATCCAAGTTTTCGGAATTCCTGCTCAAGAATATAAATAGCATTGGCATAGTAGGAGTCCCTGACGTCACTGGCTAAAATGCCAATAGTGTTAGTAGCGTTAACCACAAGGCTTCTAGCAATGGCATTAGGCCTGTAATTTAGCTCCTTTAATGCAGCCTCCACCTTCTCTCTTGTTTCAGGTCGAACGCTGCTACTGTTATTTATTACCCGTGAAACCGTAGCAATAGAAACACCGGCCTTTTGGGCTACCTCATAGATACTCATCTATACACTCCAATACTATCAACATGCAATCAGCTATGCGAAAAAATTCCATGAACTGTAGTCGTCTAGAAAGCATTATGTTCTACTCAACCCTATCATCCATGCAACTCATCTACGTAATACCAATCGTTCATGTAATTTAACCGTCTAAGTAATACAATCTATAAAGCAACTACATCATCCATGCAACTCGTCTACGAAATACCAATCGTCCACGTGATTTAACCCCTTTCAAAATACAATCATTTCTATAGTCATTAGTAATAATGTAAGCGCTTACATTGATTATAACCTGCCTCAGTCTTGACGTCAACAGCTTTGATTTAGCCCCATGTTCAGCCCATAGCGCCATGACACTTCTTATATTTCTTATTACTTCCACAATAGCAAAGCTCGTTTCGATCAAACTTACTATCAATAAACAGTTTTGAGCCAAAATTTGCTGGGTTATGATGAATAAAGTTATCAACCAATTTTCGGAATCCTGGTAGAGAATGCTTATAAAAAATCTTCCACCCGTCGCATAGCCAGCTTAAGTGACTATCTTCACTTCCACTGTTCGATCTATGCTTTGGGCAGTCACCTCCGCAATATGTTAAGAACTCGCACTGGGAGCATTCTTTATTCCAGTCTGCTTTTCGATTTCCAAATTCTAAATACTTGCTACTACTTTGCATATCAGCCCAAGAATCCTTCTGCAGATTTCCTAGCTTTCTTTGCTCTTCCACATAAAAGTCGCAGGGGTAAATATCACCGTTATGCTCTACCACGAAGTACTGGCAACAGCTACCTGCCATATGGCAAGAGGAATAACTTCCGTTTATCATATGATTCATTATGCCATCAAATGTGCGAATAGATACTCGATTGGTATCACGGATGTGCCAAGCATCATACACGTCATATAGGAACTGTCCCCACTGTTGCCCTGTTATCGCAAATGGAGCTAGGTTTCCTTTCTGGTCAAATTCAACACAGGGAATAAACTGCTGAAAAAGTATATCCTGCTTGCAAAGATAGTCATAGATTTCTTTACCCTTGCTTACATTGGCTTGATTTACCAATGTTAATACATTAAACTCAACTTTGTTTTTCCTAAGATTCTCTATGCCCTCGAGCACATTAGCATGAGTAGGCGATCCATCGGCTCGGGTCCGATATTGATTGTGAACCTCGGGCGGTCCATCTACACTAATACCAACTAGAAAGTTGTACTTAGCTAAAAACTGAGTAAAGGGCTCGTCCAACAAAGTTCCGTTTGTTTGTAAGCTGTTGGAAACAGTTTTCCCTTTTCCATATTTTCGTTGCAGTGAGACAACCTTCTCAAAAAACTCCTGTCCCATTAGAGTGGGTTCGCCCCCTTGCCACCCAAAAATATAGGTGGGCTGATCAGTTGCCAGGTAGCTGGAAATCATTTTTTCCAATACCTCATCCGACATACGATGTTGCTTGCTATCGGGATACAGCTCACTTTTCTTTAAATAAAAGCAGTAGGTGCAACGCAGGTTGCAGTCTGCTGAGGTAGGTTTGATTAGTAACGAAAAAGGTCGATTCATGGTGGCGAGTCTCCTTATTATTATACTTTTGCCATATATAGTTTCTTATACAGTACTTGCTTATAAACACTTATATATGAAATCTAGATTTATACAGTTTCTATCTACTCGTACTCGATATCTATATATATAATTTCTATCTATTTTATCACGCAACAAGTTTATCAATTCAAACGATGTTTAAAAAAGCATATTTATATAAGCAATATCAATCTCTGTACCATTGTACTATAATATCATGACTTAGTCATAGAAATTATAGTAATGCAAAGTAAACACATAAGCTAATAAGGTTTAAAGTGTCTAGTGTGGCAGTGTGGCAGTGTGACAGCACACGATCTTGTGCAAAATTTCAAGTAGTGCATAATAATCGGAGTTTTTCGGGCCTTTTTGAGCAGAAAATCAATTAGTGCATGGTTTTTTCTCAATTTAGCTTGTATTTTGGCCATTTATGAGCAATTTTTCAATTAGTGCATGGTTTTATCCAGATATCTTATGCATTAGTTGATTTTTTGCTCATAAATCGTTAAAAAGCAACTGAAAACGGCTCAAAGTGATGCACTACTTGAAATTTTGCACTTAAAACGATGAAAGCTTCAAAAATTGCAGGTAAGAGTTTTCAACTCTGTTTCCTAATAATTACGTCTTCCATATAAATTATTGTTATCTGGTTTTGTAAGCTCATAAGCCTGAGGTGATTTTATAAAATCATTACCATTTAGCATAGCATTTTTGTCTGCCATCATGATGGTAGACAAACAGTGAGCTATTATTAAGCTTGTTCGGAACCTGCATATTTTACTATAACACCTTTGATAAGAATTCTTTAGTTCTGGGGTTCTGCGGATTTGAGAAAAGCTCTGCTGGTGTATTTTCTTCAAGAATCTTCCCATCGTCCATAAACAATACCCTGGTTGCAACTTCTCTTGCAAACCCCATTTCATGGGTAACGATTACCATAGTCATTCCTTCGTCCACAAGCTGCTTAATGAGATCCAGAACCTCGCCGACCATTTCAGGATCAAGGGCAGATGTAGGCTCGTCAAACAGCATCACCTTAGGATTCATTGCCAGTGCTCGAATGATTGCAATTCTCTGCTTCTGCCCACCTGACAGTGTAGAAGGATAATCATTCGCCTTCTCTTCTATCCCAATTCTTTTCAGTAAGCGCATTGCATTTTGTTTTGCTTCCTCTTTAATTTTAGAAGTGGTTGTGTTAATTTCATATAGAGGCTTCTTGTTTTTAGTAAATGAATTCCTTATTTGAATAAAGAAATTCTTGAACTTTTTCGTCCGAAGATCGTGTACGCCAATATGCACCGGCGCCAGCATGATATTGCCGATAACAGTTTTATTGTTAAATAGGTTAAATTGCTGGAAAACCATTCCCATATAACGACGATGGATGTTAATATCCACCTTTATATCGGAAATATCAACACCGTTAAATATTATAGCACCGCTTGTGGGATCCTCCATACAATTCAGGCAACGCAGAAATGTACTTTTCCCGCTCCCGGAAGGGCCTATGATAGCGATTTTTTCGCCTTCATTAACGGTAGCTGTAATGCCTTTCAGCACTTTAAGGGTGCCGAAGTTCTTCCTTAAATCAATAATGTCTATCACTTTTTCTTAGGCTCCTTTCCATGACTTTTATGAGCATTGCTATGGTCATTACGAGAACGATATAGATAACTGCCATCGCAAGGTATGGAACCATAAACTCATAGCTGTTTGTACCAATATAGTTAAATGCTACATATAGGTCAGCTGCACCGACAAAGCTCACTACGGATGTTTCTTTGACCAATGCTATCAATTCATTTCCCAGTGTGGGAAGTATGTTTTTAACAGCCTGAGGAACAACAACCTTTAGCATTGTAATATTGTAGCTGAGACCAATAGCTCGTCCTGCTTCCATTTGACCTGGGTCAACAGACAGGATGCCACTTCGCATAATCTCCGATACATAGGCTCCGCTGTTCAGACCGAATACCAGAATACAGACTTGAAGTGCAGGAAGGTTCACTCCTACAAGAGGCAGAAAAACATAGTAAGCTACCAGAAGCTGTACAACAACAGGTGTCCCTCTGAATAAACCTACATAAAATTTGCATATCGTATTCAAAACTCTGGGCAATCTTTTATATTTTGGATACACTTCAATAATCGCTATGACTGTGCCTATAACTATGCCAATGGCTAGTCCGACTATAGCAATATATATGGTATTCCTAAGACCGGTTAATACTTTTGTATAACCGTTATGTTCATAAAACATTTCCCAGAACTTTGTAATCTTTTTATCGAAATTTCCCATTTACATTTCCTTTACACCTATAATAGATTATTCTCGTTCAGCAGTAGATTGACTCCATTCAGTCATTTCGTACCTTTACAAGCAGTGTTACGTTTCCTAGGAATGATAGCAATGCCCCCGCCATTTGAGACGGGGCATTGCTTAGTTCTGCATAGCTTTAGATAGCTTTTAGTTCAATTCATTCATTGCTTCAGCTATAAACTGCGCTGGAGCCTCATCAATAATAACATAACTAATGTTTCCATTCAACATATCCTGAACAGCAAGCGAACCGGATTTGTATCCAATGCATTGAACATCATAGCCATCAAATCCCCAATCTTCGTCGCCTTCTAAGTAGAATTGGCCAGTTGTACTATTTTGAACCCCTATTTTTGTATCGCTTGATAGTTTACTAAGAATTGCTTCTACATCTGCTGCATCCTTAGCATCATCAAAGGCTTTTTCTGATGACTTAACAATTATCATCTGGGCTGCGTCATAGTATTTGTCTGAGAAGTTTACATATTCTTTCCTGTCTTCTTTTATGGTGAGGCCAGCCATGGCAATATCGGCTTTGCCTTGCCCAACGGAGAGGCAAACAGCATCAAAATCCATATTGCTGATTACAAGCTCCTTTCCAAGATGTTCAGCCAGAAGCGCAGCAATTTCCATGTCAATTCCAAGATATTTGTCCCCTTCTGTAAATTCGAAGGGCTCAAACCCGGCATTTGTAGCAACAACGAGCTGATCCTTGCTGGCGTCAAGCACTGCAGATTCAACAGGTACGGGAGTTCCTTCACCAAAATATTTGTCCAAAATTTTATCAAAGGTGCCGTCCGATTGGATCTCAGCTATGAATTCATTCACTTCTTCGAGAAGCTCCGGCTGGTTTTTATCTACGCCAAAAGCATACTCCTCTTCTGTGAGAGCAATGTTAATAACTTTTACCTGGGAGTCCTCCCCCGAACCACAGCCTACTAATGCCAGCATGCTAATCGATAAGATGATTGCCATTACGAATGCGATACTTTTTTTCATATTAATTACCCCTTATAAAATATTTTCTCTGTATAGTTATGCATCTTTTGCACTTTTTATGTATATTAATGTATCGCATATCCTTCTATTTGTCAACCTTTTAAAACAGCTAAAAAATGCTCGCTAATGAATTTCTATCTATTTTATCATGCAACAAATTTAGGCCTAGCAACACATCTGTTAAATCCATTCCATCAACAGAAGAATTAAATGATTCACCAGTAAGGGATAACAATGTGGGTAATATATCCTGCAATCCCACAAGTGCATTGCTTGTTATATCAGAAGGAATAATACCTTATAGCTCAGCATAAAAGGTATTCGTACTGAAGGGTTGTAAAATTTGGACTTGAAAAACACCCCAAAGTCGCAAAACATCTCTCCATGGTCAGAAGTATAAATGATGATAGTATTATCATCTATGCCTTTTTTCTCTAGGAAGTCCAGAATTTTATTTATTCACTTATACTGAAAACTAACCAATCCATAATAATGAGCTTTAATTACCTTCTTACATTCCAAAGATAATAAGTCCCAATAGCGCATCCACCATTCCATGTAACATTTGTAATGGCCTCGTACAGCTAAATCTTCAATTGACCCCACTGGTCTGACATTATAAGAAGGATATTGGGATTTTTCATTTTTTTACCTGCCTTTCTGCTTAAAACTCTACTAATCCCCTAATGTTAACTGGTAACCCAGTTTTTATAGACTTATTGGCAGCAACACCAGTTAAAATTGACATAGCTTCGTCAACATGTGATGCAGCTCTATTGAATGGGTCATCTTCAGGTATGCCAAACATATCGTTTAAGAGAACTGGATCTCCGAAATGGCGATCTTGTCATTGTTAATAAAAATGACATCCATAAAACAATCGACACTGGTGTTCCACATTACGAACGGGTACTCATAGATTTTGAGGAAGACTTCCTAAGTATATACTCCAAAGAAGAAATGGAGTACTTGCTGAATTGCTTTAAAATAAATAGACCAGTTATTCAGCTTAAAGCATCTGAGCAAATCATAGTAAAAAATTTGTTAAATAAAATGCAGCAAGAACAGTTATTAAAGGAGTTAGGCTACAGAATTTCACTTAGAGCTAAACTTACAGAATTACTGATTTTCACCAATCGTTTAATGCAAAAGATGAATCTATCTATTAATGATGTAGATGAAAGTACAGCTATACAAAAGAGGATTTCTAAGGTCATATAGAAAGCAATGTAATAATAACATGAGGGATTGAGCCCTTGCACATTATAGATTAATAGATTTTAATAACATTTCCATAAATATATATACCATTTACCTAATCTATATGCTATAATGATTTATACGATGAAAGACCATCACTTCATCACATCAATGAGAGAAGAGCACCCACCCCACCTCTGGCTGCTCTTCTTCTATGTTCGTATTACTTATATGCGATTGCTTATACATGCTTTAGCGCAAATCCGCTCCTTCAAATTTCAACACCGTCACCAATTCATCAGTAGAAACTTGGTCTACCTGTAATTTCTGAGAATTTGCTAGAGCTACTGCAACTCCTGCTGCCTGACCGATTACCATACAGGTAGGCATAATCCGTAGAGAGGCCTGTGCTTCATGGGTAGAAGAAATGCAACGACCAGCCACCAGTAAGTTTTTAATGGTAGGAGCATAAAGAGTTGTGTATGGTATCTCATACCAATCCCCAGATTTCAATGTAGAAATTCTGGTACCTTCCCCCTGAGGGCTATGAATATCGATTGGATAGTAACAATACAGGTGAATACATTTATCAATATATAGTTAAAAAGAACCCGCATAGCGGGTCCTTTTATGTGAAATCAATAATGCAATTTATCACTCTTCAGGCACTATGGTAAATTCCTTCAGCATACTGTGGAATCGAGCCCCGTGTCCTTCGGCGGCTTCTAGGAAATATTTTGTCTTGATGACAAAACTGCCACCTTTGGTATTGTCGATCAGATAATAGTTAATAACGGGATCGTCCCATTTGGTACCCATATCGATCGCGTGGATGTATAGTGCTTTTAACGGATCTGTAACTTTCTTAGGTGAATCCACCTTGCTGAAATCAGCCTTGAGCTCTGCTTCCAGTTTGGCTGCCAGCTCTACTGGTGCGCTTTTTATGTCCTGGGAAACCTCCATGTAAACCTCAGGTATTCCTTCAGATGCTTCCTTCATTACATAGCGATCTACTTGTCCGTCTTCAACGACCTTATATCGTTCTTGATCATAATACATCACATATCCCAGAGCACCTTGCTGCAATCTACTATCTATATTTTCCTTATCGCCTTCAACCTCATATTTTACTATCTTTTCAGGCTCAAAATATTGCTTTAACTTTTCCAATGCAGCCTGACCTGGCTGTGTAAATGTGCTTAGCATGAAAACCATAGCAGCCGCTACTGCGCCAATGCCAAGTGCTCTTTTCCATGTAAATGTTCTTTTAGGCATACTATCCCCCTCCTCTTTATGAATCCTCTCACGAATGAGCTTCCAATTCTTCTCCTGCATGGCAGAAGCCTCATCTGTGCCTCTATGCAAGGCTTCAGTTATTTTTTCATTAAAACTTTCCTGTGCCATTGGAGTTCCTCCCTTACTTCAAATCTGTCATTGCTTCTTTTAATTTTTGTCTCCCCTTGTATAAGCGGGACTTCACTGTATTCAACTTCAAGTTTAATATTTCTGCTATTTCCTTTTCTTTAAATCCCTTTAAATATTTCAAAATAATTGGGATTCTGATTTTATCGCTTAGTTTCTCTATCTCCTGATATAAAACTTCATATTCCTCAAAGTCATGTGTTTCCTCATGAGAAATATCCAATTCATTTTCAAGATATTCGCTTATGTAAGATACCGGTGGCCTCCGAGATAAGATTCGCTTGCATTCGTTGACCAAGATTCGGTAAAACCAGGGTTCAAATGGGCTACCTGACTTAAATTTATCCATGTTGTAATAAACCCTTATAAAGGTTTCCTGTACCGCATCGGATGCCAGTGCACTGTTTCGGGTAACCGCTAGTGCAACCCGGTTTGCATAAGCAGAATACTGATTATACAGGTCTTCGAAGGCTTGTTCGTCTTTGTTTAATATCCGCTGCAGCAGAACTTCGTCCATGGATGCATCACCTCCTGATGCCCTGTTACTATAGTTACCTAAAAAGTCTTAGAAAAGTTTTCTTTATTAAAATATTTTTCCTTGAACTAGGAAATGTATGCAAGATCAGCTTTTCAGGATTTGACTGGGATTGTTTCCCGTGATTTGTTTGAACAGTTTGGAAAAATGTTTAATATCGCTAATTCCTACAGCTTCTCCTGCTTCAGAAACATTGTATAGGCCACTTTTCATCAGCTCTATGGATTTTTGTATACGAAGCTTGTTTCGATAGGCAATAGGAGACATTCCCTTTACACTAGTAAAAAGTCTACGAAAATTTCCTTCGCTCATCAAACAAAGCTCAGCTATATCGGATACAATAAAATTAGACGAGAAATTTTCTTCTATATATCTTATACCATTTCTTATTTTCCAATAGCTTTTGCTATATTTTTCATTGGAGGAGTCAGCTGAAATATAATATATCAGCTTTAGGGCTAAGGACATACGATTTAGCCAACCATAGGGAATCTCATATGTTAAATGCTCTATATCCTCAATAAGTTCATCATAAAAATGTATATCGTCATGGAAAAGTATTTTGGGTTCATTACCGAAATTGAGACCCGCATTACTATCATTCAATAGCTTTAAGTCCAACATAAAAAATGTAGATGGATTTTCTGTGTCCCATTTAGAAGTATATTGGGTTTCACTCGGAATATACAATATATCTCCTGCACGAGACTGAATACTCCTGTTACAAAATACGAATTCAGCGCTTCCACTGGAAATATAAATAATTCTAAAATGTTCATTTAAACTAACCCTCATACGATGCCCTGGTTTATTGCTATATACCATTATATCTTTTAAACTGAATGCGATATCGTTGATTACATCATTTGAGGAACCCGGCATTAACATATACACAACCCCTAATATGCGTTTTATACGAAAAAAAGTTTGATTCAACTGTTGTATTAACCATTAACAATATTATACTTAATACATATGGCTATGTAAAGTTTACATTACTGTTCACAGCTAGCCAAATAAAATAAAAAACATATTCCACTCACTGTTTTTTATTTTCGGGCTGTGAACAGTAACAAGTCT